>JACDJC010000284.1_pt1 | contig 63524 bp, 63 predicted proteins | sample 7454191 | NCBI WGS metagenome assembly JACDJC01 (sample SAMN14253291, study PRJNA609438) | sludge metagenome | isolation source: sludge after 25d culture with pyrite and EDTA | collected 2018-12-20 | reverse complement strand
TTAGGGCCTATGTCCATATCGGGAACCACGGTTGGGTTGGGGGCTAATCCGGCTGTCATCTCGTGTGTTCCGCCTTGGGATGCGCTGGGGGTTTCGCTCGCCATAACGCTGTTTTCGCTCATTTTTCCTGTCCCGACTTCCGCCGGAACATTCCGGCTCCATCTATTTCTTTTCCGCGCATCTGATTCCGAAAACCGCTTCGCACTTTTTGGGGTACGCTATCAGCCTATGGCTGCCATATGACAGTTTGATAGCAATTAGCTTGAAATGTCCTCAGAATTGATGAAAACGCTTCCGGAAACAAGACTTTCGCGGTACACGCATGCCAATGTTTACGCATGATCTCGTCCGGCATACGGTTCAGGAGCATGCTCATACCGCCCATCGACCAGAACCGGAGCATATTATGTCCGATCACATCATTCCTCACTTTCAGAACGACGCCGGCCATGCTGCCATCGAAATCGGTGTGAAGGAATTCATGTGCGTTGGTGCAAACCCGCCTTTCGATCATCCGCACGTGTTTCTGGACATGGGTGATGAAAGCGAAGTCGTTTGCCCTTATTGCTCGACCCTCTATCGTTACAACGCCAAGCTCCATGCTGACGAAACCGTTCCGGCTGGCTGCATTTACGAAGCACCCGCCGACAAAGCTGCCTAATCTGGGCAGCCTCACGGGGCTGAATGCCGGATGATCTCATCGACATGAGCAAAGGGCGCATATTGATTGCCGGGGCCGGAGTAGCTGGTCTGTCGGCAGCACTGGAGCTGGCAGCACGCGGCTGGAATGTTCGGCTTGTCGAAAAAGCCGGGACCCTTTCGGAAGTCGGCGCCGGCCTGCAACTTGCCCCCAATGCGATGCGCCATCTGGAACGGCTCGGCGTTGCAGACCGTCTTTCCACCCAAACCGTAACGCCAGAAGCGCTCTATCTCATGGACGGGCGTAAAGCGCGTCCGCTGATGGAAATGAAGCTTGGCGACAAGGCTCGTCAGCGCTGGCACCATCCCTATCTCGTTTGCCATCGCGCTGATCTGCAATCCGCTCTGCTCGATGCCTGCCGTGAAGAGCCCGGCATTGAGATCAGCCTCGGCGCTGAAATCACAAATCACCGTGTCGAAAACGGAACCGTTGCGGCCACCATCCGCCATGACAATTCCGAAGAAACTATCAACTCTGCCTATCTGATCGCCTGCGATGGCGTCTGGTCGGCAGAGCGCTCAAAGGCAGGTTTCGGCAAGGCACGGTTCAGCGGCCACATTGCCTGGCGCACAACACTTGCCGTCGGAACTCTCCCCGCATCGTTTTTATTTGCCATGAAAACGAGGAATGCCGTTTCAGCATGGCTCGGCAGGCAGGCGCATTTCATCGCCTATCCGGTCAAGGGCGGCAGCTTCTTTAATTTCGTCGCCATCACGACAGGCGAAAACCCCGGCGAAGTCTGGTCCAGAACCGGCGATCCGACACGTTTGCGCTCCATTTATGCGGATTGGAGCGCTCCGGTTCGTGATGTTCTGGCGGCGACCGATGCTTGGACCTATTGGCCGCTTTTCGAAATGGCAGACGCTCAATTCGTCGGGCCGGACCGGACGATTTTTCTCGGCGACGCATCGCACGCGGTCACACCTTTCGCCGCGCAAGGTGCCGCCATGGCAATCGAGGATGCGGCCGCCCTTGCCGAAGCGCTGGACAGTGACGGCCACGAAACAGGATTAAAGCGCTTCGATACCGCCCGCAAAGAGCGCATCGCGGCAGTTGCCAAACGCGGTCAGTTAAACAGGTTCGCCTATCACGCCACCGGCATTTTTGCGCTTGGCCGCAACACGCTCTTCGCCATGCGCAGCCCGGAAAGCTTCCTGAAAGATCTGGACTGGCTCTATGGCTATGATGCCATTGCGGCCGTACGGAATTAAGCTGCGTCGCGCGCTGCTTCGAGTGTAGCAACGTCGAGCTTGACCATCTTCATCACGGCATCGGCCACGCGCTGGCGCTGTTCGGCAGTGCCGTTTTGCAGGACATCCAGCAGCATCTGCGGCACCACTTGCCACGAGAAGCCATATTTGTCCGTCAGCCAGCCGCATTCCATCGGCGCACCGCCCTCCATCAGTTTTTCCCAGAACATATCCAGTTCCGCCTGATCCTTGCATTGGACGAAGAGCGAGACTGCCGGGGAAAACTTGGAGGCCGGCCCGCCGTTGAGACCGGATATTGCCTGCCCGTCGAGGGTAAAGTTCGCAACCACCACATCGGTGCCTTCAGGCTGGTGTGCATGCTCGAACCGGATGAAACCATCGACGGATGCCGGTCTTCCGCAGGCACGGAAAATCGAGACATAATGGTTCGCCGCTTCCTCTGCCTGCCTGTCAAACCAGAGACAGATTGTCAGACCTGACATTTTCTCCTCCCTGCCGCATCGGCCCGACAATCGAAACCGATCTTCGGGGCGATGCGTAGTTTTAAAGGGTTAGAAGAGTGGAGCGTTCTTTGTGCATCCGTAAGGACGCAGGGCGCTCCAAGTGTTTGTATTTTCTATTGTCTGGAATACTCTATCCCATGACCTTGCTGGCTTCTTCCATATCCATCCACATTATCTCCCAGACATGACCGTCAAGATCTTCGAAGCTGCGTCCATACATGAAACCATAATCCTGCTTCGGCCCCGGATCGGCCTTTCCGCCAGCATTCACCGCTTTCTCCACCGTCGTGTCGACTTCAGCCTTGCTTTCCGCAGAAAGGCAGATCAGCACCTCGCTCACCGTGTTGGCATCGGCGATCTTCTTCGGTGTGAACTGGCTGAACTTTTCGTGGTCGAGGATCATCGCGTGAATAGTATCCGAAAAGACCATGCAGGAAGCCGTTTCGTCCGAGAACATGGGATTCTTGGTGGCGCCGATGGCTTCATAGAAGCTGGTCGACTGTGCAACATTCTTCACTGGCAGGTTCACGAAAATCATTTTCGGCATGAGATTTCCTCTGTTGGCGGGCCAAGCGACCCGATCTTTATTTTACGATTATCTATCGCCTGCCCGGCTCCCCCGGCGATAAGATCGAGCCATGAGTCTCAGGCCCGATATGCAATCGATGCTTGAGTCTTCCTTGCGTAAAACAAGTCACGCAATTGGCATCGAAAGAACTCAAAGTTTGCTTGTGCATAATGGCATGTAAGTTATAATTAGCAACCATGAAGTTAGAAAAAATAACCAAACCAGAAAAGCCAGCCGCTAAACGCAGTTATGATGATGCCTGCGCTGCGGCTCATGCCCTTGATTTGATTGGGGAACGCTGGTCTCTTCTGGTCATGCGCGAATTGATGTTCGGCCCCAAACGTTTCAGCGATCTGCGGGCTGATCTGCCGGGCGTGAGCGCAAATGTCCTCACGCAGAGGCTTGAAGGGCTGGAAGAAGCTGGCATTCTTCGCAAGACGAAACTTCCGCCTCCGGCATCGGTGCAGGTCTATGAACTGACCGAATGGGGCTATGAGAGCGAACCTATCCTTCAGACGCTGGGCCGTTGGGCCGCACGTTCGCCAAAGCACGATCCTAACCTGCCGATTTCAACCGCTTCCTTTCTGCTTTCCCTCCGAACCATGATGGACCATGACAGGTCTCTCGGCATGCGCGCCGTGATCGGTCTTCGTCTGGACGGAGAAGATTTCACCGCCCAGCTGGAGGATGACGGAATTCATATAGAGCGCGGCACAGCACAGGAATACGATCTCCATTTCGAAAGCTCGCCGCGCATGCTTGCCGCAGCTATCTATGGCGGACAGCCCATTTCAGCCCTGGAAAGCGCCAATGTTCTCAAGGTCATAGGCGACCGTGCTCTGGCGGAAAAGTTCGTGACATTGTTCCCGCTTCCCGACAAGGCTCCACTGTCCGAGTAAAATATGCAACTTTTTAGTTGCGTATTTTTGCGGTCGTCTTATATTGGCAACCATTAAGTTGCCAATTACGGAGGATTCATATCATGACCATTGCAAGCAATACTGACCGCATCGTGAAGACCGTCGACATTCATGCAGGGATCGACCGCGTATGGCGCGCCCTTACCGATCATGAAGAGTTTGGAAGCTGGTTTCAGGTCAAGATCGACGGGCCATTCATCGTCGGCACCCGTTCGACTGGCCATATCACCTATCCCGGTTTCGAGCACGAGCCTTGGGAATCCTTCATCAAGGAAATGAAGGCACCGAGCTATTTTGCCTTCACTTGGCATCCCTATGCGGTGGACCACAACATTGATTATTCCAAGGAGCCGCCGACGCTGGTGGAATTCAGATTGGAAACGGTCGAGACCGGAACGCGGCTGACTGTGATCGAAAGCGGTTTCGACGCCCTGCCTGCTGAACGCAGCCCGCTGGCGTTGCGGATGAACGAAGGCGGCTGGGAGGAGCAAGTCGGCAACATCAAAAGACACGTCGAAAATGAACGATAGGCAAGCTGTGACCGGCACGGATATGTCTATGGTTTTCGCGGCGCTCGCCGATCCGACCCGGCTGGCGCTCATCGAAACCCTGAGTGATGGTGAAAGCCGCTCAATTGTGGCGCTGTCGCAAAATGGCAGCATTACCCGGCAGGCAGTCACCAAGCACCTGACAGTGCTGGAACAGGCAAAACTGGTCGAGCGGGAAAAGGTCGGACGGGAAAGCAGGTTTCGCCTGCATCCCGCACCACTGATCGACGCCCGTGCCTATCTCGCAACCGTTTCCAGCCAATGGGATGATGCTCTCCAGCGTCTGCGCCGGTTTGTCGAGGATTAGAGCATGTCGCGGAAAAGTGGGAACCGGTTTTCCGATGACGACATGCGTAAAAACAAACAGTTAGAGCGCGACGCGCTCTAACGCTGGTTGAAAAGCAACGAGGATGTACCCTTCACAAAGCCAAGCTTCTCGTAGAACGGCACAAGCCGTTCCGGGCAGTAGAGCTCAAAGCTTTTCACACGCTGCAGCTTTTCATGGCTGACAATGCGTTCCACGAGAGCTTGTCCCAGCCCCTGCCCCCGATGCTTCTCCGACACAATCACATCGAATATCAGCGCCTTAAAAGTGTAGTCGGTGAGAACGCGGGCGAAACCTGCAATCCCGCCTTTTGCATCGAGGCAGAAGAGAAGCAAATCGCAATGGGCCAGCATATGCGTGACCTCATCCAGCGTCCGCTCGCTCGTCCACCATTCTTTACTATAATACTCATGAAATTCGCGATATTGCTCGGGTGCGAGTTTCTCCACCCATTGAAAATCAGTCACGAATTGCCTCTCCCGTTCGTTGAACTATCAGTCGCAAAGGCGTTTCAGAATGGCAATCCAGTTTGAGCAGACCTGTCCGATCTTTCGCATTTTCGACATTGAAAAGGCCCGCGAATTCTATCTCGGCTTTCTCGGATTCAACCTGGATTGGGAGCATCGCTTTGCCGAGGGAATGCCGCTTTATATGCAGGTTTCCCGCAGCGGGCTTGCCCTGCATCTTAGCGAACATCACGGCGACGGAAGCCCCGGCGCGAATATTTTCGTGCGCATGCAGGGTGTCGAGGAACTGCATAAGGAGATTAACGCGCGCGGCTACCGTTTCATGCGGCCGGGAATCGAGAATGAGCCGTGGGGCCGCGTGATGACGGTCATCGACCCTTTCGGCAATCGTATCCAGTTCTGCGAAGGTCCGCACGACGAATAAACAAAAACACCCGCTGGCGAACCGGCGGGTGTCTTGATTCTAGAGCATTTCCTGTTTTGATTGAATCATTGCAAATGCTCTATCTGTTTGTTTTTACGCATGTCTTTATCCCGAAACCGGTTCCCACTTTCGGGAGACATGCTCTAGCTCAAAAATCCCATCAGTGCAGGATCTGGCTCAGGAACAGCTTGGTGCGTTCATGCTGCGGATTGTCGAAGAACTGGTCCGGCGAGTTCTGTTCAACGATCTGGCCCTGATCCATGAAGATCACGCGATTGGCAACCTGACGGGCAAAGCCCATTTCGTGCGTCACGCAGATCATGGTCATGCCTTCGGCAGCAAGGCTCACCATCGTATCGAGCACTTCCTTGACCATTTCCGGATCGAGAGCCGATGTCGGTTCGTCGAACAGCATGACTTTCGGGTTCATGCACAATGCACGGGCAATCGCCACGCGCTGCTGCTGGCCACCTGAAAGCTGGCCCGGATATTTGTTGGCCTGTTCCGGAATCTTCACGCGGGCCAGATAATGCATGGCGATTTCTTCCGCCTGCTTCTTCGGCATCTTGCGAACCCAGATCGGGGCAAGCGTGCAGTTTTCCAGAATGGTCAGATGCGGGAAGAGGTTGAAGTGCTGGAATACCATGCCAACTTCACGACGCACTTCATCGATCTTCTTGAGGTCGCTGGTCAGTTCGATGTTGTCGACAACGATCTTGCCCTTCTGGTGTTCTTCCAGACGGTTGATGCAGCGGATCATGGTCGATTTGCCCGATCCAGACGGTCCCGCCACAACGATGCGCTCGCCGCGCATGACCTTCAGATTGATGTCCCGCAGGACGTGGAACTCACCATACCACTTATGCATATTGGTGATTTCTATGGCGACATCGGTTTTGGAAACCTGCATCTTCGAACGGTCGACTTCCACTCCGAGCTCGGATTGCGGGAGGGCGCTTTGTGCACTCATTTCCATTATTCCCTTTATTCTTATCGTTTATGACCCGTGTCGAGCCGTCGTTCCATGAATATAGAGTATCGCGACATTGCGAAACAGAAAATCCAGAAAACGAAGCCCGCAAAGATCAGACCGGTAGCAGGCGTCTGTGGAGAAGCCCAATTGGCATCGGAAAAATTCTGACGGACGATGCCCAGCAGGTCGAACATGCCGATGATGTAGACAAGGCTTGTATCCTTGAAGAGACCGATGAAGGTGTTGACGATACCCGGAATGACCAGCTTCAGCGCTTGCGGCAGGACGATCAGTCCCGTCTTCTGCCAGTAGCTGAGACCCAGCGCATCCGCGCCTTCATACTGCCCACGCGGGATAGCCTGAAGACCGCCGCGCACCACTTCTGCCATATAGGCCGATGCGAACAGCGCCACGCCGATGAGCGCACGCAGCAGCTTGTCGAAAGTCACGCCCGGCGGCAGGAACAAAGGCAGCATGACACTTGCCATGAACAACACCGTCACCAGCGGAACGCCGCGCACCATTTCGATGAAGATGATCGAGAAGGTCTTGATGACAGGCAGTTTTGAACGGCGTCCGAGCGCGAGCACGATACCAAGCGGCAGCGACACGGCGATGCCGACAAAGGACAGCACAAGCGTGACCAGAAGTCCGCCCCAGAGCGGGGTTTCCACGTAAGGAAGGCCGAACCAGCCGCCGACCAGCAGGAAGAAGGCGACAACCGGGAACACGAAGAAGAACAGGATCGCATTGAGAGCCTTCTTCGGGGCCTTCGGAATCAGCAGCGGCACAAGCAGGACGACGAAGATCAATGCCGTCAGATTGACACGCCAGCGTTCGGAAATCGGATAGCGGCCATAGATGAACTGCTCATATTTCGCGTTCACGAATGCCCAGCAGGCACCCGACCAGCCTTCCGGTTGCGTGCCGCCCTGCGCGACGGTCAGGCACGCCGTGCGATCCGCACCGGTCCAAACGGCCTTGAAGAACAGCCACTCGATGATCGGCGGAAGGAACCATGCCACGGCAAGCAAGCCGAGAATGGTCAGCGCCGCATCGACAGGCGTTGCGAACAGATTGACGCGCAGCCAGTGTGAAAAGCCCTGCACGGAGCGTGGCGGCGCTTCGCCATCCACCATATGCGTGCGGACATATTGGAGATTTGCGTTTTCCATTGTCATCTCTCCACCAGCGCCATCCTGGCGTTGAACCAGTTCATCAGGCTGGACACAATCAGGCTGATGCCCAGGTAGATCACCATCCAGATCGCCACGACTTCGACCGATTGACCGGTCTGGTTGAGGATCGTGCCGCCTACGGCGACAAGATCGGGATAGCCGATGGCAATGGCGAGCGACGAGTTCTTGATAAGGTTCAGATACTGGCTCGAGAGCGGCGGAATGATGATGCGCAGCGCCTGTGGCACGATGATGAGACGCATCGTCTGACCGGGACGCAAGCCCACTGCATAGGCCGCCTCGGTCTGCCCTTTGTTGACGCCCAGAACGCCAGCGCGAACCGTCTCAGCAATAAAGGACGCCGTGTAGAAGGAAAGCGCCAGAAACAGGGCCAGAAACTCCGGCTTGATCTGCGCGCCGCCGGTCAGATTGAAGGTTCCAAGCTTCGGCGAATCGAACGAAACCGGAAAACCGGTCGCGATCAGCGCCAGTATTGGCAAGCCGATAATCAGGGCGGCGGACACGCGTATCGTATGAAAGGACTTGCCGGTTGCCATCTGGCGGCGTCTTGCCCAGCGCGCAACGATGATAGATGCCACGATGCCGACGAGAAGCGCCACAGGCAGAAGCCACGCCCCCTCGCCCCAGACAGGAGCGGGCATGAAGAAGCCGCGATTGTTGAGGTAGGTGCCGAGCGGAAGTGCAAAACTTTCACGTGCCTGCGGCAGGACCGACAGAACACCGAAATACCAGAAGAAGATGACGAGCAGCGGCGGAATATTGCGGAAGACTTCCACATAAACCGTGCAGATCTTGCGGATCAGCCAGTTGCGCGAAAGGCGCCCGATACCAACCAGAAACCCGATGATCGATGCCGTAATGACACCGAGCAAGGCCACATAAAGCGTATTCACGAGGCCGACCAGAAAAGCCCGGCCATAGTTCGAATCGCTGTTGTACTGAATGAGCGTCTGGCTGATATCAAAGCCGGCGCGCCCATTGAGAAAACCGAAGCCGGACGCAATGTTTGCGCGCTGCAGATTGGTGATCGTGTTGCCAACGATCCAGTAGATTGCGCCAATGACCGCGCCAAAGACAATGACCTGATAGAAGATGCCGCGAATCCGCGGATCGTACAGGAGCGAAGTTCCGCCGCTGTCCTGGCGACGTTCAGTTGCAGAATAGGAAGCCATATGTTTCCTGTGCCTCTCGGCTGGCTGCATCGACGTCGAGCAGGAAAAGCTGCCATATCTGCGGAGCAATTCCTGAAATCAAGGCATCGAATGCCGAACCGTTCGGTCTTGCCATCCCCTGTTCAGGCTCATCTCGAGCTTGCGGGCCTGCAAGACGCGGTTGAATTCCAAAATGCAGCTTGTCAGCATTCAAATGCGCGCATGACGCACGGCCAATAGCAAACGGACAAACTGCCGAGCCGACAAATCCGGCGGGCGCTGCTGCACCCGCCGATAATCAGTCTGGAGAGTAAGGTCCGTTAGCGCACAGGGATGCCATATTGCAGGCCGCCCTTGTTCCACTGGGCATTGATGCCACGGGCAATCTTGAGCGGGCTGCTGGCGCCGATATTACGCTCGAAGATTTCGCCGTAGTTGCCGACGCCCTTCACGATCTTCACCACCCAATCATTGTCGAGACCGAGATCGGTACCGATCTTCGTGTCTGCTTCCACGCCGAGAAGACGCTTGACGTCCGGGTTGTCGGACTTCTTCATCTCTTCGACATTGGCCTGCGTAATACCGTATTCCTCGGCGTTGAGCAGCGCATTATGGGTCCAGCGAACGACGTCCGCCCACTTGGAATCGCCCTGACGAACGGTCAGACCGAATGGCTCCTTGGAGATGATTTCCGGCAAGATGACGTGATCGTCCGGATTGGCAAGCGCCAGACGAACCCCGTAGAGGCTGGACTGGTCGGTCGTATAGGCGTCGCAACGACCGGAATCGTAGGCGGCATTGGCTTCTTCGATCTTCTCGAAGACAACCGGATTATATTCCATCTTATTGGCGCGGAAATAGTCGGCCATGTTCAACTCGGTCGTCGTACCGGCCTGAACGCAGATGGAAGCGCCGGAAAGCTGCAATGCGGAATTGATGCCCGACAGCTTCTTCGAATTAATCATGAAACCCTGGCCATCAAAATAGTTGATGCCAGCAAAATCGAGACCGAGCGCAGTATCGCGGCTGATGGTCCAGGTCGTGTTACGGATCAGGACGTCCACTTCACCCGACTGCAGTGCGGTGAAACGCTCTTTTGCGTTAAGAGGGGTGAACTTCACCTTGGTCGGATCACCAAAAATCGCAGAAGCCACAGCGCGGCAATAGTCTACGTCGAAACCGGACCACTCGCCCTTGTCGTTGGGCGAAGCGAAGCCAAGAAGACCCGTATTAACGCCGCACTGCAGAAAACCTTTCGCCTTCACGTCGGAAAGCGTGTCAGCGGATGCTCCCGAAGCGACGCCAAACAGCGCTGCCGCACCCAATACACCCGTCATAAGAGTTTTTTTCATCTGGCCTGCAACCTTTTTGTTCCCTGGAGAGCGCCGAACCATTGGTTCATGGCGTCTCTTGTTGCTTTATTTTTTGCATAAACCCGTTGGAAAAGCCGCGTGACCTCCCAAGCCCATGCCCTACAGCAGATTGCCCTCGCCCGAGACCGCTTTCGGTCTTCGATTTTTGTTTTTGAGCGCAGTGACAAACCTGTCGCCTTCACGGGTCTTATCGAAGGCGAATTTTTGCCGTTGGTCAAGGCATTAACGCAGTCCGGTGAGCAGGCTTTTAAAAAAGATGAGGGACAAATATTTGAAAATTTACACGGTTTCCCGATTTCTGGGTAGGCGGCTTCACTCATAAAACCCATGCCGCCCCATCGCAAAGAAAAGCAATATAATTCAATTAATACAAATATTTATATGACACTACCATCCTAGATAGCCACACCGGACAACAACCTTTGCGGGAAATCAGATGCGCGGCATCGCGCTATCGTCATCCAAAGAAAAAATAATATTTCGCGTCGCCATATAGCGGGCCACCCACCAGGTCGTGACGAATCCAATTGCCAGACCGGCGACAACGTCCGTCGGATAATGTGCTCCGGCGGCAAGTCTGCTGATCCCGAAGAGAATACAGATGAGGACTGTCAGGATGCGCCAGCGCGGCAGGAATATCCAAAGCGAAACCATCATGATGCCAGCCATCATGGAATGGCCGGATGGGAAGCTTTCATAGAGAAACTGCCCCTTGAAAGGCGAGAAATAAGCCGCCCCCACGTCATCAAGCAGGAAGGGACGCGCGCGGCCAATGGCGAGTTTGCCGATTTCGACCGGCACGCTCGCGACAACGATTGAAGTCAGCACGAGTGTTGCCCAGCTATGGAGTTTCACGAACCACGATCTGGCCCGCGATCTGACATTGTCGCGCAGTTTCGGCGAAAGCAGTACCGCGGTGACGAGCCACACGACGATGCCGATTGCCAGCCAGACAATGGTGCGAATCGCATCGGTCACCGCACGCAGGAATTCCATGATGACATTGGTACTTTGCGCAGTGACGCGGACAATGTCGGCATCCCACAGGTGCAGCACAAGAATAATGAACGGTAGAAGCACGACAATCGCGGTCATTTCAAGTGTCCAGGAGGACGGCGCGCCCTTGTAAGCCGGGCGTATAAGAGCTTGAAGGAGTTCCAGTGCGGCGCGAAAGGGATAAACAAAAATGCTGCCCGTGCTTGACCCGGTCATAACAGAAATATCCTTTCAAACGCATCTTACGCAATAAACGGCACGCGAGGTTGCATACAGACCGCGTGCATTCTATCCAAGTATTCAAAGTTTCCGCCGCAAACGGAATCGCAGATCTTTTTGCCGCAGCCGACCTTGATGCGACCCGGCAGAATCCTCTCTTTCGAGAATCGGCGGGCGAGAATCAGTGGGACAGCATGCAACATGGTCTGGAGGCATTTTCGTGACTAAGCAGCAGGGCAAGACAGAGAAGCTGGGTGTAAACACACGGCTGACACACGACGGTTATCAGCCGCGCGATTATCATGGTTTCGTCAACCCACCCGTTGTCCGTGCCTCAACCGTGCTTTTCCCCGATGCGGAAACAATGGCGACCGGCAACCAGAAATACACCTATGGTACGCGCGGCACGCCCACCAGCGATGCATTGTGCGCGGCCATCGATGCGCTGGAAGGCTCGGCAGGTACGGTCTGCGTGCCGTCAGGGCTTGCTGCTGTAACCATTCCGCTTCTGGCCTTCCTGTCGCCGGGCGATCACGCGCTGTTCGTCGATTCGATCTATAATCCCACCCGGCATTTTGCCGATACGATCCTGAAGCGCATGGGCGTGGACGTCGAGTATTACGATCCGGAGATCGGTTCCGGCATCGCGAAGCTGATGCGCCCGAACACCAAGGTTGTGTTCACCGAATCGCCTGCCTCGAACACGTTCGAAATGCAGGACATTCCAGCCATCGCTGAAGAGGCCCACAAGGGCGGTGCCATCGTCATGATGGACAATACCTGGGCTACCCCACTTTATTTCAAGGCACTCGATTTCGGCGTGGACATCACCATCCACGCCTCGACAAAATATCCATCCGGTCATTCGGATATTTTGTTTGGCACGGTTTCGGCCAACGAAAAATGCTGGTCGCAGCTTCTGGAAACGCACGGAACACTTGGACTGTGCACATCGGCAGACGACACCTATCAGATCCTGCGCGGCATGCGCACCATGGGCGTGCGGCTGGAACATCACCGCAAGAGCGCACTGGAAGTTGCGCGATGGCTTGAGAAACACCCTGCCGTCGACCGTGTTCTGCATCCGGCACTGGAAAGCCATCCCGGCCACGAAATCTGGAAGCGGGACTTTTCCGGCTCGTCGGGCATTTTCTCCATCGTGCTTGCAAGTGGCGGGCAGAAGGAAGCCCATGCCTTCCTCGATGCGCTGGAGATTTTCGGTCTAGGCTATTCCTGGGGCGGTTATGAAAGCCTCGCGGTTCATGTGCGTCTCAATGACCGGACCGTAGCCAAGGGTGACTATCCGGGACCGGTGATCCGCCTGCAGATCGGTCTGGAAGACGTGCCGGATATCATTGCCGATCTCGAAAAAGGCTTTGCAGCGATCTAAGCCGGTTTTGCAGCGGTTATCTTGCGTGACCGCGCTCGAACCTTCTTTTTTGCCGTTTTCAAGGGTTTAGGCTCTCTTTCGGAGAGCCCTTCCACAACGGCCTCTATCATGGTGCAGGCGACGAAATCCGCCTGCATTTCTTCCCGCAGCGCCTCCCGGTCAACGGATCGTGCTTCGCCTGGATCATACCACAGCACCACACCGATGCGCAGAGAAGGTTGCAGCCGTCGCAGACGGCGAACGGCAAAACGGGCATGACGTGCCGCGCGACGATCCAGAAAGCAGATCATCAGCGTATCTTTACCGGAAAGATCCAGAGTCCTGAGATTGGCAGGATTGAGCGCATCATGAGCGGCGGCTTCTGCTGAAGCGCCCTGCACGGCAAGCACCTGTGCCAGCATGATCGCCGCCGTGTCGTCGAGTCCCTTTCGTCCCCCGAATGTCAGAAGCGATCGGCCTTCGCCGGACGGAAGCTCCAGATCGGATGCGCTTCCATCGCCATCAGGATTTTCAATCGCGATCTCTTCGTCATCACCCTCCTCTTCGCTCGCAATCTGCTCCAGATTGGCCACCAGCGTCTTTGCGCTTTCGGCGACAACCTGCAATTGCGGTTCAGTCAGAACCCCGCGAAGACGATCCTGCTCTGCCATCAAAAGGGCCGGGATCGCCACCGAACCGTAAAACTCGACCAGATATTTCCGTTCCAGCATTTCCTCGGCATTATCCGTGGCTTCGTCCGGGTCGCCTGCCAGAAGGCGCTGATAGAGGCGCTCCTTCGGGTCGAGCACCGGCTCGTTGCCAAACAGGATTTCCAGAAACTCGAATTGCGGCACGTGACGCCCCAGCACGACGAGGCAGACCGTCAGCGGTGTCGACAAAACGAGGCCAACCGGCCCCCATAGCCACGTCCAGAAGATGGCAGATACGATGATTGCAAGCGGTGAAAGGCCAGTACGCGAACCATAAAGCCACGGCTCGATCACATTGTTTATAAGAAGTTCGATGATGACGAAGAGCCCGATTGTCCACAGCAGCAGGTTCCAGCCGGGTGCAACGGCAAAGGCGAGGAACAACGGCAGGATCGCCGCTATGACCGGGCCGATATAGGGCACGAACCGCAGAACGATTGCCAGCATTCCCCAAAGGGCAGCGTTGGGAATACCCAGAATCCAGAGCCCGAAAGCGAGAGGCACGCCATAGGTGATATTCACCACAAGCTGCGTCAGCAGATATTGACCGACCCGCTTTCCGGCATCCTGCAAGGCTTCCGTCGTTCGGTGAAGATCACCATAGCCGACAAGCCTTATGAAGCGATCCCGCAACTCCTCCCGTTCCAGCAGCATGAAGATCACGACGACCACAACGAGGCCCGTCGTCGCCAGCGGGCCGATGAGCGGCTCGATGATGCTCCTGAGCGTTTCGACCGGATGACGGGGTGCGAATATCTGGACGAGAAGCGGTTTTTCCTCCGGTTGATCCGAAGGCAAGGCCTGGGTCTTCTGTTCCGGCCTGTTGATTTCAGTACCGATACGCTCGGCAAAGCGGTTGAGCCTGTCGAAGAAACTGTTGTCTGAGCTGGCTTCCTTGAGCGTCCTGATCTTCTCGATGATGTTGTACTGATAGGTCGAGATATTCTGCGCGACTTCCGAGACCTGAAAGGCAACCACGGCACTGAAAACGGCCACGATCAAGAAGCCACCGGCCACACTCGCAATCACCGCGAAGAGCCGCGGAAGGCCGGCCCTGCGCAGAAAAGCGACGATCGGCGCAAGCGCGAATGTCAGAAGCACCGCTATGGCGAGCGGCAGAAAGACGTCTTTTGCAAAATAGAGAATGGCAACGGCCACAGCCATTGCAGCCAGGGTTGGCAGGCGTGGCGGTGCCGACGTGATCGGACGCACCGCAGAATCCGGATTGTCGATACTCTCCATGAACCCCTCTTTTGCCGCGTTATTATTTTCGGCTTGTTAGCCGCAATAACTGAACAGGAGGCGTTCGGTTCCATTTGTCGAGAGAGCAGAGATCAAATTACATTAGTGAATACTAATAATAATATTGATTAAAATATACGCATAGCTTGATAAGTAAATATTAATATAATTAAAATACCGACGAGATCGAGATTACCGTAAGTACTGGAAATATGTGGGGACCTGCTTTGTCGTTCATGTCGCTGAAAACCTTTAACAATCATAGCCTATGCATAGCCCTGCTATCTCTACTTTTAGTAGCAGTTTCGTCAATCTCCTATGCTCAGCAAACAGCGAAGCCTGCGCAGGTCGGCGTCTATGTCAGCGAACCATTCGTCAACAAGCAAGGCGATTCTTATTCCGGGATGGCCATAGATATCTGGCAGGACATTGCCGCGCGCATGAACCTTGCTTCGCAATATGTCGAATATCCGAACTATACCGAACTGGTGAAAGCTGTCTCCGAGGGCAAAGTTGACGCTGCCGTCACAAATCTGACTATCACGGAAAGCCGCGCAGAAATCGTCGATTTCACGCATCCATGGTTTGACGCAGGCTTGCGTATCATGGTCCACACCGAGGCGGGCAGCGGCTGGGACGACCTTATCAGCCGCCTCAATGATGCGGGACATCTGGCAACCTATGCCTGGATACTCGGTATTCTCGTTGCGGCCACGATATTACTCACGATCTTCGACAGGCGTTTCGATGAAGGCTTTCCGAAGCGCTGGCGCGAGGGGCTGGCGGAGAGCTTTTATCATGTGGTTTCCGTTGCAACATCCGGAAAGACCTCGCGTAAGAACCTGTTCGGCTGGGTGGGGCGCATCTGGCAGACATTCTGGATGGTGTTCGGCATAGCGATCATCGCCTACATGACCTCATCGATCACGAGCGTCATGACGGTCGCTCATATCGACAACAATATTTCCAGCCTTTCTGATCTACAGGGGAAATCCGTTGGCGTGCGGGCGGGCAGCGTTGCAGAACAATTCCTGAAGTCACGTTCCATCGCGACCGTTGCTTTCGATCACATGCCGGAAGCAACAAACGCGCTCGTCAACGACGAAATTGCAGCCATCGTCGGCGACGGTCCTGTGCTGGAATATTACGCCCACCAGCACGCCGACCAGCCTCTCGATCTCGTCGGCAATGTCTTCAGTCCCGACAAATATGGCTTTGCTTTTCCGCGCCATAGCGAGCTTGTCAAACCCGCCACGGTGGCGATCATCAGCGCCCACGAGAATGAAGAGGTTGCCAAGCTGAAAGCCAAATATTTTGGCCCTGAGAATTAATGGCAGATGCAAAAAAGGCGGCCATTGGCCGCCTTTTTATTGTTCCTGCGAATGAATTACCGGCCCGCTACGATGGACGAAATAATGCCGGTTGCGATGCCGATCAACATATAATCATTGTTGACCTTGACCCAGTGGTAGCCACGCGGCGGCTGGCGCAGCTTGTAGCTCGAATAGTTGTTCACGACATGACCGCGATAGTTTGGCGGCAGACGGTTGCCCTTCTTCCAGCTCTGGTGGCGGCGGTTGTCATACTTGCGCGCATCATATTTCGGACCACCCTTGTGCATCTGGCTGTGCGAAGGCTGGCTGTGATGCGACGGATAAGGCTGTGCCATTGCGGCAGGGGCTGCGAGAAAGGAAAAGGCAGCAAGAGCAATAACGATCTTCTTCATGTCGGCATCCTTTGTTGTATTCGATGTGGGGACAATGCGCCTGCTAATGTGAATGCCAAGTGAACGCTCCCATTAAATAAATTTAATGATTTCATCGGTCTAGCGCAAAGGCATCATCCTGCATTTCCCATCCGTTCAAAATGCTCTAGGTAGAAGCCAAATTCGTACGTACCTCTCAACGAGGTAAGTGTCAGAGGACTGCATCATGATGAACTGGGTTTTCATTCTGCAAGGCGTTATCGCGTTTGGGCTAGCTGGACTGGCCATTGCAGTCATCCTGCGTCATCGCCGCCACTGAGGCGCCCCGGACTGGGCCCCGGACTGGGCCTGGGACTGGGCCTGCGATATTTTTCGCACCGGCCTGCCGGTTCAAAGCAACCGAACACGAAATCAATCGTTTAAACTTAGTCTGATTTTTCTCAGGAGGAGACAGGGATGCGGAAAGTGGCGCTTGGGTTGGTTGCCTTACTCGCAATTACGGGCTGCACAACCACGGAAAAGGACATTTCCATCGGCACCGGCGCAGGTGCCATCATTGGCGGCATTGCTGGCGGTGGACGTGGTGCGCTGATCGGTGCCGGTGCGGGCGCATTGGGCGGCCTGCTGGTGCGCGAATTGCGCAACGGCAATTGCCAGTATCGCGACCGTCATGGCCGCATATATGTGGCTCGCTGCAGACGATAGTCGCGGACATATTCAACGATCATCAAAAGCGCCGGTTTTCCGGCGCTTTTTGTTTTCGACAACTTTGGACTGCCTGACTTGCCGAGCGGACCTGATTGGAACCTTCTCTCGCCGATGTCGTTTTACAAGCAATAAAGACAGTTCAGGGAGAACTCCGATGAAGCTTGCTTTCAAAGCCGCCCTTGTTGCCTTGGGCGTATTTGCGGCGGGCGCGGCGCAGGCGTCGAACGCCATATCCACCACCAACCTCAATATTCGTACAGGTCCCGGCACACGCTATGCGACGCTTGGCTCCATCCCCAGCGGAGCGCCTGTGAATGTGCGTGGCTGCACATCCGGCTACGGCTGGTGTCAGGTGAGCTACGGTCCGACCTATGGCTGGGCATCTTCGCGCTATCTGGCATTTCGAGAGGGAACATCCAGCGGTTATTCCGATGATTTCGGTCGAACGGCTGCGCTAATCGGTATTCCGCTCATTGCTGGCGTCGCCATAGGCTCCGCACTCAATGACCGCGACGACTATTGGTATCGTGATCGCCGCTATTATCGCGACAGACATTGGGATCGTCGTGGATGGCACGACCGTCCCGGCTGGCATGGGCGCCCCGGCAATCACGGGCCGCGAGTCTATATGAGACACCGCGTTCCTGACGGACCGCACGGACAGTAATGGACATAGGAACGAAACTGGAAACGCCGCGAAGTGCTCGCGGCGTTCTGTCATCGCGGGAAGCTCCACACAGTCTCTATTCTGTCTTCAGATAAACTTCATGCCAGAGGGTGATGCGGTCAGTTTCATCGAATTTCAAAAGCAGCATCGCTTCGAATTGATCCGTTGTTTCATCAAGACGCACGACTGTAGCAGTCATTGCCAGCACCGCCGAACTTCCTTCCGCAACAACCTCCTGCACATCATAGTCGATAGCGTGGATCGTGCTGCGGAAACCATTCAGAAACGTCAGATAATTGGAATGATTGGCAGGATGGACGCGTCCATTGGCCTTGACGACAAACTGGTCCGCGAATCTCTCCGCGATGATTGCCTCGGTAAGCGTTTCGCTTTGAACCAGATGCTTTCGGTTCCAATCCAGAAGGCCCAACGCCAATTGTGTTGTGGTTTGCTTGTGCAAGATGACCTCCGGAAATTAATTGACGGGTGGGCGGTGTGCCCCGCATGACATCAAACAGGTGAACGCTAAAAACTCGCTCAATCGGGCACAAAGAAACTGAAGAGAACATGATACTCCCCTCACATCAAAAAAGGGGGAGCTATTTCAATATGTTGGGTGGGTGGAAAAATAAGGTGGCGATCCCGACAGGATTCGAACCTGTGACATTCAGCTTAGAAGGCTGACGCTCTATCCAACTGAGCTACGGGACCTCGCCTTTCGAAAAAGATCGAAGATATTTCAATGAACGCAGGGCTTTGCCAGCAAAGCCCTGCCGAATTATCGCATCGTCCGGCCTGAAACAAGTGTCAGGCCAGACAGGCAATCAATGCGTCTCAATGCGTCCAGGGCATTGTCCGGTCGAAGCGGAAATTATCCGAATAGGAAACCTTGCGGCGCTTCGGCTCATTCGGCTCGATAATGCGATAGGCGATGCCGTTGCGCTTTGCGTAATCGACTGCTTCTTCCTGCGTGGCGAAGAACAGACGAATCTGGCTCTTCATATCGCCGGAAGAAGTATAGCCCATCAAAGGCTCGACCATACGCGGGCTTTCCGGCTCATATTCCAGAAGCCACTGATCTGTCTTGGCCTGACCGGACTGCATGGCAGTCTTAGCTGGACGGTAAATACGTGCAACCATTTGAAGAACCCTGAACTACTCTCTTGCCCCGCTGGGGAGCTGAAAATCCACCAAGCCAATAGTTTACACGGGAATGCATGTCAACGCGATAAAGGCGCACGCCACAGCCTGTGCCGGGACGTTCATATATCGACCAAATCAAATCTTGGGGAAGTTGGTCGGAGCGGCAGGATTCGAACCTGCGACCCCCTGATCCCAAATCAGGTGCGCTACCAGACTGCGCTACGCTCCGTGGCCCTCTCGGACGTTGAGTTCCCTAGAGAATTCGCATTCCTAAGGCAAGAGCTATTTTCAATCTTCAATAAAAAAATAAGCCGAACCGCTCATTGCAGGAGATGTTGTGCCCTCGAACCTGACGCTAGTGGATTGAATTTGACGTTTGATACCCTTCCGATATCAATCCCGTTTCAAACGTCAAATTTGAAAAATCCTCTAGATTCATAAAGTTACTAGTGGTCTTTTTGATTCCAACATTTGCTCAGCGCTCATATCCGAGGGATGCAAATGTCGAAAGCAGAACCACTAGCACAAAGGCTATGCTCAGCTTCGCATCGTCGGTCCGAATCTTTCGGAGCGCAATCACAGGATGTTCAGCGTGTTAGGAGAGTTGACCACTCCACGAGGAACCAGCGGAGATTTAGGCCGTTCATTTCAGCGGCGGGCGCAAAACCAACGATGGATAGGTGCCATGTACAAATTTTCGGCAATCGCAGCGGTGATTATGGTGGCTGCTTTTTCAACCGCCTCCGCACAGGCACAGAGTATCGAAATAGGTCCCAATGGTATCCAGGTTAATCCTGATGGCGACCGGCGCCCCATGCATGAGGGTGGGGAAATCAGCGAACGAAGAGCAGCGCGAATCGCACGCAGTGAGGGAATGGACGAAGTCGAAAGCGTTTCACGGCGCCGTAACGTCTACGTTGTTCGGGGGATAGACCGTCGCGATAATGATATGCGCGTGGTGATTGATCGTCGTACTGGCGAAGTGCTTGAGGTACGCTGACAGCCCCCGAACGATGTATTCAGCAGCCGCGCCCGCAGGCGCGGTTTTCCTCTTGGGGATTTGCAAAAGATGATGACCAAGCGCGATCTGCACGAAGGCTTGGTGATTTCGCGCCATTTTTGTGCGCGAATCTTACCAGTTTCCCATTGCATGACGTAACGAGCAGTTGATGGATACCCTGCCTGGGTACAACTTGAAGCAGCACGGACCAGACTACATGCAAGCGCTTGAAGCGCTTTCCCGTCCGAAAGTAGCAGAATCAGCGAATTGACAGCTCTGGTAAAGTAAGCTTACCAATTATCTGTCTACATAAATTAGCACTTCGTAATTCAACTGCCATTCGGGAGAGGATGGTCGTTCATTGCATAACCGTCGAAAAAATTGCGACGGCGCATTCATTATCAAGGAGAGGAACTGCACATCCAGGAAGGGAGGACCTATGCCCTGGAATCAAGTTTATGACCCTTTGGGGAGCATGTTCTGGTCGACATTGCTTGCCGCCTTGCCAATTGTCGTCCTGCTGGGCGGTATCGGCTTTTTCCACATCAAAGCACACACCGCAGCCATACTCGGGCTTCTGACAGCGCTTGTCATCGCAGTCGTCGGCTTCGGAATGCCTGCCGACATGGCGGGTGCCACCGCCGTTTACGGTGCCGCCTATGGACTTCTGCCCATTGGCTGGATCATTCTCAACGTCATATTTCTCTATCGGCTGACCGAACAGACCGGCCAGTTCAATATTCTGCGTGATTCCATCGCCGGCATCACGCCGGATCGTCGTCTCCAGCTTCTCTTTATCGCCTTTTCGTTCGGTGCTTTCTTTGAGGGTGCCGCGGGTTTCGGCACGCCTGTAGCCGTGACGGCTGCGATGCTGATGGGGCTGGGTTTTGCTCCCCTGCCCGCGGCTGGCCTTTCACTGATCGCCAATACGGCGCCGGTCGCCTATGGCGCGCTTGGAACGCCGGTCATTGCGCTTTCGGCGGTGACCGGAATTGACCTTTTGCAACTCTCCGGGATGATCGGACGCCAGCTTCCGTTCTTCTCCGTCATCGTGCCCTTCTGGCTGATATGGGCCTTTGCCGGTCGCAAAGGCATGCTGGAAGTCTGGCCTGCATTGCTGGTGGCAGGTGCTGCCTTCGCCGTTCCGCAATATCTGGTGTCCAATTTCCATGGGCCGTGGCTGGTGGATGTGGTCGCTGCGATCTGCTCGATGGCGGCACTCGCCGGTTTCCTGCGCATCTGGCAACCGAAGCGAATCTGGACCTCGACCGGCAAGGAAGGCGAAGCGGATTCGGCCCCTATGCCAGCGCCGCCGAAGCATTCCACCGGAACCGTTTTCCGGGCCTGGACGCCCTGGCTTATCCTGTCGGTGTTCGTGTTCCTCTGGGGCACGCCGCAATTCCGGACATGGCTCGACTCGCTCTGGGTCTGGAAAATGCCGATCCCCTATCTGCACAACCTGGTGTTCAAGGTTCCGCCCGTCGTGGCCGAAGCGCATTCCGAGGCCGCGATCTATACGCTCAATCTGCTTTCGGCCACCGGCACGGGCATCCTGCTCTCTGCCGTGGTCGGCGGACTTGTGCTCGGCTTCAACCCGCTAAGGCTTCTGAAGGAATATGGCGAGACCGCCTACGTGGTTCGCTTCTCGCTGATCACGATCTCGGCCATGCTGGCGCTTGGCTATGTCACGCGCTATTCGGGCACCGATGCGACCCTCGGCCTCGCTTTCGCGCAGACCGGCTGGGTCTATCCGTTCTTCGGGGCGATGCTGGGCTGGCTCGGCGTTGCGCTGACAGGGTCCGACACGGCGTCGAACGTCCTGTTTGGCGGCCTGCAGAAGATCACGGCGGAACAGCTCGGCCTGTCGCCTGTCCTGATGGCGGCTGCAAACTCCTCTGGTGGCGTGATGGGCAAGATGATCGACGCACAGTCCATCGTCGTCGCCTCAACCGCGACGCAGTGGTACGGGCATGAATCGAAGATCCTGCGCTATGTGTTCTTCCATTCCATTGCGCTGGCCGCACTCGTCGGCCTTCTGGTGATGGCTCAGGCCTATCTGCCGCCATTCACCTCCATGGTTCCGACCGAAACACTACCGGCCATCACGCACTGACGTGAAGTGAACGACAGACGAACCCACGCGAGCCCCCTCGCGTGGGTTTTCTGCTTTTCTGCGAAGCCTCTCGGGGGAACAAAATCGCACGCGCACGCGTTTTCACTTCACTACCAATAAGCTGGAGACTGAATGTGAATAGAAACGGGCTTTATCTGATTATTGGCGCGCTGATTGTCGTGGCTGCGGGTCTTGCGGTTTATGTCTATCGTGAAGAGACCAAACCCGCCGGAATCGAGATGAAAATCGGAGAAGGTGGTGTTTCCATTCAGGAAAATTGAAATCGGCAAGACGTTATAAACATATAAACCGATTAAGATTTCAAACGCTTACGCTTTGTGATGCAACATTTCGGACTTCGCCATGTTATTTGGGGCACCAGATAAAACGGAGGACCGAAATGGGTATCCAGACTGTTTCCGACGAGCTTTATCGTCGTCATGAACGCGAATGGGCAGAGCTGCGCAACGCAGTTGAGGCAAGCGAAGCCAACCAACGGCAGCAAGAGAAGGCATCAGGCCAGACCTCTTGCGATGACAAGACGTCTGGGCACCAGTAAGTCTTCACCAATCTACCTTGAAACGCCGCGAAAGCGGCGTTTTTTGTTTCCGCTTCGTCGTTCCAGCGTTCGCGCCAGACGCTGTGGTAACCAAATGCGAAGGAACAATTGGTAGTGTCTCCCCATCGCGATTCGAACAGGAGACAGACGATGGCTGCACGGAAACGCACCACCCGCTCGCCCCAGCGCTCCACAAAGCGCTCGGCCAAGTCGTCGGGCAAGTCTTCCGGCTCATCCACCCCCGTTCTCGCGCTTGCCGCAATTTTGGGTCTAGGTGCCTTCAGCTTGTGGGCAACCTCTCAGCATAAGAGCCCGCAAGCCGCGATAACAGCCCTGTTCCAGCGCCCCGCTTCCAAGCCGAATACACAGCCCGCAGCACGAACCGAGCCAAAGGCGACCGTCACCAGCAAAGCCTCCGAGAGCAAGCCCCCCGAGAGCAGGGCGCCGTCGAAGGATTACGGCGCCGCTGTCGGCCCTGTACCGCGTCCATCGGCACCCGTTGTCGCGGCGCCCGTTGTGGCACCCGCACCGCAAAAGCCGGCGCAGCAGGCGGCAATCCAGACCGCCACCCCGCCGCGCCCCACAAATCAGGTTGTCGTATCCTCGCCCGCCGCTGCGCTACGCTCCATGCCGCCGCGTGGCGTCAACACTCCGGCAAGCTCCCCATCGGTGATTTATGCCAAGGCGCGGCTCACCATCCATAAGAATGCCTGGGACAAGTCGCCATCTATCGGCGTCGTGGAAAAAGGTCGCGAGATGCGCTCCTATGGAAAGACCGGACGCTGGCATCGCGTGATCGTCCCGAAGACGAACATGATCGGCTGGGTGCACGAAGATCAGCTTATCGGTGGGCGCAACAAGCCTGACAGCGCAAGCCTTATCACCGGCTCGATTGCCAGGAAGACGCAAACTGCAACGGCAGCCGCACCCAAACAGGCTCCAAATCCAGCGCATTCACGCATGGAGCCGCCAAAAGCTGTCGGCCAGAAAAACTAGAGCGGTTCCGGTTAAAACGGAGCCGCTGGAACCGCTCTATCTCTTTGTTTTTACGCATGTCTTTTTCCCAAAAACGGTTCCGACTTTTGGGAGACATGCTCTAATCCAGACCACGCGCCATTGCTTCGAGCTGCCGGTCGCCCGGCAGATAATCGAATCCTGCTTCAATCAGTGATGAACTGTCTGCGACCAGATCACCGTAAAGCTGGTCGTAGAGACCGCTTTTGCCCGCCGCCGATAGCAGGAGCCGCATGAAGACCGGTGGAACGGGTACAAGACGCAAAGGCTTTCCCAAGGCAGCACGCAGCTTCGTCACGAGTTCTTTTGTGGAGCGCGGTTGCGGCTCAGCAAGATGAAACACCCGCCCGGCAACCTTTTCGGCAGGCGCCACGCTTAAAAATGTCAGCGCATGTGCGACGTTTTCAAGCGACACGAAACTGCGCCTGTTGTTTGCCAGACCGAACGGTAACGGCAATCCGCTGTTGCAGAGCTTTATCAAGGCTTTCAAGTTCGCCCGCGCTCTAGGACCGTAAACGAGAACCGGGCGCGCAATGACGATCTCGATCCCGTTGATTCCGCGCAGATCGGCTTCCGCCTTCGCCTTGGCACGGCCGTAATCATCACGCGGCTTCAGCGGCATGTCCGGCGTCAGCGGCGACGGATTTCCCACAATCGTATAGATCGTGGATACAAACACGAAGCGCTTTACGCCGGCGGCTTTTGCCTTTGTCGCGAGTTCTACGGCCAGTCGATGATTGACCGCATCGAATGTATCTGCATCCGGTCGTTCCGCGCCGGTGCGGTGAGCAAGTGCTGCAGAATGAACAACCGTTTCAACACCTGAGAAATCCGGATCAGTCAGTTCATTCCGGGACAGAGGCAGGACTTCATGCCCTTCCCCGACCAGCACTTGAGTGAGTGCGCTTCCGATAAAACCACCCGCCCCGGTAACCGCTATCTTCATCCTCAGCGATCCGGCTGTTCGCTGCCCGCCAGAACCTGTGCGGCAAGCGTGCGCGTGATGCGGCTTTTCTGCTCAAGCGCCGCCCGGTCGAGCTTGTCGACGATCAGGATCGCCGACAAAAGCGAGCGCTCGATCCGGCTCACCAGATAGGCGACGACATGCGGTTCGACGCTTACCTGCCGGTCCGCGAAGAGCTTGTGAATGACGCCGGAAAGCAGCAGGTCGTCCGGTTCTGAAATTTCCACGACGGTTGCGGCCTTGAGACGCGAGGCAAGATCAGGAAGCTTTACGTTCCAGTTGGCTGGCCACAGACGAGAGGTCATGAGCAGGGAAGGCCCAAGCCCCTGAGCCGCATTCTGCCGAACGCTATTGATGAGATGGAAAAGTCCGGTTTCATCGAAAGGCGCAGCACCAATATCATCGATCAGCACCGGATATTCGGCAGCGCCGTTCACGGCTTCCTCGGTAATGTGCGTGGGGTCTACCAGAAGTGCGCCTGTTCCGGCGCGCCAGATTTCCGCCAGATGTGTCTTGCCTGATCCGGTCGGTCCGGCAAGGATCGTGACAGGCGACAGCCAGTTCGGCCAGCGATCGATAAGATCGACGGCGGCACGGTTGGAATCTGTGACGATCATGTCTTCCCGATGATAACCGGGCTGATGCTCAAGATTCAACGGAATCTGGCGCGGTGCCTCACGCATCGCGGCCTCCTGCAAATCCCGTTTCAAATCCTGCCCGGTTACGACCCAGTCTCATTTCTCTTTGCCTGCATTCTCGCCTGCCTCGATCAGCGGCCCGGCGTCGGGGTTCGGCTGATGGTAGGCAGGATCATACATCGGTGAGTGGAGATAGCTATTCAATGCGAACCGCACAAGCACCCCGACTGCAGCCGCTGCGGGCACTGCCACCAGCATTCCGGTGAAGCCGAACAGCGAACCGAAGGCAAAAAGAGCGAACATGAGCCAGACCGGATGAAGCCCCACGGACGAGCCGACGAGCTTCGGCTGGAGGATGTTTCCTTCCACAAACTGACCAAGGAAAAACACACCCGCGACGGCACAGATCATGATCCAGTCAGGCCAGAACTGGACCAGCGCCACACCGATGGCGAGCGCCAGGCCGACAAAGGAACCGATATAGGGAATAAAGCTGATGAGACCGGCAAAAAAGCCGATCAGCAGACCGAAATTAAGCCCGGTCAGCGTGAGACCGATGGCGTAATAGGTTCCCAGAATGAGGCAGAGCGTTCCCTGCCCGCGAATGAAACCGGCGACGGCGGCATTCATCTCGGCGGCGATGCGGCGCACGGTATGAAGCTGGCGGCGCGGCACCCATGAATCGATGCTGCCGACCATGCGGTCCCAGTCCAGAAGCATGTAGAATGCAACCACCGGAGTGACGACGAAAAGCCCCGCAATATCGATCAGCGATTTCCCCGAATTCCACAGGGACTGAAGCAATGTCGACAGGAAACCGGCACCCTGCTGGAGCAGCGAACTCAGATTCTGCTGAATGACCGAACTGTCAATGCCGATATATTTCTTCAGCCATTGCGAATCCTCATTTGCCAGCAACGACTGCAACTGGGTGATGTATTCGGGGATTTTGGAAATGAAATCAGCGAGCTGCGTTGCGAGGATCGGCACGACGATCATCAGGCCGAGGATCAGCGCCATCAGGAAGATGAGCAGGATGACGATTGTGGCCGCAAGCCGGGACAGGCCGAAACGTTCGAGCCTGTCTGCGACAGGGTCGAGGAAATAGGCCAGCGCCATGCCCGCAACAAAAGGCAACAGCACTGAACTGAATACGACGAGAAACAGAATGAAGACCGCGACGGTCCCCACCCAGAACATCGCCTGACGACGTACCGAAGAGCCGGTCAGCGCGCCGACTTCCACATTGACGTGGATATCACCATCGCGAACTGTCGCTTCCGACTGACGGATCGTTCGGCTGGCGCTCGTGCGCGTGGGTGTCGGTTTCTTGACCATGTGCATCTATTTCCAGGAAACGTATTGGATAGAGCCAGTCCTGATAGCAGAATGGCGTTACGGATATCTTAGTGCGAACGGGAACAAGTTAGAACGGTTACTGAGGATTGCAATGTCTGTGCGAAAAGCCTGACGAAACACAACCTTCTATCGAGTTATGGACGGTGCTTTACGATTTCAGGCAGAATCCTGCGCTGTTTGGCTCTTTTCGGGCTTTGTGGCCTTGCAGGCAGCGCCGTCTCGTGCCATTGCGCGCACATTCTCTGTTTATCGCATTTTTCTTGAGCAAAACCGTTACACGCTTTTGCCGAAAATGCATTAAACAGCTGCGTGGATAAGCACCCAATTTCAGGAGCAGGCCATGACCATGGAAAATAAGCCCGCCGATAAGCCTGTTGGCCAGAACGGCCTGACCTATGCGCAGGCTGGTGTCGACATCGATGCTGGTAACCTGATGGTCGAGAAGATCAAGCCCCTCGTGCGCTCCACGCGCCGCCCCGGTGCGGACGGAGAGATTGGCGGCTTTGGCGGCCTGTTCGACCTCAAGGCCGCTGGTTTCAAAGACCCGGTACTCGTTGCCGCCAATGACGGTGTCGGCACCAAGCTGAAGATCGCCATCGATGCCGACAAGCACGACACGGTAGGCATTGATCTTGTTGCCATGTGTGTCAACGATCTCGTCGTTCAGGGTGCTGAACCGCTTTTCTTCCTCGACTATTTTGCGACCGGCAAGCTTTCGCCGGATCAGGGTGTCGATATCGTTGCGGGCATCGCCGAAGGATGCCGGCAGGCCGGTTGCGCGCTGATCGGTGGTGAAACCGCTGAAATGCCCGGCATGTACCGGGATGGCGATTATGATCTTGCCGGTTTCGCCGTTGGTGCGGCCGAACGCGACCGTCTACTGCCGCGTGGCGATGTTGCCGAAGGCGATGTCATCCTTGGCCTTGCTTCGTCCGGTGTGCATTCCAACGGATTTTCTCTGGTGCGCCGCATCGTCGAACTCTCCGGCCTTGGCTGGAAGTCCGATGCCCCGTTCCAGCCGGGCGCGACGCTCGGCGAAGCGCTGCTGACCCCGACACGCATTTATGTGAAGCCTCTTCTTGCCGCGATCCGCGCTTCGGACGGCATCAAGGCGCTGGCACACATCACGGGCGGCGGTTTTCCCGACAATATTCCGCGCGTTCTGCCGGAAGGTCTCGCTGCCGAAATCGATCTTGCGTCCATTTCCGTTCCGCCAGTCTTCTCCTGGCTTGCCAAGACGGGCGGTGTCGAGCCGAATGAAATGCTGCGCACATTCAATTGCGGCATCGGAATGATTGCCGTCGTGAAGCCTGAGAAGGTTGAGGAAGTCGTGGCTGTCCTTGCCGCAGAAGGCGAAAAGGTCGTCACGCTCGGCCGGATGGTGAAGCGTGAAAAAGACGGCGTCGTCTATAAGGGTACGCTTTCGCTATGAGCCGCAAGCGGGTCGTCATCTTCATTTCGGGCGGCGGCTCCAACATGGAGGCGCTGATCCGCGCTGCGCAAGCCGCCGATTTTCCGGCGGAAGTAGTGGCGGTTTTTTCCGACAAGGAAGAAGCTGGCGGCCTTGCCAAGGCAAAGGCTGCCGGAATTGCGACACAGGTTTTCAAGCGCAAGGACTTTACCTCGAAGGATGCGCATGAAGATGCCATTCTGGACGCACTCGCCGCGTTGAAGCCGGATATGATCTGCCTTGCTGGCTATATGCGTCTTCTGTCGGGCCGTTTCATTGCTCCCTATGAAGGCCGCATTCTCAACATTCACCCTTCCCTGCTCCCGCTTTTCCCCGGACTGCATACCCACCAGCGCGCGCTGGATGCGGGTATGAAAGTCGCAGGCTGCACCGTTCATCTTGTAACGGAAGGGATGGATGAAGGTCCGATACTGGCACAGGCAGCGGTGCCGGTGCATGCTGGTGACGATGCCGAAGCGCTCGCGGCCCGCGTTCTGAAAGCCGAGCATCAACTTTATGCATTGGCCCTTCGCAAATTTGCCGGCGAACAAAACAGCCAGCCGGATTTCACCGGAGCGATGGTTCTCAGTGCGTGATAGCGCGCGACAAATTAATCACATCCCAATTTTTTTGTTAATAAAACTTTAATTTCCCGCAAAAAGCTCTAATTCCCATTCGTAACGGAACTTGCTTCGGCAAATCTCGTTAAGGGACGTGTAAGCGTCTCTTTCAATATGTGTTTTAGAAGAGGACAAAGACATGTCTCTCCGTTTTTCGACTTCCTTCCTTTCGGCAATGACCGTCATTTCCGGCATTGCGGTCGCGGCTCCAGCCATTGCTGCCGACTACGTAGCTCCTCCCGCTTCAGGTCGCACCCAGCCGCGCTCGGAAGTCGGCACGCTGTCCTGCGATATTTCTCCTGCAATCGGCGTCATCATCGGCAGCCAGCAGGATGTGGACTGCGTATTCAGCCCGGCCCGTGGACGTGGTCCGGCTGAGCGTTATACAGGGACGATTACCAAGCTCGGCATCGATGTCGGCTTCATAAATGGCGGCCGTGTCGCCTGGGCCGTCTGGGCTCCGACCGTTCGTCCCGAAGGCGCTCTTCAGGGCCGTTATGTCGGCGCATCTGCCAATGCAGCGATTGGCGTCGGCTTCGGCACCAACATCCTGACCGGCGGTTCGTGGAAGACGATTTCGCTTCAGCCGATTTCGCTTCAGGGCCAGCGCGGCCTGAATGCCGCTGTGGGTGTTTCCAAGCTGAGACTGCGTTACGCTGGCTAACAAGCAGCGCGAATAAACAACAACGCCGGGACGCATATATATTTTATATATGCGTCCCGGCGTTGTTGGATAAATATTTATGCGTTTATTTTGCGTATCCAGATCTTGGTGTCGTGCACCGCCAGCCCGCCATAGGGGGCGGCAGGTTCAGCGCCGATCAATATATTGATCCCCTCGCCGCGCTCGAATGTCGAGTTCGGAAAAATGCCCTCCGACACGACGACCCCGCGTTTTTGTCCGGCGCGCAGCACGGCATGAAGCACCAGTTCGCCACGATGATTGCCGATCTCGATCCGCTCGCCATTCTCGATGCCAAGTTCTGCCGCATCTTCGGGATGGATAAGCAGTTCAGGCCGGATTTCCTTGGCAAGCGATGTCAGCGTCTCGGCGAAGGTCGAGTTCAGGAAATTATGCGCCGGTGAAGTCGTCATGCGGAAGGGATGTTCGGCATCCGCCGTTTCAATCACTTCCCAATAATCCGGAAATTCCGGTATCGACTGGAAATCACCCTGAAGCCCCATGACTTCCGGTGGCTTGTTCGGCGACGGGCTTCCGGTCCAGTCAGGACGAAAGCGGAACTTGCCATCCGGCCATTTGAAACCATTGATATAATGCGCATCTTCGAAAGGCGGTTGCAGATCGACAAAGCGCTTTTCCTTCAATTCATCGAATTGTGGCAAGTCGCTATTGGCGTTCATGTTGTTAATCAGCGTGCGCTCATCCAGATCGAAGCCCGGCAGATCGCCAACACCGAGGCGCTTTGCCAGTTCGTTGATTACGAAGATATTCGGACGCGCATCGGCGAGAGGCTCGATCAGCTTCGGCCCCAGAACCACATGCTGCTGCCCGCCGCCGCGATAAATATCGTCATGTTCGAGGAACGTCGTGGCTGGCAATGCAACATCGGCCATCTTCGCCGTATCGGTCATGAATTGTTCGTGCACGGCGACGAAAAGATCCTCGCGCGCAAAGCCTTTGCGAACCAGCCGCTGTTCCGGCGTCACATTCATCGGGTTGGTGTTCTGGATCAGCATTGCCATGACGGGCGGGCCGCCATAAAGCGCCTGCGCGTCACCGGTAAGAATGCGACCGATCTTCGACTGATCGAGAAAACGAAGCCCCATATCCTGCATGGCGCGACCTTCGATCTCGCGCTTGTCCATCTTGAAGATGCCGGAGTTCGAGTGGAATGCCCCGCCGCCTTCATAAAGGAAAGCACCTGTCACGCAGGCAATCGAAGCGGCTGCATGCATGTTCACCGCGCCGTTGCGTTGGCGGGTGAAACCATAGCCGAGGCGGAAATAAGTTCGCTTGGTTTTGCCGACGAGATGGGCAAATGCTTCGATCTCTTCAACGGACAGGCCGGTGATCGCGGCTGCCCATTCCGGTGTACGGGTCTGAAGATGTGCTTCCAGCCCCTTCGGATCGTCGGTGTAGCGCTCCAGATAATCCCAGTCTGCAAAGCCGTCACGAAACAGCACATGCATGACCGCGCAGGCAAAGGCGCCATCGGTTCCGGGTTTCAGCACAATGCCCATATCCGCCTGGCGGACGGTCGCATTGGCATAAACGTCGATGACGACGATCTTGGCGCCGCGTTCCTTACGTGCCCGGACCGCGTGGGTCATGACATTGACCTGCGTGGCGGCGGCGTTGGTGCCCCAGATCACCACCACATCGGCCTTCGCCATTTCACGCGGATCAGGACCGGTCAGGCTTCCTGTTCCCGCAAAATAGCCGGTCCAGGCCATATTGGTACAGAAACTGTCGAACTGGTTGGAATAGCGCTTGGCAAAGCGCAGGCGATTGATCGAGTCGCGCTGCACCAGCCCCATGGTGCCCGCATAGTAATAGGGCCAGACGCTCTCGCTGCCATAATCGCGCTCGGCTTTCAGGAAACGCTCGGCAATGAGATCAAGTGCGGCTTCCCATGAAGCTTCCTTCCACTGCCCAGCACCTTTCGCACCGGCACGAACCAGCGGATGCTTCAGGCGATCAGGATGATGAACCCGTTCCGCATAACGCGCCACCTTGGCGCAGATGACGCCAGCCGTGTAGCTGTTGTCCTTCGCGCCGCGCACGCGCCCGATGGTCCGCTCATCGAGAATTTCGACATCGAGTGCGCAAGTTGACGGACAGTCGTGCGGACAAGCCGAATGACCGGTTTTGATGTTCGAGATTGGAGCGTGCTGGTTCATATTACTTTATTAGCCCAAGCCACTTCCTGCAGAAACGAATTTCTGCCGGAAGATTGTCACTGTGACGAAATAAATTTTCAAGACAAGCGCAATGCAATCGCACCGAGAACAATAAAGCCGGCAGCCACGAAACGTGGTAGCCCGACTTTTTCTTTCAATACCAGAGCCGAAATGAGCACACCGAAGAGTATCGCGGTTTCGCGGAGTGCCGCCACGACGGCAATCGGAGCCATGGTCATCGCCCAGAGTGCAAGGCCATAGGAACCGAGCGTACCAACGCCACCGATCATGGCCGGTCGCCAGTGATTACGCAGATACTGGATGAAACGGTCCGGTTCGCGGTAAAGGGCCCACCCCGCCAGCGGTATGGCGTTCATCAGGAACAGCCACAGCGTATAGGAAATCGGCTCGCCCGACACACGGACACCGAGGCCGTCAATGATCGTATAACTTGCTATGAAACCGGCATTGGTCAGCGCAAGCAAGGCAGTGCGACTTGAAGCTCCACGATTTCTTCGCCGCGCATCAAGCGCCATCGCCAGAACGCCGGAGCAGATCAGCACGATACCAAGCCAGCTCTGCCAGCCCATGATCTCGCCGACCAGCGGCGCACTGACCAGCGCCACCAGCAAGGGCGGAGTGCCGCGCATGATCGGATAGGCTTCGCTCATATCGCCGGATTTATAAGCCGCCGCCACGAGCGACATATAGAAGGTCTGCGTAACCGTAGACAGAAGCATGTAAATCCAGCTTGCCGGGTTCGGCAGCGGCAGAAAAGGCAAGGTGAAAAGGGCGATCAACCCGGCAGCGCTGGTCACACTGGCCGCACTGAAGAACTTGTCTCCGCTTCCCTTTACAATTGCGTTCCAGCTCGCGTGGAGGAACGCGCCAAAGAGGACGATCAGAAGGACGCCACCAGACATTTCGGGACTCGACTCAAAGGATAAGGAGCGGATGTTGAAGGTTGTATGTCACATTTGTAACAGGAGTGATATTGCAGGAACGACGCAGAGCGAGGTCTTTTTGGATATCACTGCCTCTTGCCGAAAAGAGACCGACATGAAACAAGCGCAACCATGAATTATCGTCACGCCTATCACGCCGGAAATTTTGCGGATGTCGTCAAGCACGTCATCCTGACGCGCCTTGTCGAGTATCTGAAACGCAAGGATCAGGCCTTTCGCGTCATCGACACCCATGCAGGCATCGGCCTCTACGACCTGAAGGGTATCGAGGCAGGCAAGACCGGCGAATGGGCAGGCGGTATCGACCGCATCCTGGACGCGGTGAAGAAAGGGCAGATCGAGCAGCCCGTGCTGGATTTGCTGGAGCCTTATCTTGCTGCCGTCCGCGCAGTCAATGAAGGCGAAAAGCTGCGCCATTATCCGGGATCGCCCTTTCTCGTGCGGCATTTGCTGCGCAAGCAGGATCGCCTGTCCGCACTGGAACTGCATCCGCAGGACTCCACCAAACTGGCGAAGCTATTCGACGGTGATTATCAGGTTCGGGTGACCGAGCTGGACGGCTGGCTGGCGCTTGGCGCTCACCTTCCACCGAAGGAAAAACGCGGCATGGTGCTTGTTGACCCGCCTTTTGAAAAGGAAGGCGAATTCGATCGTCTGGTTGATGGCCTGGCCAAGGCGTACAAGCGTTTCGGCGGTGGCATTTATGCGCTGTGGTATCCGGTGAAGGACCGTAAGGAAACGGAACGTTTCACCAGACACTTACGTGAAACCGGCATTCCGAAGATCATGCAGATCGAACTGGCGATTCGTGCGCCCTCCGCCGAACCACGCCTGGATGGCACCGGTATGATTGTCGTCAACCCGCCCTATACACTTGAAAGTGAGATGCAAACCCTGCTTCCCTGCCTTACCAAGCTTCTTGCTGAGGAAAAAGGGAGCAATTTCAGCATCAAGTGGGTGAGAAGCGAGACGGATCGCACTTGACCCGCGTGAATTGCTGACGGAAACTGCGCCTCAATGCTTCGGCTATCATAGACTTGAACGGGTGCCAGCCCGCAATTTGGGACAGGACAGAGATATGCAACGAACCCTGGAACGTATCGGACAGTATTCACGCGCAGCCCTGTTTGCGGCGTCTGTCCTTCCTCTGACGCTTGTGTCTCTGCCGGCCAGCGCCGCAGACTATCTCACTTCTGCTCCAGCAGGCGTTGCCGATGCAGGCGCTTGCAGCCAGCAGAGCGTTTTGCGTTCGGTGGTTTCCGATTTCGGCTATCAGGTACGTCATGTCCCGAACCTGCCGCAGGTCGGTATTTCGGCCATGAGCGATGTTCAACTGACGCGCTATGAGCCGAAGACCAATCCGGCCCAGATCGAACGCACCTATTGCAAGGCAACCGCCGTTCTGACCGATGGTCAGTATCGTTCGGTCTGGTATATGGTCGAAGAAGGTCAGGGCTTTGCCTCGATGGGCCGCAATGTCGAATTCTGCGTCGACGGTTTCGACCGCTGGTATGTGTACGACGCAAGCTGCCGCGTTCTTCGCTAAAAATTAAGCGGCTTGATACGGTCAGCCGTTGATTAAGTGGAGGGCACATGCTGCGGAAGTTTGGTGCAGCGGCGGTTACGTTGCTCGCAGCGGCGGTTGCGAGTATTTTGGCAATTGCGCCGGGTCGGGCAGATGACGTTCCGGGCGAGTTCGACTTTTACGTCCTAGCCCTCTCCTGGTCGCCCAGCTATTGTGCATCGGAAGGCCCCCGCGCCAACAAGCAGCAATGTGGAACCAATCGTCCCTTCGGTTTCGTGGTGCATGGTCTCTGGCCGCAGAATGAATGGGGTTACCCAGCGAACTGCCAGCTCGACAATGCCCGCAGCCGGGGCAGCTATGTGCCCCGCCCGATCATCTCCCGCCTTTCCGATATCATGCCTTCTGCCGGTCTCGCCGCTTATCAATGGCGCAAGCATGGCAGTTGTTCGGGTCTGTCGCAGGATGAATATTTCTCAACGCTGCGCAACGCTTTCGATCAGGTCAAAATTCCGCCCAGCCTGCGCAATCTGGCGAGCGGTCGGCGTGTTGATCCCCTTCTCGTTGAAAAAGCTTTTATCGCAGCCAATCCCGGCATGAAACCGGATGGTATCTCGATTAGCTGCAAGCGGAACTATCTTCAGGAAGTTCGCATCTGCATGACAAAAGACCTGCAATACCGTGCTTGCGGTCAGGTCGATGCCAATGCCTGCCGAAGCCGCTCTGTCATGATGCCCGCCACGCAATAAACTTTACATATCCGGTTTAGGAACGAACGATGACACAGATACTCTATTCGCCTGCTTCGCCCTACAGCGCGAAGGTGCGCATGGCCGCTCACCATGCCGGCATTCCGTTTGAAAGCGTTGTCGTCAACACCTCGGCGGAACCGGAGAACCTGATCCACGCCAATCCGCTCGGCAAAATTCCGACGCTGGTGACGGATGACGGCAAATCGGTTTTCGACAGCCGTGCGATCACCCAGTATCTGAACCGGGTTTCGGGCAACAAGATTTTCCCGCGCAATGCCGAAAAGCGCACCGATGCAGAGCGCTATGAAGCCATCGCCGACGGTCTTTGCGACGTGCTTCTGGCGCATGTCTACGAACGCCGCATGCGTCCGGAAGAGAAAATTCATCAGCCCTGGCTCGACCTGCAATGGCGCAAGGCCGAACGCGCACTCGACCTTCTCAACGAAGCGCCGCCGCGTCTGGCGGGCAAGCTGCATGGCGGCCATATCGCCGTTGCTGCCGCGCTTGGCTATCTGGCGCTGCGCTTTGAAGGCAAATGGGAACGCAACCGCTCCAAGCTCAAGCGCTGGATGAAGCGTTTTCAGGAACTGCACCCGGAACTGACGGAACTGCTGCCGCGCGGCTAACCGGTCTGGAAAGAATGAAACCCCGGATTTCCGGGGTTTTTTTGCAGATTATTGTTTCTTGTCGAGCGCCTGCAATATCCGATAAGCGGCTTTTACGCGCTCATCGATCAGATAATTCCGGTTGGCAAGCAGGACGATTCCGGTCTTCTTGGCGGGAATAAAGGCCGCATAGGCACCGAAACCGTTGGTCGAGCCTGTCTTGTTGACCAAGACATCGGCTGACGGCTGCAAGGGCTGATCGAATTTGCCGATTTTGTGCGTCTTCAGCGCCATGTCCGACGAATTGCCCGCAAGAAGTGTCTTGAGCGCAGTCGGATAGCTGTAGAACTCCCAGCCAAGCCCCTGATTGTTGGCACCGACGTGATAATAACCCGTATGTGTCGCGGCGACGGCCTTCTGGAAATCAGGCTCCAGAGATGAGCTGTCGATATTCAGCTCAATGAAGCGGGCGAGATCAAGCGCTGTGGTCTTGATGCCATAGGCCTGCGCATCCAGCGCGCCGCCAGATACCCGGATCGGCTTGTCGGCTTTGGAATAGCCGTAAGCGTAGTTCTTCATCCGGCTTTCCGGCACATTGACGAAAGTGTTCTTCAGACCAAATGCAGGCAGAAGCTTTTGCTCCACCAGGACATCGAACGGCTTGTCCATGCTTCGTGCCGCCAGATAGCCGAACAGGCCGATGCTGGGATTCGAATAACGGCGCTGTGTGCCTGCCGGATAGTCCGGCTTCCATTTCTTGAAATATGCCAGCATCGAACTGTCATCGGTGACAGCATCGGGAAATTGCAGGGGCAATCCGCCCGGTGTGTAGGTCCCAAGATCGAGCATGGTGATCTTGTCGAAGCTGCTGCCTGCCAGTTCGGGAGCCCATTTGGTCGCGGGATCGGACAAGGAGAATGCGCCGGTCGCCAGCCCATAGCCGCTGAGCGTCGCAGTAAACGTCTTGCTGACCGAACCGATCTCGAAAATCGTGTCTTCGTCGACTCTCTGTCCGCTTTCCTTCGATGCCACGCCATAACCGAAGAAGTGGCTCTTGCCGTCGATGGTTATGGCAACCGCCATGCCGGGAATCTTCTGCTCGGCCATGAGCGGGCGCATGGTTTCATCGACGATACGGCGCAAATCGTCATCGTTCACCTTGCTTGCAGCCAACGCACCGCTATTCGGGATAATAGCGGCGGTGGCGAGGAAACCGATCAAAAATGTCGTAGATTTTCTCATGACAGATGAATAAACCTCATGATTATGCGTTCCGCTACGTCTTTCTCAAGACATAGCCGGTATTGCGCGATTCATTATATTGAAGCCCGTTTACAGCATTTTTTCAACGCTTCTGCGGGATATAAGCCTATCAGGCCCTGCTGATATACGATGCTTGCGCAAAGAGGACAAACGACGTTATCTAGCATTTGGCATTAGAAAAATTTGGGGCAACATGGTTCGACCGCATCTCCCGCTCAATTCCCTGCGCGCCTTCGAGGCGTCGGCGCGTCACTTGAGTTTTACGAAGGCCGCGATTGAACTTTGCGTTACACAAGCCGCTGTCAGCCATCAGGTCAAAAGCCTCGAAACCCGCCTGAATGTGACTTTGTTCGAGCGCCTGCCGCGCGGGCTGATGCTGACGAGCGAAGGAGAAACGCTGCTCCCCACATTGAAGGACGCATTCGACAGGATTGCCGGAACGCTTGAACGTTTCGAAGCGGGGCATTATCGGGAAATATTGCGCGTGGGTGCAGTCGGCACGCTGGCCGTCGGCTGGCTTCTGCCACGTCTGCGCGATTTTCAGAATCGTTATCCGTTCATCGATCTGCGGCTTTCGACCAACAACAACCGGGTGGACATAGCGGCGGAGGGCCTCGATTACGCCATCCGTTTCGGCAGCGGCGCCTGGCATGGCATCGACGCAACCCGATTGCTGGAAGCACCGTTGTCACCGCTTTGCATTCCGGAACTGGCACAGGAATTGCGAACACCAGCCGATCTCGCGCGGCATATTTTATTGCGCTCCTACCGTGCCGATGAATGGACGCAGTGGTTTATGGCAGCAGGCGTCACGGGCGACATGCCCCTGCCCCGAAGCATCATGTTCGATTCGTCGCTCGCGATGATGGAAGCAGCCATGCAGGGAGCGGGCGTAGCACTTGCGCCGCCGCTGATGTTCTCCCGTCAGTTGCTCTCGGAAACGATCATTCAGCCATTCGACACAACGGTGACGATGGGCAGCTACTGGCTGACGAGGCTGCAATCACGGTCGGAAACGCAAGCAATGGCTGCATTTCGCGACTGGCTGGTTGAGATAGCGAGCCTCTAACCCTAAAAAACATAACAAAAAACCGGGCAGTTGCCTGCCCGGTTTTCCGTGTTCAATTATCAGATAATTAGAACTTGTAGCCAACGCCGACGCGGATGTCGTGGGTGTCGAGCTTGTTACGAACCGTTTCGGTGCCAAGATCATAGTTCTTGTTGCCGAACTGGGTGTAACGGTATTCGACGCGGCCCAGGATGTTGTCCGTGAGCTTGGCTTCCAGACCGGCACCAGCAGTCCAACCAACGCGGAACTTGCTTTCGTCGTCAAAGCCGTTGTCGAGCTTAACCTGCGAACCGGCAACACCAGCCGTGATGTACGGCATAACCGGGTTCAGGTCGTAGCCGAGACGTGCGCGCAGCGAGCCTTCGAAGCCCTGCTTGACTTCCAGACCGTCCTTGGACTTCTTGGCCCAGGAGTAACCGGCGTCACCTTCAACACCGTATACGAACTGGTCCTGCTGGAAGTTCCAGCCAGCGTAAGCGCCAGCCTTCATGTCGTCAGGCTTGATGGTGCCAACGGCGTCGGTCTTGGCCTTGTTCCAGCCGTAGCCGAGGTACAGACCGGTGTAGCCACCAGCCCAGCTATACTGCGGAGCCATTTCAACCGGAGCCGGAACAGGAGGCTGTTCCTGAATGGCATCAGCAGCGAAAGCAGTCGCAGAGAACGGCAGCAGCGCAGCCGAGGCGATTACGAGAGACTTAAGAGTGCGCATAGCATTCTCCTTACACAAATTACCTTTTGCGCGGTCCCTTATCGGGCGGGCGATGTTGGGAGCAAATCGTCCATGCCGCGCTGACAGGACCGACATATCGGCGGTAATTGCGGCACGAAATGCCCGCTTCTGTGGAGAGAACCTGACGAGAACGTGGCAAAAATGCGATGTTGCATTATCGCAACGCCGGATTCAGCCACCTATATAGTGGGAGAGTTTCGATTGCGGCGACCGCAACAACCGGCAGAAAGAAACGAAGTCGCTGAAATCTCTATCAATTTGTCAGTTATGAATGTTGCAGCCGCTGTTTTTAGCTGCAATCTTCCGACCGAAATGGCATGAAATCGACTGAAGAATCTCGATAAGAAAGTGTTTACCGTGTTGAACGATCACGAGCCCCGCCTGCTTGCTAAATGTCCGGTTCTGGTCACCGGCGGCGCACGGCGTATTGGCAAGGCAATTGTCGAGGACCTTGCCGCCCATGGCTTCCCGGTCGCCATACACTATAATCACTCCATCGATGAAGGCGCGGCCCTTGCAGCGGCCATAAACGAACAAGGCGGGAAGGCCTGTGTCGTGCGCGCAGACCTTTCATCCGAATCCGATGTTCGCAATCTTGTGGAGGATGCGTCACGCCAGATCGGGCCGATCCGGCTTCTGGTCAACAATGCATCGCTCTTTGAAGATGATCGCATCGGCCAACTGGATATGGCGCTGTGGGACAAGCACTTTGCCATCCATCTCAAGGCGCCGGTCCTGCTGGCCGAAGAAATGGCGAAAGCCCTGCCCAGCGGCGAAGAGGCGCTTGTCGTCAATGTCATCGACCAGCGCGTCTGGAAGCTCAACCCGAACTTCTTTTCCTATACGCTTTCGAAGACAGCCCTCTGGAATGCCACCCGAACCATGGCGCAGGCGCTTGCACCGCAAATCCGGGTCAATGCAATCGCACCCGGCCCAACATTGCCGAGCGAACGGCAGAAGCCTGGCGATTTCGAACAGCAGGTCGAGAAACTTCTTTTGCAGCGTGCGCCGGAATTGTCGGAATTTGGGCGTACTGTTCGCTATTTCTGGGAAAGCCGCTCCGTCACCGGCCAGATGATCGCACTTGACGGCGGACAGCATCTGGCCTGGGAAACCCCGGATATTGCAGGAATTACGGAATGACTGGAAACCGCAAGAACAATGAGGATGCCGTTGCAAATCTGCCGTCCGATGACGAGCAGGATGTGGCCGGTATTATCATTGGTGACGCGGAAACCGACGATGATGACGAGACCGACGATATAGCCGATGTTCCGGCCTCTCCGTCCGCTGCCGATTCCATTCAATGGGATTCCTCGGATGGCCTGCCGGATATTGAAGGCCTGAGCGGTCAGGACATCATCAATGCTTTCGTGAAGCGCCTGCCGAACAATCCGGGCGTCTACCGCATGTTCAACAGCGATGGTGACGTGCTCTATGTCGGCAAGGCACGCAATCTCAAGAAGCGCGTTTCCAACTATGCGCGCGGCGTCGGCCATTCGAATCGCATCACGCGGATGATCCGCGAAACGGTGACGATGGAATTCGTCGTCACCCGGACGGAAACCGAAGCCTTGTTGCTGGAAGCCAATCTCATCAAGAGGTTGCGTCCGCGCTTCAACGTGCTGATGCGCGACGACAAGTCGTTTCCCTATATTCTTCTGACCGGCGACCATCGGGCACCCGGCATTTTCAAGCATCGCGGTGCGCGGTCCCGCAAGGGAGACTATTTCGGTCCCTTCGCCTCTGCCGGTGCCGTTGGTCGCACGATCAACGCGCTTCAGCGCGCCTTCCTGCTGCGGACCTGCACGGATTCGGTTTTTGAAACGCGTACCCGTCCCTGCCTTCTCTTTCAGATCAAGCGTTGTTCCGGCCCCTGCACGCACGAGATCAGCGATGAGAACTATGCCGAACTCGTCAATGAGGCCAAGGCGTTTCTTTCCGGCAAGAGCCAGTCGGTAAAGGACCACCTCGCAACGGCAATGCAGGCCGCGTCGGCGGACCTCGATTTTGAGCATGCAGCCGTTTACCGGGATCGTCTGGCGGCGCTTTCTCATGTGCAATCCCATCAGGGCATCAATCCGCAGACGGTTGAAGAGGCTGACGTCTTTGCCATCCATCAGGAAGGCGGCATGACCTGCATTCAGGTCTTCTTCTTCCGTACCGGCCAGAACTGGGGCAATCGCGCCTATTTCCCCAAGGCGGACAGTTCGCTCGGCCCGGCAGAGGTTCTGGGGGCATTCCTGTCCCAGTTCTATGACGACAAGCCATGTCCGCGGCTGGTTCTCCTGTCCGAGACGGTTGAGGAGCAATCGCTTATTGCCGAAGCGCTCTCGACGCGCGCGGGCCATAAGGTACAAGTCAACGTCCCCCAACGCGGAGAGAAGAAGGATCTTGTCGATTACGCGCTTACCAATGCGCGCGAAGCGCTTGGACGGCGGCTTGCTGAAACATCTTCGCAAGCCCGCCTGTTGCAAGGCATGGCCGAAACCTTCGGCCTGTCCCAGCCACCGCGCAGGATCGAGGTCTATGATAACTCGCATATCATGGGTACGAATGCTGTCGGCGGCATGATCGTCGCGGGACCGGAAGGCTTCGTCAAAAATCAGTACCGCAAGTTCAACATCCGCTCGACCGATATTACGCCGGGCGACGACTTCGGCATGATGCGCGAGGTAATCGAGCGGCGCTTCTCACGGCTGGTCAAGGAACATGGCACGCCGGAAGAGCCGACTGACGCAGAGGTAACCGACACGTTTCCTGCGTGGCCCGACGTCATTCTGATCGACGGCGGGCAAGGTCAGGTTGGCGCGGTCAGGCAAATTCTCGGCGAGCTTGGGATCAGCCATCTCGTCAATGCAATCGGCATTGCCAAGGGCGTCGACCGTGAAGCAGGGCGCGAACGTTTCTTCGTGGAAGGCAAGCAGGCCTTTACACTGCCGCCGCGCGATCCCGTGCTCTATTTCATCCAGCGCCTGCGCGATGAAGCGCACCGGTTTGCCATCGGCACACACCGCGCCCGGCGCAAGAAGGAAATGGTCAAGAACCCGCTCGATGAGATTGCGGGAATCGGTCCGTCGCGAAAGCGTGCGCTTCTGCACCATTTCGGAACCGCAAAGGCCGTCTCCAGAGCCGCGGTTGCCGATCTGATGCAGATCGAAGGCATCTCTGAGGCCATGGCCAAGACGATTCACGATCATTTTCGTGACAGATGACGTAATTTTGTCCGGAATTGAGGCGCAAGCGTCATTAGGTCCCGGTAGAATATATTCGCAGGTGTTGATTTTAACGGTCATCCCTGTTGATGTGCGGCTGACAACGATGCGGCGGAACAATGCAGAAAAAACATACCCTCTCCTTGCCCAATATCCTCACCTATGGCCGGATCATTGCCGTGCCGCTTGTGGTGTTGTGCTTCTTTATCGAGGGGAGACTGGAATCGAGCGATTTCGCCCGATGGACCGCCCTGGGATTGTTTGCCGTCGCCAGCATCACGGATTTTTTCGACGGCTATCTCGCCCGCATCTGGAAGCAGACCTCGACCATCGGTCGCATGCTTGACCCGATTGCCGACAAGCTTCTCGTATCCGCCATCCTGCTGCTCCTTGCAGCCGACGGAACCATTGCCGGCTGGACGCTTTGGGCTGCGATCATCATCCTGTGCCGCGAAATTCTGGTTTCGGGGCTGCGTGAATATCTTGCCGAGCTGAAGGTCAGCGTTCCCGTTTCCCGTCTCGCCAAATGGAAGACGACAGCACAAATGATTGCGCTCGCATTTCTGCTCGCAGGCCCTGCCGGTGACAAAGTTATGCCCTATGTAACGGAAATTGGCATTGTACTGCTTTGGATCTCGGCGCTTCTGACGCTTTATACGGGCTGGGATTACTTCAAGGCGGGCCTCAAACACGTAATGGATTGATCCAGTGGCGGTAAAACTCGTCTATTTCGCATGGGTGCGCGAGAAAATCGGCAAGGGTGAAGAAGTCATCGAACTCCCCTCACCCAAAACAACCGTGGGCGATCTGATCAGCCACCTGAAATCGCGCGGCGAGGAATATGAAGCGGCTTTCGAGCATGAGCATGTCATTCGCGCCGCGATCAACCAGGAACATGCCGAGCATATTGAACTCGTGAATGACGGCGATGAAGTTGCGCTCTTTCCTCCCATGACGGGGGGATGAGATGAGCGGGCCAGAGCATTTCCAGCAAAGGCGCGGAGCGCCTACGCGGGGAAATCAGTCCACAGGACTGATTTCTAATCCCGCTCCGATGCGCAGGATAATGCGTAAAAACAAAACGATAGGGCATTTTCAATGATTCAAGCAAAACCGGAAATGCCCTAATGACATGCCCACTTTTCGTCGGCATAAGAAACGAAGACTTCGACACGGCAGCGGAGCTGCGCAAGCTTGAGCACGGGCGAACGGATATCGGCGCCATCGTCACCTTTACCGGCCTGTGTCGCGATGAAAGCGGCACGCTTTCCGCTCTGGAGCTGGAGCATTATCCCGGCATGGCCGAAGCGGAAATCACCCGCATCGCCCGACAGGCTATCGAGCGCTGGCCGATAACAGCCCTCACGATCATTCATCGTTACGGGCTCATCAAACCGGGCGAAAACATCGTTCTGGTCGCAGCAGCATCATCGCATCGACACGCGGCTTTCGAAGCCGCCTCTTTTCTGATGGATTACATGAAAACCGATGCCCCATTCTGGAAAAGGGAGCATCTTGCAGACGGTTCGGTCGGCGGTTGGGTGTCGTCCAAAGAGGAAGACGAGAAGATTCGCGACCGCTGGCAGCAGTCATAAGCTTTCGATTACTGGCTATTCTATTGATCCCCTTTCTCATTTTAATTGCGAATTAACTATTTAACCCCCTAAAATAACGGGTAATTTGGTTAGCACGTTCTTGCGCTGCCACAATTTTCACATGAAGATTTCGCTAATGTCGGCATTATGAATCAGGCGCTGACAAGCGATGATGACAGACAGATTGGAATCCGCATCAGCGCCATCTGTCTTGCAACAAACAACGCGTGCGGGAACGGAAGTTTCGGGCTTTGACGATGCGAAATGGATTGGCGAAAACCCTCTCAATTGCTGCGGCACTGGTGGTCGGCATTGGCGCGCTTGGCGGCGCTGCCTTGTTCCTGACCACATCGATGCCGACAAGCAGCATGGCGGCGGAAAAAACCGTCAGCGGCAAGGTAATGTATCGCGAGCGCATCGCGCTGCCGCCGGAGGCGAACCTGACGGTTCAGCTTTCCGACATCTCGCTGGCCGATGCCCCGTCGAAAGTCATTGGTGAAACGCGGATCGAATCCGTTCAGGGATCACCGATCCCGTTTGCCATCAACTTTGATACGGACCAGATCCAGCCGGGCCATACCTATGCCCTGCAGGCACGCATTTCGGCAGGCGATACGCTGTGGTTCGTCAATGACGAACGCTATTCCATCGATCCGGAGAACCCCGGTACTCCGGCAGAGATCAAGGTTGTGATGGTCCGCAAAAGCGGTGACGAAGGCGCTGCCATCGGTATCGAGGGCAAGGACTGGCTCGCGGAGGACATTCAGGGCGGCGGCGTGATCGACAATGCGCAAACCACCCTGACGGTTTCGACCGACGGTGCCGTCAGCGGTTCAGGCGGCTGCAACCGTTATTTCAGCAAGGCGGTCGTGACCGGGGAAAACATTTCCTTTGCCGATATCGGATCGACCTATGTTCAGTGCCCGCCTGCCCTCATGAACCAGGAGCGCAAGTTCCTCGACGTGCTCGGTAAGACCAAGTCCTACAAGATCGATATGGGCAAGCTTGTTCTCTTCGATGACGAAGGGAAAGAAATGGCAAGGCTCGCGCAAAGTCTCTAAAGCAAAAAAGCCCGGCAATGCCGGGCTTTTTCTTTGAATTCCGAGCGGGATCAGCCGACGATTTCGGTGCCCGAGAACCAGTATGCGATTTCTTCTGCGGCGGTTTCAGGAGCGTCCGAACCGTGCACGGAGTTTTCGCCGATCGACAGGGCGAATTCCTTGCGGATGGTGCCTTCGTCAGCGTTGGCCGGGTTGGTCGCACCCATGACTTCGCGGTTCTTGGCGATGGCGTTTTCGCCTTCCAGAACCTGAACGATGGTCGGACCGGAAGACATGAATTCGGTCAGTTCGCCGAAGAACGGACGATCTTTGTGAACAGCATAGAAGCCTTCAGCTTCACGCAGGCTCATCCAGACGCGCTTCGAAGCGACGACGCGCAGGCCAGCTGCTTCGAGCTTGGCAGTGATTGCGCCGGTCAGGTTGCGGCGGGTCGCATCGGGCTTGATCATGGAGAAGGTACGTTCGATTGCCATTATGACACCTTGTTCGCTGGAATTTTTAGAAAAGTGAGGCTCTATACCGTCGATAGGCCGAATTGCCAAGAGGCCACGCCATTTTGAACACATCGCATACCGCCTAGCAGCTTGAGACGACGGAAATTTGAAGGCATAGATAATGCCACTCTGATTCAGGCTATCGGGTAGCGGGGGACTTGTATGGAACAGCATTTTCAAATGTTTGCGTGGTATAATCGCTGGGCTAATGAACTGCTTTATGCCGCCGCCGCCGATCTGAGCGACGAGGAATACCGGCTCGATCTTGGGCTGTTCTTCGGCTCAATTCATCGCACGCTCAACCATCTTCTGGTCACCGACCGCATCTGGATGAAGCGGTTTACCGGCGAAGGCGACCATCCAAAGCAGCTCGACGCTATCATCACCGACAATTTCATCACGCTGCGCGATCTGCGCCACGCCGAGGATGAACGCATCTGTCGCTATACCGACGGATTGGATGCCGACAAGCTTGCGGGGCGCTTTACCTATACAACCGTCTCGGACATGCGCACGATGAGCCAGCGGCTTGCACCGTCGCTGGCGCATCTGTTTAATCACCAGACCCACCATCGCGGCCAGATCCATGCGGCCCTGACACGGCTCGGCACCGACGCCCCCTCGCTCGACCTTTCGCAATTCCAGCGCACGGAAGGCGGTCGCCGCTTCGCCTGACTGATGTTGATACTTGCGGAAACGCTTCAAGCCGTGCAAAAGCGCTTTCACCATGCTTATCCTTGACGACATCTCCGTACGCATTGCTGGACGCCTCCTGATCGACCACGCCAGCGTAACGCTGCCAGCGGGATCGAAGACCGGTTTTGTGGGCCGCAACGGCACCGGCAAATCGACCCTGTTCCGTGTGATTACGGGCGATCTTGCGTCGGAAACAGGCAGCATCTCGCTTCCGAAAAATACCCGTATCGGTCAGGTGGCGCAGGAAGCGCCCGGCACAGAAGATGCGCTGATCGAAATTGTCATGAAGGCTGACAAGGAGCGCACCGCACTTCTTGAAGAGGCTGACACGGCAACCGATCCGCACCGCATTGCCGAAATTCACACCCGCCTTGCCGACATCGACGCTCACTCTGCGGAAGCTCGCGCAGGTGCCATTTTGTCCGGTCTCGGTTTCAATGCCGAAGCACAACGCCAGCCCGCATCCGCCTTTTCCGGCGGCTGGCGCATGCGCGTCGCTCTGGCAGCGGTTCTTTTTGCCGAGCCGGACCTGCTGCTCCTCGACGAACCGACCAACTATCTCGACCTTGAAGGCGTGCTGTGGCTGGTCGACTATGTGAAGCGCTATCCGCACACGGTCATCATCATCAGCCACGACCGTGATCTCCTGAACTCGGCGACCAGTTCGATCATGCATCTCGACCAGAAGAAGATCAGCTTCTGGCGAGGCAATTATGATCAGTTCGAGCGCCAGCGCCACGAAATGCTGGAATTGCAGCAGAAGGCCCACGCAAAGCAGGAAGCCCACCGCAAGCACATGGAATCCTTCGTGGAACGGTTCCGCGCCAAGGCCACCAAGGCCCGTCAGGCGCAATCGCGCATGAAGGCTTTGGAAAAGCTCAAGCCAATCGAGCTCTATGTGGAAAGCAATGTGCAGCCGTTTCGTTTTCCCGATGCCGACAAAAAGACAGCATCGCCTGTCATCGCGCTTGATAATGCCGATGTCGGTTATGTGCCGGGCAAACCTGTCCTTCGCAATGTGACCCTGCGTATCGACAATGACGACCGCATCGCGCTGCTCGGCTCGAATGGGAACGGCAAGTCGACGCTCGCAAAGCTGATTGCCGGTCGCCTGACGCCGGAAAAAGGCACGCTTACGCTTTCACCGAGCCTGAAAGTCGCGTTCTTCGCACAGCATCAGATGGATGATCTGATCCCCGAAGACAATGCCATCGAGCATGTGCGCAAGCTGATGCCGACGGAACCGGAGGCGAAGGTGCGCGCACGTGTTGCGCAGATGGGCCTTTCGACCGAGAAGATGCTGACACCGGCCAAAGACCTGTCCGGTGGCGAGAAAGCGCGTCTCCTGATGGGACTTGCGACCTTTCATGGTCCCAACCTGTTGATCCTCGACGAACCGACCAACCATCTCGACATCGACAGCCGCGAAGAGCTTGTGCATGCGCTCAACGCTTTCAACGGCGCGGTTATCCTGATTGCCCACGATCGCCATCTTATCGAAGCTACGATGGAACGGCTCTGGCTGGTCCGCGAAGGCGGCGTAAAGGCGTTTGAAGGCGATCTCGATGAATACCGGCAGATTGTTCTGGCCGATGCCAAGGGAGAACCGGCCGCCGACCGCGACGATAACGCCAAGGTCAACAAGGCCGAACAGCGAAAACTCGCCGCCCAGAAACGCGAAACCATGGCGCCACTGCAGAAAAAGATCAAGGAAACCGAAGCCTTGATCCAAAAACTGCAGAAACAGATTCAAGGCTTCTCGTCACAACTGGAAGATCCGGCCCTTTACGAGAAGGAACCTCAGAAGGCTATCCGGATCAACAAGGACATGAGCGACGCCCGTTCCGCACTTGCAGATGCTGAAGACAAGTGGCTGGAGCTTTCCACCGAATATGAAGAAGCTATGGCCGATTAAAAATCGGCCTTCTGTCTGTCGGCAGAGTCCTACGTGAACATAAGCAAGATCACGACCCCCAACACGATCCAGCCGATGACACGCATGGTAACCGGCAGAGGACGGGGCATGAACCGCACCGCGAGAAGCGCTAAAATGACGGTCAGAACGGGAAACCCGAAATAAAGGGCGGCGTAACTGCTCTGCCCTTCAAAGGAAGAGCCGAAGACGCCAAGCTTTTCGAGCGGTATCAGCGCAACCAGCGCGGCAAGAGCCGAAAGCAGCAACAGCAGGAACCTGTCGGAAATTTTGCAGAGCATCGTAATCAATCAGCTCTGGGGACGCAGGCGTGTGCGCATCAGGGCATAAAGACCGAATGCACCGAGGATCAGCCCGATGGTCGTATAGACCTCGTCAGGCGTTTCGGCCCCACGGCGCAATACGAGATCGGCTTTTGAAACCTGAAGCCCATCCGTGTTTCCCTGCACCAGACGAAATGCATAAAGCCCCGGAATGACCGGATCGATGTCCCCGGCGCTCTGGCGCAGAACGCTGCCATCCTGCGGGCGGTCCGTATTGATGGAACCGCTGGTGGAGGCGAAATCGAGTCCCTGGGAGAGAACCGGCTGGCCGTCGCGGCTGACCGCAAGCGTAACCGCCGAGCGCCTTTCCGCAGGCACGTAACCCGGCAAAGGCGTGGCATCGATGAACACACGCACAGGCCCATCAGCCGCCGACAACCTGACTTCCTGTATCTTGAAGCCGCTCTGACGATTTTCAAGCATGGTCCAGCGGCCAATCTCGCTGCCCGTGAAATGGCGCATATACCAGGGATAGCCGATGCCAAGGCCAAACCCGGCGACGATCATCGAAATGAATAGAGCCCGTATCACGCCTTGCGCTCCCAGCGGCGATCCGGCGTCTGCTGCCAATAGGTCAAGTCGTGATTTCCTGCCTTGAAATTCTTCCACTGCCCTCGGGCGATATCGAGCTGATCCTGATCATGCCCGTCAAACATGACGACAAGACGCTCATAGACATCCGCCTGTTCCAGCCCGGCGCCTTCGACAAGAAAGCGCACAGTCGCTCCATTCGGATTGGCTTCACTGGTGGTCAGCAATACCGGCTGGTGTTCGGGATGGGGCTCTTTATCCGTGCCATGCGCCACAAAGGATGTATCGGAGAAGGTCCAGAGCAAACCGTCCAGCGCATCGCGTCTTTCCTCGCTGACCGTCTGGATCGTGACGCGCCAGCCGCGTCCGAGCGAACGCTCGACCAAACCGGGCAAGGCCTCATCGAGTGTCGATTCCGTCAAATGGTAGAAGAGAATTTCCGCCATGCACTATCCGTTTCGGAAACGGGTGAAGAAATTGATTCCGCTTCTCCACCCATCCTTTTGTTTGGAAAAGATTTTAGCTTTCGAAATGGTCCCGGACAAGGCGGTCCAGCAGGCGCACGCCATAGCCGGAAGCCCATGTCTGGCTATACTCGTTTGCTGGCGATCCCATGGCTGTTCCGGCAACGTCGAGATGTGCCCAAGGGGTCTCGCCGACAAAGCGCTTCAGGAACTGTGCTGCCGTAATCGATCCGCCGTAACGGCCGGCACTGTTCTTCATATCGGCAAACTTCGAATCGATCATCTTGTCGTATTCAGTGCCGAGCGGCAGGCGCCACAGCTTTTCGCCGGTCGACTGGCCCGCATCGTAAAGCTGGTCCGCAAGCTCGTCGTCATTGGAGAAGAGGCCGGCATGATACTGGCCGAGTGCAACCATGACGGCACCCGTAAGGGTGGCCAGATTGATAATGAAGCGCGGTTTGAAACGATCATTTGTATAGTGCAGCGCATCGGCGAGGACGAGACGGCCTTCAGCATCAGTATTGATGACTTCAATCGTCTGCCCCGACATGGATGTCACGATGTCGCCTGGGCGCTGTGCATTGCCATCCGGCATATTTTCGACAAGGCCGATAATGCCGATGGCGTTGACCTTTGCCTTGCGACCAGCCAGAGCGCGCATCAGGCCCGTGACGGCTGCCGCGCCGCCCATGTCGCCTTTCATGTCCTCCATGCCACCGGCAGGCTTGATGGAAATACCGCCCGTATCAAACACCACGCCCTTGCCGACAAAAGCAACCGGCTTTTCCTTGCTCTTCGCGCCCTGCCATTCCATGACAACCAGTCGCGGCGGACGAACGGAACCCTGTGCTACGCCCAGAAGCGCGCCCATACCGAGCTTCTTCATTTCCTTCTCGCCGAGGACTTCAACTTTCACGCCAAGCTTTTCGAGCTTCTCGGCTTCCTGTGCAAACTCGACCGGACCAAGAATATTCGCAGGCTCGTTGACGAGATTGCGCGCCTGGATAACACCGTCCGCGACCGCTTCTGCAACTTCAAAAGCACGCTTTGCCGTATGCGGGTCAGCGACGCAAATGCTGACCTTGGCAGCGTGTTTCGCATCGCCATTTTCCTCATTGTTCTTGCGCGTCTTGTAGCGTTCGAACTTGTAGGAGCGCAGAATCATGCCAAGCGCCAAATCTGCCGCTTCGTCACCGGCGATGGTGGTTTCAGGCAATGCAAGCGTTACGGTCGCACGCTCGGCCTTGCCGATTCGTGAAAACGCTGCGCCGCCAATCTTGAGCCAGTCGTCATTGCCAAGCTTGCCGGTTTCGCCGACGCCGACCAGAACGATCTTGTCGATGCCGCTGGAAGTTGTCTCGATCGCTTCCGCCGTCTTGCCCAATGCGCCGGTGAATCCGGAAATTTCGGCAATACGCTTGATCTTTTCCGCGCCGCCCACGGCCTGAGCCGCTTCATCCGCAAAACCGCCGCCCTTGGCGACGAGGACGATGGACACGCCTTTTTCCGGTACTGCAAAATCGCTGAAAGAGATCGAAGGACGTTTAGACATGACAACTCCAAACTTGGTGTCGATTTGAGAATGACACGATTGTGTCGCGACTTTTCCCCACTCATGTGAGACGAATATGGCGAAACAGCAAGAGCAGATCCCAGATTGTCCAGTTTTAGCCCGAGGAAAACCGTGCAGGACACAATTGCAAACCCGTCTTACATGCTTCCCCCAAAAAACTGGCTTCCCGCAAAAACCGGTTGCCTTGAGCCCACTCATCACCCATTAAGGGAAACAGCAGAGCTGGCATCTTCATGACGCTTTTAGTAATCTGTTAACCGCGTTTATTGGGCCAATCTTAGCCAAGCGTCATTAAGTTTAGTGATTATCACGAGTGCCGCAGCCATTTTCAGGTGAGCACTCTTCAACGGAACCGGGATGTAGACTCCACCTATGCGATTGATTGAGTTGTACATCTTACGCCGGGTGGCGATCATGTTCCTCGCAGTGCTTGGGGCGGCAGTCGGTATTACCTGGACCGTGCAGGTGCTTCAGCGCATCGACTTTCTGACCACAAGCGGCCAGACATTCCAGACAATCATTCAGTTCAGCTCGCTGTTGATTCCGTCAGCCATCCCGCTCGTGATGCCGTTTGCGCTGATTATTGCAATCACTCAGACGCTTTCGACCATGAACCAGGATTCCGAGCTTGTCGTCATCAATGCATCGGGCGCACCGCGCAGCGCGGTGATGCGCCCAATCCTGATTCTTGCGGCCGTGATTTCCGTCGTCTCGTTTCTCGTCGCCAATTATGTCGATCCCTATGCGCGCATGAACATGCGCGCCATGATCGCCAATGCCAGCGCCGATCTGATGAATGTCATCGTTCAGGAAGGCAATTTCCGCAAGCTGGCGGATAATCTTTATATTCAGGTCGCGGAACGACGCGCCGATGGCAGCATTGGCGGACTTTTCATCGCCGACTCCCGCGATCCATCGCTTGACCTCATCTATTATGCTGCCGATGGCGCAATTGCTTCGACGCCAAGCGGTGACATGCTCTTGATGCAGAACGGCGAAGTGCAGCGGCGCGACGTGTCGGATGGCACGGTTTCGATCATCAAGTTCAATTCCTACGCGTTCGATCTCAGCCAATTTGCCTCGGCTGGCGACGATTTCGTCATCTATGCGAAAGACCGTCCGCTGTCCTATCTTTTGAACCCGGACCCGAATGACCCGATCCTTCAGACCCGCCCATTGCGCTACAAGGCCGAATTGCACCGGCGTCTGACGCAATGGCTCTATCCGGTTGTCTTTGCAATGATCGCACTGGCTTTTGCGGGCGATTCCCGTTCGCATCGCGAAGCTCGTGTCTCTGCGTCCTTCTCGGCGATCAGCACCGCCCTCCTCGTCTATTGGGCAGGCTATTTCGCATCCGACCGGGCCGACAAGGATGCAGGCTATATCATCGTCATGTATCTCGTGCCCGCCGCCGTCATCCTTGTGACTGGCTTTGCGCTCGCTACCGGGCGACGGATCGGCCTGCCGGACAAATGGAACGACCGTATTCTCGACAATTTCGACAGTCTGAGAAATCGCGTTTCGGAGCTTTATGCCCGCCTCACCGGACGTTCCCGCAATAAAGCCGGAGGTCAGGCATGATCGGCTGGACGCTCGGGCGCTATTTCTTCATCCGATACGTGCAGATCACATTCTATTTTCTGCTCGGCATCTTCGCATTGTCGCTGCTTCTCGATTTCACCGAGAATGCGAGCAAGCTTTCAAACCTGCCGGACTATTCGGTGTGGGCTGCGCTTGGCCTTTCCGCCATGCGCGTACCCTTCATCATGCAGCAGATGATCCCGTTTGTTGCCCTGTTCTCCGCAATGGCGACGCTCATCTCGCTCAATAGAAAATACGAACTTGTTGTCGCTCGCTCCGTTGGCGTGTCGGCCTGGCAATTCCTTCTGCCTGCCTGCTTCGGCGCCTTCCTGTTCGGCCTGGCGACGATCTTCATCCTCAATCCGTTCGCCGCCTACGGTTTTGCCAAGGCCGACGAGATCGCATCGACATGGAAGACCGGCAAGGTTACCGACGTTTCCGCCCTGCGCGACCCGTGGCTGCGCCAGAAAACGGATGAAGGCGAAACCATCATCGGCGCAAAGAGCATTCTGGATCAGGGCGCGACACTTGCTGACGCGACATTCATTCAGTTCGATGAGAAGAAGAATATCAAGGTACGCTACGACGCGCGGACCGCACAACTGAAGGACGGCCACTGGGAGCTTACCGACGTGACGCGATTCGCGCGCGGCGAAGAACCCCAGAAAATGGCGAGTTTCCAGATTGAGACGCAGCTTCGTCCGGAATATGTGGAAGAGAAGCTCGCGACGCCGGACACGATCCCCTTCACGCAGTTGCGCCACAAGATCGAGGTCGCGCGTTCCTTCGGTTACTCCGCAAACGCATTTGACATGCAATACCAGTCACTTCTGGCATTGCCGGCATTGCTGATGGCGATGACTCTCATTGCTGCAACAGTGTCGTTGAAATTTGTGCGATTTGGTCAGTCAGGGGCTATGATTCTGGGTGGCGTTATCGCAGGCTTCATGCTTTATGTCGTTTCGGTGCTAGTGAAGGCATTCGGGAATGCGGGATTCGTTCCGCCATTCGTGGCTGCCTGGGTTCCGGTTATTATCGCGACATTCTTTGGTGTCTCCTTTTTGTTGCATAAGGAGGATGGTTAGTGGGTTCGAGTAACGCCCGCATGGTATTGCCCCATTCGCTCTCGCGCCTGACGCGCGGGACGGCCTTGGCGTGCGTCCTTGCTTTGCCTTTCATTTCTGTCGCGGCCCTGCCCTCCCCCGCATCGGCACAGGACGCTCTTGCTGCCAATTACAAGAGCGATCCGAACGCACGCATGCTTCTGCAGGCTGATGAGCTTGTCTATGATCGCGACGTCAATACCGTCACGGCTCAGGGCAAGGTGCGTATCGAGTATGACGGCAATCATCTCGTCGCCGACAAGGTAACCTATAACCAGCAGACGCGGCGCATGACCGCGACGGGTAATGTTGAGGTCGTCGAGCGCGACGGCAACAAGATCTACTCCGACCATATGGATGTCACCGACAGTTTCCGTGACGGCTTCGTAAATGGCCTGCGCGTCGAGACGACGGACAACACCCGCTTTGCCGCTGAAAGTGCTGAACGCAGCAACGGCGAAATCACGACGTTCAACAATGGCGTCTATACGGCCTGCGAACCCTGCGCGAAGAATCCGGACAAGCCTGTTCTCTGGCAGATCAAGGCGCGCAAGATCATCTGGAACAGCACGACGAAGACGGTCCGTTTCGAACATGGCCGCTTCGAGTTCTTCGGCATGCCACTTGCCTACTTCCCGGCATTCGAGATGGCCGACCCGACGGTGAAGCGCAAGAGCGGCTTCCTGTTTCCGGGTTTCTCCTACAAGGATGATCTGGGTGTCGGCATTAAGAACTCGTATTTCTGGGCACTTGCTCCAAACTACGACGTCACGCTTTCAACGACGGCTTACACCAAGCAGGGCTTCCTGACCGAAGCCGAATGGCGTCATCGCCTGGAAAATGGCACATACAATCTTCGTATTGCGGGCATTCACCAGAACAAGCCCGGTGAATTCGATGCCGATTCTGTAGACCGATACGAAGACAACCGCGGTATGGTTGCGTCGAAAGGCGACTTTAATCTTAATTCGCGCTGGCGTTTTGGCTGGGATGTGATGGCACAGACCGACCGGAATTTCAGTCGGACCTATGATATCGAGGGTTACAATCAAGGAACACAAATCTCCAAGATCTATCTCAGAGGTATCAATAACCGTAACTACTTCGACCTCAACTTCTATCGCTTCAACGTGCAGGAATCTCTTCTGTCGAATAATTTGCGTGAGATGCACTCGAAGCAACCATGGGTTTTCCCCAGCCTGGACTATTCCTATACGTTGCCGGATCCAGTCTATGGCGGTGAATTGAACTTTACGAGCAATCTGCAAGTTCTTTATCGAGAGAATACCAACTATTCTACGAACCGTAGAGGTGGCGTTGCAGATTTTCCACGTATTCCAGGTTTTGATGGAACGAACGTCCGTCTAACTAGCGAAGCTGAATGGAAACGCACGTTCATAACGCCCGCTGGCTTGGTAATCACGCCGTTATTGGCATTGCGCGGTGACGCGATTGGTGTCAATACGGACTTCAATCCTATAGACGCTGGATATACGGATGCACTGGTGCGTTCGGAAGCGCTTCGTGCTATGGCAACGGCCGGGCTTGAGCTTCGCTGGCCCATTCTGTTTTCAAGCACCAGTTCTACCCATATCATCGAGCCGATCGCCCAGCTTTATATTCGTAACAATGAACGCTATGCGGGCGAACTGCCGAATGAAGATGCCCAGAGCTTCGTCTTCGACGCGACGAACCTGTTTTCGCGTGACAAATTCTCCGGGTATGACCGTGTTGAAGGTGGTACACGAGCCAATCTCGGTTTGCGCTATTCGGGCAACTTCAACAATAGCGACTGGGCTCTTTATGCTCTCGGCGGCCAGTCGTTCCAGTTAGGCGGCGTGAACTCATTTGGGACGAGCGATTTTGTTAATGCCGGCGCGGATTCGGGTCTTGAAGATGCCCGTTCCGATTATGTTGCAATGATCGGCACATCCAACTCGAGAGGACTTGCCCTTGCTGCCCGCGGTCGTTTCGACAAGGATAGTTTTTCTGTTGAACGCGGCGAACTTGAAGCCCGGCAGAGCTGGCAGAAGCTGACCGTTTCAGCACAATACGCCTATATCGCGCCGCAGCCTGCTTACGGATATAGTGACCTCCGCCAGGAAGTTACGGGGTCGGCAACCGCTCGTATCAATACGAACTGGCGCGTTTTCGGCTCGGGCACCTATGATATGGTTTCTGAAACGCTGGTCCGAGCATCGTCAGGCCTCGCCTATGATGATGAGTGCTTCACTTACTCGATGGCTTATGTCCAAACCCGCAATCCGGGCGAGGAGAAAGCATCCCATAGCATAGGCTTCAACATTTCGTTGCGTACCCTGGGCGACATAGGCAGCGGCAATCAGACTTTCTAAACTTGACGGACCGGAAGCGAGGAAATGCTTCCGGTCTTTTCATTTCATTCGACAAAGAAATTTGCACATCAAAGCCTAATTTGGCTTTCTTTCTGTAGTATTCACGCGATACAACCTTCGCAAAATAGCTTTTGGGTCATTGTTTCGCCGCACTGGGTCATCTATACAGGCAGCTTATGATCAGCCGCTGATATGATTGATTGTTTGTTTGGCTGCCGACGATAATGACCAAAAAGGGATACGTCCGGTAAGGATTGTCGTTCATCGACCGGAAGGAATCGGGAAAGAAAGATGATGATTGCAAGACCTCTCTTCGCCTCCATGCTGAGCGCCGCAGTCTGCCTGACGACGCTTGGAACGGTTGCGGTTCCAGCATTTGCTGCAGGTGCAGGTTCCGAGGTCAAGGTTATCGTTTCCGGCAACGCCATCACCAACAGCGATATTCAGCACCGCATGGCTTTTTTGAAGTTGCAGCGCAAGGGCGGCAATCTCAGCCAGATTGCCAAGCAAGAGCTGACTGATGAAATGTTGAAGCGCGTCGAGATGAAATCGCGCGGCATCAATATTTCCGAACAGCAGGTCGATGAGGCTTATGCCGGTTTTGCCAGCCGTAACAAGATGAGTCTGGCACAGCTCAATCAGTTGATGAACCAGTCGGGCGTTACGCCGGATCATTTCAAGAAGTACATCATGGTCCAGATGGGCTGGGGCCGTCTCGTCAGCGCCCGTTTCCGTGCGACCGGCATGGTCAGCGAACAGGAAGCCGTTCAGCGCATGTTGAAGGATGGTGGCAAGAAGCCTGTGGCGACCGAATATCGCCTCCAGCAGGTCATTTTCGTGGTGCCTGCTTCCAAGCGCTCTCCTGCCCTGCTCGCCAAGCGCAAGCAGGAAGCCAATGCGCTTCGCTCGCGCTTCCAGAATTGCGATGCAACCCGTCAGCAGGCCAAGGGCATTCTTGACGTAACCGTCCGCGATCTTGGCCGCATTATCGAACAGCAATTGCCTGGCGAATGGTCCAAGGCGGTCAAGTCCACATCGGTTGGCGGCACCACCCCGCCGCAGGAAACCGAAAAGGGCGTTGAATTCCTGGCCGTCTGCTCAACCCGGCAAGTGTCGGATGACCGCGTCGCCCAGCTCGTCTTCTCCATGGAAGGCGCGGATTCCGCTGCCGGTCAGGAAAAGAAGGCGGAACAGCTCAGCGAGAAATATCTCAAGGAACTGCGCGAAAAGGCGACGATCGTCAATCGCTAAACCGACCTGACGGATTCATCCGTATTCATTGGACTATTGACGCGATGTCCGCATCACCTGTTCCTCCTCTCGCCATCAGCATTGGTGATCCGTCCGGCATTGGCCCCGACGTTGCGCTTGTCGCCTGGCTCCGGCGCGGCGAGCTTGCGTTGCCGCCTTTCGCCTTGCTGGCAGATCCGGTTCAACTGACTGCGCGCGCAAAGCATCTCGGACTTGACGTCGAGATCGAGGTCATCACCACCATTTCTGCCGCAAGCCGTGTATTTGCGCATGCTTTGCCGGTTCTCCCTCTCGACAACAAGCTGACGGATAGTGTCGGCAAGCCCTTGCCGGAAAACGCTGCAGGCATCATCGAAGCCATCGAGCGCGCTGTCGAACTCACATTGAAAGGCGAGGCTTCAGCAGTTGTCACCTGCCCTATTTCAAAGAAGCCGCTTTATGAAGCCGGGTTCCAGCATCCGGGCCATACGGAGTTTCTAGCGGAACTCGCCAGCAAATATCTGGGCAAACCTGTCACGCCCGTCATGATGCTTGCCGGGCCGCAGCTTCGCGCCGTTCCGGTCACCATACACATTCCGCTTGCCGAAGTGCCCGCCCGTTTAAGAACTGCCGATATCATCGAAGTTTCGCGGATCACCGCCACCGAACTGCGAGAACGGTTCGGCATTCTCGCACCGCGTCTCGCCATATCCGGACTTAACCCGCACGCCGGTGAAGGCGGAGCTATGGGCAAGGAGGATGACGCTATCATCCTGCCAGCAGTCGAGGCATTGCGCAGTGAAGGGATAGACGCTCGCGGCCCCCTGCCCGCCGATACGATGTTTCACGCGCCAGCCCGCGCGACCTATGATGCTGCGGTCTGCATGTATCACGATCAGGCCCTTATCCCGGCCAAGGCACTTGCTTTCGATGAGACTGTGAATGTGACCTTGGGGCTTCCCTTCATTCGCACGTCGCCGGATCACGGCACGGCTTTCGACATTGCAGGCAAAGGCATTGCCCGCCCGGACAGCCTTGTCGCGGCCATTCGTCTTGCACAGGAACTGGCTGAAAACGCCGCCAACGCACACTAACGAGTACAAATGGCATGAGTATTGATGGCCTTCCCCCGCTTCGCGAGGTAATCGAACGGCATGATCTGATGCCGAAGAAATCGCTCGGCCAGAACTTCCTTTTCGACCTCAATCTGACATCGAAAATCGCCCGTCAGGCGGGTAATCTGCAGGATCAGCCTGTTATTGAGGTTGGCCCAGGCCCTGGCGGCCTGACCCGCGCGCTTCTGGCACAAGGTGCCTATGTTACGGCAATCGAGCGCGATGAACGATGCCTGGACGCGCTCGCAGAGATTGAAGCGCATTATCCGGGTCGTCTGCGCATCATCTCCGGTGATGCGCTTGAGCAGGATTTTTCGGCGCTGTTTCCAGACGGGCCGAAGCCGCGCATCGTCGCCAATCTGCCTTATAATGTCGGCACGCAGCTTCTTATCAACTGGCTGCTGGTCGAGCCATGGCCACCCTTCTATTCGTCCATGACATTGATGTTCCAGCGGGAAGTCGCCGAACGTATCGTCGCGACACCGGACAGCGATCACTATGGACGTCTGGGTGTGCTTGCCGGGTGGAGAACAGTTTCCAAGATCAGTTTTGATGTGCCCCCGCAGGCATTTACGCCGCCGCCGAAAGTCATGTCGTCGGTCGTTCATATCACTCCGCGTGAAAATCCGCTGCCTTGCAATGCCAATGCTCTTGGACAGATCACGCAGGCCGCTTTCGGACAGCGTCGCAAGATGTTGCGCCAGAGCCTGAAACCGGTGGGCGGAGCCGAGCTTCTCGAAAAGACCGGTATCGACGGAACACGGCGCGCAGAAACGCTCAGCGTCGAAGAGTTTGTCGCGCTGGCAAACGCCTATCGCCCGATAAAGTAATCAGTGATGGCGCCCACCCTTCCCCGAAGTTGACTTCGTGACTTCGGGTGCTGTGGGCATGACTGGCAGCTTCATTTCATTGACGATCTGACCCACATGGTCAATTTCTTCGCGGAAGCTATTCAGCGATGAGCCTGTCAGTTTCTCGCCTGCATTGAGACGCGCCGTCAACGGATCGACATATTGGTCGCCGACCTTGAGCTCGTAATAGAGGTGTGGGCCGGTCGAGTAGCCCGTCGATCCGACATAGGCGATCACATCTCCCTGCTTCACGCGATCACCGACCTTCAGGCCCTTCTTGGCCGATGCAAGATGCGCGTAGGTCGTACTGTAGCCGCCCTGATGGCGTATGCGGACATATTTGCCATATCCCTTCTGGTACGAGATCAACTCCACCACACCGTCGCCCGCCGCAACGATGGGCGAGCCGATCGGCGCATCGTAATCGACACCATTATGGTGTTTGCGAACATGCAGAACGGGATGGATGCGCCAGCCGAAACCATCATTGAGACGGCCATTCGGCAGCGGCTTCTGCATGAGATATTTCGTCATGGACGAACCATCTTCATTGAAATAGTCAGCACCGTTATTGCCTTCGTGACGGTACAGGCGGCGGCTTTTACCGTCGGTCGTGAACTCAACGAAAACCAGTTCCGGTTCGGTCTCTGCGCTTTTGCGGAATAGAAGATCGATCAAATCGGGCTTTTTACCGCCATTCAGCGAAATACCATTCTGTGAAGCCAGCTTCTCGACTTCACCGACGATTGCCTTCGGTGCGCCTGCCTGCTCCAGCCGCGACGAAATGGAGCCGCTATTGCTGACTGTATTTTGCGGATGATAGGCCGTCAGCATCGCATCGCGCGACAGGCGAGCAAAAAGGCGCTCATTGCCCGTGGCGCGGAAAACGCCATCGTCGGCACGTCCATAAATTGCCTTGTCTATATCGCCATGCTCGAAGCGCGCAAGCGCAATATGCTGCTCTCCATCGGCGTGCTGCCTCGACTTGTCCACCAGCAGTTCAAGATTGTCACCGGGCACCAGTTCTGTTCGCGCCAGGGCCTCCTCAAGCCGCTTGCTGTCTTCAACCGCAATCCCCGCCGCTTGCAACAATGCGCCCAATCGCTCGCGCGACTGCGGTGCGACAATGATTTCGTAAACCTTTGCGCCCGAAGCAACGGCCGGTTTGGCGAGGCTGACATTGATCGGAACACCCCGCTCCAGCTCTTCCTCAGGCCGTTTCGGCAAGGATTTCGGTACGGAAATCTCTCCGCGCAGTGTGTCGTCCACGGCAGCACTGCTGGAATCTTTGAGATCGAGCACCACATGCTGGTAGGTGTAGAGACGCGCGTCACCATCCTCGACGCCTTCAGCAATATCAATGCGTCGGGATACCCGGCTTCCCTGGTCAGTACCGATCTCCGGTGCCAGTCTTGCCTCTTTCGGCGCTGCGCGTCTCCTGTTTAGCGTCGCCGGATTGACCATGACCGGCTGTGCCGCGCGGCCATGACGGACAAGCCGTCCGGTCGTAAACAGAAGCCCGCCGCCAGCAATGACCATTGCGGCTATCAGCGCCAGACAGAACCGCAAATGCGTATGCAAGGAAAACCGGACCTGCCGGAATGGCTTCAGGCTGTGAGAGGAAAGCGGCTCGCTCTTCAAGGCCGCCTTGAAAGCCGCAAAATCTGGCTCCGCCGTCGCAGCAACTTTTCTTTCGTTTGCTGGCGCTGACCAGAAGACCATTTTGAACAATTCTCCACCACTGGATTATCGGCGGATGAGTGGTAAAGACAGCGGCCAAAATAAGGCTTACGGCAGGATATCCACCGCAAGAGAATCACATTCAGCGAATTGTGAAGATCAGGCCTCTAAAGCGTCGTGCGTCCTCTTGGACGCACAAAGGACGCTCTGACTTATTAATCTACGCATCGTACTTTCCGAAAATCATTTCCTATTTTCGGGCCGATGCAGTAGCTCGCCCCCGGCGATGTTCAACCAGCATCGACCATGTATAGAGCGCAAGCCCGGCCCAGATCAGCGCGAATGCGCCGAGCTGCGCGGTCGAGAACGGCTCGTGGAAGATGAAGATCGCGAAGAAAAACAACATCGTCGGCGTCATGTACTGCATGAGGCCAAGCGTCGTATAGCGCAACAGCTTTGCGCCACCGGCATAGAGGATCAGCGGAATAGCCGTGAAAGGCCCGGCCAGAAGCAACATCGACACGTTAAACGCCGGGCCTGTCGAGAAATGATCCTGACCGTTTGCCGCCAGCCACAACACATAACCGAGTGCCGGAATGCACAGGATGAGTACTTCCAGCGTGAAGCCCTGAAGCGGCGGCATTGGCAGTGATTTGCGGAAGAAACCATAAAGGCCGAAGGTCAGCGGCAGCGCCAGCGATACCCATGGCAGACCGCCTGCATTGACGGTCAGCAAAAGCACAGCCGCAAAGGCGAACCCGACAGCGACATACTGAACTCTGGTCAGCCTCTCGCCGAGAAACAAACCGCCCAGAACGACATTGAACAGCGGATTGATGTAATAGCCAAGTGCCGCCCCCATCACCTGATCGTGGGCAACGGCCCAGACATAGATCGACCAGTTAATCGTAATAAGCCCGGCTGTCAGAGCAGCCATGGCCAGCATGCGCGGCTGACGCACGGCATTGAGAATATCCTTGAACTGCCCCAGGACGAAAAGGAGCATCAGCGCAACCGGAACTGACCAGATCACGCGGTGCGACACGACTTCCATTGCAGGAATGTGTCCGAGCGCCTTGAGATAGAACGGCAGCGCGCCCCAGAGGCCATAGGCTGCGATGGCCATCAGAAACCCGCGCGACCCGTCAGACAGGTGCGTATCGGTGATGGTCTGATCGGACATGCCTCTCTCCTCGGCGAAACTGAAGATGTCGCAAGCCAATTACGGCAGGCGAAGCATCGAACTTCACCTGCTATGCGCTCAACAATCCATAAAATCCATTCAATTAAACTGATCGAAACATCAATCGTCGTGAACAGATGGCTTTACTCGGCGGCGGCCAATCCGGCCATCGAACGGTTCTTCATCAGCTTGTAGTTGACCGAATCCATCAGGGCCTGGAACGACGCATCTATGATATTGTCCGACACGCCAACCGTGCGCCAGCGGGCACCGGTCGCATCCCCGGATTCTATCAGAACGCGGGTGATAGCCGCCGTCCCGCCATTGAGGATACGCACCTTGAAGTCCACCAGCTCAAGATCCTCGATCTCGGCCTGAAACCGCCCGAGGTCCTTGCGTAGCGCTATATCGAGCGCATTGACCGGGCCGTGCCCTTCGGCGACCGACATGCGAACCTCGCCATCGACCTCAACCTTGACCACGGCTTCGGACACGGTCTTCAACATGCCGTTGGCATCGAAACGCCGCTCGACAAGGCAACGGAAGGATTCGACTTTGAAGAATTCCGGCTGTGGCGTCAGCATGTTGCGCGCAAGCAGCTCGAAGCTTGCATCCGCGCCTTCATAGGCATAGCCTTCGGCTTCGCGTTCCTTGACCACGGCAATCAACGTGTCGAGACGGACATCGTCCTTCGCAACGCGAATACCGCGACGTTCCAGTTCAGCGATAAAATTGGACTTTCCGCCCTGATCCGACACCATGACACGCCGGCTGTTACCGACGGTTTCCGGCGGCACATGCTCATAGGTCTGCGGTTCCTTGAGAAGCGCGGAAGCATGAATTCCGGCCTTGGTCGCAAATGCGGAAGTGCCGGTATAGGGCGCCTGCTCCGTCGGCGGACGGTTCAAAATATCGTCGAAGGCACGCGAGATCCGCGTGATCCCCTTCAGTGCAGCAGGCTTGATCCCCAGTTCGAAACGCTCTGCCCAATAGGGTTTCAGCGCCAGTGTAGGGATCAGCGAAACGAGATTGGCATTGCCGCAACGCTCGCCGATACCGTTGAGCGTCCCCTGCACATGGCGCACACCCGCATCGATAGCTGCGAGCGAGACGGCCACCGCCTGCTCGGTGTCATTATGGGCGTGGATGCCAAGGCTTTCACCCGGAACTACAGCCGTCACGGCGGCAACAATTTCGGCGATTTCCGACGGCTGTGTGCCGCCATTCGTATCGCAAAGCACAACCCAGCGCGCACCTGCTGAATAGGCAGCCTTGGCACAGGCAAGCGCATATTCGGGATTGGCCTTGTATCCGTCGAAGAAATGCTCGCAATCGACCAGCGCTTCCCGCCCTGCCATACGTGCAGCCGTGACGGAAGCCGTGATCGACTCCAGATTTTCCTCATTGGTACAGCCCAGCGCCAGGCGGACATGGTAGTCCCAGCTCTTGGCAACGAAACAAACGGCATCGGCAGAGGCTTGAAGCAGACTGGAAAGGCCCGGATCGTTGGATGCCGAAACGCCTGCGCGCTTCGTCATGCCGAAGGCCACAAATTTTGCGTGTGCGGTCTGGCGACGCTTGAAGAAGGCCGTATCAGTCGGGTTGGCTCCCGGATAACCGCCTTCTACATAGTCGACACCCAACTCCTCCAGCAGCACGACAATCGACTTTTTGTCCTCAACGGAAAAATCAATGCCGGGTGTTTGCTGTCCATCCCGCAGAGTGGTGTCGTAGATATAGATGCGTTCGCGTGCCATTGTGCCTGCCTGTCGGTGGGTCTGCGGTCCGGTCAACCTTGCTGTTGCGGCCAGCTTTCAGTGTCGTAATCGGGATGCTGGTAGGAAATCATCGTTCGTACAAATTCGATGCTCTCCGGATCGCGTTCCGTTGTGTAGCCGGGAAGATTTGCAAGTTCCGGCACATAGGGCAGCTGCTT
>JACDJC010000283.1_pt1 | contig 63747 bp, 57 predicted proteins | sample 7454191 | NCBI WGS metagenome assembly JACDJC01 (sample SAMN14253291, study PRJNA609438) | sludge metagenome | isolation source: sludge after 25d culture with pyrite and EDTA | collected 2018-12-20 | reverse complement strand
GCTGCGCCGCAACGGCCCGGTCAGACGCCCGGTATCGGGGCGCTCGGCAAAATCGCGGGGTGGGCCGTCCACAGGACGGGCCACAAGCGTGCCGCTCCGACAGTGGCTCGCTGGCTCCCCGCTGCCGGGCGTCTGACCGGCGGGCTCGAAGCCTGCATCATGGGGCACCCCGATCGCGGCCGCCGGGGCATCATGGCACCCAAAGATGACGCGGCTCTGTCAACCCTGCCTGACACTTGGCCTTGACACCCTGCCTGGCAGGGTCGGTCAGGGGCGTTCCAGGTATTTGAGCTTGTCCGCCACGCCGTTCCAGTCGTCGGCGCCTTCCAGGGGGTCGACGGAGCGGTTGATGGCCTGGAAGAGCGGCGACAGTTCCGCGTTCAGCGGAATGAAGTCCACCTGGTCCTGCGGGACGTCTTCTTCGGCGAAGATGGCGTTGGCCGGGCATTCGGGTACGCAGACGGCACAATCGATGCATTCTTCGGGGTCGATCACCAGGAAGTTGGGCCCTTCGCGGAAGCAGTCCACCGGGCAGACGTCGACGCAGTCGGTAAATTTGCACTTGATACAGTTTTCGGTGACGACGTGGGTCATGGTGGGTACTCCAGCGGCAAACAAGGACCTGATCCAGGTGGGCAGATCGGGGTCTCGCGGGGATTTTACTGGATTTGTACGGGTCAACCCCTAGATCCCGTTCTCCATGTAGGGATGGAACCGTCCTATCACCGCATTCACTCGGCCACTAGGGATGGAACCGTCCCGCCACAGCAGCAAAGTGGTCACCGCGGCAGTGCGATCAATACAGCAACACGGTCGCAGCAGCGGCGCGGTCACTCTGCAGTGCCGCGCCTACAACAGCAGTGCAGCCAGCGTACCACCCAGTTCGGCACCACGCGCCAGCCAGTCATCGGGTACGGTCTTTGGAGCCAGAATGGCTTCGGGCGTCTGGGCGTGCATGGGGACGATCAGGGCGGGGGCAATCCTCTGCAGACGCCAGCCGGTGCAGATGCGCTCCAGCTGGCGACGCGCGCCGTCGCCGTCGGAGCCGGCGGTGATGATCAGACCATAGGGGCGGCCGTTCAGCCGGTCGAGCACGGGATAGTAATTACGGTCCAGGCACTCCTTCATGGCGCCGCTCAGGGCCGCCAGGTTTTCGGGGGCGGCGAACACGTAGCCTGCGGCGCCAAGCAGGTCGTCCGGCTGCACGGTATCCGCCGCGAGCAGGCGGACATGCAGGCGCGTGTCCGCGTGCAATTCGGCCGCGATCGTGTGGGCGCCATTGGCGGCGGCCGCAGCCATCTGTTGCGCGGCACCGGTGCGTGAATGCCAGATGATCAGCAATGTCTGCGTGGATGCGTCGGTGGACAGGGACTCAGACGGCAGGGACTCAGACGGCAGGGATTCAGACGGCAGGGATTCAGGCGACAGGGACTCAGGCGACAGGGACTCAGACGGCAGGGATTCAGACGGCAGGGACTCAGGCGACAGGGACTCAGGCGACAGGGATTCAGACGGCAGGGACTCAGGCGACATGGGCTCAGGCGACATGGGCTCAGGCGACATGGGCTCAAGGGCCGCGGGCTCAGCGGACACGGGCTCAGGGGACAGGGATTCGAGGGGCGGGGATTCGGGAGACAAGGATTCGGGAGACAAGGATTCGGGAAACAAGGATTCAGCGGACATGGGCTCAGTTGGCATGGGTTCAAGTAGTATAGAGTTTCATCCCTCTCCTTCCTTCCCCTGGTTCGAGGACATGAGCATCCCGTCGCACTCCCCGCGCCCTCCGTCACCCGCCGCCGGCCAGACCGCACAGTCGCAGCCAGCGGTTGCGCACCCCGGGTCACCAGCCGCGCAGCCGCCGTCGCCGGCCGCGGGCCCGACCGCGCAGGCCGCAGGCCCGCTTTCGTCGCCTTTTGATGCTGCCTGGCTCGAGGCCGCCGCTCAGGGTCTGGATGACTCGGGGGTGAGCCTGCTGCAGCGGGCGGCCGAGTGGGTGCGCACATCGCTGCAGGGTGTCCACGCCAGCACCGGGGAGCCGCTGGACGCGCATTGCGCCGCGGTGGCCCTGATTCTGCGCGATCTGGGCACCGATGCCGCCACGCGCGCCGCCGCGCTGCTGGCCGTGCAGCCGGTGCCGGCGGGCGAGCTCAGCCGCACGGATCCGCTGCGCACGGCCTTTGGCGCGGAGATCACGACACTGGTGCAGGGGGTGCGCGCCTTGCTGCGCCTGGGTACCGTGACCGGCCAGGCGCACGAGGCTTCGGATGCCGAGCAGCAGGAAATGCAGCGCGAGATGCAGCGCAAGATGCTGCTGGCCATGGCGGCCGACCTGCGCATCGTGCTGATGCGCCTGGCCTCGCGCCTGCAGTCGCTGCGCTGGTTCGCGGCGACACATACCCCATGTCCGCCGGCCTTCGCACGCGAAACCATGGCACTGTACACCCCGCTGGCCAACCGCCTGGGGATCTGGCAGCTCAAATGGGAAATGGAGGACCGCTCCTTCCGTTTCCTGGAACCGGACACCTACAAGATGATCGCCCGCCAGCTCGAGGGCAAGCGCGGCGAGCGCGAAGCCTTTGTCGAGGCGGCCATCGCGCGCCTGCAGGCTGCGCTGGATGAATCGCACATCCGGGCCGAGATCAGCGGTCGGCCCAAGCACATCTACAGCATCTGGAACAAGATGCGCATCAAGCGTCTGGAATTCCATCAGCTGCGCGATTTGCGCGCCTTGCGGGTGATCGTGGCCGACGAGCGCACCTGTTACGCGGTGCTGGCGCTGGTGCACGCCCTGTGGACCCCGGTACCCGAGGAATTCGACGACTACATCGCCCGGCCCAAGCCCAACGGCTACCGCTCGTTGCACACGGTGGTGGCCGATGCCCAGGGGCGTGCTTTTGAAATCCAGATCCGCACCCACGAGATGCATTATTTTGCCGAGTACGGCATGGCGGCACACTGGCGCTACAAGGAAGCGGGCGCGCAGGGCGGGCAGGTGGCGGCTTCCAGTGAATACGACCAGAAGATTGCCTGGATGCGCCAGCTGCTGTCCTGGAAGGAAGAGGGCGGCAGCGGCCCGGCGCCCGTGGCCGCGCGCGGCCCGCAACGCATCTATGTGATGACGCCGCAGGCGCGCGTGCTGGAATTGCCCGAAGGCGCCACGCCGGTGGATTTTGCCTATCTGCTGCACACGGATCTGGGCCACCGCTGCCGTGGCGCGAAGGTCGATGGCCAGATCGTGCCCTTGTCCACGCCGCTGCGCACCGGGCAGACGGTGGAAATCATCGCCGCCAAATCGGGGGGGCCGTCGCGCGACTGGCTCAACCCCCAGCTGGGCTATCTGGCCAGCCCCCGCGCGCGCGCCAAGGTGCGCGCCTGGTTCAATGCGGTCGAGCTGCAGCAGCGCATTGCCCAGGGCCAGACGCTGGTGGAAAAGGAACTGCAGCGCCTGGGGCGCACGGCAGTCAACCAGGACAATCTGGCCCAGCAACTGGGCTTTGCCCGGGCGGACGACCTGTACGTTGCGGCGGCCAAGGAAGAATTCAGCCTGCGCCAGATCGACCATGCCTTGCGCGAACCGGCGCCCGCGCCGGAGCGTCAGGACGAAGCGCGCGTCTATGCCAGCGACGTGGGCAGCGTGGCGCGCACCGGCAAGAGCGGCGTGCTGGTGGTGGGCGTCGATTCCCTGCTGACGCAGCTGGCACGCTGTTGCCGGCCTGCGCCCCCGGACGCGATCGAGGGCTTCGTCACGCGTGGCCGGGGGGTGTCGATTCACCGGCAGGATTGCGCGTCCTGGGCGGCACTGGCCAAGCGGCATCCGGAGCGCTGCATCGAGGTGGCCTGGGGCGAAACCGGACAGTCCACCTACCCGGTGGACCTGAGCATCCATGCCCAGGATCGCCCCAGCCTGTTGCGGGACCTGTCGGAGATCTTTGCCCGCCTGCGCCTGCGGGTGGTGCGCGTCACCACGCACAGTCGCCGCTCGCTTGCGCACATGGTGTTCACGATCGAGGTGCGCGATGGTACCCAGATCCGTCAGGCGCTGGATGCGGTCAATGCCTTGTCCGGTGTGCAGGCGGCCCGCCACTGAAGTTTGGCGGGCCGATCAAAAACCGGGCTGCACTGTTAAAATGCCCGTTTGGCTGGCCGCCGGGCCAATGCCATCCCGTGCTACAGGCCACCCCGTGCTGCAGGTCCTTTCGCCCGGCATGGGCGCCTTTTGAAAGCGAGTCTGGATTTGAAACCCTATCATCTGCCCGATGCCCAGGGGCATTTCGGAAAGTTTGGCGGTTCATTCGTGGCCGAGACCCTGGTGCATGCGCTCGAAGCGCTGCGCGAGGCCTACGAGCACTATCGCGACGACCCCGAATTCCTGCGCGAATTCGCCGACGAGCTGGAACATTTCGTCGGCCGGCCCAGCCCCGTCTATCATGCGCGGCGCTGGTCACAGCAGCTGGGCGGCGCACAGATCTGGTTCAAGCGCGAAGACCTGAACCACACCGGCGCGCACAAGGTCAACAATTGCATCGGCCAGGCCCTGCTGGCGCGGCGCATGGGCAAGCCGCGCGTGATCGCCGAAACCGGCGCCGGCCAGCATGGGGTGGCCGCGGCCACCGTGGCGGCGCGCTACGGTCTGGAATGCGTGGTCTACATGGGCAGCGAGGACGTGCGCCGCCAGGCCTCGAATGTCTATCGCATGAAGCTGCTGGGCGCGCAGGTCGTGCCGGTGGAATCGGGGTCCCGCACGCTGAAGGATGCCCTGAACGAGGCCATGCGCGACTGGGTCTCTCATGTCGAGGACACCTTCTACATCATCGGCACGGTTGCCGGCCCGCACCCGTATCCGGCCATGGTGCGCGATTTCCAGACCATCATCGGGCGCGAATGCCTGGAACAGATGCCGCGCGATGCCGGCCGTCAGCCGGACATCATCATGGCCTCGGTGGGGGGCGGCTCGAACGCCATCGGCATTTTCTACCCCTATATCCCGAACGAAGCCGTGCAGTTGATCGGCGTCGAGGCCGCCGGCGAAGGCCTGGACAGCGGCCATCATGCCGCCTCGCTGAGTCGCGGCGTGGTGGGCGTGCTGCATGGCAACCGCACCTATCTGCTGCAGGATGCGTTCGGCCAGATCACCGAAACCCATTCCATTTCGGCAGGCCTGGATTACCCGGGCGTCGGCCCCGAGCATGCCTGGCTGAAGGACACCGGGCGCGCCCAGTACGTGGGCGTCACCGATCAGGAGGCCCTGGCGGCGTTTCACGATTGCTGTCGCACCGAAGGCATCATGCCGGCGCTGGAATCGGCGCACGCCATCGCATACGCCGTGAAGCTGGCGCCCACGCTGTCGCCCGACAAGATCATCCTGGTGAATCTGTCGGGCCGGGGTGACAAGGACATGCACACCGTCGCCGAGTACAGCGGCATCACGCTTTAGGAGCCTGCCATGACCCCCCCGAATCCCCGTCTGGCGGCGTGCTTCGCGGCCCTGTCCGGCCGCGCCGCCCTGATCCCCTACGTGACGGCGGGCGACCCGCTGGTCACCTCCACGCCGGCCCTGATGCACGCCCTGGTGGCGGCGGGTGCCGATGTCATCGAACTGGGCGTGCCGTTTTCCGATCCCATGGCCGATGGCCCGGTCATCCAGCGGGCGGGCGAACGCGCCATCGCGGCCGGCACCAGTCTGGCCGTCGTGCTCGACATCGTGGCGACCTTCCGGCGTCAGGATGTGAACACTCCGGTCGTGCTGATGGGCTACGCCAATCCCGTCGAATGCATGGGTCCGCAGGCCTTCGTGCAGCGCGCCGCGCAAGCCGGTGTGGATGGCTCGCTGGTGGTGGATTACACCCCCGAAGAATCACAGGAATTCGCGCGGCAGCTGGCCGCCGCCGGGGTGGACCCGATCTATCTGCTGGCGCCCACCTCGACGGAAGAACGCATCGCCCAGGTCGCGCGCCTTGCGCGTGGCTATGTCTACTATGTGTCCCTGAAGGGCGTGACGGGTGCGGGCAACCTGGATACAGAGGATGTGGCGCGCCATCTGGCGGCCATCCGCCATCATGTGACCATTCCCGTGGGGGTGGGCTTTGGCATCCGCGACGCCGACAGCGCCGTGCGCCTGGCGCGCCATGCCGATGCCGTGGTGATCGGCAGCAAACTCATCCAGATCATCGAAGACGCTTCGCGCCGCGAAGGCCCCCAGGCGGCCATCGGCGCCGCCGCCCAATGGCTGGCCGGCATTCGTCAGGCGATCGAGCCCATCAGAAAGGAATGACGTGAGCTGGTTTGAAAAAATCCTGCCGCCGCGCATCAATCGCAACAGCGATTCGGTGTCCAAGCGCGTGCCCGAAGGCCTCTGGGTCAAGTGCCCGTCGTGCGAATCCGTCCTGTACAAGGAAGACTTGCAGGCCACGCTGAATGTCTGTCCGAAGTGCAGCCACCACATGCGCATCGGCGCGCGCGCGCGCATCGATGCGCTGCTGGATGCCGACGGGCGTGTGGAGATCGGTGCCCAGACGCGCCCCATGGATCCGCTGAAATTCCGCGACACGCGCAAATACACGGAACGCCTGTCCGAAGCCGTCAAGCAGACGGGCGAATCCGAAGCCATGGTCGTCATGAGCGGCACGGTCCTGTCCGTGCCCACCGTGCTGGCCTGCTTCGAGTTCGCCTTCATGGGTGGTTCCATGGGCTCGGTGGTGGGTGAGCGCTTTGCGCGCGGCGTGCAGGAATCCATCAGCCGGCGCATGCCCTTTGTGTGCGTCTCGGCCTCGGGCGGGGCGCGCATGCAGGAATCCCTGTTTTCCCTGTTGCAGATGGCCAAGACCACGGCCATGCTGCACCTGCTGGCCGAAGCCGGACTGCCCTTTGTCAGCATCCTGACCGACCCCACGATGGGCGGCGTGTCGGCCTCGTTTGCCTTCATGGGGGATGTCGTCATCGCCGAACCCAACGCCTTGATCGGCTTTGCCGGCCCGCGCGTGATCGAGCAGACCGTGCGTGAAAAGCTGCCCGAAGGCTTTCAGCGGGCCGAATTCCTGCTGTCCAAGGGCGCGATCGACATGGTGATCGACCGGCGCGCCATGCGCGCCGAACTGGCGCACTTGCTGGCGCTGTTCACGCGCCAGCCGATCGAGGTGGTCAGCGGGACGGCCTGAGCGGTGAGATGACCTGCGCGTCTCAGGCCGGCGTCACGCTCAGGCGCAACCCCACCGCGTGAAGAATCTTGTGCACCGTCGTCAGGGTTGGATTTCCCTTGTCCGACAGCGCCCGAAATAAGGTCTTTTCTCTCAGCTCAGCGCGGCGCGCGACCTCTGCCATGCCGTGCGCCTTGGCAATCTGCCGCAAGGCAACCAGTAGCGCTGCCGGGTCATCCAATTCAATCACTGCCTCGAGATAGGCTGCTGCCTCGACAGGATCGCGCATTGCCGGCTGACCACAGGCTCCAGACGACTGCCTTCGTGACATTTTTGCGCTTGGGCCCGGGCTTGGCGGGGCGTATCGCACGCCAGGCCCAGGCTGTTCCTCAGTGCGTGGTTTTGACTTGCTGCAGCGGCTCGTCCTGTGTCACGGTCACGGGCTTGCGGGCACGCCCCAGGGGACGCGCCGGTGTTGATGGCGCAGCCGATGTCGCGCTGGCGTGGGTTTCCACCAACTGCATTCCGGCAGCCTTGAGCGCTTCGTCGATCGCCGGCAGGGCGCTTACCCGGGTGCCATTCGGTGCGGCCGGTGCAGGCGCTGCCTGAGCCGCCAGCGTAGGTTCTGCGTCAGTGGCCGATGCAGCATCTTCCGCCTCAGCGTCCTGGTGGGTCGCGTCGCTGCCTGTTTCTGCTTCCTGAGCGGCATCAGTCTGAGCCGCATCGGCCTGAGCCGTTTCAACCGGGGCGGGTTCGGTGCCGACAGGCTCGATTGCAGCCGGTTCAACCGTGGTTGTTGCAGCAGCATTCTCTGTGCCAGCCGGTTCAACCGCAGCCGTTTCAGCACCATCCTGTTCAACCGCAGCCGTTTCAGCACCATTCTGTTCAACCGCAGCCGTTTCAGCACCAGCCTGTACAGCACCAGCCGGGTCAGTTGCCGCGGTTTCCGCCCGGGCTGGTTCCGCCGATGTCGGCGCGGGAGCGGCCGTTTCCGCTTCAGCAGATTTGCCGGCCTGGGTTCCAGTCGTGCCCGGCTCTTCTTCGGCCGATTGCGACGGCTTCACCCGGGACGCGTCGCTGACGCTCTGGTCGGCCGGCATGGTGGCCGCGTGCGGCAGCATGCCGGGATCAAAACGGGGCGTTTCATGCGTTTCGATCTGGTGTGCTGCCCCAACTTCAGCAGGTGCCACCTGGGACGCCTTCACTGCCGACTGTGTGGGTTGGGCAGCATCTGTGGCTGCGACACCTGCGGTTTCCGTAGAATCTATGGATTCTGTAGATTCCGTGGATTCCGTGGATTCCGTGGATTCCGCGCTTTCTGTGCCTTCTGTCGTTTCCGCACCGGTGCCTTCGCTGTGGCGGCGGCCACCGCGGCGGCCGCGGCGACGACGGCGCTTGCGGTCGGTGTCGGTGGTTTCCGGCTCGTCGTCGGCGTTCTCGTCCAGCGTCGGGCCGGCCACTGTCGTGGCTTCGGTTTCGGCGTCATCCTGGAACGCAGGCCCGGACTGTGGCGCGGATTGCGCGGCGGCCTGTGCCGCATGACCAGCGGGTGCCGAACCGGCCACGGAATCTTCGGCAACAGGCCTTGTTGCGGCGAATTCCGCAGGCGTGGCGCCGGGTTCATCGGTAGGTGCAGCAGCCGTTTCACGGCTGGCACTGGCACCGGTGTCGCGGTCAAGGCGTGCACGCGCTTCGCGACCACTGTTTGCGCCCGGTTCCCGCACCGCTGCGGCGCCGGATCCGTTGCCAGATTCTGCAACCGAGGCGCCGGCACCCACCAGGGTCGTGTCCTGGGTCGATGCGGAAGTTGCCGCGCTGGTGTCCTCGGTACGGCTGCGACCACGTCCACGGCGGCTGCGGCGGCGCGGCTCGGCGCCGTCCTGAATGACTTCCGGTCCGGCCGCCGCGTCTGCGGACGATGCGGTGCGGGTGTCGTCGTGGCGCTCGTGGCGAGGCGTCCGGCGCTTGTCGGCCGATGCGTCCTGGCGTTCGCCGCGTGCCGGGCGGTCCATGCCTTCCTGCCGTTCGCCGCCATTGAGCGCTTGCGCGCCGGTCACGGCGTCAGGCCGCTCGCCGCGTTCCTGACGTCGGCTGCGCTCGCCGCGGCCTTCGTGGCCTTGGCGCTGTTCCCCACGGCGTCCGCCATTGTGGCCGGATGCGCCGCGGCGGCGGCCATTGCCCCCTTCGCGAGCGGCAGGCGTGGCGGGCGTTTCCACTGTGGCAGCCGCTGTTGCCGCAGCGCTCGGTTCCGCTGCCGGGCCGCTGAGCCAGCCCAGCAGACGCTTCAGAAAGCCACCGGCGGGCGTGGCGGCGGGGGCCGCCGGCTGGGCTGCCACTACGGGCGCGGCCTCGGTGCGCGGTGGGCGATCCACGTGGGGGGGTGCCGGCTCGGCCGGCTGGATGCTCTTGACCAGGGCTTCGGGCCGGGCCTTGGTTTCCTGGGCCTTGTTGGGCAGCCAGACCAGTTTTTCCTCGGGTTCCTGCACCAGTTCGAAGCTGGTCTTGTTTTCGTCCAGGCGGGGATCATCGTGGCGCAGGCGCTCGATGTGGTGGTGCGGGGTTTCCAGGGACTTGTTCGGAATCAGGACCAGATTGACCTTCAGGCGGGCCTCGATCTGGCTGATGTCGCGCCGCTTTTCGTTCAGCAGGAAGGTGGCGACCTCGACCGGGACCTGCGCGTGCAGGGCGGCGGTGCCTTCCTTCATGGCTTCTTCCTGCAGCAGGCGCAGCACGTGCAGCGCGCTGGATTCCGCGTCGCGGATCACCCCCGTGCCGGTGCAGCGCGGGCAGGTCACGTGCGAGCCCTCGTTCAGGGCCGGGCGCAGGCGCTGGCGTGACAGTTCCATCAGGCCAAAGCGGGAGATCTTGCCCATCTGCACGCGGGCCCGGTCGAAGTGCAGGGCATCCCGCAGCCGTTGTTCCACGGCGCGCTGGTTCTTGTTGTCCTCCATGTCGATGAAATCGATCACGATCAGACCCCCCAGGTCGCGCAGGCGCAGCTGGCGCGCGACCTCGTCGGCGGCTTCCTGATTGGTGCGCAGCGCGGTTTCCTCGATGTCGGCCCCGCGCGTGGAGCGCGCCGAGTTCACGTCCACCGCCACCAGCGCTTCGGTGTGGTCGATGACCACGGCACCGCCCGAGGGCAGTTGCACCGTGCGCGAATAGGCTGTCTCGATCTGGTGTTCGATCTGGAAGCGTGAAAACAGCGGCACGTCATCGCGGTAGCGCTTCACCCGATTGACGTTGTCGGGCATGACCACGCTCATGAAGGCCATGGCCTGGTCGAAAATGTCGTCCGTGTCGATCAGGATTTCCCCGATTTCCGGAGAAAAATAGTCGCGGATGGCGCGAATGACCAGGCTGGATTCCAGATAGATCAGGATGGGGGCCTTGTTGTCGCGTGCCGCCGTATCGATCGCGCTCCAGAGCTGCAGCAGATAGTTCAGGTCCCACTGCAGTTCCTCGACCCCGCGGCCGATGCCGGCGGTGCGGGCGATCAGGCTCATGCCGGAGGGCACTTCCAGTTGATCCATCGCATCGCGCAGTTCCTGGCGGTCCTCGCCCTCGACGCGGCGCGATACGCCGCCGCCGCGCGGATTGTTGGGCATCAGCACCAGGTAGCGCCCGGCCAGGGAAACAAAGGTGGTCAGGGCCGCACCCTTGTTGCCGCGTTCTTCCTTTTCGACCTGGATGATCAGTTCCTGGCCTTCGGTCAGGGCATCCTGGATGCGGGCGGCGCGCACATCCACGCCTTCCTTGAAGTAGCTGCGGGCGACTTCCTTGAACGGCAGAAAGCCGTGGCGTTCTTCGCCATAGCTGACGAAGCAGGCTTCCAGCCCCGGCTCGATGCGGGTGATGACGCCCTTGTAGATATTGCCCTTGCGCTGTTCACGCCCGGCGGTCTCGATGTCCAGATCGATGAGCTTCTGGCCATCCACGATCGCGACGCGCAGTTCTTCCTGGTGCGTCGCATTGAACAACATGCGTTTCATGAGGTTGTTTCTCCGTAGTCAGGGAGCACCGAATTCGGCGCTCGACCACGGGTCGCCTGGTGTGCAAGGCTGCAGTCTGCGGTGGGATCGGGGTGACGACGGCCTTATGCCGTGCCATGATCCGGGTCAGGGGGCACGGCGCGCCAGAAGGCGCGAGGTTCAGTCAGCAGGAAGGTCAGGGGCACGTTGGTGGTTGACAAAAAAATTTGCTGGGAACGTCGGACGCGCACGATGGGCCACGTCCGGTGCAGAAGAGCGAGCAGAAATTTGCAGCGTCACACGCAGCGATTCGTCCATTCCCGTGCCCGATGTGATGTTGCAGGAAAGGGGCCAGGACGGCGCCGGTGACCAGAGACCCGGAGGCTGGAATCCAGGCAGTACAATAGCGTCCCTGCCGCCCGACGGAGCGCATCCATTGCGTCTCTACGTCCGGGGTTTCCAGCCTCTATAGGCTGGTGCGATTATATGCCGCTTTCATACCCATGCGCAAAGTGCTTGATTTGTTACCGGACGCATTTGCCCCTGACGCCCCTGGCGCTGGCGGGCCGGGCCCGCGTGCACGGCGTGCACGCCAGGTGACTGGCACGGCGGCCCCGGTCGTGCGCCAGGTGCCGATCGGCCCCGAACACGCCGGCCAGCGCCTGGACAATTTCCTGCTGCGCGAGTGCAAGGGGGTTCCCAAGAGCCACATCTACAAAGCCATCCGCGACGGCCAGGTGCGCGTGAACCGTGGCCGCAGCCGCGCCGACACCCGACTGGCACAGGGCGACATCGTGCGCGTCCCGCCGCTGCGCCTGCCCGACCCCGGCGCCCGGCCACCTGCGCCGCCGGCGACTTTCCCGATCCTGTACGAAGACGAGCACCTGCTGGTGATCGACAAGCCCGCCGGGGTGGCCGTGCACGGCGGCAGCGGCGTGTCCTTCGGCGTCATCGAACAGTTGCGCGCGGCCCGCCCCACCGAGCGCCTGCTGGAGCTGGCCCATCGGCTGGACCGCGAAACATCGGGCGTGCTGATGCTGGCGCGCAGCCGCAAGGCCCTGGTGGCCCTGCACGACATGATGCGCCAGAGCCAGGGCCGCAAACACTATCTGGCGCTGGTGGTGGGCGACTGGGTGAACGATCGCCAGCACATTCGCCTGCCGTTGCTGAAATACCTGACGCCGGGCGGCGAGCGCCGCGTGCGCGTGGATGCCCTGGGCAAGCCCGCCCATACCATCGTCACGCTGCAGCACCGCTTTGTGGGGGCGTATTCCCTGGTCGGTGCGGAACTGCGCTCCGGGCGCACCCACCAGATCCGCGTGCACCTGGCCGCCCAGGGCAACCCGATCGCCGGGGATGACAAATATGGCTCCGACGAGGTCCGGGCAGCGCTCTTTGCCCAGGGCGTGCGGCGCATGTTCCTGCATGCGCACCGGCTGGAAATCCCGCACCCGGTCACGGGCGAAGCGCTGGTGCTGGAAGCGCCGCTGCCGCTCGCTTGCCAGGCGCTGCTGGAGCAACTGCTGCACGATGGTGCGTGACGGATCTTGTGCTGTGGCCATAGTGTGATCTGATTTGATCAAGTAAGGAATATTTCTTACTATGTATGTGTCACATGTATGTGTCACATTCAAATGTGTCACATTCAGGAGAGCCGCCATGCTTGCCATTCACGAAGTCGCCACGCTGACCTCCAAAGGCCAGATCACGCTGCCCAAGTCCATCCGTCAGGCGCTCGGTGTCGATGCCGGCGGCAAGCTTGCGTTCGAGCTGCGAGGCAGCGAAGTCGTCGTGACCCGTGTCCCTGCCGAGCACGAGGACCCCGCCATCGGTGCGTTTCTCGACCTGCTTGCCCGGGACATCGAGGCGGGTCGCAACGTCCAGGGCCTGCCCGAGGATCTGGCGCGCGCCATGCTGGAGCACGCCGGGTACGGCCTGAACCTGGATGATGAAATCGACGGGGAAGTGGCACTCTGATGGAACGGCATGGCTGGACGCTACTGTTCCACGATTGCGTGATCGAACAGTTGCACAAGTTGCATGCGGCCACGCAGCGTGCGCAGGAAAACGACCCGACAGGATTCGAGTCCAACGCCAACGTCAAGCTCTTTCAGGCCTTGAGCCGCTGGATGCTGGAGGTGGTGCCAAGCGACCCGGCGCGCGATGAATATCGCCAGGGCAACACCCTGGGGTCTGCCCACCGCCACTGGCGGCGGGCCAAGATTGGCAGGCGATTCCGGCTGTTCTTTCGCTACGACTCGAAGGCGAAGCTCATCGTGTACGCTTGGGTGAATGACGAGCGCAGCTTGCGGTCATCGGGCAGCAAGTCCGACCCGTATGCCGTATTCGAGAAAATGCTCGGGCGCGGGGATCCGCCAGACGAATGGAATGCGTTGGTACGGGCGAGCAAGCAGAGTTGGAGCAATGAGGAGCACGACGATTGATGAAACACTACCAGGCCGTGATCTTCGACTGGGACGGCACGCTGCTGGATTCCACGCACCACATCGTCAGCGCCTTGCTGGCGGCCTGCCGCGACCTGGGCCTGCGCGAGCCCGCGCGCGAGGAGGCCGGCTGGGTGATCGGCCTGTCGCTGCAGGCCGCCCTGAATCGCCTCGTGCCGGATTTGCCGGCCGACCGCGTGGACGCCTTCGTGGCGCGTTACCGTGCTCACTTCATGCGGGAGCAGGCAGAACAGCATCTGTTCGCAGGGCAGGCCCAGTTGCTGCGCGAGCTGCACCGGCGCGGCATCGTGCTGGGCGTGGCCACGGGCAAGAGCCGCCGTGGCCTGGATGCGTCGATCGCCCGCCTCGGCCTGGAATCCCTGTTCCAGGCCACGCGCTGCGCCGACGAGGCGCGCGGCAAGCCGGATCCTGATATGCTGCAACAATTGCTATGGGAACTGGACCTGGCGCCCGATGCCGTCCTGATGGTGGGCGACACCACGCACGACGTGCTGATGGCCCATGGTGCCGGGGTCGACAGCCTGGCGGTGGCTTATGGCGCCCATGCGCCGGCCCTGCTGGAATCGGCCCGGCCGACCGCGCTCGTCACGACGGTGCCCGCCATGCAGGGCTGGCTGCGCGATCGAACCACGGCGACACACAGCTAGTGTGCCGTTTGGTTGGTTCGCGCATTCAAATTTGCCAAACGGCACACTGGCAGAAGGCGTCCGAATCGGTTGGCGCATTCTGCTGGCAAGCAAATCCGATGCGGTTTCGGGTATTCGTCGAAGTGTTGTGTTCTTGCAACGCATTTGGGTGCAAACTGGCCCTTTTCCCCTGCCTACCATGGCGTCCAGCCCGGATTTTTGATGCAATAGCTACAACTTCCCATCGCGGAGTTAGAAAGAGCAGCGGCACAGGTTGATGTTGGCCTGCTCTGATTCACACAAATCTACGGAGATTTCTTACATGAAAAAGACTCTGCTCGCTGCTGCTCTGCTGGTCGGCTTCGCTGGCGCCGGCGTTGCTCAGGCAGAAACGTCCGTGACGCTGTACGGCATTCTGGATACGGGTTACGGCTACCAGAATTACAAATGGGATAAGGACCTTGGTAGTTACTACGATCGCGAGAGCGAAACTTGGCGTAGCCTTGATGCCACGGTTCGGTCCCGTTCTTCCGGCCTTCGCAGCGGCACCGTTAACGGTAATCGCTGGGGTTTGAAGGGCTCCGAAGACCTGGGTGATGGACTACGTGCCATCTTCCAGTTGGAGCAGGGCTTTGATATCGGCTCTGGATACGGTTCGAGTAGCCGTGCATTCCACCGTCAGGCGTTTGTTGGTCTGTCCAGCGACAACTGGGGAACCTTCACGATGGGCCGCCAGTACTCTGCTGGCGTCGAGGTTGGCAACCTGATTGCCAACGGCTGGAACATGGGTGATGTGGACAAGGTCTTCGGTGGTGTGGGCTATGCCAACCGTATCGACAATTCCTTCAAGTACACGACCCCTGATCTGTCTGGATTCAAGTTGGTTGCCCTTTACGGCGACGGCGGCGAAAGCACCGTTCAGCGTGGTGATATCAACGGCTATGAGTTCGACGAGCTGCGTCAAGATCGTGCTCCCCGGGTATCAGTCGGCCTCATGTACGCCAATGGTCCGATCAGCGCTGGTGCCAGCTATGATCGTCAAGCCCAATACGGCAACGATGTTTATGGCTCTGAGCTTGATGCGGCCACCAGCTGGAACATCAATGCTGCATACGATTTCGAAGTCGTGAAACTGTCCTTGGCTTATGGTCAAGACCGTCATGGCAAGTTGGGTTGGGGCGGCCCTGTAGGTAACTACATCGATCTTAGCGGCTTGCCAAGCAGTGCTCCGGCATGGGCAAAGAGCGGTAATACCTCCGCCTTGTTCAATGACTTCAAGTCCAACAACTACCACGTAGGTCTGAGCGCTCCAATTGGTGGCGGCACGTTGTATGCTGGCTGGAATTACTCTACATCGAACCTTGATGATGGCGATAAGCTGGATAATTTCGCTGGCAACATCAGCACCTATCAGATCAACTACTTCTACCCCTTGTCGAAGCGCACCGCTGTCTATGCCTACGGTACGTATGGCCGCAACTTGGGCTATATCGACAACCTGAAGGGCACAGAAGCTGGCCTCGGCCTGAACCACAAGTTCTGATCGCTACGCGTGGCTTGTCCACGCTCGCGATGCGGCCCGGTTCGCCGGGCTGTCACGAACTTCGGGGGCTTCGGTCCCCGGCAACAAGAAAGCCACCTGCGGGTGGCTTTCCTGCGCGTACGCTCGGTGCGGCCCAGGATTCCCCATATCCGCTTCGAGAAGCAAATCCTCTACGTCAAGGCAGTCCTCACTCATCAGGAATACGACAAGGGGGCCTGGAAATCGTGAACGCACCCATCGACTTGAATCGCCTGTTGCCCCTATGGGAACAATTCAGCACAGCGGCTGATGTGGGTCCTGTACGGGATGAAGACCACTATGACCATATGGTGGATCTGCTGGATTCACTGCTGGATGCGGCTGGCGGAACCGAGGACACCGTCGTCATGGGGCTGGTCGACCTGATCGGCGACCTGATCGCGGATTACGAATCGGCACGCCATCCCTTGCCGGAAGCATCGGGGGTTGCGGCGCTGGCGTTTCTGATGCAGCAGCATGGTCTCAGGCAAAGCGATCTGGCCGAAGTGGGCAGCCAGGGTGTGGTATCTGAAATCCTGGCAGGCAAACGGGATCTGAATCTGCGCCAGGTACGCGCCCTGAGCCGGCGCTTTGGTGTGGCTCCGGCCACCTTTCTCTGAGGCCGTGTGTGCGGCGATACCGTACCCTCGGCGCACCGGCGTGGTGATCTCGCCGGTCCATGGCTGCCGCCCTTTTCAGGCGCCTGAAAGCCAATCCATGATCTTCTGAAACCTTGATCCGGAACATGTTTCCGGGCGGGAACGTCGCAGCGGCAGACGCTGTCGAAATGCTACAATCCCGTAGTTTGATCAACAGGAACAGGGGGCTTTCCCATGAATCTGGAACAGTACTTTCCGGTGCTGCTTTTCATCATCGTCGCCACGCTGATCGGTGCGGCCCTGTTGCTGGCCGGGCGCTTCCTGGGGCCGAACAAGCCCGATGCGGAAAAGCTGTCGGTCTATGAATGCGGCTTCGAATCGTTTGGCGACTCGCGCATGAAATTCGACGTGCGCTACTACCTGGTGGCCATCCTGTTCATCATGTTCGATCTGGAAATCGCCTTTCTGTTTCCCTGGGCCATAGCCAGCGGGGAAATCGGCATGGTGGGTTTCTGGGCGGTGGCGATCTTCCTGGGGGTGCTCACCGTGGGCTTCATCTACGAATGGCGCCGCGGGGCACTGGACTGGGAATAAGGAGGTTCAAAATGGCTATTGACGGTGTCCTGAAGGAAGGCTTCATCACGACCAGTGCGGACAAGTTCCTGAACTGGGCGAAAACCGGTTCGCTGTGGCCCATGACGTTTGGCCTGGCCTGCTGTGCGGTGGAAATGATGCACGCCGGCGCGGCGCGCTACGACCTGGACCAGTTCGGCATCATCTTTCGCCCCAGCCCGCGCCAGTCCGACCTGATGATCGTGGCGGGCACGCTGTGCAACAAGATGGCGCCGGCACTGCGCAAGGTCTATGACCAGATGCCCGAACCGCGTTGGGTGGTGTCCATGGGCTCGTGCGCCAATGGCGGCGGCTATTATCACTACTCCTATTCCGTGGTGCGCGGCTGCGACCGCATCGTGCCGGTCGATGTCTACGTGCCGGGCTGCCCGCCCACGGCCGAGGCCCTGGTCTACGGCCTGCTGCAGATGCAGAACAAGATCCGCCTGACCAACACCATCGCGCGTTAGCGCGTGTCCTGCCAGGTGCTGCCTGGTGCCCATTTTCGACGTCCCCTGCGGGGCGCCCTGCCAACGACGATCTGCATATGACACGGCTACAGACTCTGGATACCAACCTGCGCGACGTGCTGGGCGCTTCGGTCGACCTGACCGAAGCGCTGGGGGAACTGACGCTGCAGGTGCCCGCCGATGCGTGGGCCGATACCTGCCGGGTGCTGCGCGACCACGCCAAACTGCGCTTCGAGACCTGCATGGACTTGTGCGGCATCGATTATTCCGCCTGGAAGGCGCCCACCTACGGGCCGGATTACGCCCCCCGGCCGCACCGCTTTGCGGTGGTGATCCACCTGCTGTCGCTCACGCACAACTGGCGCCTGCGGGTGCGCGCCTATGCGCTCGACGACGAATTCCCGATGCTGGCCACGCTGGTGGATGTCTGGCCGTCGGTGAACTGGTACGAGCGCGAGGCCTTCGACCTGTATGGCATCATCTTCGAAGGCCACCCGGATCTGCGCCGCATCCTGACGGACTACGGTTTCATCGGTCATCCTTTCCGCAAGGATTTCCCCATTTCCGGCCACGTGGAAATGCGCTACGACGCAGAACAGAAGCGCGTCATTTATCAACCGGTCACGATCGTGCCGCGCGAGGTCACCCCGCGGGTGGTGCGCGACGATCACTACGGCATAGAGCGGTACTGACATGGCAGAAATCCAGAATTACAACCTGAACTTCGGCCCGCAACACCCGGCCGCGCACGGGGTGCTGCGCCTGGTGCTGGAACTGGACGGCGAGGTCGTGCAGCGGGCCGACCCGCACATCGGCCTGCTGCACCGTGCCACGGAAAAGCTGGCCGAAACGCGCACCTACCTGCAGACGCTGCCCTATATGGACCGGCTGGACTACGTGTCCATGATGTGCAACGAGCACGCCTACTGCCTGGCGGTGGAACGCCTGCTGGGCATCGAAATCCCGCTGCGCGCGCAGTACATCCGCGTCCTGTTCGACGAGATCACGCGCATCCTGAATCACCTGATGTCCCTGGGCTCGCACGCGCTGGACGTGGGCGCCATGGCGGTGTTCCTGTACGCCTTTCGCGAACGCGAAGACCTGATGGACGTCTACGAGGCCGTATCGGGCGCGCGCATGCATGCGGCCTACTATCGCCCGGGCGGCGTCTATCGCGACCTGCCCGACACCATGCCGCAGTACAAGGGCTCGAAATACCGCTCCGAAAAGGACCTGCGCGTCCTGAACGAGGCACGTTCCGGGTCGATGCTGGACTTCATCGAGGACTTCACCAACCGTTTTCCCACCTGTGTGGACGAGTACGAGGTCCTGCTGACCGACAACCGCATCTGGAAGCAGCGCCTGGTGGACATCGGCGTGGTGTCGCCCGAACGCGCCCTGGCGCTGGGCTTCACCGGCCCCATGCTGCGCGGCTCGGGCATCGAATGGGACCTGCGCCGCAAGCAGCCCTACGAGGTCTATGACCGGCTGGAATTCGACATTCCGGTGGGTGTGAACGGCGACTGCTACGACCGCTATCTGTGCCGCATCGCGGAAATGCGCGAATCGAACCGCATCATCCGTCAGTGCGTGGAATGGCTGCGCAACAATCCCGGCCCGGTGATCGTGGACAACCACAAGGTCGCCCCGCCCAAGCGCGAGCGCATGAAGTACGGCATGGAGGACATGATCCACCACTTCAAGCTGTTCACCGAGGGCATGCACGTGCCCGAGGGCGAGGCCTACGCAGCCGTGGAACACCCCAAGGGCGAATTCGGCATCTACATGGTGTCCGACGGCGCCAACAAGCCGTACCGCATGAAGATTCGCGCGCCGGGCTTTGCCCACCTGCACGCGCTCGAGGAAATGTCCCGGGGGCACATGATCTCCGATGTGGTCACCATCATCGGCACCCAGGACATCGTGTTCGGCGAAATCGATCGCTAGCCGCACGCGACAGCCACAGGAACTGCATATGCTGCTTTCAGAACAAGCTTACCGGGCCATCGACCGGGAAATCACGAAATACCCGGCAGACAAGAAACAGTCTGCCGTGATCGCCGCGCTGACGCTCGCCCAGGACGAAAAGGGCTGGATTTCCGAAGAGGTCGTGCGCGACATCGCCGCCTACCTGGACATGCCGCCCATTGCCGTGCACGAGGTCGCGACCTTCTACAACATGTTCAACGTGCAGCCGGTCGGCCGCTTCACGCTGACCATCTGCACCAATCTGCCCTGCGCTCTGCAAGGCGGGCAGCGCGCCGCCGAATACCTGAAGGAAACGCTGGGCATCGACTTCCACGAGACCACGCCCGATGGCCTGTTCACCCTGGTCGAGGGCGAATGCATGGGCGCCTGCGGCGATGCACCGGTGGTGATCGCCAATGGCAAGTACATGTGCTGCCGCATGCAGCCGGAAAAGATCGACGCCCTGATCAGCGCACTGAAGGAGTCGGCATGAGTCCGCAGGAGGTATTGCAGCAGTTTTCCGTCGATGCGCTCTCGCCCGATCTGGGGGGCGATCCCGCACGCAGCATGATTTTCCATGGCCGCCACCTGCAGCCGCAGATCCTGGCGGGGCTGGATGGCCACAACTGGGGCATCCAGGATTACATGGCGCGCGGCGGCTACGAGGCGCTGAAAAAGATCCTGAGCACCGGCATGACGCCCGAGGACGTGATCGCCGAGGTCAAGGCCTCCAGCCTGCGCGGGCGCGGCGGGGCGGGCTTTCCCACGGGCCTGAAATGGTCCTTCATGCCGCGCAACATCCCCGGCCAGAAATACCTGGTGTGCAATTCCGACGAGGGCGAACCGGGCACCTTCAAGGACCGCGACATCCTGCGCTACAACCCGCATTCGGTGATCGAGGGCATGATCATCGGCGGCTACGCCATGGGCATCTCCGTGGGCTACAACTATATCCACGGGGAAATCTTCCAGATCTACGAACGCTTCGAAGAAGCGCTGGAGCAGGCCCGCGAAGCCGGTTTCCTGGGCGACCACATCCTGGGAACCGATTTCAGCTTCCAGCTCTACGGCTACCACGGCTATGGTGCCTACATCTGCGGCGAGGAAACCGCGCTGCTGGAATCGCTCGAGGGCAAGAAGGGCATGCCGCGCTTCAAGCCGCCGTTTCCGGCCAGCTACGGCCTGTATGGCCGGCCCACCACGGTGAACAACACGGAAACCTTCGCCTCGGTGCCGTGGATCTTCAACATGGGCGCCCAGGCCTATCTGGAATCCGGGGCGCCCAAGGCGGGCGGCTCGAAGATCTTCTCGATCTCGGGCGATGTGGAGCTGCCGGGCAATTATGAGATCCCGCTGGGCACGCCGTTTGCCAAGCTGCTCGAACTGGCCGGCGGGGTCAGGGGCGGGCGCAGGCTGAAGGCCGTGATCCCGGGCGGTTCGTCCGCGCCGGTGCTGCCGGCCGACATCATGATGCAGACCCATATGGACTACGATTCGATCGCCAAGGCCGGCTCCATGCTGGGCTCGGGCGCGGTCATCGTCATGGACGAGACCCGCTGCATGGTCAAATCGCTCATGCGCCTGTCGTACTTCTACTTCGAGGAATCCTGCGGCCAGTGCACGCCCTGCCGCGAGGGCACGGGCTGGCTCTACCGCATGATGAACCGCATGGAACATGGCCAGGGCACGATGGAAGACATCGAAACCCTGGATTCGGTGGCCTACGGCATGATGGGGCGCACCATCTGCGCCCTGGCCGACGCGGCCGCCATGCCGGTGCGCAGTTTCATCAAGCATTTCCGCGACGAATTCGTCCACCACGTCGACCACAAGGATTGTGTGGTCGCCAAGTATCTCTAGGGTCAGGACATTCCATGGTTGAAATCACCATCGACGGGCTGAAGATCGAAGCCGAAGAAGGCAGCATGGTCATCCAGGCGGCGCATTCCGCCGGCCTGTACATTCCGCATTTCTGCTACCACAAGAAACTCAGCATCGCCGCCAATTGCCGCATGTGTCTGGTCGAGATCGAAAAGGTCCCGAAGCAGGTGCCCGCCTGTGCCACGCCGGTGTCCAACGGCATGGTGGTGTACACGCATTCGCCCAAGGCCGTGGAAGCGCAGCGCGCGGTCATGGAATTCCTGCTGATCAATCACCCGCTGGACTGCCCGGTGTGCGACCAGGGCGGCGAATGCCAGCTGCAGGACCTGGCCATGGGCTATGGCGAGTCGGCCACGCGCTACAAGGAACCCAAGCGCGTGGTGTTCCACAAGCCCATGGGGCCGCTGATTTCCGCCGAACAGATGCAGCGCTGCATCCACTGCACGCGCTGCATCCGCGTGGGGGCAGAGATCGGCGGCATCATGGAAATCGGCATGGTCAACCGTGGCGAGTTTGCGGAAATCACCACCTTCGTGGGCGAGGCCGTGGAATCCGAACTGTCGGGCAACATGATCGACGTCTGCCCGGTGGGGGCGCTGCTGTCCAAGCCCTTCATGATGTCGGCGCGCACCTGGGAGCTGGCGCGGCGCCGTTCGGTCAGCCCGCACGACAGCGTGGGTGCGAATCTGGTGGTGCAGACCAAGCTTGATCGCGTGCTGCGCGTGGTGCCGTTCGAAAACGAACCGGTCAACGAATGCTGGATCAGCGACCGCGACCGCTTTTCCTACGCCGGGCTGTACGTCGAGGACCGCCTGCAGCACCCCATGGTGCGCGGCTGCGACGGGCAGTGGCACGAGGCTTCGTGGTCCGATGCGCTGCAGGCCGTGGTCACGGGCCTGAGGCAGGTGCTGGACAACGGCGGCGGCGCCGCGCAGATCGGCGCGCTGGGGTCGGAGACCGCCACCCTCGAGGAACTGGCCCTGCTGGCGCGCCTGACGCGCGCCCTGGGGTCGGACAATATCGACTTTCGCCTGCGTGGCGACGGTGCAGCACTCGACGCGGTGCGCACCGGCGCACCCTGGCTGGGCCTGCCGATCGCCGATCTGAATCGCCTGGACCGCACGCTGGTGGTGGGGTCTTTCCTGCGCAAGGATCACCCCTTGCTCGCGCAGCGCCTGCGCCAGGCGGCCAAGCACGGCATGCAGCTCTCGCTGGTGGACAGCGTGGCGGCCGATCCGCTGGTGCCGGTCAGCGGGCGCATGACGGTCAAGCCCTCGGCCCTGGTGCAGGCGCTGGCGGAAGTCGCCGTGGCCCTGGCCGCACTGAAATCCGTGGCTGCGCCCGAAGGCCTGGCCGGCGTGCAGCCGGGCGACGAGGCGCGGGCGATTGCGGCCAGCCTGGCCTCGGGTGAGCGCGTGGCGGTGTTCCTGGGCAATCTGGCCGTCAGCGACGACCAGGTGGCCTTGCTGGCGGCCAACGCCCAGGCCATTGCCGAACTGGCGGGCGGGCAGTTCGGTTTCCTGACCCCGGGTGGCAACACCGTGGGCGGCTATCTGGCGGGTGCCGTGCCTGCCCAGGGCGGGCTCGATGCCCGCCGCATGCTGGGCGGCGAGCCGCTGAAGGCCTACCTGGTGCTGCAGGCCGAACCGCGCCTGGACAGCGAACTGGGCGATCGCGCGGTGCGCGCACTGCAGGGTTCGGCCATGGCCGTGGCGCTCACCTCGTTTCGCTCGGCGGCCCAGGATTGGGCCGATGTGATGCTGCCGGTCGCGCCCTTCACTGAAACGTCCGGCTCCTACGTCAATGCCGAGGGCCGCGTGCAAAGCTTCAAGGGCGTGGCGGCGCCCGTGGGCGATACGCGCCCGGCCTGGAAGGTCCTGCGCGTGCTGGGCAATCTGCTGGAGTTACAGGGCTTTGATGACGATACCTCGGAATCGGTGCGCGACACGGTGATGGTGGGGGGCCTGGACGGCCGCCTGTCGAACCGGATCCGCCAGGCACCCGGCACCGTCGCCCCCGCCGCGGGGCTGGAACGGGTGGCCGAATTGCCGATTTACCGCACCGACGCGCTGGTGCGCCGCTCGCAGCCGCTGCAGGAACACATCAACTCGGCCCCGCCGCGCGCGGCCATGAACGCCGCCACGCTGCAGTCCCTGGGCCTGGCCGAGGGCGACGCGCTGCGCGTGTCCAGCGTGCATGGCGCCGTGGAACTGCAGGCGGCGCTCGACGAGGCCGTGGCCGACGGCGCCGCGCGCATCGCCGGCGCCTTTGAACAGACCGCCGCCCTGGGCATGGGCTCGGGCGCAATCCAGGTGGAGCGACGCTAAATGGACTGGTTGAACACCCTGAACACGGTCGGCGTGGATCTGATCGGCGAGTATCCCTGGCTGGTGGTCTGGACGCTGGTGAAGATCGTCGTCATCGCCGTGCCCATCATTCTGTGCGTGGCCTACCTGACGTACTGGGAACGCAAGATGATCGGCTTCATGCACGTGCGCCTGGGGCCCAACCGCGTGGGCTACCGCGGCCTGCTGCAGCCCTTTGCCGACGTCTTCAAACTGCTGACCAAGGAACTGATCGTTCCCACCCACGCCAATCCGGTGCTCTACATCGTGGCGCCGGTGGTCACGCTGATGCCGGCGCTGGCGGCCTGGGCGGTGATTCCGTTCCAGCCCGAGGTCGTGCTGGCCAACATCAATGCCGGGCTGCTGTTCGTCATGGCGATCACTTCGCTGGGCGTGTATGGCGTGATCGTGGCCGGCTGGGCATCGAATTCCAAATATGCGCTGCTCTCGGCGCTGCGCGCCTCGGCCCAGATGGTGTCCTACGAGCTGGCGGTAGGCTTCGTGCTGGTGACCGTGCTGCTGGTGTCGGGCACGCTGAACCTGTCGGGCATCGTGCTGGGGCAGGGCCAAGGCTGGTTTGTCGAACACGGCGTGAACTTCATGTCGTGGAACTGGCTGCCGCTGTTGCCGCTGTTCATCATCTATGTGGTGGCTTCGGTGGCGGAAACCAACCGCCATCCCTTCGACATGGCGGAATGCGAATCGGAAATCGTCGCCGGGCACATGGTGGAATACTCCGGCATGGGTTTTGCACTGTTTTTCCTGGGTGAATACGCCAACATGATCCTGCTGTCGGCGATGGCATCGATCATGTTCCTGGGCGGCTGGCTGCCGCCCCTGGACTTCGCACCTTTCACCTGGGTGCCGGGCTGGCTGTGGCTGGGCATCAAGACCTTCGTCGTGGTGTCCCTGTTCATCTGGTTCCGGGCCACCTTCCCGCGCTACCGCTATGACCAGATCATGCGGCTGGGCTGGAAGGTCTTCATCCCCCTGACGGGGATCTGGCTGGTGGTGGTGGCGATCTGGATGCAGACGCCCTGGAACATCTGGCAGTAAGGGGTAACGATATGGAAGCGATCAAGGACTTCTTCGGCAGCTTGATGCTGAAGGAAATGTTCGAAGGCATGCGACTGACGGGCAAGTATTTCTTCAAGCGCAAGATCACGCTGCGCTACCCCGAGGAAAAGACGCCCGCCTCGCCGCGTTTTCGCGGGCTGCACGCGCTGCGACGCTACCCCAACGGCGAAGAACGCTGCATTGCCTGCAAGCTGTGCGAGGCCGTGTGCCCGGCGCTGGCCATCACCATCGAGTCGCACCAGCGCGCGGACGGCACGCGCCGCACGACGCGCTACGACATCGACCTGGCCAAGTGCATTTTCTGCGGCTTTTGCGAGGAGTCCTGTCCGACGGATTCCATCGTCGAGACCCATCTGTACGAATACCACGGCGAAAAGCGTGGCGACCTGTACTACACCAAGCCGATGCTGCTGGCCGTGGGCGATCGCTACGAGTCGGAGATCGCGGCCCGCCGCGCCGCCGACGCGCCTTATCGCTGACGCCCGAACACGGAGCCTAGGATGAGTTTCGACATTATTCTGTTTTATCTGCTGGCCATCGTGCTGGTCGTGGCGGCGTTTCGCGTCATCACGGCCACCAGCCCCGTCACCGGGGTGCTGCACCTGATCCTGACCTTCTTTACCGCGTCCATGATGTGGATGCTGATCCAGGCGGAATTCCTGGCCCTGATCCTGATGATCGTCTACGTGGGCGCCGTCATGGTGCTGTTCCTGTTCGTGGTGATGATGCTGGACATGCGCCTGGAGGGCCTGAAAGAGGGGCTCAAGGTCTATCTGCCGCTGGGTCTGACCATCGGTGGCGTGATGGTGCTCGAGATGGCCTTTGTGGTGGTGCGCGCCTGGGGTGCCGCGCCGGCGCTGCAGGCCCCGGCCGACCATTACGACAACACCCTGGCGCTGGGCATCGTCATGTACACCGACTTTGCCTACGCGGTGCAGGTGGGCGGGCTGGTGCTGCTGGTGGGCATGATTGCCGCCATTGCCCTGACCCTGCGCAGGCGCACCGACTACAAGCGCACCCATCCGGCCCGTCAGGTGCGCGTGCGCGCGGCCGACCGGGTGCGTCTGGTCAGCATGCCCAGTGCCCTGGAGCGTACCGCGGAACCCACCGCCAAAGGAGCCGAAAAATGATGACGCTGAGCCTGAGCCATTATCTGGTGGTCGGGGCGATCCTGTTCGCCCTGGGCGTGTTCGGTTTTTTCCTGAACCGCCGCAACCTGATCGTGCTGCTGATGTCGATCGAGCTGATCCTGCTGTCGGCCAACATGAATTTCGTGGCCTTTTCGATCTGGTCGGGGGATCCGGCCGGGCAGGTGTTCGTGTTCTTCGTGCTGACCGTGGCCGCCGCCGAGGCCGCCATCGGGCTGGCCATCCTGGTGCTGCTGTTCCGCAACCTGAGCACCATCTCCGTCGACAAGCTCGACTCGCTGAAGGGGTAAGGGCGTCATGGCCTCACAAAGTCTCTATCTGTTGATCGCCCTGACGCCGCTTGCCACGGCCATCGTCGTCGGCCTGTTCGGCACCGGCTTCATGGGCTCGTGGATCAATCGCCGCGCCGCCCACCTGCTGACCAGCCTGGGGGTGGCAGTGTCCTTCATCGGCTCGCTGATCGTGCTGCAGCAGGTGCTGGACGGCCACACTTTCGATGGCACGATCTACGTCTGGTCCATGATCGGCTCGGTCAAGTTCGAGGTCGGCTTCCTGATCGATCCGCTGTCCGCGCTGATGATGGTGGTGGTGACCTTCGTGTCACTGATGGTGCACATCTACACCATCGGCTACATGGCCGACGACCTGGGCTACAACCGCTTCTTTTCCTATATTTCGCTGTTCACGTTTTCCATGCTGATGCTGGTCATGGCCAACAACATGATGCAGATCTTTTTTGGCTGGGAAGCCGTGGGTCTGGTGTCGTATCTGCTGATCGGCTTTTACTATGCGCGCGAGTCATCGGTCTTTGCCAGCCTGAAGGCCTTCCTGGTCAACCGCGTGGGCGACGTGGGCTTCGTGCTGGGCATCGGCCTGCTGTACGCCTACACCGACAGCCTGCATTATGCTGACATCTTCGCCCAGGCCGACCGCCTGGCGACCATCACCTTCCCGGGCACCGACTGGAACATGCTGACCGTGGCCTGTCTGGGCCTGTTCGTGGGCGCCATGGGCAAATCCGCGCTGGCACCGCTGCACGTGTGGCTGCCGGATTCCATGGAAGGCCCGACGCCGATCTCCGCGCTGATCCACGCCGCCACCATGGTGACGGCGGGCATCTTCATGGTGGCGCGCTTCTCGCCGGTGTTCGAACACGCGCAAAGCGTGCTGTCCTTCATCCTCATCATCGGGGCCTTTGGCGCCCTGTTCCTGGGGCTGGTGGCCCTGGTGCAGACCGACATCAAGCGCGTGGTGGCCTACTCCACCCTGTCGCAGCTGGGCTACATGGCCGTCGCGCTCGGGGCCTCGGCCTACCAGGTGGCGATCTTCCACCTGATGACGCACGCCTTCTTCAAGGCGCTGCTGTTCCTGACGGCGGGCTCCGTGATCCTGGGCATGCACCACGACCAGGACATGCGCCACATGGGGGGCTTGCGCAAATACATGCCGATCACCTGGATCACCACGCTGATCGGCTCGCTCGCGCTGGCCGGAGCGCCGTTCTTCTCGGGCTTCTATTCCAAGGAACACATCGTCGAAGCCGCCAGTGCCGCCGGCATCTGGGGGGCCAACTTCGCGTATTTCTGCACCTTTGCCGGCCTGTTCGTGACCTCGCTCTATTCCTTCCGCCTGTACTTCCTGGTCTTCCACGGCAAGGAGCGCTTCGACCTCGAGCATGGCCCCGCGGCCGTCGTGCACGAGGAAGACTTCGAGCTCCTGCAGGGCGACGCTCGCGAGCGTGCCCTGGCCGAGCGGCAGCATCATCACGGCCTGCCCAAGGAATCCCCGTGGGTGGTCACGATCCCGCTCATGGCGCTGGCCTTCATGTCGGTCGTGGCCGGGGTATGGTTCATCCAGCCGCTGCTCTTTGGCGATTTCTTCGGCAGCTCCATCACGGTCTTGCCGCAGCACCCGGCCATGGCCGACATGGCGGCCGAATGGCACGGCTGGGTGGCCTTCGGGCTGCACGGCCTCACCAGCACGCCGTTCCTGCTGTTGCTGGCCGGTTTCGTGGTCGCCTGGTACTGCTGGCTCATCAACCCGGCGGTGCCCGAGGCCTTTGCGCGCAGTTTCGCGTTCCTCTACAAGGTGCTGGTCAACAAGCTGTACTTCGACTGGTTCAACATGGCCGTCGTGGTGCGCGCCATCCGGGCGCTGGGGCATGGTCTGTGGCAAGGGGGTGATCGCGGGTTCCTCGACGGCATCATGGTCAACGGCAGTGCCCGCTTGGTCGGGCTTGCCGCAGCCACGGGCCGGCTGCTGCAGTCGGGCTACATCTATCATTACGCCTTCGCCATGATCATCGGCATCATGGTCTTCCTCACTTTCTTCGTCCTGATGGTTCATTGATGGCTAGCGAAATGGCGTCTACAACACTCCCCTGGCTGACCCTGTCGATCTTTGTGCCGATCCTCTTCGGATTGCTCGTGCTGCTGGTCGGCCGGGACGACCACCCCGGCCCGGCCAGGGTGCTGTCCCTGATCGGCGCGCTGGCCGGCTTTCTGGTCACGCTGCCGCTGTACACCGGTTTCGACCGCCACACGGCCGACATGCAGTTCGTGGAAAACACGCCCTGGATCGAGACCTTCAATCTGAATTACCACCTGGGCATCGACGGGATTTCCGTGTGGTTCATTCTGCTGACGGCCTTCATCACCATCATCGTGGTGCTGGCCGGCTGGGAGGTCATCAAATCCCGGGTGGCGCAGTACATGGCGGCCTTTCTGATCCTTTCGGGGCTGATGGTCGGGGTGTTCTGTGCCCTGGACGGCATGCTGTTCTACGTGTTCTTCGAAGCCACGCTGATTCCGATGTACATCATCATCGGCGCCTGGGGCGGCCCGAACCGGGTCTACGCGGCCCTGAAATTTTTTCTGTACACGCTGCTCGGTTCGCTGCTCACGCTGATCGCCTTCATCTATCTGTGGCATGCGGCCGATGGCTCGTTCGATGTCGCCACGTGGCAGAATCTGAGGCTGGACTACACCCAGCAGATCTTCATTTTCGTGGCGCTGCTGGCGGCATTCGCGGTCAAGGTCCCCATGTGGCCCATCCACACGTGGCTGCCCGACGCGCACGTCGAAGCCCCCACCGGGGGTTCGATCGTGCTGGCCGCCGTCATGCTGAAGCTGGGCTGCTACGCGTTCCTGCGCTTTTCACTGCCGATCGCGCCCGATGCGTCGCACAGTCTGTCGGTGCTGATGATCGTGCTGTCCCTGATTGCCATCGTCTACATCGGCCTGGTGGCGATCGTGCAGGACGACATGAAAAAGCTGGTGGCCTATTCCTCGGTCGCGCACATGGGCTATGTGACGCTGGGCTTCTTCCTGTTCAACGTCACGGGCATGGAAGGCGCCATCATCCAGATGCTGTCGCACGGCTTCGTCTCGGGCGCCATGTTCATGTGCATCGGCGTCATGTACGATCGCCTGCACACGCGGCGCATCGATGCCTATGGCGGGATCATCAACCGCATGCCGAAGTTCGTCACGTTTTTCGTGCTCTTCTCCATGGCCAACGCCGGCCTGCCGGGCACCAGCGGATTCGTGGGCGAATTCACGGTGATCCTGGGTGCGGTGCAATACAACTTCTGGGTGGGGATGCTGGCGGCCACCGCGCTGATGTGGGGTGCGGGCTATTCCCTGTGGATGCTCAAGCGCGTGGCCTACGGCCCGGTTTCCAATGAAAACGTCTCGGGCATGACCGACCTGTGTTCGCGTGAATTCCTGATCCTGGGGCTGCTCGCCCTCATGGTGCTGTTCCTGGGGATCTTCCCGGGCTTCTTCACGGACCTCATGCATCCCTCGGTGAACGCCCTGATGCAACACGTCGCCATCTCGAAACTGTAGGCCTGACTCATCATGCAAAATCTCTTTGACTTCGCCCTGGCCACACCCGAGATCGTCCTGATGGTGCTCACCGGGGCGGTGCTGCTGATCGATGCCTTTGGCAACGAGCCCAGCCGGCGCATGACCTTCATGCTGACCATGGGCACCCTGCTGATCGTTGTCCTGGTGTCCTGGGCGCAGTGGGGTGAGGGCCTGCAGGGGCGCACCTTCAGCAGCCTGTACGTGACCGATTCCCTGGCCCATTTCCTGAAGATCCTGTCGGCGATCGCCGTGGCCGTGACGCTGATCTATGGGCGCGCCTATGCGGAAAAGCGCGACATGGTCGCGCGCGGCGGCGAACTGTATTCGCTGACGCTGCTGATGCTGCTGGGCGAATTCGTCATGATTTCGGCCGGCAGCATGCTGACGGTGTACTTGGGCGTGGAGCTGATGTCCTTTGCCCTGTACGCCCTGGTGGCGTTGCGCCGCGACCATCTGGCCTCGACCGAAGCCGCCATGAAGTACTACGTGCTGGGTTGCCTGGCCTCCGGCATCCTGCTCTATGGCATGTCCATGATTTACGGCGCCACCGGCCAGCTGGGCCTGGCCGAGATCGCCCAGGTCATCCGCGCGGGTCAGGCGCAGAGCCTGCCGCTGGCCTTCGGGGTGGTGTTCATCGTCGCCGGTCTGGGCTTCAAGCTGACGGCGGCACCGTTTCACATGTGGACGCCCGACGTCTACCAGGGCGCGCCCACCACGGTCACGCTGCTGGTGGGGGCGGCGCCGAAATTCGCGGCCTTCGCCATCACCCTGCGCCTGCTGATCGAAGCGCTGCACGGCATTGCCGTCGACTGGCAGCCGATGCTGCTCATCATGGCGGTGCTGTCGCTGGCGCTGGGCAATATCGTGGCCATTGCCCAGACGAATTTCAAGCGCATGCTGGCGTACTCCGCCATCGGCCAGATGGGCTATGTATTCCTGGGGCTGCTCTCGGGGGTGTCGGATACGCTGGCCGGCACCAACCCGCTGGCCTATGGCGCGTCGCTCTTTTATGTCGTCATCTATGTGCTGACGACGCTTTCGACCTTTGGCCTGATCCTGCTGCTGTCGCGCCAGGGCTTCGAGTGCGAGGAAATCGCCGACCTGAAGGGCCTGAATCGTCGCAACCCGCTGCTGGCAGGCGTGCTGCTGCTGTCCATGTTCTCGCTGGCGGGGATTCCGCCGCTGTCGGGCTTCTACGCCAAGCTGATCGTGCTGCAGGCGGTGGTCGGGGCAGGGCACGTGACGCTGGCCGTGTTTGCGGTGATGATGTCACTGATCGGTGCCTTCTACTACCTGCGCGTGGTGAAGATGGCCTATTTTGACGAGCCCGTGGACGGCGTCACGCTCAGCTCGGGCACGGTGGCCACGCGCGGCGTCATGTCGCTCAACGGCCTGCTGGTCATCGGCCTGGGCATCCTGCCGGGCGGCCTGATGGCGCTGTGTGTCGATGTGATCCGCCAGTCCCTGGTGTTCTGAGGCAGGGCCGCGGACCATGTCCCTGTCGTCAGACGTCTGGCTCATCATTGTCTGCGCGCTGATACTTGCCAACCTGCCCTTTGTGGTCAATCGCCCCCTGGCTCCCTGGCCCTGGGCGCCGTCGGCCGGCCCCGCCGCGGGGCCGCTGCGCTGGCTGCGCTGCGTGGCCTACCTGGCCGCGGTCGCCCTGTGGTCCTGGGGCACGCTGCACTGGGTGGGGGGGTCTTTTGCCGGCGGGGGCGGGACGGTCGGGCTGTTCGTGCTGAAGCTGCTGGCCAGCGGCGTCGTGGCGGCCTTGCTGCTGGCATGGCCCGGCTGGCGGCGCGCCGGGGCGGACAGCGCCCTGGATGCGCCAGGGCAGCCGGCGGCGGCGCGCACCCCGCCCGGCGGCTCGGGCAGGACGGACGCCGGCTCGGGCAGTAGGGACGCCGGCTCAGGTCGCACGCCCGTTGGCTCGGGTAGTACGCCCGTTGGCTCGGGCAGCACGGCCGACAAGTCGTTCCTGGATCGTTTGCTGGAAGTCCTGGTGGGTTATGTCCTGGTCGGCACGTTGGGCTTTTCACTGGAGATGAACCGGGGCAACGCATTCCCGCAACGCTGGGAATTCTACGCCGTGACCCTGGCGCTCTTTCTGGTGCTGGCCTATCCGGGGTTCGTCTGGCGCTACATGCTGCGCCGTCGGCGCGGCTGAAGGGCTCTGGAGGCCTCATTCATGGCGCATATCATCTTGCAGGGCCCGCGGCGCGTCGCCGCCGACATTGAACGGCTGGCGGCCGTGGCCAGTGCCGGGGGCGTGCAGGAACTGGGGCCGACGGCCACGCGCCTGCTGGATGTCGACCCGGATTGCCGGGCCGAAATCGCCGCGCTGGCGCACGCAGTGCGCCTGGATGCCGCCTGGCTGGACTCGGTGCGACGCCTGTCGGACTGCCGTGTGCTGGCGATGGACATGGACTCGACCCTGATCACGATCGAATGCATCGACGAGATTGCCGATGCGGCAGGGCGCAAGGCAGAAGTCGCCGCCATCACCGAAGCGGCCATGCGCGGCGAACTGACCGATTATGCGGAAAGCCTGCGGCGTCGCGTGGCGCTGCTGCGTGGCGTGCCGGCGGCAGCGCTGGAGCAGGTGTTCACCGAGCGCCTGCGGCTCAACCCCGGCGCCGAGCGCCTGATCGAGGTGGCGCGCGCCCATGGCCTGAAGACGCTGCTGGTGTCGGGCGGCTTCACCTTTTTTGCCGAGCGGCTGCGCCGCGGACTGGCCCTGGACGAAGTCCACGCCAATGTGCTGGAGATCGTCGACGGCGTGCTGACCGGGCGTGTGCTGGGCGAAATCGTGGATGGCCAGGTCAAGGCCCGTCACGTGCGCACCCTGGCCGACTCGCTGGGCGCCGCGCCCGAACAGATCATTGTGCTGGGGGACGGCGCCAACGATCTGCCGATGATGTCGCTGGCGCATTATTCCGTCGCCTGGCGGGCCAAGCCCGTCGTGCGCGCCCAGGCGCGCTTTGCGCTGAACTTCAGCCCGCTGGATGCCGTACTGAACTGGTTCCGGCTGCAGCACTGATTTTATGCCGTGCCGATGGGCCTGCGCGCGGGCCGTCGAGCGAGCTTTGCATGCGGACGATTGAGCGAGCCCGACGCGCGATCAGTGAATGGGACTGGCATGCGGGTCAGTGAACGAACCCAGCGCGCGGATCAACGAGCGGGTTCGGTGGGATCTTCATTTATAATGTTGGGTTCCACTTCGGGATATCCCCGTGATGGCGTGTGTCTCCTTAGTTAAATGGATATAACTTTCCCCTCCTAAGGGAAGATTGCAGGTTCGATTCCTGCAGGAGACGCCAGCAAGGTTTTTCCAGGAGGCCGGCCAGATGGTGTACGGCGAGCGTTTCAACAGCATTTCCCACCTGGTCGGTGCGGTACTGGCCCTGGTCGGCGCGGTGCCGCTCATCGTGCTGGGCGCCCAGGCGGGTGATCCCTGGAAGATCGTCAGCTTCACCGTCTACGCGGCGATGCTGCTGTCCCTGTATCTGGCGTCCACCCTCTATCACAGCCTGCGCGGGCGCGCCAAGCGCATCTGGTGCAAATTCGACCATTGCGCGATCTATCTGCTGATTGCCGGCACCTACACGCCCTTCACGCTGGTCAGCCTGCGCGGCGCCTGGGGCTGGTCGCTGTTTGGTGCCGTGTGGGGGCTGGCGCTGCTGGGTATCCTCCAGGAAATCTGGCTGGCGCGCGGCAAGCGCATCGGGTCCCTGGTGCTCTACGTGCTGATGGGCTGGCTGGGGCTGGTGGCGGCATGGCCATTGATCCAGGTGCTGGGCTGGGGCTTTCTGTGGCTGGCCGTCGGCGGCGTTGCGTACACCGTCGGGATCCTCTTTTACGTCAATGACCATCGCTGGCGCCATGCCCACGGCATCTGGCATCTGTTCGTGCTGGGTGCCAGCGTCTGCCATTATGTCACCGTGCTGGCCTACGTGGCCTGAAGGGGTAGCCTCAGGATTCCTCGCGACTCAGTGCGGCGTGGACCGGTCGGGCACCCAGTGCCTCAGTCAGCACGCGTGATGCGAGGCTGATCAGGTAGCCGCGTCGCCCGCCATTCAGATAGATCGTGTCGTAGTCGAGCAGGCCGGCCTCGACCCAGATGGGCATGCGCTTGCGCGTGGCAAAGGGCGACGTGCCACCCACCTGGTAGCCCGAATGGCGCTGCGCGGTTTCGGGGGTGCAGGGGGCGATTTTCTTGGCACCCGTCTGGCGCGCCAGATTCTTTGTCGAAACCTCGCAATCACCGTGCATCAGCACGATGAGCGGATGGGCGTGCTCGTCCTCCATGATCAGGGTCTTGGCCACCTGGTGGCCGGGCACGCCCAGCTGACGGGCGGCTTCGAGCGCACCGCCATGATCCACGTAGTCGTACGGGTGTTCTTCGAATGCGATGTGTTGCTCGCGCAGCCAGTGCGTGGCGGGCGTCTCGGAAGTGTGCTTGGTCCTGGCCATGATCGGTTTTGCTGGGAAGGGTTGGTCTGGTCCGTTTCGTGGTCTGTCGCAGGGCGCGCGATCAGGCGCGCGGATGATGCTGGGCGTGCAGCGTCTTCAGCCGTTCTCGTGCGACGTGCGTGTAGATCTGCGTGGTGGAAATGTCGGCGTGACCCAGCAGCATCTGGACCACGCGCAGGTCGGCGCCGTGATTCAGCAGGTGGGTGGCAAACGCGTGGCGCAAGACATGCGGCGACAGCGGCACCCGGATGTCGGCCTGGGTGGCGTATTTGCGGATCAGCAGCCAGAAGGCCTGGCGTGTCATGGCGCCTCCGCGTGCCGTGACGTACAGCGCATCGCAGCTCCGCGCACCCAGGATCACCGTGCGGCTTTCGCGCAGATAGCGCTCGATCCAGTGCAGGGCTTCCTCGCCCAGTGGAACCAGCCGGTCTTTGGCACCCTTGCCCATGACCACGCGCACCACACCGTCGCTCAGGCTGGTGTCCTGCACCTTCAGGTGCACCAGTTCGCTGACGCGCAGCCCGGTGGCGTACAGGGTTTCCAGCATCGCGCGATCCCGCAGCCCCAGGGTGGTGCCCAGCTTGGGCGCGGCCAACAGGGCTTCGACCTGGGCTTCGGACAGTGTCTTGGGGAAACGCGCGGGCTGGCGCGCGCTGTGCAGGCCCATGCAGGGGTCTTCCGTGCGCAAGCCGCGCCGCAGGGCCCACAGATAATATCGCCGCAAGGCCGCCAGCCGGCGGTTGGCCGTGCTGGCCTTGGTTTGCTGATACTGAGTGGCCAGCCAGGCCTGGATGTCGGACTGGTGGGCCGCCTCGGGGGCCCGGCCCTGCTCGGCCTGCAGCCAGCGGGCAAACGCGCTCAGGTCACGGCGGTACGCGGCCAGCGTGTTGTCGGCCAGGCCGTCTTCCAGCCACAGCGTGTCCAGGAAAGCATCGATGGTTGGAAAGGGGGAAGGCTGCGCAGCCATGGTCTGGCCTGTTCAGTCGGATGTGCGTGACATGCAGCTCATTCTACCCGTCCCGGTCGCAAAGGGGACAGGGCATGGCGGTGCCGCGGGATGTCCGACGCGCGATTCTGATCGCATGACCGGCGTAGCGATCCTGCCTGTTGATCCAACGTACCGTGGTGTGCGCGGCGTCGGCAGCAACCGGCATGGATGGCAGAAAATGAATAGCGGAATATACCTATGTATATTACGATAACGAACTGATGCCTTTGCGATGATATTCCACTGTCTTGGTGAGGGCCGCTGAACCGTGTTCTGGATGGCCGCCAGTGTGCGCGACGGCAGCCCGGCGTCGGATCTGCGAGAAAGGAGCTTGAAATGCGGTATCGCCCGTGGCTCGTTGCCTGTGTCTTGTCCTGCGTGCTGACGCCCGCCATGGCCGGCGAAGTCCTGGTGTCCGCCGCCGCGAGCCTCACCAATGCCTTCAAGGCCCTGGCCGTGCAATACGAGGCCGTGCATCCGGGCACCAGAATCCTGACCACGTTTGGCGCGTCGGACGTCGTGCTGCGCCAGATCATCGAGGGGGCCCCGGCCGACGTGTTCGCCTCGGCCGACCAGCGCGCCATGGACAGGGCCCAGGCGGCCCATGCGATCGATCCGGCCACGCGCGTGGATTTTGTGCGCAACCAGCTCGTACTGGTGGTGCCTGCCGACAATCCGCGCGCCATTCATGCGCTGGCCGACCTGCGCAAGCCCGATGTGCAGCGGGTCGCACTGGGCAATCCCGCCACCGTGCCGGTGGGCCGTTATGCGCGGGCTGCACTGGAGCAGGCCGGTGTCTGGGGTGTTGTCCAGGCCCACCAGATTCTGGGCCAGAACGTGCGTCAGGTGCTCAGCTATGTCGAACGTGGTGAAGTCGATGCCGGTTTCGTCTTTGCGACGGATGCGGCCCTGGCGAAGAGCAAGGTCCGGGTCGTGCAGATCGTGGACACCCCGACGCCTGTGGTCTACCCGATTGCCCTGGTGCAACGCGCGGGGCGCGCACCCCAGGCAGCCAGCTTCCTGCAGTTCGTGCGCTCGGATGCCGGGCAGGCGGTGCTGGCGCGCTACGGCTTTGCCCGGCCCTGAGTTTCACTGGCGCGACGCATCATGGAAGGCATCTGGGTCCCGCTGCTTCTGTCGCTGAAAGTCGCCGGCTGGGCCACACTGCTGGCCACGGTGGCCGGAATAGCCGTCGCCTACGGCCTGTCACGCTGGTCTTCGCGCTGGTGCGACGTGGTCGATGCCTTGCTGACCCTCCCTCTGGTGCTGCCGCCCACGGTGACAGGCTACTACCTGCTGGTCCTGTTTGGCCGACGGGGCTGGCTGGGTGCCTGGCTGCAGGCGCACGGCATCGAACTCGTCTTCACCTGGCAGGGCGCGGTCGTGGCCGCCGCCGTCGTGGCCTTTCCCATGGTCCTGAAGGCGGCCCGTGCCGCCTTCCTGGAGGTCGATCAGCGTCTGGAGCAGGCCGCCGCCGTACTGGGCGTGTCCGCGGCGGCCGTATTCTTTCGGGTCAGCCTGCCGCTGGCCGCGCGCGGCATCCTGGCGGGCGTCCTGCTGGCCTTTGCCCGCGCCCTGGGTGAATTTGGCGCCACCCTGATGGTGGCCGGCAGCATTCCCGGACGCACCCAGACCCTGTCGATCGCCATCTACGAAGCCGTCCAGGCGGGCGATGACGGCCTGGCCAACGTGCTGGTGGGCGTGACGTCCCTGACCTGCGTGCTGGTCCTGTGCCTGGCCGCCTGGCTGGTGCCGGGCACACGCCGCCGCCAGCTGGTCGGGAGATCCGGATGAGCCAGCAAGCGGATGTCAGAACCGGCGATGAACCCCAATCGGCTGCCCGCCCGAGCCTGAACGCGGATGAACCCCGGTCGGCAGCCCGCCCGAGCCTGAGCGTGGATGAATCCGGGTCGGCACACCGTCCGAGCCTGAGCGTGGATTTCAGCTGCAGGGTTGGGGGTGAAAGCGGCTTTCTGCTGCAACCGCGCTGGCACACCCATGCCCGGCGCGTCGCTTTGTTTGGTCCATCCGGTGCCGGCAAGAGCCTGACCATGCAGGCCATCGCCGGTCTGCTGCGCCCCGACCAGGGTCGCATCGAGGCCGATGGCCGCGTGCTGTTCGACAGTGCCACGGGCATCGACGTGCCGCCGCGTGACCGGCGCCTGGCCTACCTGTTTCAGGACTACGCCCTGTTTCCGCACCTGACGGTGCGCCAGAACGTGGGCTTCGGGCTGCGGGCCGGCTGGCTCAACCTGCATGGGCGACGTGACCTGCCGGAACGGGCGCAGCGCTGGGTCAAGGCGTTTCACCTGGATGCCCTGCTGGACCGTTACCCCATCCAGCTGTCGGGCGGCCAGCGCCAGCGTGTGGCCCTGGCCCGCGCGCTGTCCACCGACCCGGGCCTGCTGCTGCTCGATGAACCCCTGTCGGCCCTGGATGCCGACTTGCGCCACCGCATGCGCATTGAACTGGCACAGCTGCAGCGTGACATCGACATCCCGACCGTGCTGATCACGCACGATCCTGCCGATGTTCATTCGCTGGCTGATGAGGTCTTCCACATTGCCCAGGGCCGGATTCTGGATGTCCCACCGGAGCAGCGACGCCCTGCATGAGTGCCGGCAGGAGAATCCGCGTGACGTGTGAGCACCAGCAGGAGAACACGCACAATGCGTGAGCACCAGCAAGGGAATCCGCCCCCTGCGTGAGCGCCGGCAGGAGAATCCGCACCGGGTCGAGCTGGTGACGATCAATCTGTGGATACGGAGCTTTGCGGTCCGCCGGAATGGCGGTCTTCACCGCGATGCTTTTGCGCGCACACAGGCGCGCGCCGCGATTCAGTCCAGCGTGCCGATCAGAACGTCTGCTGCCTGGAAAAATGCCTGAGCCGTGTCACCCGGTGCCATGCCGGCAAGGTCGGCCATCAAGGGGTCTGCAAAGCCGGTCACCCGGATTCGGGGGGTGATGTCCAGCGTGATTTCCGTCAGGCCGGCATCCTGTTCCCGGTGACTGATGCGACCGGTCCAACAATTGACGGCGGGGGAGTGCTCGGTCGATTTGGTCGATTCGGTCGATTCGGTCGATTTGGTCGATTCGGCCGATTCGGCCGATGCGGTCAGCCGCGTCGGTCCGGTCCGCTCGGCCATATGAGCTGGCTGCGTCGGCTTGTGCCCACCGCTGGCCGATCCTGATTCGTTTGTACTCCTTGTCGTGCTGGCCGTTCCTGCCAGGTTTGTGACTTCCTCCCGGCTTGCCGCCTCTATCCAGCTTGTGGCCCCGGTCGGGCTGGCCATGCTGGTCACGCTCGCGCCCCTAGCCTGGCTGGCGCCCAATGGCCGGATTTGCACGGCCTGAGCCTTGAGGAACGCCAGTGCGTGTCGTCCAGACGCGAGCGCCAGGCGTTCCGTGCTGGCATGCGTGACGGTGGCCACGAGCACCAGGCCTTCGTCCACTCGCAGATGGACATGGTCATTGAGACGGCCGGCCTCGATGCGCTCGACCGTGCCGCCCAGCCGGTTGCGTGCTGAAGTCTGCAACGCCATGCTGTGCAGCAAATCCAGGTGCTGCGCGCCGTCTGGCCCGAAGCGCGCCAGCAGATCCATGAAACGCTGATGTTCTGCCTGTGCGGCCTGATACCAGGCGACCAGTTCGCGGGCACGCGCCGTCAGGTGGGCGCCGCCGCCGCGCTTGCCGCCCGTGACCCGTTCCACCAGCAGATCGCCCGCCAGATTGTTCATCATGTCCACCGCATCCCAGGCGGCTTTGTAGCTCAGCCCGACCTTGCGTGCGGCAGCACTGATGGAGCCTTCCGTATCGATGGCCGCCAGCAGCGCCATGCGCCGCTCGGTCCCCCAGCTCTGCTCGCCGCTGCGCAGGCTCAGGGTCGTGCTCAGTTCCAGGGGGGGCGGGGCATTCAGCATGAAGGTTCCCGAGTGAACGGTCTGTGAATCATGGCTTTCTTTGGAAACGCCAGGCCCGACGCCGGTGCGAGGTTACAGGGCTCGGAAGAAAAGCGTTGTTCAGGAACGATTGCCGGCACTCCACGATCCGTGACAGCTGAAATCCAGTTGGGCCCGGTCATCGTAATCCATAACGAATTTCCTCAAGTATCCTCAAAAATTGCGTCCAACTCTTTGGGGCTGTTCATTCCCAGAATGATTCGTTCCCGGAGTGACTCATCTTCAGAGTGATTCATTTCCAGAGTGATTCAGCTCTCCACAGCCGCGCGTGCCTTGCTTCTGCTGACGCTCAGTCTGGTTCAGCCGTGAGACAGGCCGCATAGCCATCCAGAGCCCGCGGCCATTGCGGAGCCCAGCCACTGGCGCGCAGCCGGGCATTGGACAGGCGCTTGCTGCGGGGCGCTTGCGTCTGGCGGACGGGTGGTGGGCATCCTGCCAACCGGGCCAGTGCCTCGTACAGTTCCGCCGTTGGCATCGGGGCATCATCCGTGCCGATGTAACAGGGCAGGGGATCGGCCAGGGTGAGCAGATGCGTGCAGGCACGGGCCGCATCATCGACGTGGATCCGGTTTGCCCAATGGCCCGATCCATCAGGCGCCCGGATGCGCCCGACCCGGAGTCCTTCGATCAGGCGCAGCCGCCCGGGGCCATACAGGCCAGACAGCCGCAGCGCCACTGCGCGCCCAGGCAGCCGTGCGTGCAGGATCGCTTCGGCTTCCAGCATCGAAGCGCCACGAAAATCCGCCGGCTGGGTGGGCGTGTCCTCATTCACCCAATCATCCGCCGATTTTCGATTGTGCGGGGATTGCCCACGGGTGGCAACGGGCCCCCAGACCGCCGTGGAATCCACCAGCACACAGCGCTGAATCTGCCCGGCATGGCCCAGAGCCGCCAGCAGCGCGCGCAGACCCAGCGGATAGACGCGGGCATAATCTTCCGGCGTCCTGCCGTCTGGTGACGGTGCATACAGAATGTGGGTGATGGGCGGAAAGCCGCCCGTCCGCAGTGCCGACAGTGTCTCCGTGCGTCCCAGATCCCCCTGAATCCACCGAATCGGACTGCCTGAGTCGTTGCCCACGGCGTGCCCATTCGTGCTGTCCACCGTGCTGTCCGCGTCGCCCGCTGCCCCAGTCGTGTCGCTCATTGCTCGTGGAGTCCCAGTGCCCATCGCCCGTCGCCGCAATCCGATGCATTGCCACGAAGCTGGATCCAGCCTGCCAGCGGCCCGTTCGCACAGGTCTCCACCCACCAGCAGCAGCGTATGTCTCAATCGCGAAATACCGCATCCAGCGAGGCGGCGTCCAGAATATTCAGCGCCCACTGTTCCAGCTGCCCGGCATCCGCAGTATGGACCCGCTGCAAGATTGCATCGGGCAATGGGCCAAACCGGCGCTCCATCTGACGCAGCAGCAGATCGGCCTGACCTTTTGAGCGACCTTCCGCGCGACCTTCTTCCAGTCCTTTCTGCAGTCCTTTCTGTAGTCCCTCCTGTAGTCCTTTCTGTAGTCCTTTCTGTAACCCCTCCTCCATTCCCTTGTCCAGACCCCTCTGCATGCCCAGGCGCTCTGCAATCGTCACATAGCTCATCCTTTTCTCCTGCTCCAGCTGCTCCACAGCCCGAAAGTAGACCGGCTCCAGTTCCACCGGTAGGCGCATCATCCATTCGATCAGCCGTAACAGCTGCTGGACAGCGTCACGACCATAACCGTAACTGTATAGCCGGCGCACCAGCGCAACCAGCGGCACCAGTCGCGTCTCCTTGTCCGGATGGCGCAGCGCCTGCAACTGCGCCATGACCACCACCGCAAAGGGATTGTGCGGTGCCCACGCTTCAAGCTCATCCCAGCGGTCCAGCCATTGAGCCAAGTGTACGACGGGAAAGGAAAATTTCGTACCCTGCCCGAGATATTCATCGCTGAAGACCAAGTGCGTGGGCCCCGCGCGGCTATCCACCAGAATCCCCAGGCTGTAGATCGTGGGCGCATTTGAACTGGCGTGGATCAAATAGCGGTATTCATACATGCGCGCGGCAAAGTGCCGTAGACCGGCTGGCCCACCCGATTGGCCCTGCACCTCTATGTGCACCAGCAGCCAGGCCACTGCGCCATCAAGCAGGCGAACACGCACCAACTTGTCGACCACGCGCCGTCCCGAGTTGCCGCCCCGTCGTGGCCGCACAAACGCCTGCAGCTCCTTGTCCAGAAATTGCGGGGAATACGACCAGTCGATGACTTGATGCAGCGCGGGCGCCAGCAGCGCCATGGCTTGGGCGAAGAAGATCTCGAGCGCCTCCTTCCAGGGACTATCGTGATCATCGGCAGGTACATTCATGATCCAGTTTTTCGCAAAACGGGGAAGCCCCATTTTGCGAAACATCCTGGTGTCCTCGCCAGCGTGGAAAGTCCCGACGGACAGCGAGATCCACGATGATCATTGCGCCACACCACACCACACCACACCGAGCCAAGCCACACCAAGCCAAGCCAAGCAGAGCCACGCCAAGCGACCGGGGAACAGAGAACAGAGAACGGAGAACAGAGAACGGAGAACGGGGAACAGAGAACAGAGAACAGAGAACGGAGAACGGGGAACAGAGAACAGAGAACAGAGAACAGAGAACGGGAAACGGGAAACGGGAAACGGGAAACGGGAAACAGTGAACAGTGAACCTCACGTATTCAGACATACCGGGCCGGGTCGTGTGGCGCTCTGGCGCGAGCTTCGAGGCCGCCGGGCAGAAGACCCGCAGCGGGGGATCAAGCGAGCCGCTGTCTGAGCTCGAACGGACAGCCTGAAGCTGTCCGTTTGAGCGAGTTCGGCGAGCGCCCCGCTGCGGGTCTGACGCCCGGGAAGTTTCGGCGTAGCCGAAACCGGCCGAGGCTCAAGCCAGAGCGCCACACGACCCGGCCAGCGCAATATTCAGCCTCCGGAACCAGCGCAATATTCAGCCTCCGGAACCAGCGCAATATCCAGCCTCCGGAACCAGCGCAATATCCAGCCTCCGAACCGGCGCAAGAACCCACAGCCAACGCAAGAAAAACGTCAGGCCTCCAGCCCCGGCCCCCCCACAAGCGCCTTCAGCTCCGCCTCGTCCAGCGTCTCCTTTTCCAGCAACTCCTGCGCAGCCCGCTCGAGCACCTCACGACGCTCCTCCAGCAACTTCACCGTGCGCTCAAACGTCCGGTTCGTGATCTCCTTGACCTCCTCATCGATCACCGCAGCCGTCTCGTCAGAATAATTGCGCTCCTGCGGGCCAAAGTGGTAGGACTGGTCTCCGCCCAGAAACGACCGGTGCTCCCGTTCCAGCGACACATGCCCGAGCCGTTCACTCATCCCGTAGCGCGCCACCATCGCGCGGGCAATGTCCGTCACCTTCGTCAGATCGTCTGCCGCACCCGTCGAGAGATGCCCGAACACCACCTTCTCTGCCGCACGGCCGCCCAGCAACACCGCCATCTTGTTTTCCAGCTCCTTGCGCGTCATCAGAAACCGGTCTTCCGTCGGGCGTTGAATCGTATAACCCAACGCCCCGATGCCGCGCGGAATGATCGACACCTTGTGTATGACGTCGCTGCCTGGCAGCGCCATGGCCACCAGCGCATGACCCATCTCGTGGTACGCGACAATCTCGCGTTCCTTCGGATTGAGCAGCCGATTGCGCTTCTCCAGGCCCGCCACGATGCGTTCGATGGCATTATTGAAGTCCTCCATCTTCACGGCATCACCCTTGCGGCGTGTGGCCAGCAGCGTGGCCTCATTGACCAGATTGGCGATGTCCGCACCCGTGAAGCCCGGCGTCAGCGCCGCAATCTGCTCGGGCGACACGTCCGGCCCGAGCTTCGCTTTCTTCAGATGCACGCCCAGGATCTGGATGCGGCCTTTCTTGTCCGGCCGATCGACCAGCACCTGGCGATCGAAACGCCCCGCCCGCAACAGCGCCGGATCCAGGATTTCCGGTCGATTGGTCGCCGCCAGCAAGACAATGCCCCCCGAAGGATCGAACCCGTCGAGCTCGGCCAGCAGCTGATTCAGCGTCTGCTCCTTCTCATCGTGCCCGCCGCCCATCATCGGGCCGATCCCCCGCGCCCGACCGAGCGCGTCGAGCTCATCGATGAAAATGATGGCCGGCGCCTTGGTGCGTGCCTGCTCGAACAGGTCACGCACGCGTGCTGCACCGACGCCGACGAACATCTCCACGAACTCCGAACCGGAAATCGAAAAAAACGGCACGCCGGCCTCGCCAGCGACGGCGCGGGCCAGCAGCGTCTTGCCGGTACCCGGCGGGCCGACCAGCAGAATGCCCTTGGGCATGCGCCCGCCAAGCCGACCATACGCGTCCGGGTCTTTCAGGAAATCAATGATCTCCTTCAGCTCCTCCTTCGCCTCGTCCACGCCTGCCACATCCTCGAACGTCACGCCGGTATCCGACTGGACATAGACCTTCGCCTTCGACTTGCCGATCTGCATCAGACCGCCGCCGATCCCGCCGCTGCCCATGCGCCTGAGCATGAACATCCAGATGCCGACAAATAGTGCGACTGGAACGATCCACGACAGCAGATCACGCAGAAACGTGCTTTCGATCTGGCCGGTGACCACGACCCCGTGTTTCTGCAGATCCAGCGCAAGTTTCGGGTCCACCCGCGTAGTGACGAACTGCGACCGACCATCGATCGGTTCAGTGAACCTGCCCTGGATGAAACGGTCCGACACCGCCGCCGACGCGATCTTCCCGTCAGTCAGGTACGTCTGAAACTGACTGTAGGGAATCTCGGCCACCTGCGTCTTCGTCGTGAAGAAATACTGGAACGCCATCATGACAAAGAACGCGCCGATCCAGTACCAGAGGTTGTATTGCGTCTTTCTGTTCATGTGCACAAACCTTGTTTCGTTTTGGACAGCCGCCTCCTGATGATAGAGGGTTTGCAATCCTTCGTGTTCGAAAACCGGGGCCGGCCGTGTGGCGGTCTGGCGCAAGCCTCGAGCCCACCGGGCAGAAGATCCGCAGCGGGGGAAGACCTGCAGCGGGGGAAGACCCGCAGCGGGAGAAGACCTGCTGGCGGAGAAGCGAGCCGCTCGCTCTTTCCTTTCTCTAAGCGCGCACCATCCTGAGCGCGCACCATCAACCGCATTGCACGGACAGCATCGAAATTGAGCCGCCATCCATGCCCTCGACCGGAAACGTCAATGCGTCGTCTTCATGGCTGGCGCCCAGCACATACAGTAGCGGCAGGTAGTGCTCGGGCGTCGGCACCGACAGGGCGGCGTCCTCTCCCAGCGATTCGTAGTCCACCAACGAAGAATGCGCACCTTCCAGCATCAGTTGGCGCGCCCTCTGCTCGAAACGCAAGGCCCAGTCGAACGGTTCCACCGGATGTCGCCCCCAGGCATAGGTGTGCAGGTTATGCACGATGTCACCACTGCCGATCAGAAGGATGCCCTCGTCGCGCAATGGCCGCAGCAACTGGCCCAAGCCATAGTGGAAGGCGGGGGGTTGCGACTCGTCGATGCGGAGTTGCACCACCGGCACGTCGGCGGCGGGAAACACGTGGCACAGCACAGACCAGGTGCCGTGATCCAGTCCCCACTCGAGGTCCTCACGCACTTCCAGTGGGTCCAGTAGTTCACGCACGCGGCGCGCCAAGTCGGGGTCGCCGGGTGCAGGGTATTGCACTTCGAACAACGCGTGCGGGAAGCCGCCGAAATCGTGGATGGTGCGTGGCGCCGTGGTAGCGGTGACCGCCGTGCCGGGCAGGTACCAGTGCGCCGAGATCGACAGCACCGCGCGCGGCCGTGGCAGGCGCCGACCGAGCGCGGCCCAGCCCCGGGTCCAGTTGTTGTCCTGCAACGCGTTCATCGGATTGCCATGGCCAAAGAAAATGGCTGGAAGACGTGAAGTCATAGTGTATCCATTGAGTGGTGATCCGTAGTGTTCCACGATAAAGCAAACTGCGGCGTCATGCTCCGCGGCAACCATCTGAACCGCGTGGCCGGTGCGCGCTTGACTTTTGCCTGTCATGTGGTCCGCATGGCGTGCTTCAATCGACGCATTACAGGACAAGGCCGGCTTGAATTTTCATCCATTTGACAAGATGCAATCCGTTTGATGTGCGGCGCTGAAAACGCACCGCACTAGAATTGAGTATCGATACACCCTCAGCCGGCCCACCGACAACCTCTCGATGATCCCTGGAGCCCCATGCCCGACACCTTCCCCCTGCAGCGCACCCACCCCGACGAACTCCTTGTGGGCCTTGTCTCCGTCTCTGACCGCGCCAGCACCGGCGTGTATCAGGACCAGGGCGTGCCCGCCCTGACCGACTGGCTCCAGCGCGCCCTGACGCGCCCCCCGCAGATCATCTCCCGCCTGATCCCCGACGATCGCGCCGGCATCGCCCGCACGCTGCGGGAACTCGTCGACCAGGCGCGCTGCGACCTCGTCCTGACCACCGGGGGCACCGGCCCCGCCCGCCGTGACCTCACCCCCGAAGCCACACTGGACATCGCCACCCGCCAGATGCCCGGCTTCGGCGAACAGATGCGTCAGGTCAGTCTCAAATTCGTCCCGACCGCCATCCTCTCCCGCCAGGTTGCCGTCATCCGCGAACTGCCCGATCACGCCGCCCTCATCATCAATCTGCCCGGCCAGCCCAAAGCCATCCAGGAAACCCTCGAAGGCCTGCGCGGTGCAGATGGCGTCCTCCAGGTCCCGGGCATTTTTGCCGCCGTACCTTATTGTCTGGACCTCATCGGCGGGCCCTATGTCGAAACCCGCGACGCCATCGTCAAGGCCTTCCGGCCCAAATCCGCGCGGCGCGGCCCGCAGGCCTGATGCCGGCAATGGCGTCCTGTGCCGCTGTCAGCAACAATTCCGGATCCGCCTTAAAATCTCTGGAACCCGAACTCTCCCACCATTTCTTCCTCTGGAGGTCCTTCCATGGCCCTGGTTTCCATGCGTCAGCTCCTCGATCACGCAGCCGAGCACGGCTACGGGATTCCCGCGTTCAACGTCAACAATCTGGAACAGGTGCAGGCCATCATGGAGGCCGCCGCCCAGACTGACAGCCCCGTCATCATGCAGGCCTCGGCGGGTGCACGCAAATACGCCGGCGAAGGCTTTCTGAAATACCTCATCCAGGCGGCCGTCGAATCGTATCCCCATATCCCGGTCGTCATGCACCAGGATCACGGCCAGTCCCCCGACGTCTGCCGCGGCGCCATCGAACTGGGCTTTTCCAGTGTCATGATGGATGGCTCCCTGATGTCTGACGGCAAATCGATCTCCTCATACGAATACAACCTGGACGTCACCCGGCAGGTCGTGCAGATGGCCCATCCGCTGGGCGTCACCGTCGAAGGCGAGCTGGGCTGCCTGGGCTCCCTGGAAACCATGAAGGGCGACAAGGAAGACGGTCATGGTGCCGAAGGCACCATGACCCGCGAACAGCTCCTGACCGATCCGGAGCAGGCCGCCGACTTCGTCCGCCAGACCCAGCTCGACGCATTGGCCATCGCCGTGGGTACCAGCCACGGGGCCTACAAATTCACGCGCAAGCCCACGGGTGACATCCTGTCCATCCAGCGGGTCAAGGAAATCCACGCGCGCCTGCCCAACACCCATCTGGTCATGCACGGCAGCTCCAGCGTGCCGCAGGAACTGCTGGCGGAAATCCGCCAGTTCGGTGGCGACATGAAGGAAACCTACGGCGTGCCGATCGAGGAACTCCAGGAGGCCATCCGGCATGGCGTGCGCAAGGTCAATATCGATACCGACATCCGCCTGGCCATGACGGGCGCGATCCGCCGTTTCATGGCGGAAAATCCCTCCAAGTTCGACCCGCGCGAATACCTCAAGCCCGCTCGCGAGGCAGCCAAGAAGGTCTGCCTGGCACGCTACGAACAATTCGGCACGGCCGGTCACGCCTCCAAGATCAAGCCGATCCCGCTGTCCGACATGGCGGCGCGCTACGCCTCGGGCGAACTCAAGCAACTGGTGAAGTGACCCGTGAAGGCCTTGCTCCAATCCAGCCTGCACTCACTGCCCTTGCTGGGGCGCGGCAAGGTCCGCGACATCTATGCCGTGGGCGACGACCGACTGCTCATCGTCGCGACCGACCGGATCTCGGCCTTCGACGTCATTCTGGACGACCCCATTCCCGGCAAGGGCGCGGTCCTGACGGCGCTGACCGAATTCTGGCTGCGTCGTCTGGGACACCTGGTGCCCACCCATGCCACCGGCATCGCCCCCGAAGACGTGGTCGCTGCCGACGAGCGCGATCAGGTGGCAGGGCGCGCCATGGTGGTCAAGCGCCTGGAACCCATTCTGGTCGAGGCCGTGGCGCGTGGCTACCTGATCGGCTCGGGCTGGAAGGACTACCAGGCCACGGGTGCCATCTGCGGCATCGCGCTGCCTGGCGGCCTGCGTCAGGCGGAGCGGCTGCCGGAACCGATCTTCACCCCGGCGGCAAAGGCCGAGTTCGGCCAGCATGACGAAAACGTCGATTTTGATTATGTCGTGGCCCAGGTGGGCGCCGACCTGGCGCGGGAACTGCGCCGCGTCACCCTGGCGCTGTATGCCGAGGCCGCCGACCATGCCGCGCGCCGCGGCATTCTGATCGCCGACACGAAATTCGAATTTGGCCTGGATGCGCACGGCACGCTGCATCTGATGGACGAGGTCCTGACGCCGGATTCCTCCCGCTTCTGGCCGGCAGACGAGTATGCCGTGGGCATCAGCCCGCCGTCCTTTGACAAGCAGTTCGTGCGCGACTGGCTGGAAACCCAGGACTGGGACAAGACCGCGCCGGCGCCCCGCCTGCCGGCGGACGTTTGCCGCCGCACGGCGGCGAAGTACCGCGAGGCCCTCGATCGCCTGACCGGAGAGGCGTCATGAGCGGCACCGGCGACGAAGCACACGCCGACGGCGCCGGCGGCACCGATCACTCCGGCGGCACCAACCATCCTGGCGCCGCGGATGTCACCAGTGGGGCGGGCCTCGCGGGCGGCGCCGCGCCAGCGCCCCTCGTGGGTCTGATCATGGGCTCGTCCAGCGACTGGGACGTCATGCGGCACGCCGCAGCCATTTTCGACACGTTCGGCATCCCGCATGAAGCACGGGTTGTGTCGGCCCATCGCATGCCGCACGACATGGCCGACTATGGCGCGCAGGCCGTTGCGCGCGGCTTGTGCGCCATCGTGGCGGGCGCAGGGGGTGCGGCGCACCTGCCCGGCATGATGGCGGCCCTGACGCCCGTGCCCGTGTTCGGTGTGCCAGTGCCTTCGCGCTATCTGCGTGGCGAAGACTCCTTGCTGTCCATCGTGCAGATGCCTCGCGGCGTGCCGGTGGCCACCTTTGCCATCGGTGAGGCCGGCGCCGCCAATGCCGCCTTGCACGTGGTCGCGAATCTGGCCATGCACGATGCCGCCTTGCTGCAGCGCCTGCAAGACTATCGCGACGGCCAGACCCAGGCCGCGCGCGCCATGGTGGTGCCGCCGGAGGTTTCGTGAACCCGTCCGACCCGCACGCCGGGCAAGGCATCCCGGGTGACCGGGTCTACCGCTGGCCGCAGGACGCCCGCAGCCGGTCACTGCACGACGCTCGCCCCCTTGCGCCAGGCGCCTGGCTGGGGGTCCTGGGGGGCGGTCAATTGGGTCGCATGTTCTGTCAGGCGGCGCAGGCCCTGGGCTATCACGTTGCGGTACTGGATCCGGCGCAGTCCAGTCCGGCGGGCATGGTGGCCGACCTGCACGTCTGCGCGGCCTACGACGACGCCAATGCGCTGGACGAGCTGGCGCAGCGCTGTGCGGCGGTCACGACCGAATTCGAGAACGTGCCGGCGGACAGCCTGCGACGCGTCGCCCGTACCCGCATCACGGCACCGTCCGGTGACAGCGTGGCGATTGCCCAGGACCGGCTGGACGAAAAGGCCTGGCTGCAGCGCGCCGGCGTGCCGGTGGCGGCCCATGCGGCCGTTCTGGCTGCGGCGGATCTGGATGCCTGCCCGAACACGCTTTTTCCCGGTGTCCTGAAGACCACTCGCCTGGGCTACGATGGCAAGGGCCAGGCGCGCGTCGCCACCCGTGACCAGGCCCGCCAGGCCTTTCAGGCCTTGCACGGCGTGCCCTGCATCCTGGAAGCCCTGCAGCCGCTGGATTACGAAATTTCCGTGGTCGTGGCGCGCGACCTGGGCGGACGCGCGCTCAGCTACCCGCCTTCACGCAACACCCACCGGGACGGCATCCTGGCGCTGTCCGTCGTGGACGGCAGCGTGCCGGCGGACGTGGCCGAGCAGGCCCGCACCCATGCCCTGCGGGTGGCGGATCATCTGGATTACCACGGTGTGCTGTGCGTGGAATTCTTCGTGCTGCGCGATGGCCGGGTGATCGCCAATGAAATGGCGCCGCGCCCGCACAACAGCGGCCACTACACGCAGGATGCCTGCCAGGTCAGCCAGTTTGAACAGCAGGCGCGCGTCATGGCCGGGCTGCCCCTGGGGGTGACCGATACGCTGCGCCCCGCGGCCATGCTGAATGTGCTGGGCGATCTGTGGTTCGATGCCGATGGCCAGCCGCGCGAGCCGGACTGGGTCGGCGTGCTGGCCGTGCCCGGCACGCGCCTGCATCTGTATGCCAAGGCCGATGCCCGCCGGGGCCGCAAGATGGGGCACGTCAACATCCTGGCCGACGATGCGCGCCAGCTGCACGAGCGCATCGCGTGCGTGGCCGCCGTCCTGGGCCTGCCGCATGCCTGAATCGCGCCGACCGCCAGTACCAGCGCGCGAGGCCACGCCGTTGCAGGCGGCTGCGGCCGCAGACAGTGCGCGCATCGTCGAGGCTGCCCACCGCCTGGCTCAGGGCCGCCTGGTGGCCTTCCCGACCGAAACGGTCTACGGCCTGGGCGCGGATGCCGAGAACCCGGCCGCCGTGGCCCTGATCTATGCGGCCAAGCGGCGTCCGCCCAATCATCCCGTCATCGTGCACCTGGCGCCCGACACCGACCCGGGCTACTGGGCGGCCGCGATCCCGCCTCAGGCACGCCGGCTGATGGCCGCTTTCTGGCCCGGACCACTGACGCTGATCCTGCCGCGCGCCGCCCACATCCCCGACGCCGTCAGCGGCGGCCAGGACAGCATCGGCCTGCGCTGCCCCTCGCATCCGGTGGCGCAGACCCTATTGCACGTGTTTGCCGCGCTCAAGCCGCATGGCTGCGGCGGCGTGGCGGCGCCCTCGGCGAACCAGTTCGGCCAGGTGTCGCCGACACGGGCGGAACATGTACGCCAGGAATTCCCCCATCTGGATGCGCAGGCGCTGATGATTCTGGAAGGCGGTGAGTCCCGTGTGGGCATCGAATCCACCATTCTGGATCTGTCCCGTCTGGATCGCGGCGTGGAGCCGACCTTGCTGCGCCCGGGCCATGTCAGCAGGCTGCAGCTGGCCGAGGTGCTGGGGGAGTTGCCTGCGCTGCCGGACGCCGCCGCACCGCGGGTGTCGGGCGCGCTCAAGGCCCACTACGCGCCGCGCACCCCGCTGACGCTGATCGATACGGCTGATCTGGCGGCGCTGTCGCAGCGCGGGGCTGCGGGCCAGCAGCGGGTGGCGGTCGTCGTGCTGGGCACGGCACCCGGGCCGGTGCCCCGGGGCGTGGAATGGATCGTCCTGCCGGACGATCCGGTGGCCTACGCGCATCGTCTGTACGCCATGCTGCGCGAACTGGATGTCGCCGGGTTTGATCGCATCCTGCTGCAGCGCCCGCCCGCAGACCCCGCGTGGCAGGGCGTGAATGACCGTATCCGGCGCGCGGCGGCGGCCTTCGAAGCCTGAGGTCGCCAAGGGACGCTGCGGGCGTCGAGGGCGTTAACGACGCTTTGCACGAACCGTCCCGGTGTTTCGCAGGTGCGGTGCGCGGTCAGGCCCGTCACGACTGGGTGCCAGAAGGCTGGCTGTCCCGGTGCCGGTCCATCCAGCGGGCGATCTGCTCTGCCAGGAACTCCGGCTGCTCGCGGTGCGGGCTGTGGCCGCAGTTCGCAAGCACCAGGCGTTCCGTCTGCGGCACAGCGCGCGCGATGCCATCGATCTGTTGCAGGCTGGCGTACTCGTCCTGATCACCCTGAATGGCCAGTATCGGGCAGGTGATGGGGCTCAGGTCGCCACGGATGTCCCAGCGGGCAAAAGCGGGATTCAGCCAGGCCGTGCTCCAGCCACCGAAGGCGGAGTCCGGGTCGGCATGGTGCCGGCGCAACCGGTCGCGCAGATCCGTGGTGGCGTAGGCCTCGTGCACCGCAGCGATGGCCGTCAGGGTGCGCGCCTCGACGAACACGTGGGGTGCCGCAAGCGCCGCGCCGCGCAGTCGATCGGGGTACAGCGCCGCGTAGAGCAGGGCGATCGTGCCCCCGTCACTATGGCCGTAGAGCCAGGGCCTTTCATGGCTCAGTCCCAGGGCATCGAGCAGCGCCGGCAGGTGGTCGCGCGCCTGTTCCAGCAGGTAATCGGGGTTCCAGCGCTCGCCGGCCGGCCGCGGTGTGCTGGTGCCATAGCCGTAGCGCGAGTACACCAGCCCGCGGGTGCCGGTCCGCTGACAAAGCCTGCGCGGCCAGTCACGCCATTGCGCGACCGAGCCCAGGCCCTCGTGCAGAAAGATCAGCAGCGGCGCATCCGGGGTGCCATGGTCTATGAGACATGTTTCCAGCGCGAGTGCGCCGCGTAGCGGCGTCTGGATGGAAACGCGCGTGCGCGCCGGCGGGGTTTCGTGCATGGTCATCTGATGCGGTTAAACTGGCTGGTTGTAATGCATGCCGGGGTGCTTCGATCCCGGCATTGTCCTGGAAGACTGCCATGAAATTCAAGGATATCGCGGTCGGCACGGTGATTCATCATGGGCCGGTGACTGTTGATGAAGCGGAAATGCTGGAATTTGCGCGGGCCTACGATCCGCAATGGTTTCACATCGACGCGGATCGTGCGCGCCAGAGCCGCTGGGGCGGGCTGATCGCCAGCGGTTGGTTCACTTGCGGGCTGGCCATGCGCATGGCCACCGAGGCGGTTCTGAACGATTCGGAATCGTTTGGCTCGCCGGGGCTGGAGCGTCTGCGCTGGATGCATCCGGTGCGCCCGGGCGACCAATTGCGCCTGGAGGCCACCATCGATTCCAAACGGGTGTCTTCTTCGCGTGCGGACCTGGGCATCGTGCGCTGGACCTGGCGCCTGTTCAACCAGGCCGACCAGCAGGTGCTGGATGTCGAGGTCACCAATCTGTTCGAGCTGCAGGCATCGGCCTGAGCCGCAGCGCGCGGCAAGCCTGAACCCGCCCGGCGGGCCGGGATCAGTCAGGCAGGATCAGTTGCGTGACAGCGGCTCGCTGGCCTGGGTCAATTCAAAGTCCCCCGCGTGATAGATCAGCGGGGACAGCAGCTGGCGGTGGCAGTGTTCCACCTGCCCCACGAAAATGGTGTGGTCGCCCGCCTCGTGGTGCTGCAGGTTGTAGCATTCGAACCACGCCGCGCAGCGCGTGTCGGCCAGCATGAGGGTGCCGTTGGGTGCACGCTCCAGGTCCAGACCCAGAAAGCGTTCGGGCTGCGGGCCCCTGGCAAAGCGGCGTGCCAGATCGATCTGGCCGGCCGAGAGCACATGGATGACGTAGCGTTTCAGCTTCAGGAAGGCCGCCAGGGACGAGGCTGTGTGCGTCAGGGTCCACAGCACCAGCGGGGGTTCCAGCGAGACGGAGGTGAACGAGCTGATCGTCAGGCCCAGCGGGGCACCCGTATCGGGGTGCTCGGCGGTCACGACGGTGACGCCGGTGGGAAAGCGGCCCAGGGCGGAACGAAAGTACAAGGCAGGAAAGTCGGCGGGGCGGACGCGGCTGGTCATGGTGCAGGTCATGGGGCGATGCGGGTGATGGCCCAGGCACCGTCGGTGTCGCGGGCATAGACCAGGCGATCATGCAGGCGCGATGGCCGACCCTGCCAGAATTCGATGCGCTTGGCTTGCAGTCGATAGCCGCCCCAGTGCGGGGGCCGCGCAGGGTGGTCGCCCAGTTGCTCGGCCAGTTCGTGTACGCGCGCAGCCAGGTCTGCGTGGCTGATGGGCTGGCTTTGCGGCGAGGCCCAGGCGCCGATGCGGGATCCCAGCGGGCGGCTGTGGAAGTAGGCGTCGGATTCGGCGGCGGGCACGGGGCTGACGTGGCCTTCGATGCGCACCTGACGTTCCAGCTCCGGCCAGAAGAAGAGCAGGCTGGCCTGCGGGTTGGCCGTCAGTTCCTGCCCTTTGCGCGAGTGGTAGTTGGTATAGAACACAAAGCCCTGGGAATCGAAGCCCTTGAGCAGGACGATGCGCGCCGAGGGGCACCCGGTGGCGTCGGCGGTGGCCAGGGTCATGGCCGTGGGTTCCCGCACTTCGCTGTGCAGGGCCTGCTGGAACCATTGTGAGAATTGATCGTGGGGGTCGGTGGCAGCAGCAGATTCCAGCAATTCGAATTTCTGGTAGGTCTGGCGAATATCGGCGATGGACATGGAGCCTGCTCAGGAAAGGTGGGTGGCGGATTGCTGCAGGGCTCGGGCAATGAGGCGCAGTTTGCGGTCGGTGATGCCGACGGCTTCCAGGGCGTGCGCGGTTTGCAGGACGTAGTCGACACAGGGGCCGTAGCGGCCATGGCCCTGGCGCACGACGGTGACGATCTGTTCGGTGGGCAGGTGCGGCGCGTAGCCGTCGTCGGAGCGATCCATGGTGAAGACGAGTCCGGGCACGGTGCCGCCGCTGGTGCGGCAGCTGAGCCAGCGCGGGATGTAGGCGGCACTGGGCATTTCGCGCAGCCACAGGGCCTGCATGATGTCGGGCACGCGCGACCCGGCGATGCGGAAGACTTTGCCTTCGCAGGAGCCGCCACGGTCCAGGCCGAAGACGAGGCCGGGCTGTTGGGGGGTGCCGCGATTGACGCGGGACCACAGGCACAGGTCGCGATGGTAACCATGGATGCGGGCTTTGCGGGATTCGAGGAAGTCGAATTCGGGGCGCCAGATGAGTGAGCCGTAACCAAATATCCAGAGGTCGGATTGGCCGTCCCAGTGACGCAGGGTGCGGGTGATGGATTCCCGATGCCAGGCGGTGTCCCGCAGCCGGAACGCTTCGGGTGCAGGCGGCTGGTGGGTGGATCGGGCAGCGCGGGTGTTCACGGAGGAATTGAGGTCGAGTTTGGGGACGGTCTTTATTGTAGAGGAGTTGGTGTGGGTGGGCGGTCGGTGTGGGGTGGGCGGGTAAAATGTGGTGCTGGTGTTCGTGTGTTGATGCACTGGTTGTGTGGTTTGCGGGTTCGCCGGTTTGCTGATGTGCTGGTTTACAGACGTGCAGACGTGCAGACGTGCAGACGTGCTGATGGGCTGATGGGCTGATGGGCTGATGGGCTGATGGGCTGATGGGCTGATGGGCTGATGGGCGCTGGGCGGGGCGTGCTGCTGTCTGGCGCGAGCCTCGCCCGGTTCCGGCTGCGCCGGAACTGCCCGGTCAGCAGGCTGCCAGCGGGGCGTTCGCCGAACTCGCAGGGTGATCCGTCCCCCGGACGGATCACAAGCGTCCTGCTCGAACAGCGGCTCACTTGCCTCCCCGCTGGCAGCCCGCTGCCCGGCGGGCTCGAAGCCCGCGCCAGACAGCAGCACGCCCCACCCAGCGCGGCCGGCGTCAATCGGACCGATGTTTATGATGGCGTGATCTGGTGTGAGTGGTGTTGTAAGACCGCACAAATCTGGCGGCGTGGAAAAGCCTGGCAGGAGTTTTGTCACGCGTTCACCGAGTCAAGGGCGGGCGATCGCCCGGTGCAGCGAATCCTTGACGCGCAAAGGCGCGAATAAAATGCAGCATGACAGCGAGCGCGGCATTTGGGCGCTTACTGCCAGCATTTGGGTGTTTGCTGCGAGGCTAACCAACTGTTCGCTGCCATTTGATGTCGCCGGATAAGTGCGGTTTTACGCTGTCTACGGTTTGACGCCGTTGGCAACGATGGAGAGCGTTCCTCCATGAGTGATGAAGGAGGGGAAGATGAGTGGTGAAGGAGGGGAAGAGTCCTATGACTCATGACGCTGGTCCTATGACTCATGACGCTGATGGGGAACTGGACGGGCCAGGGCCGGGGCGCGTGACGCGCTCTGGGCAGGCTGGCGAGAACGGGGGGACCGGCAGCGTGACCAGTGTCGCTGGGTCGGCAGAGGCGGATGTTGATCTGGCGCGTCGGTTCGGCGGTCTGGACCGGCTGTATGGCGAGGGTGCAACGGCCAAGCTGGCGGGGCTGCATGTGGTGGTGGCCGGGATCGGCGGGGTGGGCGCGTGGTGCGCAGAGGCGCTGGCGCGCTCGGGGGTCGGGGCGCTGACGCTGGTGGACATGGATCATGTGGCTGAGTCGAACATCAACCGGCAGGTGCAGGCGCTGGGCAGTACGCTGGGGCAGGCGAAGGTGACGGCGATGGCGTCGCGGGTGCGGGACATCAATCCGCGGTGCCGGGTCGATTGCGTCGATGATTTTGTCGGCGCGGACAATATCGCTGCGCTTCTGGCGGGGCCGGCTGGGGTGCTGCTGGATTGCACGGATCAGGTGGCGGCGAAGGTCGTGATGGTGCTGCAGGCGCGGGCGCAGGGCTGGCCGCTGTTGGTGTGTGGCGGGGCCGGGGGAAAGACGGATCCGCTGGCACTGCAAGCCGGGGATCTGTCGCTGGCAACGCACGATGCGTTGCTGGGGCGCCTGCGTCAGATGTTGCGTCAGCGCCATGGCTACCCGAAGGGGGCGGCGGCAGGCAAGACGCGTCGTCGGGTACAGCGCATGGGCGTGCACTGTCTGTGGTTCGATCAACCGGTCGTGCTGCCGGCGGCCTGGGACCGGGCGCCGGCAGCCAGTGCCGCCCACGATGCGCCTCAGGGGCCGGAATCTGGTGCCGCCCACGATGCGCCTCAGGGGCCGGAATCTGGTGCCGCCCACGACGCGCCTCAGGGGCTGGAAGCTGGTGCTGCCCGCAGCGCGCTTCAGGGTCTTTCCTGCGCGGGCTATGGGTCGGCTGTGGCAATCACGGCCACCATGGGGATGGCGGCAGCCGACTGGGCGTTGCGACAGGCGTTGTTGACATAGTCTATCGATTGCTATCGGTGTATTTCTTATTTGACGCGACGATTCGGAAGCGGATGTTGACTTTGAGGTCCGCCGCACTGGCTCGGGCTGCTTGATGACGTGCGATGCTGACGGGCAGCGATCGGCCAGGAGGAGTGATTCGGTGAAATGACTAACATCCAACTCGCGCCTTTATGTGGGTGGGTAGCGATCCCCTTGGGGGGCCGGACAAAGCTCAACCCCGGTTCCAGATCAGACACCCAGATGGCCGTCTGGTCGGTATGGAATTCCCGGTGGGCCAGTTGCACCTCCAGCAAGTCCAGGGAATTGAATTCTGCACGCACTTCCCGCTGCGCGTCGCGCCAGAACACGATTCGGTGCTTGTCAAACAGTCGGGTCAGGGCCTGGGTAATGCAGGGGTTCGTCAATCTTTGGATTCGTTCAACAGCGTCGCGACGGTAGAGTGCCCACGGTCGGTCAGGCGGTAGCGTTGCATGCGGCTGGTTGGTGTGTCGGGTAGTGTCATTTCAATCATGCCCAATTCCATTAATCGCCGAATCTGCTTGTGCAACTCGCCGGATACCGTCCTGTGGCCCAGGCTCCTGGCCAACTCGGCCTTGCCAGACTCGTGTTCTGCCAGTAGTGATACGACTCTGGCTGCCAGCTTTGACTCTAGCCGCGACTCTAGCCGCGACTCTAGCCGCGACTCTAGCCGCGACTCTAGCCGTAATTGATCTTCATTGTCCAGCGGGACTTCCGAAACATGGGTTTCTTTGGCCTCGCCCGGGTTTTGTGTCAGCGATAGAAAGATGCTCAGACGCAGACCCGTCCCAATTTCTGTAATGGCGGGTTCGGGCAGGCCTTGGGCTGCGGCCCCATCAAAAATGCGCCTGACCCCGCTGCCCCATTGCTCAACCATGCCCAGCTCGCGGAACACCCGGGCGATGACCGGGTTTCGGATCCTGGAGACACCGCTTTTCATGTCGTCTACGGTCATGCCGGGCAGCAGCAGGCCTGGGCTTTCGATGTCGATGCGGTCATCAAAGAAGGCTATGCGGATCGGTGTGCCTCGTTGAGAATAATCGCTGTGGACCAGGGCGTTGACGATGGCCTCGCGCAGGATCGTCAGCGGGATGCTCCAGACATCCTCGCGGCGCATGGCCCCGAACTGGGCGCTTTTGAAGGCATGTTTCTTCAGAAAAAATTCAATCGCATCCACCGTCTGTGGCAAATGGTCGTGAATCTCCACTTGATCGAAGATATGGACTTTGTCCGTACCCCGAAAGCGCCCACACTGCACCCATGCATCGGGAAAATGCTGCTCGCGATCCTTGCCAAACAGCAGCATCCCCCCCTGGGTAGGCACCAGCCGATTCTGTTCCCGGCGCACCAGCTTCAGGGTTGTCAGTGCTTTGTTATCCAGCGGTCTCTGCTCACCAAACAGGGCTTGCGCGGCCTCCAGATCCAGATCATCCAGGCCGAGTTCCGGCATGGGCTGTTCGTCGAAGACGATGCCCTGTGCGGATCGGCGCAGTTCGGCGATCAGATCCGGGCCGGCCTGTCGGTTGCTGGACCCGAGGCGCACGTATACGCCTTGATCAGGCCCCAGGCTCTTGACGTAATGGGGCCGACTGCCGCTGGGAAAGACCTCCACGGCCAGAATGGTCTGGTCGCCCAAGCTGATCAGTTCCACATTGGGCACCAGCCGGGGGGCGATGGAATCCGCAATCAGGTTGCAGATGCGTTCTTCCTCGTCCAGCGGGTCGGTCACCCCGATCACTTGCCGGTCATTGTCCACCCCTGGAATCAAACGCCCACCGGCCGAATTGGCAAAGGCCACCAGGGTTTTGACCACATTGCGCGGTGAGGACAGGTCGCGTTTGAATTCCAATGTCTTGTTTTCCGGCTGCTGCAGGAGTTGATCTGGCGATGGGTCCATCTCAGTCCTCATTCTTGGCTTTCGGCCCAGGGATTCTCTTCAGCGTGGTGCCGAATTCCGGGTAGTTCACCTTGACGCCATCGTCCAGATCGATATCGCGCTGTTTCGTGGCCAGCGGGTACCGCACCTCGCGCTCGGGGGAGAACTTCGCTTGATTGCTCATGGGTACATTCTCTCCGAAATGTGACCCTCCTCAAAACTGAACCGGCCCCACTCCTTCGGACAGCCGCGCATCCAGCCAGCCGCGCAGGGCGTTGGAAATGCGCAGCGCCGGCGCCTGACGCAGGTCATTCAGGCTCAGGGGCGCCTCGCGTACGGCGCCCTGGTCCAGCAGGGCCTGGCGCTGCACGCCGGGCAGCAGGCCGCAGGCTACGGGCGGGGTCAGCCATTGGCCGTCCTCAGTGCGTACGTAGATATTGCTGCGGCTGCCTTCGCTCAGCTCGCCCAGGGTATTGCCGAAGATCAGGTCGAAATGATCCGGGTGCGCCTGCAGCCAGCGCTGGGCGGCGGTGAACCAGGGGCGGTGCATGGTCTTGTGCCGCAGCCAGAAGGTGTCGGGATGCAGCACGGCCGGCTCGGGATCCGCCTTCAGCACGTCGCTGGCCAGGGCGATGCGCACGGGTGTGGGCGTGGCGGGCAAGGGTGTGGACTCCAGGCTCAATTCGCCATCGGCGGCCAGCAGCAGACGGATCCGCCACGCCTTGACGGGGCCCGAAGACTCACTCGAATGCAAGTGCGCGGGATGGGTCGACGCGCTGGCAGGCAGCCCCCACAGGCGCACCGTCGGAGTTGCGGGATGCAGGCTCAGCAGAAAGGCTTGCAGCCGTGTCTGCAGTGCGTCCAGGTCCAGCGGATAGCCCAGTGTGCGAGCCGAAGCGATCAGGCGAGCACGGTGGCCCGGCCACAGGGTGATGTGGCCGTGCGAGAAGCATAGGGTTTCGATCAGCTGTGGCGCGGCTTCGGGCATCCCGGAATGGTCCTTAGAAGCTGAGTGTTTGGGAATCTGAGGCGGTGATATGTGCATCGAGATCCGGCTCAGGCATCTCGCCCGGTATTTGGGTCATCCCGCGTTGAGCCAGGACGATCCCGGTTTGTGGCGTGGCCGCCGTGGCTTGTGGCTCGAGTATTCTGGCCTTCCACTGACATTCTTCCCATTCCTGCTCGGCCACTGAATCGTACACAATGCCGCCGCCCACGCCGAATTGGGCGTGGCCGTCGCGCAGTTCGATGGTGCGGATCGCGACGTTCAGGGAAAAGTCGCCGTTTGGGGCCAGCCAGCCCACGCTGCCGCAGTAAATGCCGCGTGGCCGGTTTTCCAGCGCGCGGATGGCGCGCATGGCGGCGATTTTTGGTGCGCCCGTGATGGAGCCACAGGGGAACAGGGCACGCAGGACTTCGGCCAGCGAGACACCCGGCGCCTCGGCCTCGACGGTGGAGGTCAGGGTCCAGACGGAAGGGTAGGCTTCCAGGCTGAACAGTGCCGGCACGCGCACGCTGCCCGACGTGGCGATGCGGCCCAGGTCGTTGCGCAGCAGGTCGACGATCATCAGGTTTTCCGCGCGATTCTTGGCGCTGTGCTGCAATGCATGGGCGGCCTGCTGGTCCAGGACGGGGTCGGCATGGCGTGGGGCGGTCCCCTTCATCGGCCGTGTTTGCAGGCGCGTGCCGTGGCGCGCCACGAACAGTTCGGGCGACAGGGACAGGATCCAGCGCTCGCCATCGCGGATGCAGGCCGCGTGGGCTACAGGGTGCCGGCTGGCCAGCTGCGCGTAAACCTGCGCCGGGTCCAGATCGGCTGGCCAGTCCAGATGCAGGGGCAGCGTGTAGTTGATCTGGTAGAAGTCGCCGCGCGCGATGCCGGCGCGGATGACTTCGATGGCCTGGGCATGCTGTGCGCGCGAGACGCCAGGATGTGTTTGCAGGGCCGCTGTGCGGGGGGTTTCCGAAGCTGTGTGGCCGTCCCGCTTGCGGGCAGGCATCGAAGCGCCAGGTGCTGGCACATCGTTGTTTGCGTTGTGTGCTGTTTCAAGCTCGGGATCCGGCGGCAAGCTGCGCTGCTCGGCCCGGGCGAAGACCAGCGCAGTCAGCCGCGGTCGTGGTGGTGGATTCCCTCGTGGTGGTGGATTCCCGATTGATGTCTCAGTGGGGTCCCCGGCCGACGCTTCAGAAAAGTCCGCGGCCGAGTTTCCAGCAGGATCCATGGCTCCCTTTTCGGAAGAATCCAAAGCCCACTTTCCAGCTTGGCCCACAGCCTGGTTTCCGGATCGGCCCACAGCCGACTTTCCGGTAGGCTGTGTCATCAATCCCTCCGTAATTAATCCCTCCGTGATCAATCCTTCAGAGAGGCCGTCATTCGCTTGTTCAGAAAGCTCGCGGCTGCGTGCGGTGGTTCCTGCGCACCGCGCCGACAGTGGTTCGCCGTTCAGCTCCACCGTCGGAACGGGCGTGGTCTCCGGTTCCAGCCATTCCCCCAACTCGTAATCCAGCAGCAGGGCGACCCAGTGGCCCGCCTGCTGGGCGGCTTCGATTGCATCCCAGGCGGCGGGCAGGTCGGCGCGCTGGTGCACGGCGATGCGTGCGACCGGGTCCAGCAGCCGCAGGGACCGGCCGGCAATACGGTCTTCGAACAGGCAGACGCTTGTGCTGCGCCCGTCTGCGTCGGAGGAGTATGCGGATGGGAATGGCGCTGCGGGTGCCGATGTGGATGCGGATGTGGCAAATCCTGCTCCGGTGAATCCCTCAGGCATGTTGCACCCCCGCATGGCGCGTCAGGAATTCCGCCAGGATGCGGCCGGTGTGGGTGGGGCGGGTGCAGAGCTGCTCGGGGCTGCCTTGCGCCACGACGCGGCCGCCCTGGTCACCGCCTTCCGGGCCCAGGTCCACGATCCAGTCGGCTTCGGCGATGATGTCCAGGTTGTGCTCGATGACCACCACGGTGTGGCCGGCCTCGACCAGGCGGTGCAGCACGCGCACGAGCTTTTCCACGTCGGCCGTGGACAGGCCGACGGTGGGTTCGTCCAGCACATACAGGGTGTACGGGATGCGCGAGGCGCGGCCGGTGCGCAGCACGCCTTCGTCCAGGTGGGCCTTGGTCAGTTCGGTGACCAGCTTGATGCGCTGCGCCTCGCCGCCCGACAGGGTGGGCGAGGGCTGGCCCAGCGTCAGGTAGCCCAGGCCCACGTCCTGCATCAGCTGCAGGGCGCGGGCGATCTTGCGGTGGGCCGAAAAATGGCCCACGGCCTCGTCGACTTCCATGCGCAGCACGTCACCCGCGCTGCGTCCGTGCCAGTGCACGCCCAGGGTTTCCTGGTTGAAGCGTGCGCCGTGGCAGGCTTCGCAGGGCACTTTCACGTCCGGCAGGAAGCTCATCTCGATGGTGCGCATGCCCTGGCCTTCGCATTCGGGACAGCGGCCGTCGCCGGTGTTGAAGGAAAAGCGCGACGCCGTCCAGCCGCGCAGACGCGCCTCGCGCGTGCTCGCGTAGAGCTTGCGGATGTCATCCCAGAAGCCCACATAGGTGGCCGGGCAGGATCGGGGCGTTTTGCCGATGGGGGTCTGGTCGACCTCCAGCACGCGGTCGATGGCCTCCCAGCCGCGGATGTCGCGGCAGCCCCGCCAGGTGGTGCTGTGGCGGTTGCCGGTGCGCTGTGCCAGGTTGTCCAGCAGCACGTCGCGTGCCAGGGTGGACTTGCCCGAGCCGGATACGCCGGTGACGACGCTCAGCCGGCCCAGCGGGATGCGCGCCTGCGGCAGGCGCAGGTTGTGCAGCGTGGCGTCGATGATCTCGATGCTGGGCGTGTCTTGAGTTACGGCACGGCGCCCGTTCATGGGGTGGACCAGCGGTTCGCGCAGATAGCGCCCCGTCAGGGATGCCGGGTTGTTCGTGATGTCCTCGACCGTTCCCTGGGCGACCACCATGCCGCCGCGCGTGCCGGCGCCCGGGCCGATGTCGATCACGTGGCCGGCGCGGCGGATGGTGTCTTCGTCGTGTTCCACCACGACCAGCGTGTTGCCGTTGTCCTCCAGGCGCGCCAGGGCGTCCAGCAGGATGCGGTTGTCGCGCGGGTGCAGGCCGATGGTGGGCTCGTCCAGCACGTAGCAGACGCCCTGCAGGTTCGATCCCAGCTGGGCGGCCAGGCGGATGCGCTGCGCTTCGCCGCCCGACAGCGTGGGCGCGGCGCGCTCCAGCGCCAGATAGCCCAGGCCCACATCCATCATGAAGTTCAGCCGCCCGCGGATTTCGCTCAGGATGTCGCGGGCGATCTCGGCCTCGCGCCCCTGGGTGCCCAGGCCCAGGAAGAAGCGCTGGGCATCGCTGACGGGCATCGCCGCCAGTTCGGCGATCGAGCGTTCGTGCCAGCGAAACGCCAGCGCCACGCGGTTCAGCCGCTGGCCGTGACACTGCGTGCAGGCTTGCGGGGTGTCGTCACCCGCGTCCAGCCAGCCGGCTTCTTCGCCCGTCTGGTCCTCGGTGAAGCCGGCCAGTTGCACGCCGGTGCCGTAGCAGCCGGGGCACCAGCCGTGGCGCGAATTGTAGGAAAACAGGCGCGGATCGGGTTCCGGGAAGCTTGCGCCGCAGTTGGGGCAGGCGCGCTTGATGGAAAAGGTCAGCAGGCGCGGGTAGGCCGCCAGGCCGGCGGCGCGGCGCGCGGCCAGTGTGGCGGGCCCGGCCTTGGTCAGGCCGGCCAGCACGCGAAAACTGCCGTGGCCCAGGGTCAGGGCCGCGCGCACGGCGTCGCGCAAGCCGGCCTCGTCGCGCACGTCCACGATCAGGTCGCGCACCGGCAGCTCGATGGTGTGTTCCTGGTAGCGGTCCAGGCGCGGCCAGGGGGCGACCGGAATGAAGCGGCTGTCGACCCGCAGATGGCCGTAGCCGTGCGAGGCGGCCCATTTGGCCAGGTCGGTGTAATAGCCCTTGCGCGCCAGCACCAGCGGTGCCAGCAGGCCGATGTGCTCGCCGGCGTGATCGCGCAGCAGCTGGGCGACGATCTGCCCGGCGGTCTGCGGTGCCACCGGCACCTGGCAGTCCGGGCACATCTGCGTGCCCAGGCGCACGTACAGCAGACGCAGGAAATGGTGGATTTCCGTCATGGTGGCCACGGTGGACTTGCGCCCGCCGCGGCTGGTGCGCTGTTCGATGGCCACCGTGGGCGGGATGCCGTAGATCGCGTCCACGTCCGGCTTGCCGGCCGGTTGCACGATGGCGCGCGCGTACGCATTCAGGGATTCCAGGTAGCGTCGCTGGCCCTCGTTGAACAGGATGTCGAAGGCCAGCGTGGATTTGCCCGAGCCCGACACGCCGGTGATGACCGTGAACGTGTCGCGCGGGATGTGCACATCGATGCCCTTCAGGTTGTGCTCGCGCGCGTTCAGGATGTGGATGTCGGGGCTGGCTGATGCGGCGGGCAGGCGCGCCACGGGTTCCTGCAGCATCAGCGCGCCGCCGTCCAGCTGGCGCGCGTAATCGGCCAGGGCCTGACCCGTATGGGAATCGGGATGCTGCATCAGGGTGTCGGGCGTGCCCTCGGCCAGGATGCGGCCGCCCTGGTCGCCACCCTCGGGGCCCAGGTCGATGATCCAGTC
>JACDJC010000282.1_pt1 | contig 64316 bp, 55 predicted proteins | sample 7454191 | NCBI WGS metagenome assembly JACDJC01 (sample SAMN14253291, study PRJNA609438) | sludge metagenome | isolation source: sludge after 25d culture with pyrite and EDTA | collected 2018-12-20 | reverse complement strand
TGGGTTTGCGAGGTCTTGAACCGGCATCGGCCGCCTCGCGCCATCTGAACTCTCAGGATACCCATGAGCTCATTGAATGTCATCCGCCTGCCGCTGATCTCCGCCCTGGCCCTTGCACTTGCCGCGTGCGACGGCTCCGGCGGGTCCGGAACCCCGATACCCGACGTCGCCTGCGCCGAGACCGGCCCCTATGCCTGCCGGACCGGCACGACTGAACCGCTGTACACCTTTCAGTGGGCGCTGAATTACAAGGACAGCTATTTCCAGGACTACCCATCGGTGTTCGGCGGCGGCCTGGATCTGAACGTGGAACCCGTGCACCGCCAGGGCATAAAAGGCCAGGGCGTGCGCGTGATGGTGGTCGACTCGGGGGTGGACCTGCACACCGAGGACCTGGCACCCAATGCGGACCCGAGCCTGTCCTGGAATCTCGTCACCGACATGCCGGATCCCTATCCCACGGAACCCGCGACAACGCAGGGCCCTCATGGCACCGTCGTGGCCGGCATCATCGCGGCGGCGCAGAACGGCAAGGGCGTGATGGGCATCGCGCCCTTGGCCAAGATCGGCGGCGTCAACTATCTCGAAAGTGATGAGGATGACCCGGGAGCCTGGGCGGCGTCGCTGGGAGGCGCGACGTGGTCCAGCGGAGCCGACATATTCAATGCGTCGCTGGGGATGGGCGCTGCTTTTGCTGTTCCTTACGATTCCGACGAAGACACCTACACCCCGGTCATCCGCGCCATGAAAAAGCTGCGCGATGGCAAGGGCGCGGTCTTTCTCAAGGCGGCCGGCAACGACTTCGACAGCCGGATATGCGGCCTGAGCATCGGCTATTACGATTGCAGCAACCCATCCAACGACCAGATGGGGCCGCGTGAGCCCAACGCGATCACCGTGGCCGCCATCAACGCCCTTGGCGAGGCCAGCAGCTACAGCAGCGCCGGATCGGTCATCTGGGTCAGTGGCATGGGCGGGGAATATGGCGAGGGCGGCACATACGGCGAGGTCGGTATCGGAGACTATAGCGGCCCGACCCTCTTCAGCACCGACCTGCGCGGCTGTGCGGTGGGCTACAGTTCCAAGACCGCTGAGACGCCCTTCCTGCGCGGTGAATCCCATCACAACGGCGTCCTCGACAACCGGGATTGCGATTACACCTACATGAACGGAACCTCGGCGGCGACGCCCACCATCGCGGGGGTGGCGGCGCTGATGCTCAGCGCCAACCCGGATCTGAGCTGGCGGGACGTGCGCGACATCCTGCGCATGTCCGCCCGCAAGGTCGATGCGGGCTACGTGTCGGCTTCGCCCCACCGGTTGGGGCTGTTTCCCTACGGGGCGCGCATGGACCTGGCCACCAACAAGCTGAGCACCCATCTGGGCGGCAAGGACGACATCCGGCCCGGCTCCACCGCCGTTCCCATTGACCTTGGCTGGCAAAAGAACGGCGCCGGCCACGAGCATTCGAACTGGTACGGTTTTGGCGTGCCCGACGCGGCCCGGGCCGTTGAGCTGGCGCGCGAATACAAGCGCGATCCCCAGTTGAGCCGCTTGCAGGACGTCAAGATTCCGCAGTTCGAGACGGTGAAGGTCTGGTATCAAGGCGACGACTATTTGGAGGACTACTATGAGGAATATCCTGGGAAACAAGGCGTGACAGACGCACAGTCGATGGCGTTTCCGTATCAGCGCGTCACGCTGCTGGGCACCCTGCAGTCGCCGGCGCAAGTCGTGGATTCATTCCAGGTCCGCCTAACCGGTAAAGACGTCTGCCTGGGCGCGGTGGGCATTGCGGTGCGCTCGCCGGCGGGCACGGTGTCGTTGCTGAAGCTGCCCAATGACGCCTTCCGTGCGGGTGAGACCGTGGAATTCGCTGATTACGCCGTGAACAGCGTGGCGTTCTACGGCGAAGAGGCGCAAGGGGAATGGCAGATTTACCTGATGGCGGCCAATCCCGACCTGCCCTTGGAGTTCGCCGTCAAGCTGCCTGACGGAAACTATAAGCCCTGGTTTTCGCAGTCGTGCTTTGGCGCGAAACCCCACCCGGCGAAATACTTCTTGGAAACGGAAGCCCGTATCATTGCGCAATAGCATCGCCTGAAATCAAAAAGGACACAGCATGAAATGGATGAACAGTTGGGCGAGCGGCCTCGCGATCGCGGTGCTGGCCTTGGGCGCCCAAGCAGCCGAACCCCTGGTGCCGGGCCAGAAGCTGCCCGCCGATCAGATTGCCGCCTACGGTGAGCTGCCGGTCTATGCCGTCGGCAAGCAGCGCTACCGCCTGTTGCCCCAAGCGGGGGCCGATGGCGCAAGCCTGTTGCTCGACGCCCAGGGCACCGTGCTCGGCAGCAAGAATGAAGTTTTGATCACAGGGGCGTCGGAAGCCGAGATCCGTGCAAGCACCGGGCCCGGCCCCGCGCCGGTATCGATCCAGTACTTCCAGGCCACCGGCATCGCGCTCGTGCGCTATGCGGACTTCCCCACGACGGTGGCCGCGCTGGAGCCGCTGCGGCAGCGCCTGCCCAGCGCCTCGGTGCGCCTGGCCATCAGCCATGGGGCGGCGCGGGCGTACTAATAAAAGTAGGGTGGGGCTCGACCTGGCGCGGCCCCGAAGGGCGCAGTCCTCGAAACACGTCCCATCGGTTCAGAAGTACACCGCTTCACATGAGTAGTTGTGGTTCGGTCGCAGAGGGTCAGGCTCCTGCCACTCCGTTCTTCATCGCTATCACTTCCGCCATGATGCTCACCGCAATCTCGGCGGGTGTCTTGCTTCCAATGAAGATGCCTACCGGGCTACGCAGCTTTTGCACCGACTCGGGCGTCTGGTCTAAGTGATCGATCATTCTTTGCCTGCGTGCGGCGCTGTTTTTTCTGGAGCCGATGGCGCCTACGTAAAATGCGTCGCTATGCAGTGCGGAAAGCAGGGCAAGGTCGTCCAGTTTCGGGTCATGCGTCAGGGCGATGATGCAAGTTCGAGCATTGGGAGCGAAGCCGTTCACGGCGTCGTCCGGCATGCCCGGCAGGATCTCCACGCCGGGCACGGACCACTGGCTGGCGTACTCGCTTCGGGGGTCGCAGACGGCCACCGAAAATCCGTTGAAAACCGCCATGGTCGCCAAGTATTCGGACAACTGCCCCGCGCCGATGATCAGCATACGGTAGCTGGGCCCGAATACGCTGCTCATCAAGGAGTCTGTGCGGGTCAAGGCCTGGGCGGCGTCGGCGGGTATGAGTCGGACCCGTCCGTCTTTCATGCTCAATTCTCGCTTGATCAGACGCCCTTGGTCGATGGATTCGAGCAGATCGGCCAGCAACGCCGGGTCGGGGTCGAATTCGGTAATCAGTTCTACTGTGCCGCCGCAGGGCAAGCCGAAGCGATGCGCTTCGTCGGCATCGATTCCGTATTTCAGGATTTGCGGAGTTCTGGGCCATGGATTCCCAGTATGCCGGTGGATGAGGTCGTCTTCGATACAGCCGCCCGACACAGAGCCGACCACGGCTCCGTCGTCGCGCATCGCCATGACGGAGCCGACGGGGCGTGGTGAAGAGCCCCAGGTATGCACGACGGTGATCAGCGCGGCGTGGCGATTTTCCTGGCGCCACTGGCATAGGCGGCGCAGCACCATGAAATCGGCGCTATCCATTTGGTATCTTCATCGTCGTAGCTCTGGGGTTGACACCTAACCCGCCAGTTGCGCCGCGCGCGAGATCAGCATGTGGCCGATCTCTTCGATGTGGCCTTCCAGCCGTTGGGTGGGGCCACCCACCAGCAGCGCATAGCATTCGGTGCCGAACCGGAACCCCACGGCGATGGCCGTAGTGTCCGATTGGTACTCGCCGATGGCGACGTGATAGCCGGCGGCTTCGCCATCCACGATGACCTGCTTCAGGCGATTGATGTCGGTGACGGTGCGATCCGAGTAGGCCACCAGCTTCAACTGCCGCAGCACCTTGTTCCGTTCTTCGCTGTCGATCAGGGCGAGCAGCGCCCGCCCGGAGGCGGCGCTGTGCATGGGCTTGATCTGGCCCGCATACGCCGAGAACCGCAAGGTACGGTCGGGCTCCACGACCTCCAGGTAGAGCACATGGTTTTCTTCGCGCTTGGCCAGGATGGCGGTTTCGCCTGTTTCGCTGCTGATGCGATGCAGGGTTTCGGAGGCCATCGACAAAATGGGGTCATGGCGCGTAATGGCCTCGCCCTGATCGCGCCAGCGCCGCGTGGGGTAATAGCCGTGATGCTTGCCCAGCCAATAAAGATAGCCTTGTTGCCTTAGCGTTTCCATCAGCGCATGGCCGCTCGACTTGGGCATGTCGAGCTCGGTGCATAGCCGCGCCAACGTTGCCGGCTCCATCGTCCGCGCAAAGAACTCCAACACATCCAACACGCGCACTGCGCTTTTGACGCCTGCCGTGCGTTCCGTCATGGCTTGAGGTGATTTCATTTCACTCCTGAACATTCATTCGACGCGACGCCCACGAGGGATTATTGGGTCTTGATGCCGGCGGCGTCGATCACTTTCTCATATATAGCAGATTCGCGATGCATGAAGGCTTCGAATTGCGCGGGTGTGCCGCCGACCACCTCGAAGCCTTGCTGCTCGAGCTTGCCTCGGAAGACGGGTTGCGCCATGACGTCGGAAACGGCTTTCTGAATCTGGTTCAGCACGGGTTGCGGCGTGTCGCGAGGCGCCACCAGGCCATACCAGGAGCCGATGTTCAAAGGCGTGAAGCCGCTTTCGGCCAGCGTGGGCGTATCGGGCAGGAGCGACGAACGCGCATTGGACATGATGGCCAGGGCCTGCAGCTTGCCGGCGCGCGCATGGGGTACGACTTCGGGCAGGTTGCCCATGGTGAAGGACACATGGCCCGAAACCACGTCGGTCAGCGCCGGTGCTTGGCCGCGGTAAGGTATGTGGGTGGCGTTGATGCCGATGGCCTGCTTCAGCATTTCGGCCCCCAGGTGCGACATGGTGCCGCTGCCGCCGGAAGAGTAGTCGAGCGCATCCGGTTGCGCCTTCGCGTGCGCGATGAATTCCGGCAGGGACGCGGGTAAGGAGGTCTTGGCGGCCAGCACGAACGGTACTGATGCAAGAAGTGACACGGGTTCGAAACTGGTGAATGCGTCGTACGGCAGGTCGTTGCGCAGCAGGGGGTTGGCGACGAAGCTGTTTGCGACGACACCCAGTGTGTAGCCGTCGGGCGCCGCCTTGGCGACGGAGGAAAGGCCGATCATGCCGCTTGCGCCATCGCGATTGTCGACCACTACGGCATGCCCCCAGCGCTCGCCCAACTCTTGCGCCACTTGGCGCGCCAAGCCATCCATGCTGCCGCCGACGGGGAAAGGCACGACGATGCGCACCGTCTTCGACGGATAGGCGCTATGGCCGCCTTCGGGCTGATTCGCGGCGTGGGCCGCCGTAATGCCGCAGGCCATGCCGAAGGCCAGCGCGGGCAGGGCTTTGATTACCGTACGTCGCTTTCCTGCTTTCTTCCTCATCAAGATCTCCTGTAACAAAAAGGAAAAAGAGGTCAGCCCCTCTGCGAGTCTGACCCCGTGCCATATATCCTCATACATGAACGAAAGTTCTCATGTGAGAATATATTAATCTTCTGGGCCGGACAGGGTCAAGCCGAAAAACAGCTTGACGGGCCGATTTCATCACTCTTAAAATATTCTTGTGTATGAATGATTGTTCTTATGTGTGAACTTAATAATTTGCAAGGCTGCTCAGGCCGGGTTGTGATGGCTAGTCATCACGTGTAACTAGAGGGTGGAATGGATACGTTGAGTGAAGGTCGAACACTGCCATGGCAGCATGTGGTGACCGAAGAAGAGCTTTCGATTTATCAGGCGGCGGGGTTCGGCAAGCGGTTCCAAGGGGAAATCAGGCCGGCCTTGCTGGTGATCGATGTGCAGTACCGCTCGGTCGGGCACGAACGCCTGCCCATCATGGAGTCGATAAAGCGCGAATATCCGACCAGCTGCGGCGAATATGGCTGGCGCGCCGTGCCGCATATCGCGCGGCTCATTCAGGCGTTCCGGCAACGCAATCTGCCGGTCATCTTCCCGCATGTAGCCTACAAGGAAAACCACGATGGCCAGCGTTTTGCCGACAAGGCGCCGGGCATCATGTCCATACCAAGGCAGGGTTATGAGATGGTCAAGGAGTGCGCGCCGGAGCCGGGCGATATCCTGTTGCCCAAGCATCATGCCAGCGCCTTCTTCGGCACGCCGCTGGTCAGCTACCTGACCACCCAGAACGCCAACTGCGTCGTGGTCACGGGCACCACCACCAGCGGCTGTGTGCGCGCATCGGCGGTCGATGCGTCCTCTTATGGCTATCACGTCATCGTCCCGCACGACGCCGTCTTCGATCGGTCGCAAACTTCTCACGCGGTCAATCTGTTCGACATGAATAGCAAGTATGCCGACGTGATGTCCACCGACGAAATGCTGGCTTTGATACCGGCCGCTCAGGCGCGGGGAGCATGACCATGCAGCAAAAGAAGCATGTATTGATTGCCGGTGGCGGCATAGGCGGCTTGACGGCGGCGCTGGCCTTGCTGCGGCGAGGTTTCGATGTGTCGGTCTTCGAGCAGGCCCAGGAACTGAAGGAAATCGGCGCGGGAGTCCAGCTCGGGCCCAATGGCGTGCGTGTTTTGTATGAGCTGGGGCTCGAAGAGCCGGCCAAGCGCCTGGGCGTGGACGCGCAAGCCAAAGAGGTGCGTGTCTGGAATACAGGCAAGACGTGGCCGCTGTTCAATCTGGGCAAAGAGTCGATGGACCGCTACGGCGTTCCTTATTTAATGATGCACCGCGCAGACCTGCATTCCATGCTGCTCGAGGCCGTGCGTGAAATCAAGCCCGATGCGTGCATGGTCAACAGCCGGGTAGCCGGTTTCGAGCAGGATGCGGATGGCGTGACCTTGATCTTGCAGGACGGCAGACGCATCCGGGGCGACGTGCTGGTGGGCGCGGACGGCTTGCATTCGGCCACGCGCAAGGCCATGTTCGGCCCCGATCAGCCCAAGTTCACGGGCGGGTGCTGCTGGCGCGGCATCATCGACATCGAACGCCTGCCGGAGCATCTGCGCCGGCCCGTGGGCGTCAATTGGATCGGCCCCAATGGCCACGTGATTCTGTATCCGCTGCGGTCGGGGCGTTTGCTGAATTTTGTGGGCCACGTCGAGCGCGACGACTGGGCGGGCGAATCCTGGACCGAGGAAGGCAGCGTAGACGAACTGCGGGCCGACTATGCTGGTTGGCACAATGATATCCAGACCATCGTCGGCCAGATAGAAACCCCGTACAAATGGGCGTTGTTCCTGCGCGAGCCGCTGCCTCAGTGGACCAAGGGGCGCGTCACGCTGATGGGCGACGCTTGCCACGCCACGCTGCCTTACCTGGCACAAGGCGCCAACATGGCCATCGAGGACGGCATGGTGCTGGCCCGCGCCCTGAGCCAGTTCGACGACGTGCCGGAAGCGCTGCAGCGCTACGAAAAGGCGCGCAAGGAACGCACGACGCAAATCGTCAGGAAGTCGTCCGAGAATCTGGGCCGGTTTCACAACCATGCGCTGCTCAATCCCGACACGGCCGACGACTACGTCAATACGGAATGGGCATCGGAAAAGATACGGGATCGCTACGAATGGATTCTGTCTTACGACGCCGTGAATGTGCCGCTGGATTGACCCGCGTCGCCGCGTGCGGGCCACGTTTTGCATCAACCACTAGAAATGAAGGGTAAATCATGAAGAAGACGAAGAAAGCGATCGTCGCGGCGACCCTGTTCGCCGTCGGCGGCATCGCATTGGCGGGCAACGGCCCGGATGGCTATCCCAACGAACCCGTGCGCTTCGTTGTGTCGTTCGCACCGGGCGGGGGCACGGACCTGGTTGCGCGCCTGGTCGGGGCCGAGCTGTCCAAGCGCGTCGGGCAGACGGTGGTCGTCGAGAACAAGGCGGGCGCCAGCGGCATCATCGCAGCGCAGTACGTTGCGCGTGCAAAGCCCGACGGCTACACGCTATTGGTGGGAGGCAGCGGACCCATGGTCTTCAATCCCATCACGCAGAACAACTTGCCTTACGATCCGGTCAAGGATTTCGAGCCCGTCACCATCCTGGGTTCCTATCCACTGGTTATATTGGCGGGCGTCAAAGAGCCGTTCGATACCGTGAAAGACCTGGTCAAATATGCCAAGGAAAAACCGGGCGAACTCAATTACGGCTCGTTTGGTTATTCTTCGCAGGTGCCGACCGAATACTTCGCATCGATTGCCGACATCAAGCTGACCCAGATTCCGTACAAGGGTTCCTCGGAAGCGGCGCAGGCATTGCTCGCAGGGAATACGCAGCTTTTCAGCTCCGACATCGGCCCCGGCGCGCCGCTGGTCGCTTCGGGGCGGGCGAAGGCGCTGGCGGTGACGTCCGCCGAACGCAATCCCATCCTGCCCGACGTGCCCACGCTTGCCGAGTCCGGCTACCCGGGTTTCGACTTCTCGCTGTATTCCGCCGTGGCAGCGCCCAAGGGTACCCCGGCCGCGATCACCGATTACCTGCAGAAGGAGCTGCACGCGGTCCTGCATTCTCCTGAAGTCACCGAGAAGCTGGGCACCATGGGCATCAAGCCCGAAGGCATGCCGCCGGCCGAAGCCGCCGCGCGCTATGCGCGTGAAGTCGAAATGTTCAGTCCCATCGTCGACAAGATGGGCCTCAAGGCCAACTGATTGTGAAACCAAGCGCTTTTGTCTATCGGCGTCCCGCCGGCATTGAAGAGGCACTGGAACTGCTGCGGCAGCATCCGGATGACGCCCGGGTCATTGCCGGTGGCCAGAGCCTGGTGCCGGCCATGAATCTGCGCATGGCCACGCCGGGCATGCTGGTGGACTTGGCCGGCGTCAAGGAGTTGTCAGCACTGGAACTCGACGGCGCCGGCAGGCTGGTCGCCGGCGCCATGGTCGCGCATAATCGATTCCTGCGCGATGAGCGTGTCAAATCGGGCTGGCCCGCCATCGGCCTGGCGGTACGGCATGTTGCCCATGAGCAGATCCGCAACCGGGGCACCATAGGCGGCAGCCTGTGCCACGCGGACCCCGCCGCCGAATGGGCGGCCGTCTGCCTGCTGCTGGATGCGGAAATGTCTTTGGCCGGCCCGCAAGGCGCACGCAGCGTCGCGGCCGACGACTTTGTCAGGGGCGTCTACGAGACGGCGCTCGAACCCGGCGAAATACTGAGCCGTATACGTTTTCCGGCTCCGCTGGGCAGGTGGCGCTGGGGCTTCCATGAAATCGCCCGTCGGCGGGGGGACTTCGCCCTGGCGGGTGCCCTGGTCGGGTTGAATGTCGACGAGAACGACGTGGTGCAGGCGGGAAGACTGGTCGTGTTTGCCGTGGAAGACCGGGCGCGGCGCCTGGATGCGGCGCTGTCCACCCTGATCGGACGCGGCATTGCCGACATCGACACCGAGCTCATCGGCTTGTCGGCCGCGGCATCGGTCGACCCGCGTTCCGACATGCATGCCAGCGCGGACCAGCGCTGCCATCTGGTGCACAGCTGCGTTACCCATGCGCTGGCCGGGGCTGGGGTCAGACCCGCCGGGTCTGACCCCTCGACGCCCACTTGGAGCAATCAATGAATGAAACCCACAGCATAGACCTGGTGGTGAACGGCCAGATGGTCTCGCGCCAGGTGCCCGCCCGCCTGCTGCTGGCGGATTTCCTGCGCCAGGACCTTGGTTTGACGGGAACCCACGTCGGTTGCGAACACGGTGTCTGTGGCGCGTGCACGATATTGCTGAATGGCGAGACCGTGCGCGCCTGCCTGATGTTCGCCGTTCAGGCGCAGGGCTGCGAGCTCACGACCATAGAAGGCCTGACGCCCGATCAAGGGCTGTCCCCGCTGCAACAGAGCTTTTGCAGCCATCATGCGATGCAGTGCGGCTTCTGCACGCCGGGCATGGTCGTGACCGCCGAAGCCTTTCTGGCGCGCGGCGAACCGATCGATGCGGAGTCGGTACGGGAGGCCATGTCCGGCAATATCTGCCGATGCACAGGATACCTGTCCATTGTCGACGCGGTCATGGAAGAGGGCCGGCGCCGCAGCCCGGGATCACCGTCGACATCGACAGGTCAGGCGCGAAATGAAGATGAATAGCAATGAAATGATCGGCCAGGCAGTGCCCCGCCGCGAAGCGCCTCGCTTTGTCAGCGGCCGTGGCCATTATGTGGACGACTTGCGTCGGCCGGGCATGGTCTACGCCCGCGTCGTGCGCTCGCCCGTTGCCCATGGTTTGATACGCGGCATCGACACGGCCGAAGCGGCATCGATGCCGGGTGTACTGGCGGTGGTGACGGGCGCCGATATCGCAGATCTGCTCAAGGAGATTCCGCAGCGTACCTGCCCTTTGCCGGGCATGGAGCATTTCCTGCAGAAGCCGCTGGCGGTCGATCGGGTGCGCTACGTGGGCGAGCCGATCGCCGTGGTCGTGGCAGAAGACGCCTATCTGGCCGAGGATGCGGCCGAGCGGGTCGTGCCCGATATCGAGTCCCTGCCTCCCGTTGTCGATGCCCAAGTGGCGCTGCGCGACGAGACCCTGCTGCATCCCGAGCAAGGCAGCAACAGCTCGACGTCCTATCAAGTGGGCTTTGGAGACGTCGACCTGGCATTCGATCAGGCCCACCTGGTCGTGCAGGAACGCTTCTATGTGCACCGGCACAGCGCCGCGCCGCTGGAATGCCGGGGGCTGGTCGCCGAATGGGACGCGTCCCTGGAACACATGACGGTATGGGGCGCGGCCAAGGTTCCTTTCGCGAACCGGCGCATTCTGGCGGACATGCTGGCGCTGCCCCTGGAGCGCGTCGACATGCTCGAATGCGACGTGGGAGGCAGCTTTGGCGTGCGCGGCGACTTCTATCCGGAAGACTTCCTCATACCGTACCTGGCGCGCCAGGTCGGGCGGCCGGTCAAGTGGATAGAAGACCGGCGCGAGAGCCTGATGGCGCTGAACCATTCGCGCGAAACCTATTGCGACCTGGCCCTGGCCTTCGACCGCGACGGCGTGATGCTCGGCATGCGCGGCACCATGGTCGCCGACAATGGCGCCTATGTCCGGACGAACACGGGGGTGATGGCGGGCAAGGGCACGCAGTTCCTGCCCGGGCCGTACCGCATTGCGGCAACATCGTTCCAGGTCCGTTCGGTCTGCACCAATAAAACGCCCGCCGGCACATATCGCGGCCCGGGCCGCTACGAATCGACCTTCTTTCGCGAGCGGCTCATCGACATCGCGGCGGCCAGGCTGGGCATGGATCCGGTCGCGATCCGGGCCGCCAACCTGATCCTTCCCGGCCAGATGCCTTACGATGCGGGCGCGCTGGTGCCCGGCATGGGCCCCGCCGTCTACGATTCGGGACAATACCCGCAGGTGCTCGATCACGCCTTGAAGGCGTTCGACTGGGCGCGCCGCAGCCGGCGTTCGGGCACGCTGCAAGATGGCCGCTACATCGGCCTGGGCCTGGCTTGCTTCGTCGAGTCCACCGGCGGCGGGCCTGGCGAGCACGCGCGCCTTACGCTGCGCCACGACGGCTGCTTCGACCTGGCGCTGGGCGCATCTAGCGCCGGGCAGGGACATGAAACATCCATGGCCCAGGTGCTGGCCGAATGCCTGGACGTCCCCATGCAGGCCGTGCGCGTGCACCACGGTTCCACCACGCTGCTCGACACGGGCTTCGGCGCCTACCACAGCCGCAGCGCGGTCATGAGCGGGGCCGCCACGCACGAGGCGGCGCGCCTGATGCGCGCGCGATTGATCTCTCGCGGCGCGCAAAGGCTGGGTCGCGACGAAGACTCGCTGGCGTGGCGCAACGGCTGTGTGGTGGACGCCCGCGACGGCGCCACGCTGCTGACCCTGGCGCAACTGGCCGAAGGCATTCCCGGCCATGCCGATGCGACGGAGCGCGGCGAGGTCGAGGTCAACGCCAAGTTCATGTCGGATCAGCTGACCTACACCTTCGGCGTGCAGCTGGCCGAGGTGGCGGTCGATCCCGGCACCGCGCAGGTCGAGGTCCTGGACTACTACTGCGTCGAGGACCTTGGCCGCGTCATCAATCCCGAGATCGTGCATGGCCAGACCATAGGCGCAGCGGTGCAGGGGTTGGGCGGCACATTGCTGGACGAGTTCATCTACGACGGCAGCGGGCAGCTGCTGACGGGCACGTTTGCCGACTACCTGCTGCCCACGAGCACGGATTTTCCCGTGGTGCGCGGCGACACGCTGGAGCTGGCCCGCTCGCCCAGCAATCCGCTGGGCGTCAAGGGAGCGGGCGAGGGCGGCATCATTGCGACCGGCGCCGCCATTGCCAATGCGGTCTCGTCGGCGCTTGCCGGCGCAGGGGTGTCGGTCACGGCGCTTCCCATATCCATGAAGAACTTGGCGGCGCTGCTGGAGCAGGCACGCAACAAAGAGAAAGGTGAAGAGATGAAGGTGCAGGGCGATTACCTGTTGAGCGCCGGCCGCGACCGGGTGTGGGCGGCCTTGATGGACCCGGAAGTCTTGAAGGCGTCCATACCCGGATGCCAAAGCATGGCCGAGACGGCTCCCCATACCTACGAGATGGTGGTCAAGTCCAGCATCGGGCCGGTCAGCGTGCGCATGAAATCGGTGATGCAGATGCTGGATATCGTCGAGCAAAGCTCATACCGCCTGGTGGTGCAGGGCAATGCCGGCCCGGCCGGCTTCGCCAGGGGGGAAATCCGCATCCGTGTCAGCGATGCCGAGTCCGGCGGCACACGCCTGGACTACGAAGCCTCCGGCGACATTGGCGGGAAACTGGCGCAAGTCGGTGCGCGCCTGGTGGAAGGCGTCGTCGCGAAGATGACGGCGCAGTTCTTCCAGAACTTCCAGAAGCGGCTTGGCGAGCCCGCCGCAGCGCCGATGGCTGCAGCGCCGGCCGGTGCGCAGGCGCTGCAGCCATCGATCTGGCCGACCTGGCCCATGGTGCCTTGGCTGATCGCGGCGGCTTCGCTGGGGGCGGCCGCGGCATCCTTGATCATGTGCGCGATGTGAGGCTGAGGCGATGTCGAATCAGCATATCGATGGCGGCCATTTCAGGGCCAATGGCATCCGGCAGCATTACCTGCGCTGCAAGGGTCCGGGCGCAGCGGTGGTGATCGTGCCGGGCATCGTCAGCCCCGCGGCTTTATGGATGCACATGGCGGAAGCCCTGGCGGACGATGGGCGCGATGTCTGGGTGGTGGACGTGCGCGGCCGAGGGCTCAGCGAACAGGGGCCGCAATTGGATTATGGGCTGGATGCCTGCGCCGATGATCTGCAGGCGTTCCTGGCCGCTGCCGGCCTGCAGGCCCCCACGGTCGTCGGGCATTCGATGGGCGCCCGCATCGGGGCGCGTCTCGCGGCCCGGTCCACCGCCATCGGGTCCCTGGTCATGCTGGACCCGCCCGCCAGTGCGCCCGGCACACGGCCCTATCCGATTCCCGCCGAGCGCACCGTCGCCATGGTGGAGTCCGCGCGGCGCGGTGAAGGCGATGCCTATCTGCGCCGGCCTGGCGTTGCGCCATGGCCGGAACCCTTGTTGCGACAGCGCGCGCAATGGATGGCCAGTTGCGATCCGCGCGTCATCGAAGCCGCCTACCGCGATTTCCACGAGCAAGACATCTACGACGATGTGGCGCGCGCGCGCTGCGAGGTCACGCTGGTCGTGGCAACGGGCAGCGGCGTCATCAATCAGGAAGAACTGACCAGGTTTCAACAGAGCCGGCCGGATTTACGGGTCGTGCGCGCCGAAGGCGCCGCACACCAGTTGCAGGCCGAGAACACAGACTTATGCCTGCGCGTGTTGCGGCAGGTTCTACCCGAAGGAGTGCGGCAAGCATCATGACGTCATCAACAGTGGATTTTGACCTGGTCGAATTGTTCCTCGAAGAACTGCGGCTATGCAAGGTAAGCGAAGGCGAGCAGGTGGCCATCTTGAATGCCGGCACGGAGTGGTCGGATTATGTGCAGGCCCTGCTCAAGGCGGCGGAACGCCTGGGCGCGCAGGCCTTCAATGTGACCGTCCAGCGCGACCAGACCTTGAAGGCGGCCGTGCAGGGCCGCCATCCGTTCGCCGGCAGGGAGCTGGTGCTGGATATGCTCAAGCGCTGCGACATGGTCATCGACCTGGTGGGCTTGCTGTTCTCGCGCGAACAGCTGGACATGCAGAAAGCGGGCGTGCGCATACTACGCATCATGGAACCGCCCAATGTGTTGCGCGCCATGTTTCCCACGCGCGAGCTGGCCAAGCGCGTCGAGCGGGGACGCGAGATCCTGATGCAGGCTCGCCGCATGCACATCACGTCGCGGTTCGGCACCGACATCACCTATGAACTCGGCCAGTATCCGGTCATGTCCGAGTACGGCTATACCGACGAACCCGGCCGCTGGGACCACTTCCCTTCAGGCTTCGTATTCACCCAAGGCAATGACGGTGAGGTCAACGGCACCGTCGTGCTGCGCCAGGGCGACATACTGGCCGCGTTCAAACGCTATCTGCAGTCCGATGTCATCCTCACCGTCGAACGGGGCTACGTCACCAAGGTGGAAGGCTCCGGCATGGACGCCGACCTGCTGCGCACCTACGTGGCCGGCTTCAACGACCCGCGCGCCTATGCCATTTCGCACATAGGCTGGGGCATGAACGACGCCGCGCGCTGGTATCACTTCGAAGCCACCCGCCGGCTGCACGAAGAGCACGTCATGAACGCGCTTTCCTTCTACGGCAACGTGCTTTTCTCGCTCGGCCCCAATGTGGAGCTGGGCGGCGACAACGATACTGCCTGCCACATGGACATCCCGATGCGTGGCTGCAACCTTACCCTGGACGGCACCGGAATCGTCCGCGACGGCGACATCGTTCACCCCGAGTTGAAAGTTGACCGCGCCGTCAACCCGCCGGCGTTTTGATGCTGGGTTCAGGCCCGAATTAGCGAAGTTGCCATAGGGGCCGGTTTTAGCCATGGCATGGCGCGGCCTGACACGGCTTGAGCTTGCTACGCCCGGGTAGTTCCCGCAGTGGCCATTCCATCCACCACAGCCACTCCCGCGCCGTGATCCAAGCCATGATGGCAGCCTGACATTCACTCTGGAGGTTTGGTCCCTGAATCTTATCGATGCCGGCTCCCTCGAGCAGGTGTTTGCTTCGTAATCCAAGCCGGCGTCATAGGATTAGCCCAAGCGATGACCCGCAGCGTTCCATCCGCTACCTAGGCCTGCTGCCCTGTATCGTGATGCGGTGCATTTCACGCCGCTCGCCTGGATAATCGTTGATGGCATAGTGCATGGTGCAGCGATTGTCCCAAAAAGCGATGGAGCCTTTCTGCCAGCGAAACCGGCACGTGTTCTCGGGCTTGGTGCTGTGCTCGTACAGATAATTGAGCAAGGGAAGGCTTTCCTCGCGCGACATTCCTTCAAATGCAAGGGTAAAGGGGCGATTGATGAACAGGCATTTGCGTCCGGTTTCCTCGTGGGTCCGTACGACCGGGTGCACGACATGGTTGACGCCTACGGATTCCAGCAGCTTGGTGGATCGCCCCGCGTTGCGGGCGGCGATGTTGCCGGTCAGGTATTCATTCGTATGGACCGCTTGCATGCCGTCCAGCATGCCCTTCATGCTGTCCGAGAGCGTCTCGTAGGCGCGGTACAGGTTGCACCATAAGGTGTCGCCGCCCACGGTGGGTATTTCCCGTGCATAAAGCACCGAGCCCAGAGGCGGCGTTTCCTGGTAGGTTTCATCGGTATGCCAGGTGTCCCCGATAATGCCGGTGTCCGTGGCTTCTTTGATGACGGGCATGATCTGCGGGTGAGAATCCAGGGTCTTGTAGACCGGACTCGTGCTGATCTCGCCAAATTGGCGCACGAAGGCGATGTGTTCTTCCTTCGTCAGTTCCTGGTCGCGAAAGAAGATCACACAGTGATCCAGCAGGCACTGGCGCACGTCCGCAAGCACAGCGGCGGAAAGCGGCTTGGACACATCCAGCCCAAGAATTTCTGCGCCGATGGTGCCAGTCAGCTTTCTGATTTCCATGATTTACTCCTCCGTTGGTTTATATCTCAAAGATATCCACGGTAATATAATTAATCTGTTATTTCAGTGTCTAATACTGTTTTAACCCTTTATTGATATCGGCACGGAATAAATGATCGATATAAAGCGGCTGCGGTATTTCTTGGCGGTGGCGGAAGAGCAACACTTCAGCCGCGCAGCGGAACGGCTCGGCATCAGCCAGCCGCCTCTTAGCGAGCACATCCAGGCGCTGGAACGCGATCTGGGCACCACGCTGTTCCATCGCACCACGCGCAGCGTGACGCTCAGCGAGGACGGGCTGATTTTCCTGCCGCATGCGCGCCGCATCCTTGCCGACATAGACCAGTGCGCGGAGGTCATACGGAACGCCCGCTGGGAGAAGATGCACGCGCTTCGCATCGGCGTCCTGCACGCCCATGCCTATACTTTTTTGCCGCAGCTGCTTGCGGCATGGGTCGATACGCAAAAGGACGCAAGGCTGAGCCTGGTGGAGCATGCGACTCAGGATCAGACCAGCGTGGTGACGGCGGGGCACGTCGACCTGTCGTTCGTGCGTGAGCCCATACATGAAGAAGACCTTCGGGTAACCAGGATTTTTTCGGAACCCTACTGGATCGCCATGCCCCAGCAATGGGCAACCAGAAATCGCGACGCGGTCTCGATCACCGAGCTCCAGAATTGCCCGATGATCGGCTTTCCAAGCCATCATGCCAGCGGCAGCACGCGCGCGCTGTTCCGCGACATGCTCATAAAGCACAAGGTAAAAACCGGCGACTTCTTGCAGGTGAAAACCATGCATGCCGCCTTGGCGCTCGTGGCGGCGAAGCAAGGGTTTTCTCCTGTGCCGCGCTCGCAGCACAAGCTTGCGCTGTATGGGGTGAAGTACCTGCCGCTGGAAGAGCCGGCCCCGCAATTGTCGGTCGGCATCGCGCGCAAGCACCAAAGCAGCAATCCGCTGGTCGAGACCTTCATTGATTTCTGCGTCCGGTATTTCGATGACCCGCATGACGCCGCGGCCGGTCCCGAAGCGGGATAGACAAGCCGGCAGATTGATAGGCTAGCCTTTGCCAATCGGCGTCTATAAATGTATTAGAAGGCTGCCGCTCCTATGATACCGTTGATATTCGCTCGAATCCTTGATTCAAATCATGACGAAGCGATCCAGCTTGCATCCGCCGACATCACGGTGCCGCTGGCAAAAAACGTATAGGAGACATTTTCATGAAGAACAATTCGTTGAAGCTCAAGCTCGCGTTGGCCTGGTCATTGAGCGTGGTCCCATGCATTGCGGCGCATGCGCAAAACGGCAACCCCGACAAATGGCCGGCGCGCTCCATCACATGGGTGGTTGGCTACGCCGCCGGCGGCACGACCGACGTCGTCGCCCGAACCATAGCCAAAGTGGCGTCCGAGCAATTGGGGCAATCGATTGTCGTCGTGAACCAGCCCGGGGCCAACAGCAACATTGGCGCGGTCGCGGTAAAGCGTGAAAAGCCGGACGGCTATACCTATTACGTGGGCAGCGGCGCGAACGCGATCAACCGTACGTTCTACAAGAATCCAGGCTACGACATCGTCAGTGATTTTGCGGCGGTCTCCTTGTTCGGAACCGTCCCCAATTTGCTCGTGGTCAATCCGAAGCTGCCCATCAAGACCGTGCAGGAATACATCGACTATGCCAAGGCGAACCCCGGCAAACTGACTTGCGGCTCGTCGGGTCCGGGCTCTTCGATTCACATGTCCTGTGAGCTCTTCCAGCTCGAGACCAAGACCGAGCTCCTGCATGTTCCCTTCAATGGCAGCGGGCCGGCCATGACGGCGCTGCTGGGCGGGCAGATAGACTCCGTCTTCGACAACATGCCCACGGTCATGCCGAACGTCGATGCCGGCAAGTTGCGGCCGCTGGGCGTGACCACGGCCGAGCGCTGGCCTTCCCGGCCCGACATCCCTTCGCTCAGCGAGTCCGGTGTGCCCGGCTTCGCGGTGAAAACGTGGTTTGGCCTGTTCGCCCCCGCCGGGACGGATGCCAGCATCGTCCGGCGAATGAACGCCGCGGTGAACGCCGCGCTTGCCGACAAGGCGACGCATGAAATTTTGGTCAACCGGGGCCTGGGCATCCCGCCGGCGCCCAACGAGCCTGAAGAATTCGCGCAACTGGTTCGAGCCGACGTCGATAAATGGGCGAAGGTCGTCGAAGCTTCAGGCGCTCGGGCAGACTGAACATGAAGAATCAGCGGACCATCCTCATCACGGGGGCAAGCCGGGGCATAGGCTTGGCCGTCGCGAACAGGGCCCACCAAGACGGCCATATTGTCGTCGGCCTGGCACGCTCGGCGCCCGCTGCGCCTTTCCCCGGCGCGTTTTACCGGGCAGATCTTGCCGATGCCGGCGAAACCCGCCTCGTCCTGGAGCGGATCAGCGCGGAGTTTCAAATAGATGCCGTCGTGAATAACGCGGGGCTGACTACCTCCCGCACCATAGAGGAAACGTCTGTGGACGAGCTGGAGCGCATCCTCGCAGTGAACGTCCGTGCGCCTTTGCAAGTCGTGCAGGCTTGCCTGCCGTCCATGATCCGCTCGAAACGCGGTTCGATCGTCAATATTTCGAGCCGCGCCGCATTGGGCATGCCGCGCCGTAGCGCATACTCTGCCGCCAAATCCGGCTTGGTCGGCTATACACGCACTTGGGCGCTGGAACTCGGCAAGCATGGCATTATCGTCAACGCCGTTGCGCCGGGGCCGGTAGAGACCGAGCTATACCGCAACAACAATCCCATGAGCCAGGAAGAACGGCGGGCACTGGCGGACCGCATTCCCGTGCGCCGGCTGGGGCGGCCGGAAGACATCGCCGGAACGGTTGCGTTCTTTCTGTCGGACGATGCCCGCTACGTCACCGGGCAGGTGCTTTACGCCTGTGGCGGGCTGTCCGTCGGCGCCGCACCCACATGAACATATTCTGGAAGGCATGAAAAATGGTCAGCTAGCACAGCGTCGCGCTCGTGACAGGCGGGGCCGGCCGTATCGGCCGGGCCATCGGCAAACGGCTGGCGCAAAATGGGCATCGCATCGTTTTGCTTGACGTATCGGACGGCGTGCATTCGGCGGCGCAAGAGCTGAACGGCATGTCGATCAATGCGCGCTCGGTGCAAATCGACATCACTGACAGCGAGGCGGTCCAAAGCCTTCCCGATCGCCTAGGCGATTGGTGGGAGCACCTGTCGATACTGGTGAACAATGCCGGTATTTCCCCGAAGACCGACGGCGCCAAGCGTCCAGTCATCGACATGCCGTTGAGCGAGTGGAACCAAGTGATGGCGGTCAACCTCACGGGCACCTTCCTGGTAACGCAGACATGCCTGCAGGCAATGCGCCACCGGAAATCCGGCCGCATCATCATGATCGCCAGCCAGGCTGCGCGCACGCGGACAGCCGTGCCGGGCGCGCACTACCAGGCCAGCAAGGCCGGCATGGTGGGGTTCGCCCGTGTACTGGCGGCGGAAGCCGCGCCATACGGCATAACGGTGAATTGCGTCGCGCCCGGCCGGATCGAATCGGACATGACCGCCGCTGTGGATGACGGCACCAACAGCAAGCTGGCCAACGCAATACCCATTTCTCGCATGGGAACCCCCGAAGAGGTCGCCGCCGCTGTGGCATACTTGGCCTCCGAAGAGGCAAGCTACTCTACCGGGGCCATCATCGATGTGAACGGCGGCAGCTTCATGCCTTGAATGTCGAATGAGGCGACAGGCCGTCCAAAGCGCCGGCCTCGCTACAACAGAGGCGCATCGATGGCACGCTCATCAACCAACGCTTGGACACCCCCCTTGGAACTCCCCAGCGGCCTCGGCGCGGAGCAGCGCGTGGCGGAAATGCTCGCCGATATCCAGCGGCATAACGGCGGGGCCAATGTATATCTGTCGCTTTGCGGCACGGCCCTCGAAGAAGCGCGTGCAAGCGACGCCCGGCACGCCGCCGGCGCCGTGCTGGGGCCGCTGGATGGTGTCGTGGTTTCGGTCAAGGACAATATCGATGTGGCCGGCTTGGCCACCACCGCCGGACTCGGTTTCCGCCGCCATGCCGTCGCCCGCGACGACGCGGTCGCCGTGGCGCGCTTGCGCGCCGCCGGTGCGGTCATTCTCGGAAAAACCAATATGCACGCGGCGGCTTTCGGGGCGACGAACCACAATGCCGACTTCGGAGACTGCGCCAATCCGGCTCATCCCGGCCGGGTGGCGGGCGGTTCCAGCGGCGGCGCGGCCGCCAGCATCGCGGCGGGCTGGGCCGACCTGGCGCTGGGTACGGACACCATGGGTTCGGTGCGCATACCGGGCAGCTATTGCGGCGTGGCGGCCGTCAAGCCCAGTTACGGGCGGATCAGCCCTCGCGGGTCGGTGCCTCTTTGCCGGCAATTGGACCATATCGGTTTGCTCGGCCGGCATGCGGCAAGCCTGCGGCCCGCCTTGGCGGTGGTAGGCGGGTTTGATCCCGCCTGCGCCGATTCGCGCCTGTGGCCCGATGCGCCCGCCGCTCGGCCCATGCGCGCATTGCGCGCGCCAACGGCGCTGCACGGCCTGGATATCGAGCCCGAAGTGTGGGATGCGTTTCAATCCGCGATTGCGCAGCTGGAAGCCGCGGGCATGGCCGTGCGTCGTTTCGAGGCGCAAGCCGATGGCTTGACGCCGCTTCGGCGGGCCGGGCTGCTGCTGTGCGAGGCCGAGCTGTTATGGACGTATCGAGAGGAATGGGCCGAGCATCCGGACCAATTTCCGAAGGATATGGCCGCCGCCTTGCGTTGGGTGGAAGATCGCAAGCCGGCGGACTTCGCCCGCGCCTGGGCCAAGGCGGCGGACGCCGTCTTGCTGTGGCGGGCATGGCTGGCCGACGCGGACGCCTTGTTGCTGCCGGCGGTGGGCCAGCGGGCTTTCGGCTATAAAAGCGCGGTGCCCACGCAGCAGGCCGACCTGACGCTGCTGGCCAATTTCGTTGGCGCGCCGGCAGCCGTGCTGCCCATCCCGGCGGTCGATGGGCAGCCGATGACCGGGCTGCAAATAATGGCCGCGCCCGGCGCGGACTTCGCATTGCTGGATTTTGCCGAGCGCGTGGAAGGGGTTTTGAACTCAGGGCCTGCAAAGGCCTGATCCAAAGCCCGGATCAGTCATTTCCGTCCCGCCAGTTCCATCCCGGCGATATACCCGAACGTCAGGGCAGGCCCCAAGGTGATGCCGGCGGCGGGATATTCGCCGCCCATGATGCTGGCGGCATCGTTGCCCACCGCGTACAGGCCTTCGATGGCGGCGCCCGACTGGGTCAGGACTCGGGTACGTTCGTCGGTGACCAGGCCGGCAAAGGTGCCGATGTCGCCGATGGTCAGCCGGATGGCGTAGAACGGTCCTTTTTCCACGGGCGCAATGCACGGGTTGGGCGTATTGGCCGGGTCGCCCTGGAAGCGGTTGTAAGCGCTGCTGCCTCGGCCGAAATCGGGATCTTCGCCGTGGCGGGCGCCTTGATTGAATCGCGCTATCGTGGCTTCCAGCGCGGCGGCATCCACGCCGATTTCACGGGCGAGGGCGCTTATGGTGGACCCGCGCCGCAGGTATCCGCTGCGCAAATGCCGGCCTATGGGCATGGGAAAAGGGGCGACGCGGCCCAGCCCGTAGCTGCGCAGCGTCTTGTGATCGCAGATCAGCCAGGCGTGGACCTCGTCTTGGTCTTTGCAGGCGGCTGTCATGTCCTGCGCAAAGTCATGATATGAATTGCTTTCGTTCGTGAAGCGCACGCCCCGCGCGGTAACGGCGATGACACCCGGCTTGGCCCGATCGATGAAATGGGGCATGACGCCGAGCGATCCGTCGGGCCGGTTCATGATCGACACCGGCACCCAGGCTGCGGCATGAGGAATGGTCTGATCCACATGCCCGCCCGCCGCTACGCCCAGGCGCAGCCCGTCTCCCGTGTTGGCGGCCGGCGATGGCGAGTGGTGGCCATAGCCGTTGCGCACGTGGGGAAACAGCGCGCCGCGCCGCTCCGTGTCGTGAGGGAAGCCGCCGCAAGCCAGGACCACGCCCCGGCGGGCGGTGATCTGCACACGCGTGCCCTCATGGTCGACGATGGCGCCTTCCACCCTCGATCCTTTATGAAGCAAACCGACGGCGGGCGTGGAGAGCCAGATGGGGATGTCCAGATCCAGGGCGGACTTGGCCAGCCGCCCGGCCAGTGCGTTGCCGTTGGTCAAGCCCATGCCTCGGCCGTATCGGACGACGTCGATGGCATGCCGGGCCAGGCGCCGGCAGACATAGCGGAACGAAACCCAGGATTTGAAGGCGCGCATGAAATGCCTGATGTCTTCGCCCGAAGCGAGCATCATTCCCAGGACCGTCAATTCGGGCAGGGGCGGTGCGAGTTTCTGGATGAAAGGGCCCAGTTCCTTGCCCGACAAGGGGCGGGTGACCATGGAGCGGCCGCCCTGGACTCCCCCCGGCGCCTCGGCATGATAGTCGGGGAAGACCGCCGGCATGTCGAACCGCAGAGATGTGCGGGTGGTGAAGAACTCTACGGCCTGCGGGCCTTTTTCCAGGAATGCATCGACGCGAGGACCATTGAAGTGCGTGCCGGCCTGGTGCTGCAGATAAGCCCTTGCGGCGCCGGGCGGTTCGATGATGCCTTGTTCGGTTGCGAGCCGGGTGCCCGGTATCCACAGCCAGCCGCCCGACCTTGCCGTGGTGCCGCCATATTGCGCGGATTTTTCCACGACCAGCACCTCCAGGCCGTGGAAGGCGGCTGTGATGGCGGCCGACATGCCGGATGCACCGGAACCGATGACCAGGACGTCGCACTGATAAGGTGAAGAGGGATGTTCCATAGCTCACTCCAGCTGTTTATTTATTATTAACTAATAAGTTAGTCTAATTCTAATTATGCGCCAAGAGCCTTGCAAGGCTAAAACGTGTCTGGAATGAATGCACATCAAGGATATGAAGCTTTTTCATGGCTAGGGAAAACCCTTTTGCTCATATGATTAGTCAGTAGCAAAATCAATTGACAATAACAAATTTGAGCCGTAGAGTAAAAAAACGCGAGGACGCCCGCGCGAAAACCACGAAATCCACCAGGAGACAAACATGTATGCCATCCGTCTGGCTCTATCGAGCCTTTTGCTCGCGTGCTCTGTGGCGCACGCCTACCCCGACAAACCCATCAAGCTGACGGTGCCGTTTCCCGCCGGCTCGCAGACGGATCTCGTGGCGCGTTTAGTGGCTGAACGCTTGGGGGCCGAATTGAAAGGCACCGTCGTCGTCGAGAACAAGCCCGGGGCATCGGGCACCATAGCCGCTGCGTCCGTGGCAAAGGCCGCGGCCGACGGCTATTCATTGCTGATGACTTCGGCCGCCTTGCAGGCCATGAACTACAGCCTGCTCAAGCAGATGCCCTATGCGGCCGCCGATTTCGCGCCCATCGGCAAGGTCGCCTCGACCGGCATGGCGCTGATGGTGAAAGCCGACAGCCCCGTCAAGACCGTGGATGATCTGGTGCGGCGGGCCAAGGCGCAGCCGGGCAAGCTCTCGGCCGGCTACGGCTCTCCCGGCGCGCAAATCGCGCTGGCCGTGCTGAAGCACGACGCAAAAATGGAGGTGCTCGATGTCCCTTACAAGGGCATTCCAAACGCCGTCACGGATATGCTCGGCGGGCAGATCGATTTCACTTTCGTCGATTTCGGCAATGCCATCGCCCAATCGAAGGGAGGAAACGCGCGCGCATTGGGCGTTACTCCGCATGAAGGCTCCCGGCTCATGGAGGGCGTCCCCGCATTGGCGGCCACCTTCCCCAATTATTCCATCGCCAGCTGGTATGGCGTCATGGCGCCGGCGGATACGCCGAAATCCGTCCTCGCCACGCTGGACGCCGCGCTTCAAAAATCCATGTCCGGCCCCGAGGTCGCCGCCAAGATGGCATCGATAGGCGTGGAGCCCGCCCTGATGAACGCCGCCGAGTTCGGACCTTATATCGACCGTGAAATCCAGTCGTGGGCCAAAATGATTGAAATCGCTCAAATTCCAAAACAGTAAGGAACGCTATGTCCGACATCATCGACTTTCGCACCCGTCCGCCCGCCCTGTCGTTTCTCGATGCGCGCATCTATACGCGGCCCGACATCCGCAACCGGTTCACGAAACAGATAGGCTACGAGCCGGCGCCGTCGGCGGAGCAGAAATCCATGGACTTGTACTTCCAGGAGGCAAACGCGGCGGGCATCGTCTATGGCGTATGCGTGGGCCGCAACACCACGCTGCTGGGCGCGGTTTCCAACGCCGACGTCGCGGCGATCGCCAAAGACTATCCAAACAGGTTCTGTCCGGTGGGGTCCATAGAAAGCCCGACGATACGCGGCATGCTTCAGCAATATCAGGAAATCCGCGATCTCGGCATGACCGTGCTCAATCTCGAGCCGGGCGTATGGGCGCAGCCGCTTTATGCGGACGACCGCCTGCTCTACCCCTTGTACGAGCGCTGCGAAGCGGACGGCACGGTGCTGCTGCTGATGACCGGCGGCAACGCCGGCCCCGACATCAGTTACACGGATCCGCAGCACATCGATCGCGTGCTGGCCGATTTCCCCGCCTTGCAAGTCGTGGCCACGCATGGCAACTGGCCGCATGTCCAGGAAATCATTCATATTGCTTTCCGCCGACCGAACTTGTGGCTGAGCCCCGATATGTACTTGAATGAAGCGCTTCCAGGCCTGGACGAATACCTGGCGGCCGCCAAGGGTTTCCTGCAAGACCGCTTCCTGTTCGGAACCGCGTATCCCATGGCGCCGATGGTGGAGTATTGCCAATGGTTCACCGGCTTGCCGATCGCTGCGCCGATAATGGATAAAATCCTATATCAAAATGCTGCGCGCCTTTTGCAGCTGCAACCGGCAACAGGCAATTAGAAACCAGGCCGTCCGCAGTGAGTGGGCGGCGCCCACTCGAGGGTTCACCCGCTTTGAGTTCGTCCGAAAAAACCCGCCGCGGCATACAGTCGATCGAAATAGGCAGCCATTTGCTCAAGACGCTGAGCGACCATGGCGAACCCATGGCCCTCCGCGACTTGGCGCTTGCGTCGGGCGTCGCCGCCGGAAAGGCGCATCCCTACCTGGTCAGCTTTTGCAAGGTCGGCTTCGTCACCCAGGACCCCGCATCCAATCGCTATGAGCTCGGGCCGCTTGCGCTCGAGCTCGGCCTGGCCAAGCTGCGCCGGATCGACGCCGTCAAGGAGGCGTCCAAAGTGGTTGGCGAGCTGGCTGCCGCGACCTCGCAAGGCGTCGCGGTGGCGGTATGGGGCAATCTCGGCCCCACGATCGTGCAACTGGAAGAGCCGGCGCGTCCGCTGCACGTCAACCTGCGCATCGGCACGGTGATGTCCTTGCTGCACACCGCCACGGGCCGCCTCTTTGCCACCTACATGCCGCCCCGGGTCATAGAGGATGTCCTTGCCGCCGATTCCATGGGCCTGCATTACAAGAACCCGAACGACGCGCACTCCGATACCTCTTTGCAGAAGGCGACCGAGGAAGTCCGGAGGCGGGGCCTTGCGCGCGCGCTGGGGCAGCCCATTCCCGGCATCAACGCGTTTTGCGCTCCGGTGTTCGATGCCAATGGGCGCATCGCGCTGGGAATATTGATCATGGGTGCCGCGCCCGGCTTCGACAGCGATTGGGACGGCGACATGGCTCGGCGACTGCTGGCATGCGCGGCCCAAGTCTCGAAGTCGCTGGGCTACAAGCCCGCAAAAACCACGGACTAACCCTTATTGCCTATCGGTTCTACCTGCGTTTACGATGCGGTTCAACCTATAAGGCACACCGGTATAACCGAACCTGGAAGATGGTTCTACCGGGGTAGAAACGAGGTAGTCCATGGACTTTTCTGCTGTTCAAAAACAGGCCGGCGCCGGGGCGCCCGCCCGGGCGAAGCGGGGCGCGCGGGTGCCTTGGCCGCGCCTGCTGCACCGGGCGTTCGTCGTCCTGATGTATTTATTCATGCTGAGCCCGCTGATCTTCGTGGTCTGGCTCAGCTTCTTCAAGGATGCGATCCTCTACTTTCCGCCATCGGGTTATACCCTTTCCTGGTATGCCAAGGCGATCACGGATTCGGCCTTCGTCAACGGCTTTTTGACCAGCTTCCAGGTCGCGGCGATCGCGTCGGTATGCGGCGTGGTCCTGGGCGTCGCCGCCGCGCTGGGCATCATCCGTTATCGCTTCCGGGGCAGCGATTCGGTCAACACCTTGCTGCTGTCGCCCTTGCTGATTCCCGGCATCGTGGCGGGCGTGGCCATTTACCTGGCCTATCTGCGGGTGGAAAACATATTGGACATGGACGTGGTCGGCACCTACGGCGGGCTGGTGCTCGCCCATGTCTGCCTGACCATACCCTGGACGGTGCGCCTGGTGTCCGCCAGCATGCACGGGCTCGATCCTTCCATCATCGAGGCGGCGCGGAACCTGGGCGCGCCGCCGGGTGTGGCGTTCCGCCGGATCACCCTGCCCATGCTCAGGCCCGCCATCGTCGCGGCTTCCCTTTTCAGTTTCGTGGTGTCGTTCGAAAACCTGGAGCTCTCCCTGTCGCTGGTCGGCCCGGGGCGCACCACGCTGCCGATCGCCATCATGCAGTATCTGGAATTCAATCTCGACCCCACGATTGCGGCCGTTTCGGCCATACAGATCCTGTTGCTCGGGGTGGTCATGCTGGTCACTGACCGGTTCGTAAAACTCAGTCAGGTGGTTTGAACATGGCAAAAGTAACTATTGATCGCTTGAGCAAGCAGTTCGGTTCCTCCGTGGCGGTGGCCGATTTCTCACTCGAAATCGAAGACGGCGAGCTGGTCGCCTTCCTCGGCCCCAGCGGCTGCGGCAAGACCACCACCCTGCGCATGATCGCGGGCTTCATCGAACCCACCGCGGGCACCATCCATATCGGCGACGAAGACGTCACCCGCATGCCGGTCCACAAGCGCAACACGGGCATGGTGTTCCAGCGCTATGCGCTGTTTCCGCACATGACCGTCAGCGAGAACGTGATGTTCGGCCTGGAGATGCACAAGATCCCCGTGGCGGAGCGCGACAAGCGCGTGCGCGAGGCGCTGGACATGGTGCGCATGATGCAATATCGGGACCGCTACCCCAGGCAGCTGTCCGGCGGGCAGCAGCAGCGGGTGGCGATTGCGCGCGCGCTGGTCATACAGCCGCGCGTCTTCCTGCTGGACGAACCCTTGTCCAACCTGGACGCCAAGCTGCGCCTGGACGTGCGCGAGGAAATCCGCGCCCTGCAGCGCGACCTCGGGCTGACGACGATCTTCGTGACGCACGACCAGGAAGAGGCGCTTGCCATCGCCGACCGCATGGCCATCATGTATGACGGCAAGGTGCAGCAGATCGGCACGCCCGACGCTCTGTATGAGCGGCCCGACAACATCTTCGTGGCGGACTTCCTGGGCAAGATGAATTTCTTCGACGGCTCGGTCCGCGAGCCGGGCCGCTTCACCACGGCGTCCAGCCAGCAGATCGTCGTGCCCGCCGCCGGGGCCGCCACCCGCAGGATAGGCGTGCGCCCGGAAAGAGTCCGGCTCGAGGGCGAGCCGCAAGGGCCCAATGCGCTGGCGGGGGTGGTCGATTCGGCGGTCTACCTGGGTTCCATTCTGGACGTGCGCATCAAGCTGGATACGGGCGAGTCGGTCAGTTCGCAGCTGTCCAACGCAAGCGGCCATTTGCGCGCCTATGCGCCGGGCACGCGCGTGCATGCGTGCTTTCAGCCCGAAGACTGCGTCGTTTTTTCGGAATGAGGCCGGAGTCGCTCATGGATGTCGATATCAAGGGCAAGTCCGACAAGCGCCGCGGCGCCAGCCTGGCGTTTCCGGCGTCGGTGCTGGTGCTGGTGATCATGATCGTGCCGATCTTGATGCTGTTCCGGTACAGCTTCAATCATTTCGATGCGGCGATGATGGTGGAAGGCTTCACGCTGGACAACTACGTCAAGTTCTTCCAGGACGCGTATTACCGCGACGTCTTCTTCAGCACCGTCTATGTCGCGGCCACGTGCACGGTGCTGTCGCTGGTGCTGGGCTTTCCGGTCGCCTATTTCCTGGCCAAGACGCAGAGCCGCTACAAAAGCCTCTTCATCATCCTGCTGGTGTTTCCCTTGATGGTCGGGAACGTGGTGCGCGCGGCGGGCTGGATGGTGATTCTGGGCAACGCCGGCTTCGTGAACTTCATTGCGCAGAAGCTGGGCCTGGTGGATGCGCCCATGCAGATCATGTATACGCCGCTGGCCGTCATCGTCGGCACGACCGGCGTGGTCCTTCCGTACCTGATCCTTACCTTGCAGAGCGTGCTGGAAGGCATCGATTTCTCCATCGAGGAAGCCGCCCAGAGCCTGGGCGCCAGCTTCTTCACGGCGTTCAGGCGGGTGGTGCTGCCCATCGCCGCGCCGGGCGTCGCGGCGGGCACCCTGCTGGTGTTCATTCTTTGCATGAACGCCTATGCCACGCCGGTGCTGCTGGGCGGCACCGGCATCACCATGATGGCGCCGGCGCTCTACGACCAGATCACCAAGGCGGCGAACTGGCCGTTCGGCGCGACGCTCGCCCTGGTGCTGGTGGTCGCCACCCTGCTGATGGCCCTGTTTTCCAACTGGCTCATACACCGTCGCTACGTGAGGACGATGGTGTCGTGATCCATCCATGGTTTTGCTGAAGCTCAAGGAGTCAAGTCGTGAGTGCTGTACTTTTCAAGAATGGGAATTTGCTGGATCCGACGCAGCCCGAACTGCTCGAAGGTTATGACGTGCTGGTCGAAGACGGCAAGATCAAAGAGGTGTCCGACAAGCCGCTGTCGTCGAGCTCGGCCCGGGTGATCGATGCCGCCGGCAAGACCGTCATGCCCGGCCTCATTGACCTGCATGGCCACGTGATGGCCACGCAGTTGAACCTCAGCTCCCAGGGCTTCCTGCCGGATGCGCTGGTGATGATGCGCGCCGTGCCCATCATGTCCGCCATGCTGCGCCGCGGGTTCACCACCCTGCGCGACGCCGGGGGCGCGGGCTGGGGGCTGAAATGCGCGGTGGAAGAAGACACCATCGTCGGCCCGCGGCTTTTCATTTCGGGCCGCGCCCTGAGCCAGACCGGCGGGCACGGCGACCCGCGCCAGCGTTCCGACCAGCTGCGGCCCATGAGTTTTTGCGGGTGCTGCTTCCGCGCCGGCGACATCGGACGCGTGGTGGACGGCGTCGACAACGTGCGGCGCGCCGTGCGCGAGGAATTCCAGATGGGCGCGGACCAGATCAAGATCATGGCGTCCGGCGGCGTGGCGTCGCCCACCGATCCGATCGCGGCCTATGGGTATTCCGAAGACGAAATCGCCGCCATCGTCGACGAGGCGCGCAGCAGGCAGACCTACGTCATGGCGCACTCCTATACCGCCGATGCGATCGAGCGCGCCGTGCGCAACGGCGTGCGCACCATCGAGCACGGGAACCTCATCGACGAGCGCGTGGCGCGGCTGATGGCGGAAAAGGGCGCTTATGTGGTGCCGACCCTGGTGACCTACGAGGCCTTGGCCAACGAAGGCGCCACCTATGGCCTGCCGGCGGACAGCGTGGCCAAGATCGCCACGGTGCGCACCGCGGGGCTGGAGTCCCTGCAGCTTTACAAGCGGGCGGGCGTCAAGATGGGCTTCGGCAGCGATCTGCTCGGGCCGTCGCAGCGCCTGCAAAGCGACGAGTTCCGCATCCGCGCCGAGGTCCTGTCCAACTTCGAAGTCATCCAGAGCGCCACGCTGATCGGCGCCGAAGTCCTGAACATGCAGGGCCGTCTGGGGCAGCTGGCCGAAGGCGCCATGGCCGACGTCCTGGTCGTGGACGGCAATCCCTATAAAGACATCGGCTGCCTGCTGGGGCAGGGCGACCATATCCCATTGGTGATGAAAGGCGGAAAGATCTATCACGACGAACTGGCTTAAGGCCTGAATCATCATGGCAAGCACTAACCTGGGCGTGAAGGTGGACAGCTCGATCCGGAATCGGCTGAAGAGCGCGTCCGAGCTGGTGGGGCGAACGCCGCATTGGCTGCACAAGCAGGCGCTCATTTCATTCCTGGAACAGATCGAACGGGGCCGGCTTCCGCCGGCCGCGGGAGAAGGCGGGGACGACGGCCCCCTGCCGCTTGCCGACGAGGCCGAATGGCACAACGCCCCGCCGTTCTTCATGTTCAGCCAGGACGTCCGGCCGCAGTCCGTATTGCGCGCGGCCATCACCTCGGCCTATCGCCGGGCCGAGCCCGAATGCCTGCCGTTGTTGCTGGAACAGGCGCAGGTGCCGCGCAAGGACGAGGTGCGCCGGCTGGCCACGGAGCTGGTGACGGCTTTGCGCAAGAAGCGCGCCGGCCGCGGGGTCGAGGCGCTGATCAAGGAGTTCTCGCTGTCCAGCCAGGAAGGCATCGCATTGATGTGCCTGGCCGAAGCCTTGCTGCGGATTCCGGACCGCGCCACGCGCGACGCCCTGATCCGCGACAAGATCTCGAAGGGAGACTGGAAGGCGCACATCGGCGGCTCCTCGTCGCTGTTCATCAACGCGGCGGTATGGGGCCTGCTCATCACCGGCAAGCTGGCGTCCGTCAATAGCGAGCAGCGGCTTTCCAAGGCGTTGTCGCACATGATAGGCAAGGGGGGCGAGCCCTTGATACGCCAGGGCGTCAACATGGCGATGCGCATGATGGGCGAGCAGTTCGTATCGGGCCAGACGATATCCGAAGCCATCGCGAACAGCCGCAAAATGGAAAGCAAGGGCTTTCGCCATTCCTACGACATGCTGGGCGAATCGGCGACGACGGCCCAGGACGCGGAACGCTATTACCGCGCCTATGAGCTCGCCATCCATGCCATAGGCAAGGCGAGCGCGGGGCGCGGCATCTATGAAGGGCCGGGCATATCGATCAAGCTGTCGGCGCTGCATCCCCGCTATTCCCGGCGGCAGCACGACCGGGTCATGGACGAGCTCTATCCCCGTCTGCTGGAGCTGACGAAGCTGGCGCGCCAGTACGACGTGGGCCTCAATATCGATGCGGAAGAGGCCGACAGCCTGGAGATCTCGCTGGACCTGCTCGAAGCGCTGTGCGCCGAGCCCGACCTGAAAGGCTGGAACGGCATCGGCTTCGTCATCCAGTCCTACCAGAAGCGGGCGCCCTATGTGATCGACTACATGATTGACCTCGCGCGGCGCAGCAGGCGCCGCCTGATGGTCAGGCTGGTCAAGGGCGCCTATTGGGACACGGAGATCAAGCGCGCCCAGGAATCGGGGCTGGAAGGCTATCCCGTCTACACCCGCAAGGTGTACACCGACGTGTCCTACCTGGCATGCGCGGCCCGGCTGCTGGCCGCGCCGGGCGAGATCTACCCTCAGTTCGCCACCCATAACGCCTATACGCTGGCGGCGGTGTACTACATGGCCGGCGAGAACTACTACCCGGGGCAATACGAGTTCCAATGCCTGCACGGCATGGGCGAAGCTCTTTACGAAGAAGTGGTCGGGCCGGTATCGCAATCCAAGCTGAATCGCCCCTGCCGCATCTACGCGCCGGTGGGCACGCACGAGATCCTGCTGCCCTATCTGGTGCGGCGGCTGCTGGAAAACAGCGCGAACACGTCGTTCGTGAACTTGCTGAGAATGGACGGCATCACCACGGAACAGCTGGTCGCCGACCCGGTGGACGCGGCCAAGGCCTTGTGGCCGCTGGGTGTTCCCCATGAGCGCATTCCCTTGCCGCGCGATCTTTACCGCGGCGACGGCCAGGCGCGCCTCAACGCGCAAGGCATAGACCTGACCAACGAGCATAGGCTCGGTTCCCTGGCGGCGGCCCTGGCCAACAGCGTCAACCGGCAATGGAAAGCGGCGCCCATGCTCGGCGACGGCGAGGGCTGGGATCCCGATCGGGCGGAACCCGTGATCAATCCCGCGGATCATCGCGACATCGTCGGGCATGTCGTCCATGCCGGCCTGGACGAGGTGGCGCGCGCCCTGGAGCAGGCCGCCGGCCCGGGTTCGGTCTGGCAGGCCACGCCCGTCGAAGAGCGGGCGCAATGCCTGCGCCGCGCTTCGGACATGCTGGAAGGCGACATGCAATCGCTGATCGGGCTCATCGTCCGGGAAGCGGGCAAGCCCGTGGCCAACGCCATGGAGGAAGTCCGCGAGGCCGTGGACTTCCTGCGCTATTACGCGGACCAGATCGAGCGCGAGTTCGGCAACGATACGCACCGCCCCCTGGGCGTGGTCGCGTGCCTCAGCCCCTGGAATTTCCCCTTGGCCATATTCATGGGCCAAGTGGCCGCGGCGCTGGCGGCCGGCAATACCGTCATCGCCAAGCCGGCCGAGCAAACCCCGCTGATCGCCGCCCAGGCGGTGTCCATACTGCGCGCCGCCGGGGTTCCGGATGCGGCGGTGCAATTGCTGCCGGGCGACGGCGAGACGGTGGGGCAGGCGCTGGCGGCGGCGAGCGTGGTGGGCGGCGTGGCCTTCACCGGCTCGACGGACGCGGCCCGGCATATTGCCCGGACTCTGTCCACGCGCCTGTCCGACCACGGCGGCGTCATTCCTTTCATCGCGGAAACCGGCGGGCAGAATGCCATGGTCGTCGATTCCTCGGCGCTGCCGGAGCAGGTGGTGCTCGATGTGCTGGCGTCCGCGTTCGATTCGGCGGGGCAGCGCTGTTCCGCGCTGCGCGCGCTGTTCGTGCAGGAAGACTGCGCCGACAAAATACTTCACATGCTGGAAGGCGCCATGCGCGAGCTCGCCGTCGGCAACCCCGACCGGCTCTCCGTCGATGTGGGGCCGGTGATCGACGCTGACGCGAAGGCGCGCATCGAGGCGCACATCCAGGCCATGCGCGCGGCGGGCTGCCGTGTGGAGCAGCTGCCGTTGCCGCCCGAGGCGCGCCATGGCACGTTCGTCCCGCCCACCCTCATCGAATTGCCCAGCCTGGACATGCTGACGCACGAGGTATTCGGCCCGGTGCTGCATGTCCTGCGCTACCGGCGCGAGGAAATCGGCACGGTCATCGACGCCATCAACGGCACGGGATACGGGCTTGCGTTCGGCGTCCACACCCGCATCGACGAGATGGTGGCATACGTGAGCTCCCGCGTCCGGGCCGGAAACATCTACGTGAACCGCAGCATCGTCGGCGCCGTGGTGGGCGCGCAGCCGTTCGGCGGGGAAGGCCTGTCCGGCACGGGACCCAAGGCGGGCGGTCCCTTGTATCTGTACCGATTGCTGTCGCGCCGGCCGGCGCACATGCCGGCCGGCATCGAGCTCGCCGCCGGGCTGCCGCAAACCGTGCAGCTCCCCGGGCCGACCGGGGAGCACAATACCTATACGGTGGTTCCGCGCGGCGCCGTGCTGTGCCTGGCCGCCAGCGAGGAAGGCGCGCGGCGGCAATGGGAGGCATGCCGGCTGACGGGCAACCAGGCCTGTTTCGTGGACGTCCGGGCCGCCCGCGCTGCACTGGGCGCGCAGGGCGCCGAGCAGGACGGCGTGAGCTGGGTCGCCATGGACCGCATCGATGCGGCGCCCGTCGACGCGGTGCTGTTCGAGGGCGACAGCGACGCCCTGCGCGAGCTGAATCGGCGGCTGGCCCTGCGGGACGGCCCGCTGCTTCAAGTGCAGGGCCTGACGCCGGAGGCGATCCGCGACGGCGCGCAATACTTGCCGGAACCGCTGCTGCGCGAGCGGTCCCTGAGCGTGAACACCACGGCGGCCGGCGGCAATGCCGGCTTGATGGCCATAGGCTGAATCATGGAAACAGGAACTCGGAAATGAGCAAACCAGACAACCCCTACATCAATTCATTGCCCGGCGAAGAAATGGGCGACCTGAACGCCAGCAAAGGGTGGCGCCCGCCGGTGCCGGCCACCGGCCGGGATCGCGGCGCGGGCCCGTTCAAGCGGCTGGTGCTGCGCGGCGCCACCATCATCGACGGCACCGGAGCGCCGCCCTGGGGCCCCGTGGACGTCGTGATCGAGAACGACCGCATCGCCGCGCTGGCGGGGGTGGGGGCGTCGCTCGACACCATCAACCAGGACCGCAGGCCGGCCGCTGGCGATTTCGAGGTGGATTGCCACGGCAAGTTCGTGATGCCGGGACTGGTCGATTCGCACGCGCATATCGGCACGCCTTACCATTCCATGTGCGGCGTCGAGCCGCCCGCCGACTACATTTACAAATTGTGGCTGGCCCATGGCGTGACGACGGTGCGTGAAATGGGCGGCCTGAACGGGCTCGGCTACACCATGCAGCAAAAAGAGGCATCCGCCCGGAACGAGATCGCCGCGCCCAATATTCTGTCCTATGCCTATTTTCCGGCGGTCAACGACCGTGTCAAGACGATCTACACGCCCGACCAGGCGCGCGACTGGGTGCGCAAGCTGAAGAATCGGGGCGCGGACGGCATCAAGTTCTTCGGCGCGCCGCCGACCATCATGCAGGCGGCGCTCGACGAGGCAGCCAAGCAAGGCCTGCGCTCGGGCTGCCACCATGCGCAGATGGCGGTGACGCGGGTCAACGCGCTGAAGTCGGCGACCTGGGGCTTGACGAGCTCGGAACACTATTACGGCCTGCCCGAAGCCTTGTTCGAGTCCAGGGTGGTGCAGCAGTTTCCCACCGACTACAACTACAGCGACGAATACTTTCGTTTCGCGCTGGCCGGCCAGACCTTCAAGCAGGCGGCCCAGCCCGGCAGCCCGAAATGGAAGGAGGTCATGGAACGCTTCCTGGAGTTGGGCCATACCTTCGTGCCCACCTTCAACATCTATGACGCCAATCGCGACCTGATGCGCGCGCGCCGGGCGGACTGGCACGACGACTACACGTGGAAGGCGATCTGGAAATACTTCCAGCCGCAGCGGGGCGGCCATGGGTCCTACTGGTATCGCTGGAGCACCACGAACGAGATCGAGTGGAAGGAGAACTACCGGCTCTGGATGCAATTCATCAACGAATACAAGAACCTGGGCGGGCGGGTCTGCGCCGGCAGCGACAGCGGCTTCATTTTCCAGATCTTCGGTTTCGGCCTCATCCGCGAGCTCGAACTGCTGCAGGAAGCGGGGTTCCATCCGCTGGAGGCCTTGCGCGCCGCCACGTCGCTGGGGGCGGAATTGCTGGGCATAGACCAGGACACCGGGTCGGTGGACGTCGGCAAGCGCGCCGACCTGCTGGTCATGGATCACAACCCGCTGGAAGACTTCAAGCTCCTGTATGGCACTGGCGCATGGCGCCTGAACGACCAGACCGGCCGGCCCGAGTGGGTGCGGGCCTTGCGCTATACCATCAAGGCGGGGCTGATTTTCGACGTGGACGAACTGCTGGCGGACGTGCGCAAGCTGGCCGACGACAGCTGGGGCGAAGACGGCGACCAAAGGCCTCCCCATGCCCGTTGAGCTTTTCATCCTTGCCGGCTTCCTGGGCAGCGGCAAGACCACGCTGCTGCTCGACCTGCTGAAGTCGGACAGCCAGGGGGAAACCGGCGTCATTGTCAACGAGGCCGGCGAGATCGGCGTGGACGGCGTGGTGGTGAAAGACGGCGCCGACGACATCCCGCTGACCCTGCTGTCGAACGGCTGCGTGTGTTGTTCCCTGCGCAGCAGCCTGGTGCTGACGGTGGGCGCCATGCTCGACGCGCCCAGGCCGCCCGGCGCGCGCCCGCTGCGCCGCATCGTGCTGGAGACCAGCGGGCTGTCCCGCCCCGGCCCCATCGTGGCGTCGCTGGCGGATCCGGAACTCGCGCGGCGCGGCATACGGGTGACGGTGGTCAGCACCTACGATTGCGTGCGCGGAGCCTTGAACGTCGATGAGTTCGACGAGGCCGCGGCGCAATTGGGAGCGGCCCAGCGCGTCATGCTCACCAAGCTCGACCTGGTTGCGCCCGAGGCCGCCCGCGCGCACATCGAAGTCATCCGGGGCGTCAACCCCCTTGCGCAAATCGTTGCGGATACCGACCGCGCCGCGGCGGTGCGCCAGGCCTTCGCCGACAGCGGCCCGGCGGGCCCGGCAGAGGGCGGCGCCGCGAGCCTGGCCGAGAGCACCGTGCAAGGCCTGTTCGGCGGCGCGCCGGCCAAGGCCCACCCGCGCATCCACGTCATGGCCGGCGCCTTGCGCGCGGGCGCGTCCTGGGACGACGTGGCGATGTGGCTGGACGACCTGGCTTCGATATGCGGCGATAAACTGCTGAGAGTCAAGGCGGTCCTGAAGGTCGCCGACTGCGCCGAACCCATACACATCCAGAGCGTCGGCGCCACGTTCGGCGCGCCGCGCCGCCTGGTGGGCTTGGCCGCCCATGAAGACATATGCGTGGTCATTGCCCGCGATATCGATGCCGGGGACATCCAGGCGGCTTTGCCGGACGCGCCCATCGCATTAAGCAACACGAAGCATTCAGCCGTAGCTCAACGCAGCAGCAAGGTTTTCGCCTGACGCTGCCGCATCATTTAACTTTTCTCACTACATGAGAGGCAACCATGTTAGAAAAAGAATTGAATCGACGCAAATTCATGAAACAGGCCGCCGGCCTGGTTCTGGTGCCTTCACTTCCCATGATCCCCGGACTGGCCCACGGCCAGACCACGGATGTGGTGGTGGGCACCTGGGGTGGCGACTACCAGAACCTGCTGCAGAAGTTCATTGCGCCCATCGTCGAACCCATGGGCATCAAGCCGGTCTACGATACCGGCAACGCAACCGCGCGCAACACCAAGCTGAAGGCCGAGCGCAATTCCCGGCGCGGGTCGATGGACGTGGCCATGCTGGGCGACCTGGACATGTACGACGCCAGCACGGCGGGAGTGCTGGAGCCGGTAACGGCCGGCAACGTGCCCAACCTGGCCAACACCATTGAAACGTTCCGCACGCCGTATTCCATTCCGCACATCTTCAGCGCGATGGTGCTGGTGTACAACAAGGACAAGGTGCCCACGCCGCCCAAGTCCTTCAAGGACACCCTGGACCCCAAGTACAAGGGCCGGGTGGGATTCTCGGACATTCTCTACAACTTCAACACCTTGTTCGCCGGCCTGGCGGAAGGCGGGAAGGGCGACAGCTTCGAGCCGGGATACAGCTTCCTGCGCAAGCTGAAAGGCAACCAGCCCAAGGTTTTCCCGTCCAACGAAGCGGTCGCGGCGGCCTTCAAGTCGGAAGAGATCTGGATTGCTTGCATGTGGAAGGCGCGCGCCCTGCAATGGCGCGACGCCGGCCTGCCGCTGGAATTCGTCATTCCCGAAGAGGGCGCCATCCCGGTCACCTTCGAAGGTGCGGTGCCCAAGAACAGCCGCAACAAGGCGGCCGCGCTGAAGTACTTGAATGCCTTGCTCGAGCCCGAAGGCCAGCTGCGCTTTGCGGAAACCATGGGCTATGCGCCGACGGTCAAGAACGCGACGCTGCCTCCGGACCTGCAGAAGCGGGTGGGCTTCACGCCCGAGGAACTCGCCCGTATCCATCCCTACAACCTTGAAGCGCTGGCCGCGCAGCGGGCGGCCAGCCTGGACTTCTGGAACAAGGAATTCAAGGCGGGCCTGTAAACCCGTTCAGCCGACCGGAAGCCGGATTCCCCACGGAGCCGGCTTCTTCTTTTCAGGCGCCGGGCCCCGCCGTGGGTCCGGCGCCCAGGATCGCCTTCTTTATTTCTGGAGCAGACCATGGCCCGCCGTCCCGAACGCAAACTGCCGAAAGCCAACGCAATGATCACCGCGCCGCAGCCCGAAGCGGTCTCCGCCGGCGCGGACGTGCTGCGTTCGGGCGGCACCGCCGTCGATGCGGCGATCGCCTGCGCCATGACGCAGGGGGTGGTGGATCCGCTGATGTGCGGCATAGGCGGATTCGGCATGCTGCACGTGTACGACCCCGCCACGCAGACAGGCAAGGTCTATGAAGGCTTCGGCGGCTGTCCGCTGGAGTCCCGGCCGGACATGTGGCGGGACATCGCATTGGGCGTCACCACCGACGGCTTCGGCTTCATCGTCAAGGATTTCGTCAACGAAGCCGGCGCCCAGTCCGTGACCGCGCCCGGCCTGCTCAGAATGCTGTCGCAGGCGCATGCGGACCACGGATCCATGCCTTGGGCCGATTTGTTCACCCCGGCCATAGCCTGGGCGAAAGAAGGCTGGCTGCTGCGGCCGCACGTCTACACGGTGTTCACCCAGAACGAGCGCAAGTACGGCCGCATGAACTACGGCGACAAGCTTGGCCTGACGCCGGACGGCCGGCGCATCTACCTGAACGAAGACGGGTCCTACAAGACGCTCGGCTCGACCATACGCAACCCGGACTTGGCCGCCACTCTGGAAGTGCTCGCCCGCGAGGGCGCGGAAAGCTTTTATACCGGCTCGATCGCTTCTCACATCATTGAGGACGTGCGTAGCCAGGGGGGAATCCTTACCGCCGCCGATCTGGAGCAGATCGCCGTGGAAATCACCCGTCCGCTCTCCTTCGGCTATCGAGGATGGCGGGTCGACGCTCCCTCGCCGCCAGGAGGCGGCATACTCGTCGGCCAGATCCTTCGCATCGCCGAACAGTTCGACCTCGCCTCGCTGGGGCACAACTCCACCGAATACATCCGTGTTCTGGCCGAAGCCATGAAAATCGCCCTGCGCGACAAAGAGCAATTCATCGGCGATCCCAAGTATTCCGACAACCCCGTCGACCGCCTGCTCTCCGATGAGTATGTCCGGACCTGCGCGCAAGCCATACGTTCGGGCGAAAAGGCGAATATCGAGCGCGCCAAGCTGGCGGAGTCGCGCCACACGACGCACGTCTCGGTCGTGGATGCACGAGGCATGATCGCCACCATGACCCACACCCTGGGAAATCCTTCGGGCTTCATCGTGAAGGACACGGGATTCATGCTGAACGGCGCCATGAGCACCTTCGATCCCATGCCGGGCAACCCGAACTCCATCGTTCCCGGCCGGCGCCGATACTCTTCGATGGCGCCCAGCATCATCTATGACGGAAACGAACCCGTTCTGACGCTGGGCGCTCCCGGCGCGTCATGGATAGGCCCGGCCGTGGCGCAAGTGATCCTGAACGTATTGGAATGGGGCATGGACATTCAGGAAGCCATCAGCGCGCCCCGCATGGTTTCCACCAGCAACGCCATAGACATCTCCAACCGCATTCCCATGCCGGTGCAGAAAGGACTCGAACAGCTGGGCTACGAAGTAAGGCGCAGCCACCTGAGCTACGCCTTCGCCGCCGTACACGGCATCACCCGCTTCGACGGGGAACTCCGAGGCGGCGCCGACCCGCAGCGGGACGGGTATGCGGAAGGGGTGGTGGTGCCGTGAGGGCCGTTTGGGCCTCGCAAGGACGATGCGGTTGGGCCTAAAATGGTCCGGGCCTGATGGCAAATCGCCGGCCCGGCTCTTTGTCGGCAATCGCATCCAGGAGGCCCCATGTCTTCAGATATCGTCAATATCCGCCCACAACCCGATCAAGTGCTGGTTGACATCGCCGACTACGTGCTCGATTATCGAATCAACAGCGGCCTGGCCTATGAAACGGCCCGGAACTGCCTGATCGACACACTGGGCTGCGGCCTGGAAGCCCTGGAATATCCGGCCTGCGCCAAGCTGATGGGGCCGATCGTTTCCGGCACGGTGGTCCCGCATGGCGCCAGGGTGCCCGGCACGCCCTTCCAGCTCGACCCGGTGCAGGCGGCGTTCAACATCGGCGCCATGATTCGCTGGCTGGACTTCAACGACACCTGGCTGGCCGCCGAGTGGGGGCATCCCTCCGACAACCTTGGCGGCATCCTGGCCGTGGCCGACTGGCTTTCACGCAACGCCGTCGCCCGGGGCGAGGCGCCGCTGACCATGCGCGACGTGCTCACCGCCATGATCCAGGCGCACGAAATCCAGGGATGCATCGCGCTGGAAAACTCCTTCAACCAGGTCGGCCTGGACCATGTCGTGCTGGTCAAGGTGGCCTCCACCGCCGTCGTGTCGCGGCTGCTGGGGTTGTCGCGCGACCAGATCATCGATGCCGTGTCGCAAGCCTGGGTGGATGGGCAAAGCCTGCGCACCTACCGGCATGCGCCGAATGCGGGCAGCCGGAAGAGCTGGGCGGCGGGGGACGCCACCAGCCGGGCCGTGCGCCTGGCGCTCATGACGCAAGCGGGTGAGATGGGCTACCCGTCTGTGCTGACCGCCAAGCGCTGGGGATTCTACGACGTGCTCTTCAAAGGCAGGCCCTTCCGCTTCCAGCGCGCCTACGGCAGCTACGTCATGGAGAACATACTGTTCAAGGTCGCATTTCCAGCCGAGTTCCACGCGCAGACGGCGGCGGAATGCGCCATAGCGCTGCATGGGCAGTTGGGTGCGGCCGGCCGTACCACGGACGACATCGCGCGCATCACCATACGCACGCACGAGGCCTGCATCCGCATCATAGACAAGCAGGGACCGCTGAACAATCCGGCCGACCGCGATCATTGCATTCAATACATCGTTGCCGTCTGCCTTTTGTTCGGTCGCCTGACGGCCGACGACTACGAAGACGGCGTCGCGGCCGACCCGCGCATCGATGCCTTGCGGGCCAAGATCGTCTGCGTGGAAGACCCCATGTTCACGGCGGATTATCACGATCCGGAAAAGCGGTCCATTCCCAACGGCTTGACACTGGAATTCAAGGACGGCGGCGTCATGTCGGAGGTGGTGTGCGAATACCCGCTGGGCCACCGGCGCCGGCGCGCCGAAGGCATTCCGCTGCTGGAGGCCAAGTTCCAGCGCAACCTCGCGCGGCGCTTCCCGGCCGCGCAGCAGCAGCGCATACTGAAAGTGTCGCTCGACCAGCACGCCCTGGAAGCCATGCCGGTGAACGAGTACGTGGATTTGTACGTGACGGATGTGGCGGCTTAGATGCCCGCCTCTGCATCCAGGGGAAACATGGGCCGTTCCAGATTCGTGTAGTTGAACTGCGAAAAGTCCGAGCCGCATACCCCGGGGCCGGCAACCATGACGATATGCTTGGCCAGGCTTCCGAAGCCCGCCAGGAAATGCTGTTTGGACTTGATCAGGATGTATTTCTTGGTTTCGGGCTGGATGCCGGCGTGAGTGAAGATGCCTGTGTCGAAAGGCTCCTGGGGTTTCTCCGACACCAGGATCAGGATGCCGCCGGTGTCCAGCACCGCGGTACGGCCAAGGGACAGCCGCATGCCGGTGAACATGGGGCCTGTCACGGTATAGCGGCCGTCCGTGATGTTGACCACGGTGCCGGTTACCCGCAATGGCTTGCCGCGCAGGTTGACGGCCGGCATGTCTGTCTTGCCGCCCAGGTCTATCGTGCACTGCGCGCCCATGCCTGCGCTGATCAAGGCCTCGACCGAGGCGGGATCCCAGTAAGGTCCGGCGACCGCATCCGTCATGCCCAAGGCCATCATCTCGCGCAATACGCTCATTTCATCGGTCGTGCCGCCCGACGCGCAATTGTCGCCATGGTCCACCAGAAGCACCGGCCCATCCGGCAGGAGGGCGGCCCGGGCCAAGGTCTTTTCGAATGGGTCATATTCGGTGATGAAGTCCGCCCGGCGCCGCCACGCCATGTCGGCCAGTTCATCCAGCAGCTCGACGGCGTCGGCCTGCTTGTTCTTGTCGGCGACGAGTACGATGGAGAGCCCGGTATACGGCGTGTCCGCCAAAGGGAAGCCGGCAAAGACGGATGCGTTCAGCACGCGTCCGCTGCTTTCCGCCGCGCAGGCCTTGTCCATGATGTCTTTCATGGGCTGGCGCGACGGGGACTGATTCAGGATCTGCGTCAGCATGGGCAGGCGCCGCCACAGCAGAACGGGTTCGGCGCGCTTGTCCAGCATGGCGCGCAAGGTCCTGGCCGCGCGTTCGCCGGTCTGGTAGACATCGACGTGTGGATAGGTGCAGTAGCCGGTGACGACGTCGGCATGCCGTATGAACTCGGCGCTCAGGTTCGCATGGAAGTCCAGCGCGGCCACGATGGGCGTATCGGGCTGTACGGCGCGCAGCCGGCGCAGCAATTCGCCTTCCGCGTCCAGGTAGCCCTCGGCCACCATGGCGCCATGCAGGTCCAGCAGTATGGCGTCGCAGCCCTTGGCGGCGCTTGCCACGATAGGCGCGACAATGGCCTCGAAGGCCGCACGCGTGACGATGCCGCTGGGCACGGCATTGGCATAGATTGCGAAATCGACTTCGGCGTTCAGTTCTTTCGCCAGGTCCAGATAGGCGGCGACGGCATTGTTGGTGCCTTGGCTTGCCCTGACGGCTTCGACGCCATGGCAGGGGCCTTCGCGCACCGACCCGCGGCTGAAGGACTGAAGCTCGGTGGGCTGGGTCGAAAACGTATTGGTTTCGTGCTTGAACAAGGCGAGAACGAAGCGCATCGCTGATACGGCGTCAGTATGTCAGTATGCCGACCGGCCGCCGTCCGCCGGGATGGAAGCGCCGGTGATCATGCGGGATTCGTCGGACGCCAGGAACAAGGCGATGCCGGCGACGTCTTCGGGCTCGCCGAACCAATATGGGTAGGCCTTGATGGTGTCGTCGACTTTCATGGCGTCTTCGCTCTTGCCGGGCTGGCCGGGTATGCCGTATGTGTCGCGAATGCGCTGGGTATTGATGCGGCCGCAGCAGATCGCGTTTGCCCGCACGCCGTGCTTGGCATACGCGCCCGCCAGGTTGCGGGTGACGGACACGATCGCGCCCTTGGCCGCCGAATAGATATGCGCCTTGCCGGAGCCGCGCAGCGCGGCGCCCGACGACATGTTGACGACGCTGCCGCCGCCGGACGCAATGATTTTGGGGATGGCGTATCGGCAGCCCAGCAGCGTGCCGCGCAAGTCGAGGTTCATGGTCTTGTCCCAGACGTCGAGCGGCACGTCGGTGACCAGCGAGTCTTCGGGCAGGGAACCGCCCGCCGTGTTGAACAGGCAGTGCAGTGCGCCGAAGCCGGCCACCACGTCGTCCACCAGTTGCCGGACGCTGCCGTCGCTGGTCACGTCCACGGCAAACGCCTTGGCCTGGGTCGAATCTGGACAGATGGACGACGCAAGCGACTGCACCGCATCGAACCGGATGTCGGCCAGTGCGACCCGTGCGCCTTCGCGCGCGAACATCTTGGCGGCGCATTCGCCGATGCCGGTGCCGGCGCCGATGATCAGCGCGACTTTGCCAGCCAGGCGTCCGGGCCGGGATACGGTGTTTTCTTGATTGGAAGGCATTTCAGGGTTCTCGATCAAGCGTGGAAGGGGGAACGTTCGTCGTACATGCGGGCGGCCTGTTCCAGCGTGATGAACTGCGCGCCTTTTTCTTGCAGCGACTTCAGAAGCTTATCCAGCATGATCATCCGGTGGCCGCGCCCGATCACGTACGGGTGGCAGGTGTAGGTCAAGATTCCCCAATCACAGGTTTGCCGCATGTATTCGAAGTCGTTCACCCAGTTCTCCAGCACGCCCGAGGCATTCTGCAGCCCGGGCGCCAGCGATTGGCCCACCCTGAGGTATTCGAAATGCGGAAAGTCGTCGAGCGTCCAGCTGATGGGCAATTCGATGAGCGGCGTCGGTTTCCCGAACTGCATGGGTTCATCGACCGAGACCACGTCGCCCTGGCGCACGCGGTAGGGTTCATGGTCGTTGCCCATCATGCTGCTTTCATACAGGAAGCCATGGCGCAGCAAGAGCTCGACCGTGGACGTACTGAGGTCCCACGACGGCGAACGATAGCCGCGCGGCGCGGCGCCGGTCAGTTCGCGGATTTTTTCGATGCCGCGGATCAGGCCGTCTTCCTCTTGTTCCGGCGTCAGGTTGGCGGGAGGCACGTGCGTCCATCCGTGATGGCCGATTTCATGCCCGCAAGCGAGGATTTGTTCGCACTCCCTGGGGTAGGTGCCGATGACGACCCCTGGAATGAAGAACGATGCTTTTATGTCGTAGCGCTTCAGCAGGTCGAGTATGCGGGGAAGGGCGACGGCGCCGAACTCGCCGCGGGAAACGGGGGTGGGCGTGGTCAGGCCGCGCGCCACCAGCCCCGACATTGCATCGAAATCGAAGGTGATACAAGCGTAGTGCCGGTTCATGTCATGCCTTGCTTAGAAAATCCATCAGGTACTGAACGCAGCGCTGCGGGTAGCCGTCGCAAATGTTGTGCGCCGCAGTGTCTATGTATTGAAGCCGTGCGTTCGGAATCCGTTTCTGCATTTCGGCATAGGCATCGGCGTGGCCGATGGATTCCTTGCCGGCCGCGACGATGAGCGTGGGGCACTGGATCTTGCCGAGTTCGTCCATGAAGTCGTGCGTGCACATATGCAACACGAAGCGCGTAATGAAGGCCGGGTCGTTCGAGCCGGTTTGCTCGATGAACCATTGGACGAGCTCGGGATCGGCGGTGTCGTCGAACCGTTCGTGTATGGTCTGGGCCAGGAATGGCTTGAGGCCGATTTCCTTTATCTTGGGAATCCAGGTGGGGGCATGGCTGTGCTTCAAGCCAGGCGTGGCGGCATAGAGGGCCAGCGTCCCGACTTGCTTCGGGTGCTGTATTGCCAGTTGCTGGGCGACATAGCCGCCGGCTGAGTTCCCGACCACGTGCACGCTGCCTTCGCCCGCCAGGTCGATCAGTTGAGAGGCGTCTTGCACCAGGAGGTCCAGCGAAAACGGGTCGCTTTCCGCGGGCATGCCGGAATTGCCATGGCCGCGCAGATCCATTCTGATGACCCGGTACTTGTGCAGCAAAGTGGGCATCCAGCTGAACCAGCGCGTTGAATTGCCCATGGCGGGATGCAGCAGAAGAACCGTTTCCGGCTTGGCCCATGGCGGCGTGAAATCATCGACGTGGTAGGCGATCTCTAGGCCGTCGTGTGATTTGAAGGTCGAGTGCATGTGGGGTCTGGTACCTTTGAAGCGATGAATCAATTGATCGAGATTTTTGCGGCGGTGATCAGATTGCGCCATTTTTCGATTTCCGATTTCGTGAGCGCTTCGAACTCGGCCGGCGTGCCGCCTTGCAATGCATACCCCAGCCCCACGACCCGCTCTTTGACCGCCGGGTCCTTCAGGGCCTCGTTGAAGGCGTGGTTCAGTTTGGCGACGATATCGGCCGGCAGGTTCCTGGGGCCGTATACGCCCCATTGGGTGCTGCTGTTCACGTTGGCCAGGCCGGCTTCGTCGAAGGTCGGCACATTGGGCATGGCTTCGCTGCGCCGCTCCCCCGTGACCGCGAATGCGCGCAGGCGGCCGTCTTCCACGGGGCCGCGCGCCGAGCTGATGCCGGTGAAGGTCAGGGGGACCTGCCCCGACATGACGGCGGTCAGTGCTTCGCCGGTGCCTTTGAAGGGAACGTGCTCGATCTTGACGCCTGCAACCATGTTGAAAAGCTCACCGGCCAGATGCGTGGACGCCCCATTGCCCCCCGAGCCGTAGAAGAGCCGCCCGGGTTCTTTCTTGGCCAAATCGATCAATTCCTTGAGCGACTGCGCGGGCACCTTGGGGTTGGCGACCAGGATCACGGGACCGGAGGCCAGATGGACGATGGGCGTGAAGTCCTTGACCGAATCGTATGGCAGGTTGTTGCGCAAGCTGGGATTGATCATGAACGTGGAGTCGACGATGAGCAGCGTGTAGCCGTCGGGGGCGGCCTGCGCCACTTGCTGGCTGCCTATGATGCTCGAGCCGCCCGGCTTGTTGTCGACGACGATTTGCTGGCCCAGCACTTCGGACAGCCGGGGCGCCATGACCCGCGTGAAGATGTCGGTGCCGCCGCCGGGGGCGAAGGGGACAATGACCCGGATGGAGCGTTCAGGCCAGCCCTGCGCCGTGCTGGTTCCGGAAAGAAATGCGGCCGACAGCGCGATCAGCGAGGCGATGAATTTGAGGCCGAGTTTCATTGCGTTCTCCTGAAGAACATGAAGGGTATAGGGGCGCTCGTATCAATACACGGATATGAAACCACAGCCGGCTATGTTTTGCAATGAAAAACTCATAAAAAAGAAAATTGTGCAATGCATGTTGCACGCAATGCCTATTGCAAGGCATTATTCTTTATGATGGCAATCCGTCATTCTATTGTTGCGGAGGTTCTTCATGCAGCGATTCGCCACACTCAAGCAGCTCAACGCGCTATACATTACGGCAAATATGGGAAGCGTGACCGAGGCGGCAAGGATTTTGCACGTCACCCAGCCCACCGTCACGCTTCAGATCAAGCAGCTGGAAGAGGCGGCCGGCCTGCCGCTGTTCGAAAAGATAGGCAGGGGCATCGTCCTGACCGAGGCCGGGCGGATCCTGACGCGGCATGCCTCGAAGATCGTCGGGCAATGGCATGATGCATCGCAGGAGCTCGAAGAGCTCAGGACGAAAGCCCGCCAGACCTTGCGCATCGGCGCGATTCAAACCGTCGAATACTTGTTGCCGCCGCTCTTGATCGCCTTCTCCGAGCAGGACCCGAACGCGAAGATCGACCTGCGCATCGGGCAGAAGGAAGAAGTGCTGAAGCTTCTCAGGGAGCGCTCGGTCGACATGGTCGTCCTGGAAAACGACACGGTCGCCGACGAGTTCAATCATCAGGTGTTCGCCGATCATCCCATGGCGTTCATTGCGTCGCCGCGGCACCCCTTGTCCCAGGACGGCTCTTTCACATTGCAGGATGTCGTGGATTCCGGGCTGATCGTGCGGGAAGCCGGCGCCAGCACGCGCAGCGTGGTCGAGGGCGTTTTCAAGAGCCATGGCATGCCCTTTCAGTTCAAGTCGGAATTCTCCAGCAATGTGGCGATCAAGCGCATGGTCGAAGCCAACCTGGCGGTCGGGTTCGTGTCCCTGCATGCCTGCAAGGCCGAGATCGAGCGCAATCTGATCGTTCCGATCAGCAGCGACCGCCTGCAGGGCTGGCTGCATTCGGAATGGTGCGTCATTACCGAGAAAAACGCGGAACACCGGCCTCTCGCAAGCAGCTTCGTCGACTTCCTGCTGACGAAGGGGAAGGCGGTGACGGAGGCATATTTTTGTTATCGGTCAGCGCTTGAGCAAAGTCGCGAACCAGCTTAGCTCCACGACGGTTTCATCATGCTGATTCAATACTTTCCTTAGCATCTGGATGGTCCCGCGGTTGCCGGCCTTGCTCTCGGACCGGCCGATGATTTCAGCGCTTACCCTGATGGTGTCCCCGATGAACACGGGCTTCTTGAAGGCGCAGCGGAGCTCTTTCACGCCCAATGTGCTGGTTTCGATGGCGCGCATGAAGTCGCTGCGGCCGATCAGCCCGGTGGTGATGGAAACGACCAGCATGCCATGGGCGATTCTCTCGCCGTGAGGCGTGTGCCGTTCGGCATACTGGGCGTCCATGTGAAGCTTGTGGAAATCGCCGGAGACACCCGCGAAATTGACGATGTCGGCTTCCGTGATCGTGCGGCCGCCGGTCTCGAACCGGAAGCCTTCCACAACGTCATCGAAGTAAAGGTCGTTCAAGGCTTGGCATCCTGGCGTCTAGGAGTTATTGGGGGGATGGCGCCGCGGCGGTCACCGCGAACGCCGCCGTGGCCGTAAACAGCAGCTTCCCGGACGTGGTGGCGATGGACACGCGGCAATGGGCGATTCTCTTGCCCAGTTTCTCCGTGTGGACGGTGATGCTTACGTCCGAGCCGCCCGCGGCAAGGAAAGAGGAGCTCATCTGCACCGTGGCCGCGCGCAGGCCGGGCGCCAGCCGCGCCTGCAGCGCGCGGCTCATGGCGGCATCGGCCATGGCCATCAGCACGCCGCCGTGGTAGTTGCCCGACGAGTTCGCATATTCCGGACGCCACCGGCAATGGAATTGCCCGGCCGCGGCGCTCGCGCCGTCGGCAATGGCGTCGGATATGCGCAGGTGCTCGTTGAACGGTACGCTTGCCGCGGTTGCCATGTGGGCTCGCCTTACTTGCCGGCTGCGCGCGACCACTTCACGTGTTCGCGTTTCAAGAACTCTTCGAATTCCGCGCCGCTTTGGTTGATCGCTTCCAGGCCGGACTGATTCAGCGCCTGGATGGCCTGTTCGGAAGCGACCGCCGCTTTCAGCGCCGCGGTGAGCTCTTTCACCTGTGCGGCGGGCGTCTGGGACGGCGCGAAAAAGCCGAACCATGATTGGATGTTGTAGCCGTCGATGCCTTGTTCGCTGACGGTGGGGACGTCGGGCAGCGCCTTGTTGCGTTCCAGCGATGCGATCCCCAGCACTTTCAACCGGCCGTTCTGGATGTAGGGCAAGGCGACGCCCATTTCCACCGAGGAAACCTGCACGTGGCCGGCCACCAGGTCCGTGACCACGGCGGAGGTGCCGCGGTATGCCACGAACAGCAGTTCGATGCCCGCCTCGCGCGCCAGCAACTGGCCGGCCAGGTGGTGCGGCGTTCCCGGGCCCGAATCGCCCCAGGAAAGGCTCTCTTTCTGTGACTTGGCGAGCGCGATCAGCTCTTTGATGTTGTTCGCCGGAACGGATGGATTGGCCACGATGACATGAGGCACGCCGGCGGTCAGGTTGAGCGGCGTCAGGTCCTTTGCGGGGTCGTATCCGGGCGGCGGATCGAGCAGCGGCCGCACGCTGATCGTGCTCGTCGAACCCAGAAGCAGAGTCTTGCCGTTGGGGGTGGAGCGGATGGTATGGAGCGCGCCCAGTGCGCCGGACGCGCCGGGCTTGTTGTCGACCACGACCGTGGACTTCAGTTCTTTCGACAGCGGCTCCGACACCGCGCGGGCCACCAGGTCGACACTGCCCCCGGGCGCGAAGGGAACCACTAGGGACACAGGCGTGTTGGACGCATTTTGTGCGGCGGCGAATGAGGTAAAAAGAACCAATATCGAACAACTGATCGTTTTTACCGGGCGGATGAGGAAACCGGACTTCATGGGGATGCTCCTGGGGAAATTCATATAAATATTATTTTCGGCATGGAAACATCGAAGATTTGGTCAAGCCATGCCGTGGTCAATTAAAGAGGATGTCCGGCGACGCATCCAATAAAATTTATCGCTGCAACCATAAAGTAAATTAATGAATCGGCCCGGGGGATCTGGCGCGCGCGCGTGCCGGGGCAGGCGAGGCCTGGGCGCCGAGGGTTCTTGGCGCCGAAGGCCTGGGGCCAGTGCCGCCCGCCTTTTAACGTCGGCAGGCCCTAGATGACCAGCGGATACTGAGGCCGGTCGGACGGCAGGAAAGACGTCTGCAGCGGCATGCCCGCATAGCATTCCGCCAGGCTGGTGGCCGCCGCCCGGTTGCTGGTCAAGTACTCCAGTTGCGCGATTTGGACCTGGCGGTGGTAGGGATTCTTGTTTTCCCAGTCCAGCCTTTGCAGAACCGAAGTCATCCTCCAGGTGAATTGCTGGGCGTGCCAGACCCGTTGCAGGCAGAGATCAGTGTAACGCTCCAGGTGCGCCGAGGACGATTTCTTGAAGTAGTCGGCCAGGCCGTCCGCCAGGATGCATACGTCGGCGATGGCCTGGTTCAGTCCCCGCCCTCCCGTTGGCGGGACCATATGGGCGGAGTCTCCCGCCAGAAACATTTTTTTGTAGCGCATCGTATGGCATACGAAGCTGCGTATGTCGAAGCGCGTTTTTTCCAGTATCGCGCCTTCTTCGAGCTTCCAGTCGGCGTCCGTCTCGAGCCGGGTTTGAAGCTCTTGCCAGATGCGCTCATCGCTCCAGTCGTCGACGGTGTCTGTCAGGGGGATCTGCAGATAATTGCGGCTGATGCTGGGCGAGCGCATGCTGTGCATGGCGTAGCCGCGTTCGTGCGCGGACGTCACCAGCCATTTGCTGGAGGGCCTGGCTTCGGCCACGATGCCCAGCCATGCAAAAGAGTAGTTGAGCTCATAGGCCTCCAGCTTGTCCGCGGGAATGGTGCGCCGCCCGATGCCGTGATACCCGTCACAGGCCGCGACGATCTCGCATTCCAGTTTTTTTTGCTGTCCTTCATGCATGTATTCGATGGTGGGCCTGCCGTCCAGGTCTGTGATCCGCAGCGCCTGCGCCTCGAAAAAAAGCTTGCCGCCGTCTTGCTGCCGCCGCTGTATGAAGTCTTTCACCACCTCTTGCTGGCCGTACACCATATTGACCCGGCCGCCCGCCAGCTCCTTCCAGTTGATGTACCGGCGCTTGCCTTCAAAGCGGATTTCCATCTGCTCCTGGGGCAGGCCTTCTTTCATCATGCGCTCGCCGACGCCGACCGCCTTGAAAAGGGCGGTGACGTCCGAATCCAGCACGCCGGCCCGCATTCGCGCCTCGACATATGCCTGGCTTCGTGATTCGAGTATCACCGAGTCGATGCCGTGCAGATACAGTAAGTGCGAGAGCACCAATCCCGATGGTCCCGCCCCGATGATGCCAACCTGTGTGCGCATGTGTTGCTCCTAATCCTGGAATGAAGATCAAGTAAGGACTCTACCCAGAGGGCCGGCGCTTAACAAATAAAAATTGCGCCGCGATCCATAGCAAGAAACCTATGATTCAGGATGGGCATGCATAGGTTTTTTCCTATGATTCGACGGGGAAAACTCATACATTGCGCGAGCGGTCCGCTTGTACACTCTTGGCTTGTCTCGCATAAGCAATGAGGGCAGGGAATGCTTGGAAAGGAATGGGGCGCGGTCGTTCAGGGCAAACTCGTGGTGCCGCCGACTTTCAATTTCGCAACCGATGTGCTCGAGCCGCGGGCCCGCGCGACGCCGGACCATGCGGCCATCATCAGCGTGGGCCGGGACGGCTCGGAAGACATCTGGAGCTATGCCCGGGTCCAAGAGGCGGTGGTCCGGCTTGCCGGCGCGCTGGCCGAGCGCGGTGTCGAGCAGGGAGACCGGGTGCTGATCTTCATGCCAAGAACAGCGCTGTGGCTGATTGCGATGACGGCATGCCATTACCTGGGCGCGGTGCCGGTGCCCAGCGTCACCCAGATCGGCGTTTCCGAAGTGACCTACCGCATTCGGCGCAGCGGCGCCCGGGCGGCCATCAGCTCGTCGGAACTGGTGGACCGCTTCTCGGAAGTTCTCGACCTCGTGCCGCTGCGGCTGTGCCGCGGTATTGCCGACGGGTGGGACAGCCTGGAGGAGGCCGTCGCAACCCCGCGCGACACCGTTGCGCCCGCTGTGATGCCGGCGGACGCGCCGGCATTGATGTATTTCACCTCGGGCTCTTCGGGGCTGCCCAAAGCGGTCGTGCACGCGGCGCGCGGAGTGTTCGTGCGCAGTTGGCAACCGTGGCACATGTTCGATACGTCGATGCATGACGTGATCTGGACGACGAGCGATACGGGATGGACCCGGGCCGGGTCTTGTCTTTTGTACGGCGCGTGGTTCTGGGGGGCCACGTCGCTGATCATCGAGCCGAATCTGACGGCGCAAGAAAAGGTCGATGCGCTGGCCCGTCATTCCGTGTCCATGTATAGCGCCGTCGCCACCGAATTGAGGCAAATCATTTCCACGGCGGCGAAAGCCTCCCTGCCGAAATTGAAGTTCACGCTGTCGGCCGGCGAAGCCATGACGGTCGACCTGTCTCGACGCTGGGCGGAGTTCTCCGGCGCTCCCCTGCTGGTGGCGTTCGGGCAGACCGAGACCCCGCAGTGCACCATCACCGCTCCGGACGAGGTGCCTCAAAACGGCGCCATCGGGCGCGCGATGCCCGGCAATGTAGTGGCTGTCGTCGACGATCGCGATCAGCTATGCGCCCCTGGCGAGGTCGGCGAGCTGGCCGTGCGTGGAGACAATCCGGGCCTGATGCTCGGCTACTGGAACGACGGTTCGATCGAAAAGACGTTCACCCAGGACGGCTGGCACCGCACGGGGGATTCCGCGCGTGGCGACGCCGACGGAAACCTGTTCTTCATCGGCCGGACCGACGACATCATCAGCTCGTCGGGCTACCGGATCGGCCCGACCGAGGTTGAAAACGCTTTGATGGGATACCCGGCCGTGAAGGAGTGCGCGGTGACGTCGGCGCCCGACGCGCTGAGGGGGGAGGTGGTCAAGGCGTACATCGTCCTGCACGAGGGCCATCAACCGTCGCAGAAATTGATCGCCGGCATCCAAGAATACGTCAAGGGAGTGATCGCGCCGTACAAGTATCCCCGTCAGATCCAGTTCCTGCAGGATCTGCCCAGGACCGCATCGGGAAAGATCTCGCGGCGGCTGCTGCGCGAGGAATTCGGCTAGGAAGACTGGGTAAAAACGCCGAACTCGGTCCATAGCCGGTCGCCAAGCTTCAGGCTGCGCTTCACCTCTCTCTGGCGCTTGATGGCCACCGCGGCCACGATGGCGTTGCACAAGCTGAAAGCCGCGGTGTAGGAATCGAAAGGCGAGGTGCTGGACGTGTGTATGAGCAGCCTGTGGTTCGATAGGTTGGCGACGGGCGCCAGGGGGCTGTCCGTGACGCAGGCGATGGTGGAGCCCAGGTTGCGGAAATGCTGGGCCGTCTGCACCACGGTCCGGGAATATCGCCTGATGGTGATGGCCAGCAGCACGTCGTCCTTTTTGGCCCAAAGCAATTGGTCCGCCAGGGCGGTGCCGGTGGGCAAGGCGTATACGTTGGCAAGGCACATGTTCAGATGGGTGTACAGGTAATGCACGACCGCCGAGCTGTTCTTTGCCGCCACCAGATAAATGCGGCGCGTTTCCGGCCGCATGAGCGTATCGACCAGTGCTTCGAAGGCCTTGAGGTCGATGGCGCCGATGGTGGCGCTCAGGTTTTCCCGGTCCAGCTCCAGCGTGCGCTCGAGCACATGGGAAAGGGAATGCTTGTTCTTGGAGGCCAGTTTGGCTCGCTGCGAAGGCGAGGTCAGCTTGGAGGCCAGGTCGAGCCGTGCTTCGTCCTGTACTTCGGACAGCGACGCGTATTCCAGCTTGGCGAAAAAACGCACGACCGTCGATGCGCTGACCCCCACTTTGCCGGCGATGGCCGTGGCCGATTCCAGCAAGTGCTGCGGATATCCAGAGAGAATGTAGTCAGCCAATCGGGCCTCGTGTTTCGTCAACTTTCTTGGATAGTTAGCGATACGGTCGAACAGCTTCATAGTGGTCCCTGTCTTGGGTGATGTGCCGTGATTCTACGCCCAATTCAAATGGAGGAAAGCCTAATCTTGCAATTTCCATTGCAAGATCAAGATTTTTATGATGATAATGTGTCATTTAAGATGCATGGCAACTTGGGGGTTGGCGCATGGAGCGAAATGCAGGGTACGAGAAGCTGGCCGCTTGGCTCCGGTCGCATCAGCAGGACATGTTCGACCTGCTGGAGCGGGTCGTGAATATCGAAAGCGGCAGCTACCATAAGCAGGGCGTCGATCGGGTTTGCGAAGCGTTCCGGGCCTTCTTCGATGCCGCCGGCATCCAGACCACGGTTTATCCCCGGGAATACCACGGCAATTGCCTCAGGGCCGACATCCCGGGCAGCGGCGAGGCGCAGCTTCCCCACGTGCTGCTGTTGGGTCACATGGACACCGTCTTCCCGGAGGGCACATTGGAACAATGGCCTTACCGGGTGGAAGGCGGCATAGCCTATGGTCCCGGGGTTGCCGACATGAAAGCGGGCCTGGTGATGAACGCTTTCGTCGCCCGCGCATTCTTCGAGTGCGGCGGCAATGTCGCCCCGATTCGTGTTTTTTTTACCGGCGACGAAGAAATCGCATCGCCTTCCTCCAGGGAACTGACGCTCGAAATGGCGCGGGGCGCGGGCTGCGTGCTCAATGCGGAGCCGGGCAGGCCCACCGGCAACGTGGTCATCGAGCGCAAGGGCGCGATGTTCGTGGACTTCGAGGTCGAAGGGGTGGCGGCCCACGCCGGCGTCGCGCACGAAAAAGGCGCCAGCGCCATCGAGGCGCTGGCCAGGAAGGTCGTGGCCTTGCATGCGCTGACCGATCGCAGCGCGGGGGTCACGACCAATGTCGGCACCATCGAGGGCGGCGTCTCGGTCAATACGGTCGCCCCGTTTGCCAAGGGGCGTCTCGACGTCCGCTATCCGAAAGGGGTGGACGAAGACCGGCTGCAGCGGCAAATCGCCGCCATCATCCAGGAAGCCTCGCCGGCTTGCACCTGCGGGCGCATTACCCACGAAGGGCGTTTCCTGCCGCTGTTCCAGACCGACGAAAGCCGGATGCTGCTGAATGACTACATACGGGTCGCTCAGCGGCTGGGGGTCGCCGTTAAAGGGGAATCGACGGGCGGGTCGGCCGACAGCGGGTTGACCGCCGCCGCGGGCGCGCCCACGCTGTGCGCAACAGGGCCTGTCGGCGGAAACGCGCATACGCGAAAAGAATACTGCGATTTGCGCACTCTGGTTCCGCGCGCCGAAATCTGCGCGGGGACCATATTGGCCAGGGACGAAATGTATGTTCCGTAATGGACCATGCGCCGTCCAATGACTTCTCGGAGAACACCATGTCACGCCTGCCACTTCTTGATGAAAGTACAGACCCCGAATTCGCCGCGGCATTGGCCGATGTGGAAAAGAGCCGCGGCAAGGCATCCAACGCGCTGAGGTCCATGGGGCACGCCCCAGAAGCCTTGCAGCGGTTTGCGTCGGTGGGGGATTACGTGCGGTATCGCTCGACCCTGACGGCGCGCGAAAGGGAGATCGTCATCGTCATAACGGGCCGCGCCTATGAATACGCGATGATGCACCACGTGCCTCTGGCGCTTCAGGCCGGCATCGGCGCCGAGGAAGTCGACGCCATGCGCAGGGGCGAAGTGCCTTCCACGTTCAGCGGCGCGGACCGCGCATTGGCGCAGTACGCGCTGGAATTCTCGACGCCGCCGTCGGTCAGCGACGAGACTTTTGCAAGACTCAAAGAATTCATGTCGCCCCGCCAGATCACCGACGCGTCGTTCACGGCGGCATACTACGTGGCATTCGCCTTGATGCTCGCCGCCATGAAGCCGGCGCCCGATTCCGCCGAGTATGTCCAGGCGGGCCTGGCATGGCAGCTCAAGGCGGACCAGTCCTGATTTTCGGCCTTTCAACCACACAAGCATGGAGTCGGCATGAAAACCCATAAATTGATATTGAGCGCCTGCATAGGCCTTGCAAGCATGGTTGCCGCGGGTGCGGCGGGAGCCGCGGACGCCTATCCGGCCAAGCCGATCAAAGTGATCGTGGGGTACCCGGCCGGGGGCGCGAACGATCTGGTTGCGCGCGCCATCGGCCAGGAAATGTCCAAGGACCTGGGCCAGCAAGTGGTCGTGGAAAACATATCCGGCGCGGCGGGCACCATAGGCGCGGCATCGGCGGCGAAGGCTGCTCCCGATGGCTACACGCTGTTCATGGGGGCGGGCGCGCACGCGTTGGCTCCCAGCGTGCGGAAATCATTGCCCTACGACATCGTGTCGGACTTCGCCCCGGTCAGCGTGGCGGCCATCGGCTCTTATGTGCTGGTCGTCAACCCCCAAGTCAAGGCCAATTCCGCCAAGGAATTGATCGACTTGGCCAAGGCCAGCCCTGGAACCCTGACCTTTGCCTCGTCGGGCGTCGGGGCGCCGCCGCATCTCGCCGGCGTGCTGTTTCAAGAGCGTACCGGAACCAGGCTGCACCATATTCCGTTCCGCGGCGACGCCGATGCCAACACCGCCGTGCTGGCCGGCCACGTCGACATGATCTTCGGCTCCTTGGGGCCCACGGTGCCTCACATACGCGGCGGCAAGGTCCGGGCATTGGCCGTGACCGGGAACGCCCGCAGCACGGCCCTGCCCGACGTGCCCACCCTCCAGGAAGCCGGCGTGCCGGACTACAACGTGTCGACGTGGTGGGGGCTGCTCGCTCCGGCCGGCACGCCGCCCGCGATCGTCGACAGGCTTGCCAGGTCCGTGGAAAAGGCGGCCGCGCTGCCCCATATAAAAGAGCAGTTCGTCAACATGGGCGTTGAAGCCGCTTCCAGCACGCCGGCCGAGTTCGCGGCGTTCATCAAGGCGGAAGTGGCCAAGTTCAAGAAGATCACGGAGGCGGCCGGCATTGAACCGCAATGAGTTTACCGGCCGGATCGCCGTGGTCGGGGCGGGGGCCGTCGGCGGATTCGTCGGCGGCAAGCTGGCCGCCGCCGGCTACGACGTCGTGCTCGTCGATGCCTGGCCCGAGCATGTGGAAGCGGTCCGCAAGAACGGTTTGACGATCGCCGAGCCGGACGGCGCATGCTCGATTCCCGTGCGCGCGCTGCACGCCCATGAATCGGCATCGATTCCGCCATGCTCTCTGGACGTCGCATTCATTTGCGTCAAGCTCTACGACACCGACTGGGCCACCGGCATCATCTTGCCCGCGCTGAAGCGGTCAGGTTGCGTCGTCACGCTGCAGAACGGCCTGGTCGAAAGCATCGTGGCGGCCCGCGCGGGGTGGGAGCGCACGCTGGGTTGCATAGGCAGCGGCATGTATGTGGCGCTGGAAGGGCCGGGCCGCGTGCGCCGCAGCAAGAAAGCGGTGAAGAGCGGCTCCTGCGTATTCTATGTCGGCGAAGCCCAGGGCCCGCGCTCCCGGCGCGCCGAGCTGCTGACCGGCTTGCTGTCGCATGTCGACACGGCGCAGGCCACGGACAATCTGTGGGGGCTGCGCTGGGCTAAGCTCGTGGCCAATGCCATGACGTCGGGGTTCAGCGCCCTGTGCGGCTTCGGGCTGAAACAGACCTTCGGGGATCCGGCTTGCTGCCGCGTCATGATCGGGCTTGCCGCCGAAGCGATCGACGTCGGGGCGGCGCTTGGATACGCGACCGAGGACGTCTTCGGCGTCGCTCCCGATGTATGGCGGCAAGCTCAGGCCGGGGACGCCTGCGCCATCGAAAGAACCATGGCCGCGCTGCGCGCGCAGCATCAGCTCGTTACGGACGATGCCTTGTCGGGCACGGCCCAGGATCTGAAGAAAGGCAAGCGGACCGAGGTTGATTTCATGAACGGCTTCGTCGCGGCGAAAGCGGCCGACGTCCATGTTCCCGCGCCCCTGCATGCCGAGGTCGCGCGGCTGCTCCGTCGGATCGAAGAAGGCATTGATACGCCGGGCACGAGGCATTTGAAGAGCCTGGAGCCGATCCTGGGCTCGAAGGCCAAAGAAGGGGGCTGATCATTGCCATGCCGCCCGCTTCGTCGGCGGCATGGTCCCGGATCAAGACCACCCGAGAATCGCTTCTATCCCCCGGACCATGGTGATCAGCTGCGGCGGGATCTCGCTTGCGCGCTGTTCGAAGGCGCCGTCCTCGGCCGGCACGCCGCAATTCAGCACGAATACGTTGGAGTCCACCGGCCGGCTGACGGGAACGGCAAAGCCGTAGGTATCCTGCCGCCAATGCCGATTGTTGGAGCAATAGCCGTGCTTTGCGAACTCCCGCCTTGCGGCTTCCAGCTGCGGCATGTGCCGTTCGTGCTCTTGCGGGCAATGGATGCGCAACTGGTTCAGGACGGCGTCGCGTTCCGCGGCCGGAGCCTGGCATAGCCAGGCTTTGCCGGCGGCGGTCGACAGCATGGGCAGGGCCGCGCCGATGTCGGGATGCGTTTGCAGTTCCTCGTTCGCCCTGGCGGTTTCCACATAGACCATGTGCAGCCTGTCGCGGATCACCAGGGATACCGCGCCGTTTATCCGCAAGGCCAGGCGCTGCATCAGCGGCCTGGCCGCCTGGCGCAGACGCATGTTGGCCAGCAGAGGATGCGAAATGGACAGCAGGGCCAGCCCCGGCCGGTACTTCCGGCTGCCGGGATCGCGCCGCAGGTAGCCCAACTGCACCAGGGTGTGCGTCAGGCGCGCGATGGTGCTGGGCGACAGGCCGGTGCGCAGGGAGAAATCCTTGTTGCCCAGGACGCGTTCGCCGGGCTGGAAGCAGGCGAGCACGTCTATGCCCTGGGCCAGGGTGGAGGCGAACTGGCTGTCGCCATGGTGTTCCTCAGCCATGTCCGCCGTCCGTGACCAGGCGCTCGATGTGGTCGACCATGGCGCGCAGCTTGGGCGCGACTTCCTTCCGCAGCCCTCCGGCTCCCAGGCGTTCCACCCTGACGCCGCAATTGAACACCAGCCGTTCGCCGTCGACGGGCATGCGCAGGGGCACGCCCACGGCGTGCACGTCGGCCTGCCAATCGCCTTCCGAAACGCAATAGCCGTGGGCCTTCCAGTCTTCGACAGCGATTGCCAGCGCTTTGGAAAACTTGCGCAGCTGTTCGGGCTCGTGGCGTTCGAGCTCGTCCAGGACGGCCTGCCGCTGCGCGGGGCCGGCGCCGGCCAGCCAGGCGCGGCCCATGGCGGACGCCATGACGGGCAGCCGCGCGCCGATGTCGGGGCGGAAGGCGATGAGGTCGTGGCCGCGGCTGGTTTCCACGTAGACCATGTGTCGCTGGTCGTATACCCCCAGGGAAGCCGTGCCGCCGGTGGCCGCGGCGAGTTCGCGCATGAGCGGCCGCGCCAGCTGGCGCAGGCGCATGCCCGACAGCAAGGCATGGCTGAGGGACAGCACGCCAGCGCCCAGCCGGTAGCGCCGTAGCTGAGCGTCGTGCATCAGCAGGCCTTTCAGGCACAGGGTGTAGGTCAGGCGCGACACCGTGGCCTTGGACAGCCCGGTGCGTTCGGCCAGGTCGCGATTGCTGAGTATGGGGTCTCCGGCACGAAAACACTGCAGGACCGCGAGGCCGTTCGCCAGGGTGGTGGCAAAGGCCGGGTGGCGGGAGGTCTGGGAAGAAGCGGGCATGGATGGCCTGGAATTCAATATATCGAAACAATAGTATCAGCATTAAGAATAAGCCGCTATTCTGGCCGGCAAATAGAACACAGGAGCCAGCCATGATCCGCGACCCGGAAACGTTCCCGCTTTTTATCGACTCCTTGCGCCGCTTCGTCCGTGCGCGGCTCGTGCCGCAAGAGAAACGGGTGGCGGACCTGGATGAAGTGCCCGAAGACCTGGTCCGGGAAATGGCGGCCCAGAACATGTTCGGGTATTCCATCCCCGAGGAATACGGCGGCGTGGGCATGAGCACCGAAGAGCTCGTCCTGGCGGCCATCGAGCTTTCGCAATGTTCGGTCGCTTTCCGGGCGCGTGTCGGCACCAACACCGGGATCGGATCCGAGGCGCTGGTGGCGGACGGCACGCCGGAACAGAAGCGGCGCTATCTGCCGTTGCTGGCAAGCGGCGAGGTGACCGGCGCGTTCGCATTGACCGAGCCGGAGGCGGGGTCCGACGCCACGGCGCTGAAGACGACCGCGCTGCGCGATGGCGACGATTACATCCTGAATGGCAGCAAGTGCTTCATCACGAACGCGCCGATCGCGGGCCTGTTCACGGTCATGGCGCGGACGGATCCGGGTAATCCCAAAGCGAGCGGCATCTCCGCCTTCCTGGTAGAGCGCGATACGCCGGGCCTGAGCACCGGCGTTCCCTACCAGAAGATGGGGCAGGCGGGCTCGCCGGTGTCCGAGGTGCATTTCCAGGACTGCCGCGTTCCCGCCGCCAACATCGTGGGCGGCAAGGAAGGCATGGGCTTCAAGACCGCCATGAAGGTGTTGAACAAGCAGCGCATCCATCTGGCGGCCTTGTGCATCGGCCCCGCTGTGCGCATGCTGGAAGAGGCGATGAAATTCGTGAGCGGACGGCAGCAGTTCAAGCAGCCGCTGATGAACTTCCAGCTGATCCAGGCCATGATCGCCGATTGCCAGACCGACATCCAGGCGGCGCGCGCGCTGGTGCTGCAGACGGCCCGCCAGCGGGACGACGGCGAGGACGTCACGCTGAATGCGTCCATCTGCAAATATTTTGCATCTGAAATGTGCGGCCGCGTGGCGGACCGCTGCGTACAGATGTTCGGTGGCTATGGCTACATCGCCGATTTCGGCATCGAGCGCTTCTATCGCGACGTCCGCTTGTTCCGCCTGTATGAAGGCACCAGCCAGATCCACCAACTGAACATTGCCCGCCTCACGCTGCAGGCGGCGGGCTATGCGCCGGGGCGCTGAGGCGCCGCCTCCGGCATCGCCTGACCTCGTCTGTTTGCAGCCTCGTTAAAAGACCGAATCAATCTGGAGACATCATCATGCTGAAGAAAATAGTCACGGGCCTGGCGGCCGCCGCCCTTTGCGCCGCCGCATCGCTGGCCCATGCGGCCTATCCCGAAAAACCCATGCGGCTGATCATTCCGTTCGCGCCGGGCGGCTCCACGGACATCCTGGGACGCGTCCTGGCGGAAGCCATGCAGCCCATGCTGGGCCAGCCCATCATCGTGGAAAACAAGGCCGGGGCGGGCGGCAACATAGGCGGGCATTTCGTCGCCCAGGCCACGCCGGACGGCTACACGCTGCTGCTGGCGGCGGCCGGGCCCACGGTGATCAATCCCAGCCTGAACAAGAACATGCCGTTCAGCCCGGTGACGGACTTGGCGCCCATCACGGCCATCACCGCCGAGCACAACCTGATGGCGATCAACCCGTCCATCCCCGCCAAGAACCTGCGCGAGTTCATCGCGTACGCCAAGCAGCACAAGGGCGGCATTTCCTTCGGCTCGCCGGGGGCGGGCACGCCGGCGCACCTGGCGGGCGAGCTGCTGAACAAGATGGCCGGGCTGGACATGCAGCACGTTCCGTACAAGGGCAGCGGCCCGGCGGTCACCGACCTGGTCGCCGGGCACATCGGCCTGATGATAGACAACATGCCGCCGCTGCTGCCGCAAGTGCAGTCGGGACGCCTGCGCGCGATCGCGGTGCCCAGCGCCGCCAGGACCGCGGCCATGCCCGGCGTGCCCACCTTCGAGGAAGAGGGGCTCAAGGGCTACGTGATCATGGCATGGAAGGGGCTGATGGCGCCCGCCGGCACGCCGCAACCCGTCATCGACAAGCTGCATGCCGCCATCGTCGAGGTGCTCAAGCGGCCGGACATCCAGAAGCGGCTCATCGAGCTGGGCGCGGAGCCCAAGGGCAATACCCCCGCCGAGTTCGCCGAACAGATACGCAGCGAAACCGAGTGGTGGGCGAAGCTGATCAAGGACACGAACACGACCGTCAACTGACGCTCCTGGCCTGCCGTGGAAGAGCATGATGAGCACTGAAAAACTGAATGATCCAGCCGCCCGGGACGTGGCCGCCTTGCGCCAGCGCGTTCGCGCCTTCATCGACGGCGTCGCCATTCCCATGGAGCGCCCCGGGATCGCGCAGGATGTCGACGCGCTGGACGAGGCCGTCGGCCGCTTGCGCGTCCAGGCGCGGGAGGCGGGCATATACGCGCCGCAGCTGCCCACGGAGTGGGGCGGCCTGGGGCTGGGCTGGGAAGCGTGCTGCGAGATCTTCGAAGAAGCGGGGCGGGGGCTGCTGGGGCCGTTGGCGCTGAACTGCGCGCCGCCCGACCAGCCCAATATGCTGACGCTGCTCGAGCTCGGCAACGCGGGCCAGCTGCGGCGCTATCTCGCGCCCCTGGCGCGCGGCGAAAAGCGCGCTTGCTTCGCCATGACGGAACCCGCGCCCGGCGCGGGCTCCGATCCGGGCATGCTGCGCACCCGCGCGGAACGCTGCGCGGATGGATGGGTGCTGGACGGCCACAAGAAATTCATCAGCGGCGGGGTCAAGGCCGATTTCGCGCTGGTCGAGGCGGATACGGACGAAGGCGTGACGCTGTTCATCGTGGAAGCGGGCACGCCCGGCTACCGCGTGGCGCGCGACATTCCCACGATAACGGGCTACCAGATCGGCGGGCACGCCGAGATGCATTTTGACCGCTGCAAGCTGCCCGGCGCCGCGGTGCTGGGCAAGGTGGGCAAGGGCCTGCAATATGCGCAGCTGCGCCTGGAGCCGGCACGCCTGTCGCACTGCATGCGCTTCATCGGCCGCGCGTCCCGGGCGCTGGAACTGGCCCAGGCTTATGTGCAAGAGCGCGAGTCTTTCGGCAGCCGCCTGGCCGAGCTTCAGCAGGTGCAGGCCATGATCGCCGATTCGCACATCGACCTGCACGCGGCGCGCCTGATGACGCGGCATTGCGCGCGGCGCATGGACGCCGGACTATCGGTGAAGCATGAATCGTCGATGGCCAAGGTTTTCGTGTCGGAAGCCGTCAACCGGGTCGTGGATCGCGCCGTGCAGCTGATGGGAGCGCTTGGCGTCTCGGACGACACGCCGGTTTCCATGATATGGCGCGAAGCGCGGCCCTTCCGCATCTACGATGGCGCGAACGAACTGCACCGCGCCACCCTGGGCAGGCGTATCCTGGCTCATCAGCTGCTTCCTTGAGAGAACGAACATGACGTCCACATTCACGGGTTTTCGGCTGCACGCGCCGGAAGGCGGCGGGCAGGCGCCCGCGCTGCGCAAAGAAACACTGTCGCTGGAAGACCTGTCCGCCGGAGACACCGTCATAAAAGTCGCCTTTGCGGGGGTGAACTATAAAGACGCCCTGGCCGCCACCGGCCAGGGGAAAATCATACGGCGCTATCCGCGCATCGGCGGCATAGACCTGAGCGGGCGCGTCGTGTCCTCGGCCGCGCCCGGCCTGGCGCCCGGCGACGAGGTCGTCGTGCACGGCTACGGCCTGGGCGTGGACCACGACGGCGGGTATGCGCAGTATGCGCGCGTGCGCGGCGAATGGGTCATGCCGCTGCCCGCCGGCATCAGCCTGATCGACGCCGCCACCTTGGGGACCGCGGGGTATACGGCCGGGCTGGCGCTTCACTGCATGGAACACAATGGGCTGGAGCCTGCCAAAGGGCCCGTCGCCGTCAGCGGCGCCACGGGCGGGGCGGGCGGCATTGCCATCGACATCCTGAGCCGGCGCGGCTACGAGGTCACGGCCGTGTCCGGCAAGGCGGACGACTGCCGGGACTATCTCGCGTCCTTGGGCGCCAAAGACGTCATCGCCCCGCCGGATTTCGGCGCGGCCGCGCCCCTGGCGCACGCGCGCTGGGCCGGCTGCGTCGATGCGGTGGGCGGCCCGATGCTGGCCTGGATGCTCGGCGCCACGCAAAGCGAAGGCGTCGTCGCCGCCTTCGGCAACGCCGGCGGCAACGAGCTTTCCACCACGGTATTTCCTTTCATACTGCGCGGGGTGAAGCTGCTGGGCATCAACGCCAACAGCCCGATGGACGTGCGCCGGGAAGTCTGGGCCAAGCTCGCCACGGTGTATCGTCCCGCCCGGCTGCAGGCGATCCGGCGCACGATTGCGCTGGACGGCCTGCCGGACGCGGTGGCGTCCATGCTGGCGCGGCGCAGCCATGGGCGCATCGTCATCGACATGAGCCTGTGATTACGTTTCCCCCATTTTTCATTGCAATTCGCCGAACCATGACTTCCACCGCCACGCTGAATTCCCTTTTCGCCCCTCGCAGCATCGCCGTCGTCGGCGCGTCCAACACGCGGGGGAAATCGGGCGCGACGCCCATCGCGCTGTTGCGCAAGCAGGGCTATGCCGGCCGCATCCATCCCGTGAACCCGAAAGAGCATGAGGTGCAGGGGCTGCCCTGCTTTCCAACCATAGGAGACATCGACGGCGACGTGGACCTGGCCATCATCGCCGTGCCGGCCAGGTTTGCGCGGGGCGCGCTGGAAGCCGCCCGGCCGGGGCAGCTGGGCAACGCGGTCATCTTCACCTCTGGATTCGCCGAGGTGGACGAGGCCGGACGCGCGGAGCAGAAGGCGCTTCAGGCCTTGGCCGGGCAGCGCGGCATACGCCTGCTGGGGCCCAACTGCCTGGGTTTCATGAACATCCCGCAAAACGTCTACGCCACGTTTTCGCCGGCGCCGCTGACCGGCATCGTGCCCGCCGGCAAGATCGGCATGGTCACGCAGAGCGGGGCTTTCGGCGCTTACGCCTACAGCATGGCGCGAGAACGCGGGATCGGCCTGTCGTTCTGGGTCAGCACCGGCAATGAAAGCGACGTGGACGTCGCCGATTGCATGCAATGGCTGGTGCAGGACCCGAATACCGAAGTCATCATGGCCTACATGGAAGGCTGCCAGGACGGCGAGGCCCTGAAGCTGGCCTTGCGCGCCGCGCACGAAGCGGGCAAGCCGGTGGTCGTCACCAAGATAGGCCGTACCGCCGCGGGGGCGCAGGCCGCGGCATCGCACACCGCCGCCCTGGCGGGCAATGATGCGGTTTACGACGCGCTGTTTCGGCAATATGGCGCTTACCGGGCGCACAGCATGGACGAATTCTTCACCCTGGGGCAGGCGCTCAGCATCTGGAAGGGCGGGCGTGCCCGGCGCAGCCTGGGCATCGTCACCATTTCCGGCGGCGTCGGCGCCTTGATGGCCGACGAGGCCGACGACC
>JACDJC010000281.1_pt1 | contig 64481 bp, 53 predicted proteins | sample 7454191 | NCBI WGS metagenome assembly JACDJC01 (sample SAMN14253291, study PRJNA609438) | sludge metagenome | isolation source: sludge after 25d culture with pyrite and EDTA | collected 2018-12-20 | reverse complement strand
GTGGCAGGCTGCCCGGCTCGCGCTGCCGCGCCGCCAGCATGTCGGCCGAGAATTCCTGGTCGCGAAAGACGGTCAGCCCTTCCTTGAGCGTGAGCTGGAACCAGTCGCGGCAGGTGACCCGGTTGCCGGTCCAGTTGTGGAAATACTCGTGACCGACGACGGACTCGATGGCGGCGAAATCCCGGTCGGTGGCGATCTCCGGATCGGCCAGCACGTACTTCGAGTTGAAGATGTTCAGGCCCTTGTTCTCCATCGCGCCCATGTTGAAGTCGCCGACGGCGACGATCATGAAGCGGTCGAGATCGAGTTCGAGGCCGAAGCGTTCCTCATCCCAGCGGATCGCCCGTTCGAGCGAATCGAGCGCATGGGCGGTGCGGCCCTCGTTGCCGGGTTCCACCCAGGCCTGCAGCAGTACCTCGCGCCCGGAGCGGGTGTGCAGGCGGCGTTCGCTGACGGCCAGCCGGCCGGCCACCAGGGCAAACAGATAGGACGGCTTCGGAAACGGGTCGTGCCAGGTCGCCTGATGCCAGTCGGCTTCGGTCGGATGCGCGTACGGCCCGCTGGCGACCAGATTGCCGTTGGACAGCAGGATCGGATACCGTTCGCGCGCGCCGCGCAGCGTCACCGTGTAGTGCGCCATCACGTCGGGGCGATCCGGAAACCAGGTGATGCGCCGGAAGCCCTGTGCCTCGCACTGGGTGAACAGGCCGTCACTGGATTCGTACAGGCCACTCAGGGCGGTGTTGGCCCGCGGGTCGATGCGCACCGTCGTGCGCACGGTACAGTGATCCGGCAGGCCGGTGATCGTCAGGGTGCACTCGTCGGCGTGCCATGACTCGCTCGCGGGCCGCTCGCCGTCGATGCACAGATCGAGCAGTTCCAGTCCCTCGCCGTCCAGAACCAGTGCCACATCGGCTGTCGCGACCGGGTTGCGCCGCACTGACAGTGTCGATTGCACCCGGGTGGCGTGCGGATCGAGGTCGAAGACCAGATGGACGTCATCGACGAACCAGGCGGGAGGCAGATACGCGCTGCGCAGGACGGTCACGAGGGATCTCGCATGGGCGGCCGGGGGCTTTCGATTGTAAGCGTTCCCCGGGAGACCTCGCGGCCGACGCACGACGGGCTTGCCGCAGTCGCGATTTCTGCCGCCGGACCGGCAGGACACCATCCGGATGGGGCCGGATCGAGGCTGGATGTCAGGAGCAGCCGGAGCGGCAGCAGCGCTCCAGGCTTTCGGGGGGCAGCCCGGCGTCCCGGTGTATCGTTGTCCGCACCCGGTGCGTGCCGTCTTCGGGTGAGGACGGTCGTCGAGCGGAAACCCGATGCGGAGGGCAGGCAATGATCCGGTTCTTTCACCTTGGCGGGCTGACCTTGCTCGCGTTCGCGTCGGCGCTGCTGGCCGGCTGCGCCGCGCCGCTGCGCGGCGAAATCACGACCTTTCATCAATGGCCGGCCGAGGCGCCACGGGTCGTGAGCCTGGTGCGCACCGCGCAGCAGCACGACAGTCTTGCGCATGACAACCACGAGCAGGCGCTGCGCGGTGAACTGGTGCGGGCCGGCTTCCGCATTGCGCCGGATGCGCGTTTCGCCCTGTCCTTCGATTACCGGGTCAAGCGCCATTTCGGTGCGATGGTCGAATACCAGCCGATGATCCAGCCGTATTTCTGGTGGAGCGGTTTCGGTCCGCACATGGGGCTGACGATCGGCGGACCGTTTCCCTGGTGGGGCACGCCGTACGTCCCGGTCGCCAGTGACCGGATCTGGTACGACTATCGTCTGCGGGTCTGGATCGAGGATCGTTCGGTGCAACCGGCGCACCGGGTCTACGAAGCCAGTGCGGCCGCCGACAGCTATGTGCCGGAAGCCGGCGAAGTCCTGCCTCTGCTGGCGCGCGCCCTGTTCACCGATTTCCCGGGCACCAACGGCGCCACGCGGCGCGTGACCGTGCCGCGCGCGCAATAGGACTGGTCGCAATGCCCCGCATCCGTTCGCTGCTCGTCGCCAACCGCTCGGAGATTGCCATTCGCGTGATGCGCGCGGCGGCGGAACTGGGCATGCGAACCGTGGCGATCCATTCGCACGAGGACCGTTTCTCCCTGCATCGTTTCAAGGCCGACGAGAGTTACCGCGTCGGTCACGGGCAAAAGCCGCTGCAGGCGTATCTCGATATCGACGACATCCTGCGCGTCGCGCGCCAGGCGCGGGTAGATGCGATTCATCCGGGCTACGGCTTCCTGTCGGAGAACCCCGAGTTTGCGCGCGCCTGCCAGCGTGCCGGAATCCTCTTCGTCGGCCCGACCCCCGAGGTGATGGTGACCCTCGGCAACAAGGTCGCCGCGCGCGCCGCCGCCGTGGCCGCCGGCGTACCCGTGGTGCCGGCCACGGGACCGTTGCCGGATGATCCCGGACGCGCCCGGGCCATGGCCGATGCGCTCGGCTATCCGTGCATGCTCAAGGCAAGCTGGGGCGGCGGCGGACGCGGGATGCGCGTGATCGAATCGACGGCCGGGCTCGAGGCGCAGATCGGTTCGGCACGGCATGAGGCGAAAGCGGCTTTCGGCAACGACGAGGTCTATCTGGAAAAGCTCGTGCGTCGCGCCCGCCACGTCGAGGTGCAGGTGCTCGGCGATCTGTACGGCAACCTGGTGCACCTGTACGAACGCGACTGTTCGGTGCAGCGGCGCAACCAGAAGGTGGTCGAACGTGCGCCCGCCCCCTGGCTGGATGAGGGCGCGCGCGAGCGGCTGTGCGAGGCGGCCTTGCGCCTGATGCGCAGCGTCGGCTATACCCATGCGGGCACGGTCGAGTTCCTGACGGATGCCGACACCGGCGAATTCCATTTCATCGAGGTCAACCCGCGCATCCAGGTGGAGCATACGGTGACCGAGCAGGTCACCGGCATCGACATCGTGAAAGCGCAGTTGCGCATCAGCGAGGGCATGCGTATCGGCGGACCGGCAGACGCCGGCAGGCTGTCATCGGGCGTCGGCGCCAGCGCCGGATCGGCTGCGGTTGCAGGCGGGCTCGACGGTTCCCGGGAAGATTGCGATGCGGCCGTGCCGGAGCAGGCGCTGATCCGTTTGAACGGGCACGCGTTGCAGTGCCGGATCACCACCGAGGATCCGGAGAACGCCTTTCGCCCCGATTACGGACGCATCACTGCCTATCGCAGCGCGGCCGGCTTCGGCTTGCGCCTGGATGGCGGGACTGCGTATACGGGCGCCGTGATCACGCCGTACTACGACTCGCTGCTGGTGAAGGTGACGGCATGGGCGCCGACGCCGCAGGAGGCCATCCGGCGGATGGATCGCGGCCTGCGCGAGTTCCGCATCCGCGGCGTGGCGACGAATCTGCAGTTCGTCGAGAACGTCATCAATCATCCGGACTTCGTCGCCGGCCGGGTGACGACCCGTTTCATCGACGAGACACCGGAGCTGTTCCGCTTCAAGCCGCGTCGCGACCGCGCGACGCGGCTGTTGCGTTTCATCGGCGAGGTGACGGTCAACGGCCATCCGGACCTGAAGGGCCGCCAGCCACCCGACCTTGCCCGGCATGAACTGTCGCTGCCGCCGCCGTCGCTGCTTGCGGCCGTCGAACCGGTACCGCCTGGCCCGCGCGAGCGCCTGCTGGCGGACGGTCCGGAACGATTCGCGCGCTGGATGTTCGAGCAGCCGCGCGCGCTGCTCACCGACACGACGATGCGCGATGCGCACCAGTCGCTGCTGGCCACCCGCATGCGCACGATCGACATGCTGCGCATCGCACCGTATTACGCCCGTGCGCTGCCCGGACTGTTCTCGCTCGAGTGCTGGGGCGGGGCGACGTTCGATGCTTCGTTGCGCTTCCTGAAGGAAGATCCCTGGGAGCGCCTGGCGCGGCTGCGCGCGGCGGTCCCGAACATTCTGCTGCAGATGTTGCTGCGCGGCAGCAATGCGGTCGGCTACACGAATTATCCGGACGACATCGTGCGCTGGTTCATCCGGCAGGCGGCCGCGGCCGGAATCGATCTGTTCCGCGTCTTCGATTCGCTCAACCAGGTCGACAACATGCGCGTGGCCATCGACGCCGTCCTCGAAGCCGGGGCGCTGTGCGAAGGCGCCATCTGCTATACGGCCGATCTGCACGACCCCGCGCGGCCGAAATATTCGCTGCCGTATTACCTCGACGCGGCGCGCCGGCTGCAGCAGGCCGGCGTGCACGTGCTCGGCATCAAGGACATGGCCGGTGTGTGCCGGCCGCGTGCGGCGCGCGAACTGGTGCACGCCCTGCGCAGCGAGACCGGCCTGCCGGTGCATTTCCACACCCACGACACCAGCGGCGGCGCGGTCGCGTCGGTGCTGGCGGCGCTCGACGGTGGCGCCGCCGCGGTCGACGGCGCAATGGATGCAATGAGCGGGCTGACGTCGCAGCCGAATCTCGGCACGATCGTCGCGGCGCTCGAAGGCGGGCCGCGCGATCCGGGAATCGACCGGGACGCGATGCAGGCGATCTCGCATTACTGGGAGAGTGTGCGCGCGCTCTATGCGCCGTTCGAGGCCGGCATCCGGGCCGGTACGTCCGACGTCTACCGGCACGAGATGCCGGGCGGACAGTACACGAATCTGCGCGAGCAGGCGCGCGCGCTCGGCCTCGAACGGCGCTGGCCCGAGATCGCCCGCGCCTATGCCGAGGTCAACCGGATCTTCGGCGACATCGTCAAGGTGACTCCGACCTCGAAGGTCGTCGGCGATCTGGCCCTGCACATGGTCGCCAACGACCTGTCGGGCGACGACGTCGTCGATCCGCAGCGCGAGGTCGCCTTTCCCGAAAGCGTGGTCGCCCTGTTTCGCGGGGAACTCGGCTTTCCGCCCGACGGCTTTCCGCCGGCGTTGTCGCGCAAGGTGTTGCGCTGCGACAGTGCGCGGCCGATCGAGCCCGAGCCGCCAACGCCGTATCGGCCGGGCGATCGCCTGCCGCCGGTGGATCCCGACGCGCTGCGGGCACAGGCAGCGAAGGCGATCGGGCGGCAGGTCGATGACAATGAAGTCGCTTCCTGGGCGATGTATCCGAAAGTGTTCGGGGACTATGCCGGGCATCGGCGCACGTATGGCGACGTATCGGCCCTGCCGACACAGACGTTCTTCTACGGCATGCGTGAAGGCGAGGAAATCACGATCGACATCGATCGCGGCAAGACCCTGATCGTGGCGATGCAGGGGGTGGCACCGGCCGACGACAATGGTGTCGTGCGCGTCTTTTTCGAACTCAACGGCCAGGCGCGCATGATGCGCATCGACCAGGCCGGCGCCAGCCGCGTGCAGCGCCGGCCCCAGGCGCGCGTCGACGATCCGGCGCACGTGCCGGCACCGATGCCCGGGATGATCGTCAGCGTGGCCGTCCAGCCGGGTCAGGCGGTGCGCTCGGGCGATGCGCTGCTGTCGATCGAAGCCATGAAAATGGAGACGCGCATCCGCGCCGAACGCGATGCCAGTGTGCGCGCCGTGCACGTCAAGCCGGGCGATGCGGTCGATGCGCACGATCTGCTGATCGAACTCGATCTCGCGCCGTCGGCCGGCCACGCGCAGGACGGTGATCGGGTGTCAGTGGACGAGGACGGGCTCGAGCGGACGTGAGCCGACGTGACCGGACAGGCGGGACGGGCAACCGACAGCGTGCCGATCGGACCGACGCGGCGGGGGCGGCGGGGGTGGCGGATTGGCCGCCGGTGACGGCCGTACACCGTCTGCCGTTTCGTGCTCTGTTCGACTGGCCGCGCACACTCGGCTTTCTGGCCGTCCGCTGCATCCCCGGAGTGGAGACGGTCGTTGGCGATTCGTACGTGCGCACGGTACGCTGGGTCGTCGACGGGGCGGATCGGCATGGCCGGCTGCGGGTCTCATCGCGGCCCGGATGCTCCGCGCTGCAGGTGGAGCTGACTCCGACTCTGTACGGCGCGACGCAGCCGATCCTGAATCACCTGCGCGCCGTCTTCGACCTCGATCTGGACATGTCGCAGCCGCTGGCCGTTTTGCCGGCCGACACGCCGATGCACGGTCCGATGCGCATCGTCGGCAGCTTCGACGGCTTCGAACTGGCGCTGCGCGCGATCATCGGTCAGCAGATCAGCGTCAAGGCCGCGCGCACTGTGATCGGGCGCATCGTCGAACGGCTGGGTGCGGTGCTCGGGGAAGAACCGGTCAGCAGCGGGGCGGGCCGCGTCTTTCCGTCGCCGGCCGCACTGGCGCAACTCGATGAGACGGCCATTGCCGCCTTCGGTACCAGCCTGCGCCGGGCGCAGACGATCCGTCTGCTGGCAACGGCGATGGCCTCGGGCGAAATCGTCCTGATGCCCGGGGTCGCGCCCGAACCGATGATCGATCGCCTGTGTGCGCTGCCGGGCATCGGCGACTGGACGGCGCAGTACATCGCGCTGCGCGCACTGTGCTGGCGTGATGCGTTTCCGGCCGGCGATCTGGCCGTGCTGCGCGCGCTTGACGTGCGCACGCCGGCGGCCGCGCGGACGATCGCCCGCGCCTGGCGTCCCTGGCGCGCGTATGCGGTGATGAACCTGTGGGGCCGCTTGTCGGCCGGGCGCTGACGCCGGGCGCCGATCGTTTCCCGGAAATCCGGCCGGTTGACCCCTGTCAAAACGGGCCGCGCATGATTTGGGCACGATGGCGCGATGAATGTTCCAGCAGATGGCGTCGTTTCCCTGTGCGAGTTGCTCGGCGCAACGCTTGCCCTTCGCCGCCAGTCCTCGTCGCGGTATCGGCAACTGGCGGTTTCGTCGCAAGGCAACGGCGAGGCCGGGTGGCAGCGCGCGTTTTCGCAGCTTGCCGTGAGCGAAGCGGAATTTGCCGCGCGCATCGAGAATGCCCTCGCGGGCATCGATGCGGATTCGGTCCTGTCCGAACAGATCGCCTGGGCGGAGCCGGACCCTTCTTACATGCCGGCACTGCCGGACTCCCCGGCGGCCGCGCTCGGGGTTGCGCGCTACAATGAACGCTGCATGCGTGCCGTGTTCGAACATCTGGCGGCGACGTCGTCGATCGAATCGGTGCGGATGCGCGCGCTGGAAATGGCACTGGCCGAAAGCCGTCACCTGTCGTCGATCGAAAAGCTGCTGGCACCGTTGCAGACTGCCGACTGCGGCGGCCCGCAACGGCGGTGAAGCGGTCGGTTCAGGCGTTCGGTTTCAGACCTTCCGTTTCGGCCGGCCCGATCCCGCATCTGATCCGGATCGGCACTGCCGGACGATACGGGGCGGGCGGTGACGGACGGGGGAACGACACGCAGCTTCCCCGGGATCCGGGTCCGCCGCGTTCCGGGCGGCCGAAGGCCGGCGCGTCCGATCGAACCGATCCGCAAGCGAGACCCTGTTGGACGAAGTCGAATCGATACCGCATCTGCGTGAAACGCTGCTGTTTCTCGCGCTTGCCGGCATTCTCGTCCCCTCGCTGCAGCGCCTCAAGGTCGGGCCGGTCCCCGGATATCTCGCGGTCGGAATGCTGCTCGGGCCGTTCGGACTGGGTCGCCTGGCCACCGGAACGGATGCCTTCGGCAAGGCGCTGAGCTGGCTGGCTTTCCCTCATTTCGAGGCGATCTCGATTCTGGCCGGCATCGGCGTCGTCTTCCTGATGTTCACGATCGGCCTCGAGCTGTCGGCGCGTCGCCTCTGGTCGATGCGACGCTGGGTGTTCGGCGCCGGCATGGCGCAGGTCGGCATCACCGCCGGACTGATCTTCGTCCTGCTCGATACCTTTGGCGTCGAGCGTGGCCAGGCGCTGGTCATCGGCCTGGCGCTGTCGTTTTCCTCGACGGCCGTCGTCATGCAGATGCTGGTTGCGCGCCACGAACTGCAAAGCCCGCTCGGTCAGGCTTCGTTTGCCATCCTGCTGCTTCAGGATCTGGCCGTCGTGCCGGTGCTCATTCTCGTGTCCCTGCTGGCGGTCCCCGGTCAGGGGCCGGTCGGCATGGTCGCCTCGCTCGCACTGGCCAAGGCGGCTTTCGCCATCATTGCCATCTTCCTGCTCGGACGCATGGGGATCGGGCCGTTGTTTCGCAAGTTCACCGCGAACCGGCAGGCCGACACCTTCATGGCGCTGATCCTGCTGGCCTCGCTGAGCATTGCCTCACTGACCTGGCTGGCCGGACTGTCGATGGCGCTGGGCGCGATGCTGGCCGGCCTGCTGCTGGCTGAAACCGAATATCGCCATCAGGTGATCGTGATGGTCGAGCCGTTCCGCGGCCTGCTGATGGGTGTCTTCTTCCTGTCGGTCGGGATGTCGATCGATCCGCTGGCGATCCTGCACCAGCCGTTCAGCCTGCTGGCGGCGATTGCCGGCCTGTTCGTGGTCAAGACGCTGGTCATGGCACTGATCCTGCGGCTGGGACGCATGCCGCGCATGAAGGCCCTGCACGGTGGTCTGCTGCTCGGCCAGGGGGGCGAATTCGCTTTCGTCGTCTTCGGCGTCGCGACGACGCTCGGCCTGCTCGATGCCGCGCGGGGCGGCTTCCTGATGCTGGTGGTCGGGCTGTCGATGTTCATCGCCCCCTTCGTGGCCGCCTGGGGGCGGCGGCTGGAGCAGCGCCAGGGCCGGTCGGTGTCCGCCGCTGCCGACGGGGCTGCCGGAGCGGACGGGTCAGTCGAAGGCGGGCCGGGCGCGCCGGCCGTACCCGCCGGCGGCGGGCATATCGTCATTGCCGGATTCGGTCGCATCGGGCAGTCGATGACCAACCTGTTCGACGCGCATGCCATCGCCTGGCTCGCGATCGATCCCGATCCGCATGTCGTCTCGCCGTTTCATGCACGCGGGCAACCGGTCTTCGTCGGCGACGCGAGCCGCGCCGATCTGCTGCGCCAGCTCGATCTGCCGCATGCCGGTGCCGTCGTGCTCACGATGGACGAGCCGATCGCCGCGGTACGCGCCGTGCGCGCGATCCGCAGCGAAGCGCCGGATGTCACCATTTATGCGCGTGCGCGCGACGAGCACCATGCCGGCACGCTCTATTCGGCCGGTGCCGACGATGTCATCCTGGAGACGTTCGAGCCGGCGCTGCAACTGGCGGCACTGGCACTCGAGCACAGCGGCATCGCCGAACAGAAGGTGCACGAAAGCCTGATGAACGAGCGCGCCGAGCGCATCCGCGCGTATCGCGACCAGCCCGCCCCGGGATGAGCACCGGGGTGGTGGTCGCAATGTGCGCGTCAGCGCGCTCGCCGGCTGCGCGTGTTCTTCAGTCCTCGAACGGCAGGCCGACGTAGTTCTCGGCCAGCGAAGTGGAGGCCGCCACCGAGCCGGTCAGGTAGTGCAGTTCGGTCTCCTGGATCTTCTGGCCGAATTCGCCGGTGTCGGGGAAGCGGTGCATGATCGAGGTCATCCACCAGGAGAAGCGCACCGCCCTCCAGACCCGCCGCAGGCACTTGTCGGAATAGGCGTCGATTTCCGTCATCGAGCCGTTGCGGTAGTGATCGATCAGCGCACGCGACAGATAGCGCACGTCGCTGGCGGCCAGGTTCAGCCCCTTGGCGCCGGTCGGCGGCACGATGTGCGCCGCGTCGCCGGCAAGCAGCAGGCGGCCGAAGCGCATCGGCTCGGCGACGAAACTGCGCAGCGGAGCGATGCTCTTCTCGATCGACGGGCCGGTGATCATCGTGCGTGCCGCCTCGGGGTCGACGCGGCGCCTGATCTCCTCCCAGAAGCGCTCGTCGGACCAGTCCTCCACCTTTTCTTCCAGCGGCAACTGGATGTAATAGCGGCTGCGCGTGCGCGAGCGCATGCTGCACAGCGCGAAGCCGCGCGGATGGTTGACGTAGATGAGCTCTTCAGCCACCGGCGGCACGTCCGCGAGCAGGCCGAGCCAGCCGAACGGAAACACGCGTTCGTATTCCTTCACGGCATTGCGCGGGATCGTCTGCCGGCTGACGCCGTGAAAACCGTCGCAACCGGCGATGAAGTCGCATTCGATCTCGTGCGTCACGCCATCCTTGCGGTAGCGGACCTTCGGGCGCTGGCCGTCGAAATCGTGGATCGAGACGTCTTCCGCCTCGTACACCGTGCGTCCGCCTTCGGCGGCACGCACTTCCATCAGGTCGCGCGTGACCTCCGTCTGGCCGTAGACCATGACATGCTTGCCGCCCGTCAGGTCGGCCAGGTCGATGCGGTGACGGATGCCGTCGAAGCACAGGTTGATGCCGCCGTGCACCAGTCCTTCGGCGTGCATCCGCTCGCCGATCCCGGCCTCGTCGAGCAGGTCGACGGCCACCTGTTCGAGCACACCCGCACGGATGCGCCCGAGCACGTACTCGCCGCTGCGCCGCTCGAGAATGATGGCGTCGATGCCGGCGCGAAACAGCAACTGTCCGAGCAGCAGACCGGCGGGGCCTGCACCGATGATCACGACCTGTACGCGCATGATGGTTCCTCCTCGAGAATATGCGTAGGCTTTCGTGCAATGGTACGGCTTCATGCGGGGATAATGCCCACGCGGGCAGCGATGGTTTGGTTTCGGGGCGATCCGGCCCGCCTTGCCGATGCGCCCGACGGCTTCCGATGTGCCGATTCGAGAGAAGGGGATCCGCTACATGTTTCGTGATCGTGACGATGCAGCACGACAACTGGTGCAGGCGCTTGCACCGATCGTGTGGGAGGGGCCCCCGGGGCAGAGGCCTCCGGGACAGAGGCCCCTGATCCTGGCCGTGCCGCGTGGTGCGGTGCGCATGGGGCGCCAGATCGCGGATGCGCTCGGCGGCGATCTGGACATCGTGCTCGTGCGCAAGATCAGCGCCCGCTATCAGCCCGAACTCGCCCTGGGAGCGATCGATGAACAGGGTGAAGTGCATTGGACGTCCGCCGAGGCGGCACGGCGCACCGATCCGATGTGGCTCGAATACGAGAAGCGCCAGCAGCTCGAACTGCTGCAGCGCCGTCGCGAGCGCTACCGGGCCGGGCGCCCCGCGCTGGACCCGGCCGGTAGAGTGACGATCATCGTCGATGACGGGCTGGCGACGGGCTCGACCATGATCGCTGCGCTGAATGCGATCCGTGCGCGCCGGCCGGCGCGGCTGATCTGCGCGGTGCCGGTCGGTGCCCCGGACAGCGTGCGGCGCGTGACGCCCTGGGCGGACCAGGTGATCTGCCTGGAAACACCGGCCGACTTCCGTGCGGTGTCATCGCACTTCGAGGAATTTCCGCAGCTCGACGACGAGGACGTCGTGCGGGCGCTGGCGCCGCCGGAAGCGTCGCCGGGCCAGAAGGGCGCGGAGTAGGGGCTTCGGACGCTCAGCGGTCCTGTGCGTACAGGCTGCCGCTGGCCATCGGATCGCAACGCGCCGCATCGGCGATGCCGGGCAGCGGCTCGTCGCTCCACTCGTCGCATCCGCTGCGGCCATCGGTGCGCGGGCCCCACCAGGCCGGACCCATGTACACGAGCACGAGCCCCCAGGCGGCGACCCAGGCAATCGACGAGAGAGCGAACAGCATCCCGGCAGGTGCATCGGCAATGCCGGCGGCCGCGCGCAGCAGCGCGGCGAGAATGAGCAGCACCGTGCCGACCGGTGTCCAGAGACGGCGATCGAGCGGGCGGCCGGCGTGCATCCGCCCGGCAATGTTCAGCACTGCATAGGTCGACAAGCCCATGGCGCCGACGGCCAGCAGGTGTACGCCGCCGCTCGGGGCCAGCGGCAGCCCGAGCAGTGCCGCGCCCATCCAGGCATAGCCCAGCGCCATCAGCCAGTAGACGGCATAGAGCATGCCGGCCCAGCGATCGAACAGCGCCCGGCCGACGTGCCAGTCGTTCAGCAGGTTCAGCACCGCGGCGCCGGCTGCCAGTGCGATCCAGCCGAGGATGGCCGAGTCCGGCAGGAACAGCGTGGCCAGTGCGTGCAGCGCAATCATGGCGATGGCCAGATTGCGTCGCGGCGGCCGCGCCCGGTATTCGTCGAGGTCGTCGTCGCTGTCATCGCCTCCGGTGCGGGCACGCCGGGCATCGAGCGCGTCGTTGACGATGCGCATCGAGACACGGCTCATGGCCACGACGACCAGGATCATCATGGCGTCGATGGCGGCATTGACCCAGCGCACCGGCCAGTCGCCGCGCAGGACGTCGAACCAGAAACCGGCCGTGACCAGTGCGAACGCTGTCAGGCCCCAGAAGAAACCGCGGTGCCGGCGTTGCGGATCGCGCAGCAGCGGGCCGCCGAGCAGTGCCGGCAGGGCGACGGCCAGCGCCGTTTCACAGATGGCCGCCGGCCATGGGCCGATCGTCGCCGAGAACCAGAAGGTCAGCCGTGCGGCGAGCCACAGCAGGAAGATGGCCAGCGAGACCGATGCGCCGAACGGGGCGCTGTCAGTGAATTCGGGTACGGCGGTCAGGACGAAACCGGCGATGGCCGCCAGTCCGACGCCGAACATCAGTTCGTGCGCGTGCCAGACGATCGGTCCGCCCGGCACCTGCGGCAATGCCGTGCCCAGAGAAAAAGCCGCGCCGGAAAATGCGATGCCGATGAAGGCCCACAGTGCGGTCGCGAGAAAGAGCGGGCGGAACGGACAGGCGAGAACCGGCCACCGGAGTGTCCACGGCGCCTGCGCCTGCGTACCGTTCAGCATCGCGGGGCCTTGCGCACGAACGGCACGACCGAGGGCGAACCGGCTCCATCGCGCAGGACCGGTGTTGCCGCCATTGCCGTGGGCTCGACACCGTCGCCGGCAAGTGCATCGATGCCGGTGCCATGCGGTGCACCTGCCTGGACGTCCGTCCCGGCCACGGCCAGCGCCGCCGGTGCCGCCGGTGCCGCCGTCCGGTGCGGTGATTCATTCGCGTGCGGCAACATCGGCGGCAGCCCGAAGCTGTGACGCACGTCGGCGCGCGCGAGCAGCTGGGCCGTGCCGGCGTGGATCCAGGCGTCGTCGCGCAGTGTGGCGGCGCGTTCGAGTTCGATGCGCGCGATGATGCGTCCCGGATCCGCCGCCATCACGAGGATCCGGTCCGACAGGCGCACGGCTTCGGTCAGATCGTGCGTGATCATCAGCACGCCGACACTGCGCCGGGTCAGATGATCCAGCAGCAGGCGGTACATTTCTTCGCGCAGGCCGATGTCGAGCGCCGAAAACGGCTCGTCGAGCAGCAGCAGATCAGGCTCGATCACGAGGGCGCGCGCAAGTGCCACGCGGCTTTGCATGCCGCCGGAGAGCTGGTGCGGGAATTTTGCGAAGTCGGCGTGCGCGAGCCCGAGTTGCAGACCCATCTCGCGTGCGCGGTGCTCGCACTCGCCGCGTCCGGCGCCACGCGCCGCCAGCCCGAGTGCGATGTTGTCGAGCGTCGATTTCCACGGCAGCAGGCGCGGCTGCTGGAACATGCAGGCCTGGCGCAGGAAGCCGTTGTCGATCGTGCCGCTGTCCGGGTAGAGCAGTTGCGCGCACAGATGCAGCAGCGTCGTCTTGCCGCAGCCCGACGGGCCCACCAGCGCGACGATTTCGCCCGCGCGCAGTTCGAAATCGATGTCCTCCAGCACCGTCTGGCGCGCGAATGCGTGATCCACGCCGCGCACGTGCAGGGCGGCCGCCGGCGTTGCCGGCGAATGAGCGCCTGGCATCCGGTTCATGGGCCTGCTCCGTGTGCGATCCCGGGTTCGCGCCAGCGCTCGACTTCCCGCTTGATCGGTTCGAGCAGCAGGTATTCGACGGCCAGCAGCAGGCCGACGATGGCCACGATCCAGGACATCGTCGCGGCGGTGTCCAGTTGCGAGCGGGCGATGGCCAGCGACGCCCCGACGCCGTCGGCACTCGACAGCAGTTCAGCCATGACGACGACCTTCCACGAGATGCCCAGCGCGGTGATCCAGGCCGGGAAGAGATACGAGATCACGTGCGGCAGGTAGACGTCGATCCACATCATTTTCGGCGGCAGGCCGAAGGCCTGGGCCATCGTCTTCAACTGGTTGTCCATCGTGCGCGCACCCTGCATCGCGCCGAGAAAGACGACCGGAAAGCCGGCGACGAAAACGGTGAAGACCGGCGTGCCGTCGCTGGCGCCGAACCACAGCATCGCCAGCACGAGCCAGGCGATCGGTGGCGTGCCGAGCAGTACGGTGACGATCGGCCGCGACATCGTCGATGCGGTCATCGACACGCCCGCCATCAGGCCGAGCATCGTGCCGGCGATCACCGACAGGCCGAACCCGATGACGGCGCGGCGCGCCGTCGCGGCAAGTTCCGGCCAGGCGCTGCCGTCGGCCAGGCCGTGCACGAGCGTGGCAAAAGCCGTGCGCGGATCGGGCAGCACCAGCGGGCCGTAGTGGGCGGCGATCGCCTCCCAGACGGCGATCAGCAGAAACAGGCTGGCGACCGCGCCCCAGCCACTCCACAGGTATGCGGGCAGCTTCGCGAGCACGGAGCGCAGCGAGTTCATCGGGCGATTATCGTCGTCTTCGGTCTTTCGGAGGGCAGCCCGGGGCGGCGTCGGGACGATCGTGCGGATCGCCCGCGCACCGATGCGGCGGACATCGATCCGCCGGCATCAGGAAAGCGGTGCATAAAAATCGTCTGGCGGCAGTTTGCCACCGATGAGCCCGGGATTGCGTTCCAGCAGTATGCGGAACAGGGTTTCCACCTCCGGCCTGGCACTGCGCGCATCAACGGCCTGCATGTGACCGTTTTCGATGGCATCGCTGATCGCTTCGGCGGCCAGCAGCGGAATGTGCTTCGCGACCTGTGCGCCGCATTCCCGTGCGTTGGCCTGGCACCAGCCGAGCGATTCGGCATAGACGCGGGCAATGGTTTCGACCGCCTCGGGACGTTCGCGCAAGGCACCCATCACGGCGATGCCGGCCTGCGGGATGCGCGCCTCGCCGCCGAAGGCGCGTGACCATTCTTTCTGCAGGTCGATGGCCCGGTACAGGTCGGGGGCGACCAGGCTGGCCGGAAACGAACCCGACTTGCGCAGCGCCATCGAGACCGCCGGCTCGGCCAGCAGCGCGTGGTCGACGCGCCGCGTCAGCAGCAGCTGCATCGCGTCCACCGGCGAGGCGACGTAGCGCAACTGCATGTCTTTGCGGGGATCGATGCCCTCGCGCTCGGCGATCAGGTGGAAGATGATGTCGGGCATGTCGCCGCGAAACGGCATGGCAATTTCCTTGCCTGCCAGATCCTTCAGCGTGTGCACCTCCGGATCGCGCGAGAGGATCCACAGGATGCCCCAGGTCGAGACATTGACGAGACGCAGCTTCGCGCCGCGATTGTAGAGATTGGCCGCCACGTTGACCGGCATCGCGAGCACGTCGGCCTTGCCTTCGAGCGCCATCATGCGCAGCTGGTCCGGGTCGCGCCAGTTGACGAAGCGCGTTTCACCGGCCAGGCCGGCGAGGGCGTTCGTCTCGGCCATGTGCACCAGCGGATTCGACACGCTCGCCGGCGGGCCACCCAGCGTCAGCACCGCCAGCCGTCCGCCCGGGTCCGCGTCGGCGGCAAGTGCCCGGCCCGGCCTTGCCAGGACCATCGCGGCGGCCCCGGCGGTCAGTCCGGCGGCGACAAAACGGCGGCGTGCGTCATGCATGTCAGAAGCTCCCGCGCAGACTCAGGCTGGCCGAACGCCCCGGTGCAGCGATTTCCTGACCGGTGATGCCTTCGGTGAGATGTTCGTGATAACGGCGATCAAACAGGTTGTCCACTCGCAGTTCCAGTTGCAGATCGGAAAGTCCGCTCACCCGGCCGAAGTTCCAGCCAAGGCGCGCGTCCGCGGTCGTGAATCCGCTGGTCCGGTCTTCGGTGCCCGACGTGAAGCGGGTGCCGACCCGGTTCTGGCGCGCCACGGTGCGCACGGCCGCGTGCCAGTACAGTCCGCTGCGCGCCGGCTGGCCGAGGCCGACCGTCAACTCGGCCGGCGGCATGAAGGCCAGCGGTTCGCGATCCTGATGATTCTGCCCGCGCAACCAGCTGAAGCCGATATTTGCGATGAAAGTCCCCAATGGCATCCATGCTTCTGCCTCCAGGCCGCGGATGACGACCCGGTCGAGGTTTTCGGTGAGCTTGATCGGCAGGCCGCTGCCCGGATGGATGGCCCCGGTGATGCGCCCGGCGATGTAGTCGTCGATGCGCGTGCGGTAGGCCGAGATCCGGTAGTCGATGGCACCGCCGCGCCCCTTCAGACCGGCTTCGATGCTGGTCGAGCGCTCCGGATCCAGCTGCGGATTGCCGATGTGGTAATAGCCGTCACCGCGCGCCGAGTCCTCGAAGCGTTCGCGCAGGTCGGCGGCACGCCAGGCGCGGCCGACGTTGGCGTAGAGCCGATGCGTCTCCGCCAGCGGCCAGCTCACCCCGAGCGACCACGACAGCGTGTCGTCCTTGTGGTCCAGGCCGCTCGTCTGCATGGCCGGCCCGGCACCCTTGCTGCGCGCGTCGCCGTCGATGCGGTCGTAGCGCAGGCCGGCGACGACACTGGCGCGGCCCCATTCCATTTCATCCTGGACGAACAGGCCGCTGGAACGCAGGCTGCCGCGATCGAACGGATCGTTGCGCACGTTGTTGTTGAAGAACGGCGGATTGTTGTCCATGTAGCGTTCGGGATCGGCACGCATCCGCCAGGTTTCGGCGCCGATCGTCAGCACGTGCGCATCGCCGGCCGGCAACACATAGCGGGCACGCAGTCCGTTGGTGCTGAAGGTCACGTCGTTACGTACGTAGTCGCGCCGCGTGCTGGCCGACCAGGCGCGGATCTGGCGGAAGACTTTCTGCTGCCAGAGTTCGGCCGACAGCTTTCCGGGGCCGACCAGCACGTCGGCGCCGGCTTCGATCAGGTCGCGACGCTGCTCGGGCGAGCGGATCGTCACCTTGCCCAGCGGCGGCGGGATGCCTGCTCCACCCGGCCGTCCGCCGGTGCGGGCCGAGCCCGGGTACCAGACGTCATCGACGGCGTGGCGCTGCAGGTTCATGCGCAGCGTGACAGCATCACTGGCGCGAAAGGCGTATTTCGCCAGCAGCGAATTCGAACGGAAGCCGGTGTGCTCTTCGCGCCCGTCCGGGCTGCGGTAATCATGGGCGTTTTCGGCGGCGGCACCGATGACCAGCGCGTGTTGCGGGCCGGAGCGCTGCAGCAGGATGGCGCCCGAGCGGGACGTGCCCAGCCCGAGGCCGAAGCGGCCGTGCAGCGCGGCTTCGTCGGAGAATTCCGGTTCGGGCGTGATCAGGTTGACTACCCCGCCCATGGCACCGCTGCCGTAGAGCACCGAGGACGGACCCTGGACGACTTCGACGCGGTCGAGCAGGCCGAGCGAGGCGAACGAGGCAAGTGCCCCCTGCGGTTGCGCCGAGTTCACGCGAATGCCGTCGACCAGCACGACGATGCTTTCCTTGCGCAGGCCGCGCAACACCGGGTTCTGTCCCCAGGCCCCGTCGGACTGCACCGCCATGCCGGCACGGCCGCGAAAGAGGTCGCCCGTAACGGTGGCGTCCTGCGGCTGCAGGACGGTCACCGCCTGCGGCGTGTCGGCTTCGTCGACGGCCCGACCGGTGGCCGTGACGACCACCGTATCGAGACTGGTTTGCGCCTGGACCGTGGTCGACAGGGGTACGGTCGGCAAAATGAGTGCCAGCGGGAGAAACCGGAGCATCGTCATGGCGGAATCGGGTCGATGAGAGTGTGCGTGATCATGGGGAGCGCCCTGCCCGGCATCGATCCGTCGATTTCGGGCAATTTCCCGGCCAACGGGCCTGTGGCCCGGAAACCGGATGGGAGGCAGTTCGGGAATCCAGCTGGAACCAGCTTGGCTCAAATAATAATCATTTTCATCTGAGGGAATCAAGTGATTCAGGAAATGCCGATGCCGGTGCCGCCGTGGACAGTGTCGCAATGGTTCAACACGGCCGCGCCGCTCACACTGGAGAGCCTGCGCGGGCGCATCGTCGTCGTGCACGCTTTCCAGATGCTGTGTCCCGGCTGCGTCGCGCACGGGCTGCCGCAGGCGCAGGCGGTGCAGCGCCGCTTCGCCGGTGACGATCTGGTCGTCGTCGGCCTGCACACCGTCTTCGAGCACCATGAGGCGATGACGCCGGTGGCGCTGGCCGCCTTCCTGCACGAATACCGGATCGGTTTTCCGGTCGGCGTGGATGCGCCGTCGGCCGATGGCCGCGACATGCCGACGACGATGCGCGCCTGGGGCATGCGCGGCACGCCGACGCTGATCGTCATCGATCGCGCCGGCCGGCTGCGCTCGCATTCGTTCGGCCAGGTCGAGGACCTGTTGCTCGGCGCGCTGATCGGCCGCCTGCTCGCCGAACCGGCCGGGGAGACCACGGCGGGCCCGTCAGGCTGAACAGGCGTGTCGGGCGGCCTGTCGTCGTCAGCCCGCTTCGTCGCGGACCGCAACGATCCGGCCATCGACGACTTCGATCGTGCGGTCGCAGCGGCTGGCGAGGTCGGGATTGTGCGTGACGAAGAGCACGGCGGTGCCTTCCTCGCGGTTGACGCGGCGAAACAGCTCGAACACGGCATCGGCGCTGCGCGTATCGAGGTTTCCGGTGGGTTCGTCGGCGAGCAGCAGGGGCGGGTTCATTGCCAGCGCACGCGCGACCGCCACGCGCTGCTGCTGTCCGCCGGACAGGCGATTGGCCGGCCGATGGCGCCATTCATGCAGTCCGACCTCTTCGAGCAGGCGCCCGGCCCGGCGGAACATGGCCGCGTCGGCGTGGCCGGCGGCGCCGAGCATCGGCAGGACGACGTTCTCGATGGCGCTGAAGGCCGACAGCAGGTGGTGATACTGGAAGACGAAACCGATGCTGTGCCCACGCAGGCGCGTGAGCGCGTCGTCGTCGAGCCGGGTCGTTTCCGCTCCGCACACCGACAGCGTTCCACTGCTCGGGCGATCGAGCAGACCGATGATGTTGAGCAGCGTGCTCTTGCCCGATCCGGACGGTCCCATGACGGCGCAGAATTCCCCGCGTCGCAGGATGAAGTCGATGCCGTGCAGCACTTCGGTTTCCACCGGCGTGCCGACGTTGAACGACTTGCGCACGGCGCGCAGTTCGACGACGGTGGGCGCCGGGCCGTCCGCCGATGCGCCGCTCCCGGACGCATGCGCACGTGCGGTGTCGTTGCCGGCGTCAGCCACGGATGGCCACCACCGGATCCAGACGCGAGGCGCGCAGCGCCGGCGCCACCGCCGAGGCCAGGCCGGTGAGCGTCGCCAGCACGAAGGTGATCACGAACAGCCACGGCTCGAACGCCAGCGGGAACAAGGGTGTCCCGTCGGCGTTGCGGGCGAACTGCTGCCACAGGGTCAGCGCCAGGACTCCGAGCGCGGAACCGGCCAGCGACCCGGTCAGCCCGAGCAGGCCGCCCTGCAACAGGAACATGCGCAGGATCTGGCCGCGCGAGATGCCCATGGCGCGCAGGATGCCGATCTCGCGCGAGCGCTGCACGACCGAGACCACGAGCACGCTGGCAATGCCGAAGGCCACCGACAGCGCGACGAAAAAGCGGATGACCGTGTTCGACGTCTGCTGGGCGTTGATCGCGGTGAAGAACTGCGCGTTGGTGCTGATCCAGCTGTCGGCCTGCACGCCGGTGGCGGCGGTGATGCGCTGCGCGATGCGCTCGGCCGCATAGACATCGTGCACGGTGATGTCGATGCCGGTGACGCCGCCGGGCAGCCCGAGCAGGCTTTGCGCCGTGTGCAGTGCCAGATAGGTCGTGCGCTGGTTGGCCCCCTTGTTGCCGAGATCGAAGATGCCGCTGACGGTCAGGGTGTTGCCGGCGCCCAGCGCCGAGGAGACGCGCAGCTTGTCACCCACGCCGACGCCCAGGTCGCTGGCCAGTTCGGTACCGATCAGGATGTCGGTCGTGCCCAGGCGGATCGAGCCGGCGACGATCTTGTCCGGAATGTCGACGATGCGGAAATAAGGCCCGGGGTCGATGCCGATGGCCGAGATCGCGCGACTGGCGCTGCCGCGCACGGCCAGCGCCGAACCGGCGGCCTGCGGGGTGACGACGTCGACTTCGGGCATGGCGCCGATCTGTGCGGCGATGGCCTGCCACTGATCGATGGATTTCAGGCGCTGCAGCGGCGGTTGCACGATCGGCGCGTACTGTACTCCCGGCACGCCCGGCAGGCTCGCCGGCGGGCCCGCCGACAGACCCGCCGCCCGCGGATCCGCCCCGGCGTCTCCGGTCGGCATGCGCTGGGGACGGGAGACCTCCTTGGGCGGCAGCAACTGGATGTGCGGCTGGGCGCTGAGCACGCGCCGGATGAAGTTCGACTGCAGGCCGCTGAGCAGGGCCGACATGAAGACGATGACGCCCACGCCGATGGCCACGCCGACGATGATGAAGCCGGTCTGCATGCGGCCCTCGCGCAGGAAGCGCAGTGCGACGATCCATTCGAACGGAGCCCAGCGCGCCAGTTGCGCCGGCTCCATTTCCCGGTCGCCGCCTGTCACCGCGACAGCGCCGGCCCGGACAGCCCGCCGTCGTCCGTGCGGGCCGCACGGGTGCGCACCCGCATGTCGGCGTCGATGCCCGGCGTCTCGTTGCGCACGACGAGGTCGCCGCGTTGCAGTCCGTCGAGGACTTCGTACCAGCCGTCGCTGCGCAGCCCGATGACGACGGCCTGCCGGCGCGTGCGCCCGTCGACGACCTGCAGGACCCAGGGCGCACGGCTTTCAGGCTGATGCACCGTGTCTGCCGGCACCAGCAGGGCGTCGGCACGGCGGTTGACCTCGATGTCGACCGATACCGTCATGTCCTGGCGCAGGCCGGATGGCGGCTCGGGGACGTCGAGCTTGACCTCGACGGCGCCGGTCTGTGCGTTCACGCCCGGATTGATGTACGTGAGGGTCGCCGCGAAGCGCTCGCGGGGCCAGGCATCGGCCGATGCGATCGCCTGCTGGCCGATCTCGAGCAGCGCGAGATTCTTCTCGTCGATCTGCACGACCAGTTGCGTCGTGCCGGCCGGCGACAGCGTCATCAGGATCCTGCCCGGCTGGACGATGTCGCCCTGTTCGACGTCGCGACCGATCAGCGTGCCGGCGACCGGCGCGGTGATCGTGGCCCAGGAAAACCGTACGCGGGCCGCATCCGCCGTGGCCCGCGCCTGCGCCAGCGCCGTTTCGGCCAGTGCGACCTCGCTGCCACCGGCCAGCGCCGATTCGAGCTGGCGGCGCGCCGCGCGCCACTGCGCATCGGCCAGTTCGACGTTCTTGCGCGCATCATCGAGCGCCGCCGCGCCGATGAAACCGCGGGCAAACAGTTCCTCGCTGCGGCGCTGCTGCGTACGCGCGTGATCGAGCGTCGTCTGCGCCTGGCGGACGTTCTGTTCGGCTACCGGTGCCTGGACTTCGTGCAACTGGCGCAGTTTCGCCCGTGCCTGCAGTACGGCGGTCTGCGCCTGCTGCAGGCTGGCGCGCAGTTCCCGTGCGTCGAGTTCGATCAGGACTTCGCCGGCGCGCACCGTCTGGCCTTCGCTCACCGGTACCCGTTCGACCAGGCCCGTCAGTTGCGCGCCGATCTCGACCCGGTGCGGCGTCTGCACGCGGCCGCTGGCGACGACCGACTGAACGAAGTCGCGCTGCACGACGACGACAGCCGGAATGACGGGGCCGAACAGCAGACGCGGCAGCGTGAGCACCGCCACGGCGATCACGAGAACGCCGAATGCGACGCCCCACGAATGACGGCGCAGCCATTTGCGCCGCGCCGCGGATTCGCTCACCGTCGGGCTCCGGCCGGCCCGGCGGCGGCACGCAGGGCACGACCATTTGCCTGACCATCCGCGTAGCCATGCGAGCGACCGATCTCCGGCATCATGCCGCCGGCCAGCGGGCGGGACGGATTCAGGGGCAGTTCAGTCGTCGGTGCGATGGTGGATACCCGGAAGACGAGGCGGGCTTGCGCGAACACTGGCCGGACGCCACGGTACCATTTTATCTTTCCATGCTCTTGCCGGGGGTCTCGTACCATGTCTGTTGCCCAGTCCGTTGCTGGCGGAAATCCGGAGCGCTTTCCCGCGTTCTTCGAGGACGCCCCGTTTCTTGACGTGCATGATCCGCTCGCCGAATTTCTCGGTGCCGTCGACGGCGGGAAGCTGCGCTACGGGTACGGGGACGTCGTGCGCATGGCGGGCCATTCCTGCCCGACGGTCGCCTCGGCATTCCTGATGACGCGCGCGGCCCTGCGCCACCTGTATGGTGACGCGCTGCCGCGCCGGGGCGAGATCGTCGTCGAGATGGCCGAAGCGCGTGACGCCGGCGTCACCGGGGTGATTGCCGGCGTGGCGACCTACGTCACCGGCGCGACCGAGGACAGCGGTTTTCCCGGCATCGGCGGCCGCTACGGGCGGCGCGAGCGCCTGTTCTTCAACCGGCTGCTCGGCTTCGGCGAGATGCGGTTTTCGCGGCTCGACCGGGACGGGCCGGCGGTCGAGGTCGCCGCCCATCTGCACCGGGTGCCTGGCGATCCGCGCGGCTCGATGCTGATGAGCATGTGCCTGCAGGGACAGGCCACCGAAGAGGATGCGAACGAATTCCGCGCGCTCTGGCAGGATCGTGTGCGTCGCCTGCTGGTCGATCACGGCGACGATCCCGAGGTCATCGAGCTGCGCGAAGCGCCGCGCCCGAACCTGGGCGGGCATTGAGAACGTGTGAAGCAATCATCCACGGCCGATTGCTTCACACGTTCTGAGCGCAGGTGAAACCATCGAACCATCGGCCGCGCGCCGGCCCGGGCGGGCGCGCATGACAGGCCGACCCGTCATGACCCGGTGGCCACACTGATTTTCACTGGCGATGGAAACCGGGCTTCCCTCTGTTGCACTGATTGCCTGGCTGGGCTTCGGGCTCGGGGCGGTGTTCGGTTTCGTCGGCAACAAGACGAATTTCTGCGCGATGGGCGCCGTCTCCGACGTCGTCCACATGGGCGACTGGGTGCGCATGCGCATGTGGGTGCTGGCGATCGCGGTCGCGATGCTCGGCACCTGGTGGCTGCAGATCAACGGGCTGGTCGACACGCGCCGGTCGATGTACACGGTGCCCGACATCCTGTGGCTGTCGAATCTCGTCGGTGGCCTGCTCTTCGGCGCCGGCATGACGCTGGCCTCGGGATGTACGAGCAAGACGCTGATCCGCATCGGCGGCGGCAATCTGAAGTCCGTCGTCGTCTTCATCGTGCTCGCCGTCTCGGCGTACATCACGATGCGCGGCCTGTTCGCCGTCTGGCGCGTACAGACGCTCGATACGGTCGTCGTGCGCGTGCCGGCGACGCAGGATCTGTCCGCGTTGCTGGCGGGTGCGTCGGGCTGGTCGACGGCGTTCGTGGAACGCTGGCTGCCGCCGGTGATCGCCGGCGGGTTGCTTGCCTTCGTGCTCGCCAACCGGCAGGGGCATTCGCTCGATCTGTGGCTGGGCGGCGTCGTGATCGGGCTGACGATCGTCGGCGGCTGGTACGTGACCGGTCACGTCGGCTTCATCGCCGAGGACCCGAACACGCTCGAGGAAGCCTTCGTCGGCACGCGCGGCAACCGTCCCGAGTCGCTGTCGCTCGTGGCGCCGTTTGCCAACACGCTCGAATTGCTGATGTTCTGGTCCGATCGCAGCCTGCACGTGTCGTTCGGCATCGCCATCACGGTCGGCATCGTGGCTGGATCGCTGCTCTATGCGCTGATCACCCGCAGCTGGCGCGAGGAGAGCTTTCCGGACGCCAGCGATCTGAAGCGTCATCTGGCGGGCGCCGTGCTGATGGGCTTCGGCGGCGTCACTGCGCTGGGCTGCACGATCGGGCAGGGGCTGACCGGGGTGTCCACGCTGGCGGTCGGCTCGTTTCTCAGTTTCTTTTCGATCATTGCCGGCGCCGCGCTGACGATGAAGTTCCAGTATTGGCGGATGATGCGCAAGGATTCGTGAGTGAGTGCGGGACCGGCGATCTCGATCGGGTGAGTATCAGACGATGCAGGTGACGAAGCGGCTGCGCGTTCGCGGGCGCGTACAGGGTGTGGGGTTCCGGGTGTCTCTCGTTGCCCAGGCGCGGGCGCAGGGTGTCGCCGGCTGGGTGCGCAACCGGCGCGACGGCAGCGTCGAGGCGCTGGTACGGGCATCGTCGGCGGACGTGCTCGAACCACTGCTCGCCTGGGTTCGGCACGGACCGTCCGCAGCCCGTGTCGATGCGGTCGAAGTCGAGGATCTGCCCGCCGGCGGCGACGGGCTGTCCGGCGCGGAGGCGGAGCTGCCCGAACGTTTCGAGTCGCGGCCGACCGTATAGCGTTGCTGGACGGGCCGTGGCCGTTGCGCCGGGACGAACGTTTCCGACCGCGTCGGGCCGCATCGGTCCGCCCAAGACCTTTCCCGTCCCGTCTCGGCCGCCGGTGTCCGGCCGGACAGCCGGCGGCCGGTCAGCCGTCCGAAGCCTGGTCAGGCATCCGCCGCAGGCGGCTGCAGGGCGGCCTCGATCGCTTCGTCGACGCGTTCCAGCCAGACAAATTCGAGCCGCTCGCGTGCGTCGGCCGGAATGTCCTCGAAATCGCGCCGGTTTCGCGCCGGCAACAGCACGCGCGTGATGCCGGCCGCGGCAGCGGCCACCACTTTTTCCTTGATGCCGCCGACCGGCAGCACCAGGCCACGCAGACTGATCTCGCCGGTCATGGCTGTGTCGCTGCGCACCGTGCGCCCGGTCAGCAGCGACACGAGGGCTGTGAACATCGCCACCCCCGCGCTCGGGCCGTCCTTCGGCGTGGCGCCCGCCGGCACGTGGACGTGGATGTCGATCCGGCCCAGGCGTTCTTCGTCGATGCCGAAGTCGCGTGCGCGGTGCTTGACGATCGACAGCGCCGCCTGTGTGCTCTCGCGCATCACGTCGCCGAGCTGTCCGGTGAGGATCAGCGCGCCCTTGCCGGGGATGCTCGTCGCTTCGATGAACAGGATGTCGCCGCCGACTGGTGTCCAGGCCAGCCCGGTGGCCACGCCCGGCGTGCTGGTGCGCATCGCCACCTCGTTCTCGAAGCGCGGCGGGCCGAGAATCTCGACGATCTCTTCGGGTCCGATCTGCAGGCTCGTCGCCGAGCCCTCGGCAATGCGTACGGCGGCGTGGCGCAACACACGGCCGACTTCGCGTTCGAGGCTGCGCACGCCGGCTTCGCGCGTGTAGTCGCGAATGATCCGGTGCATCGCATCGTCGTCCAGCGCGACCTGGGTGTCCCGCAGCCCGTTGGCTTCGAGCTGGCGGCGGATCAGGTAGCGGCGCGCGATCTCGAACTTTTCGTTCTCGGTGTAGCTCGCCAGCGCGATGATCTCCATGCGGTCGCGCAGCGGTCCGGGAATCGTCTCGAGCATGTTGGCCGTGGCAATGAAGACGATCCGGCTCAGATCGAACGGCACGCCGAGATAGTTGTCGCGAAAGGTCGCGTTCTGTTCCGGGTCGAGCACCTCGAGCATGGCCGCCGACGGGTCGCCCTGGATGCCCCGGCCCATCTTGTCGATTTCATCGAGCATGAGCACGCAGTCACGCGCCTTCACCTTGCGGATCGCCTGGATGATGTTGCCCGGCATCGAGCCGATGTAAGTGCGCCGGTGGCCGCGGATTTCGGCTTCGTCGTGCACGCCGCCCAGGCTCACGCGGGCGAACGGCCGGTTCATCGCGCGGGCAATCGACTGTCCGAGCGAGGTCTTGCCGACCCCGGGCGGGCCGACGAAACACAGGATCGGCGCCTTGCCGTGCGGCGCGAGCTTGCGCACCGCGAGGAACTCGATGATGCGTTTCTTGATCTTTTCCAGGCCGAAATGGTCCTCGTCGAGCACGCGCCGGGCCGCTTCGATGTCGATCTCGCGCACCTCGGGTTCAGCCCAGGGCAGTTCGATCATCCAGTCGAGCCAGGTGCGCACCATGCCCGCTTCGGGTGCACCCTCGGGCATGCGCTCGTAGCGGCGCAGTTCCTTGCGCGCCTGCTCCTCGGCCTCCGCCGGCATTTTCGCTTCTTCGATCGCCTTCGTGAGCTCTTCGACTTCCTGCGTCTTGCCGTCGCCTTCGCCCAGTTCGCGCTGGATCGATGCCATCTGCTCGCGCAGGACGGCCTGGCGCTGCCGCTCGTCGAAGCTCGCCTTGGTGCGCTGGCCGATCTCGTGCGTCAGCCGCATCACCTCGATGCGCCGCGCGAGCAGGGCCGAGACCTTGTCGATGCGCGCGCGCAGATCGATCGTTTCGAGCAGTTCCTGCTTCTCGTCGCGCGTGACGTCCAGATAGGCGGCCACGAGATCGGCGAGCACGCCCGGCGCACGCGCCGCATGCACGGCGGCGACGAGTTCCTGCGGGACCTGCGGCAGCAGTTGCAGTGCTTCGACCGCCTGCTGCCGCAGATGCAGCATCCGCGCCTCGATTTCGGTGTCGACCTGTTCCGGGTCTTCGACCGGCGCAATCCGCGCCGCAAGAAACGGGTGCTCGCGCACGAACTCGACGACGCGAAAACGCTGCAGGCCCTGCACGACGATGTGATGGCCGCCGTCCGGCACGTTGACGTAGCGCAGGATGTTGGCGGTGGTGCCCATCCGGTGCATGTCGATCGGCCCGGGCTGCGCGGTGTCGGCCTCGCGCTGCATCAGGATGCCGATCGGCCGCTCCTCGCGCAGCGCCTGCTGGGCCGCGAGGATCGAAGTCTCGCGGCCGATCGCGATGGGAAAGACCGTGCCCGGAAACAGGACGGTGTCGCGCACCGGGACGATGATCATGAATTCGGGCGGCAGCACGGGCAGTTCCGGCCCGGCGGCAGCCGGCGCCGTTTCCCGCTCCGGGATTCCGGACGCCTGTGCGCCCGGGTCTGTCGTGGATCCGGGCGCACCCGATTCCAGCTCACGCGGTTCGATCCGTTCCGTGTCGCTCATGGCATTTTCTGCAGGTGGATGACGAGACAGCCCAGGTCACTCTCGACGTGCGCCGCGGCGTAGTGCCCCGGCGGCAGCGGCACGCGGCGCTGGAAGCGGCCCTGCGGCAGTTCGAGGCGGTGGATGACCGCGGTTCCGAGCGATCGCGGCAGCGTGCGCCGACCGCTGACCACGAGAGTCGAGCCGTCGATCACCGCCTGCACGGCGTCGGCCTGGACGCCGGGCAGTGCCACGTAGATCAGCACTTCGCGCTCGTTCTCGAGCACGTCGACCGGGGGCTCCCAGGTGGGTGTCGTCGCACGCATCGGCTGGAAGAAGCGGCTGTGCAGCCGTTCCACGCGATCGAGCGCCGCCAGTGCATCGGCCCACATCCATTCGGGGGAATCGTCGCTTTTTCTCATCGGCTCGACAGTCTCTGTGATGACCGGACACGGTCCGTCGGGAAAACATCTTCGGCCCCGTATCGTACGTCGACGTGCGCGCCTGCGGGCCGATGCACGTCATGCCGTGTGTGCGACACGGCCCGGATTCCTCCGTTTCGCGCCGCTGTCGCCGGGCGTGAAGACTCCCGATCATGATGGGGATCATTTTCACGGAAGCAAGCCGGTTCCAGAATCACAGGCGGTCGTGCGGTTCGCCCGTGAAAGCGGGCCGGGACGCCTGATGAATGCGAATGATTCGTAGTAACATTGCGGCCCGGCATGCGGCCGCCCGGTGCGGGCAGGTCCGCATGCATGTCATTACGCATCGTTGCGGTTCCAGACAGGGGAGTATTCATGCGGATTTCCATCAAGTGGCTGGCAGTGGCGGCCTTCAGCCTGCTCGGCGCGCAGGCGGCCATGGCGGACATCACGATCTACAGCGGCCAGCACAAGGTGGGCACCGAAGCCGTTGCGAAGGCGTTCACCGAGGCCACCGGCATCAAGGTGACGATCAAGCTGGGTTCCAGCGAACAGATGGCCGGGCAACTGGTCGAGGAAGGTACGCGCACCCCGGCGGACGTCTTCTGGGCCGAGCAGATTCCGCCGCAGCTCGCCCTGTCGCAAAAGGGCCTGCTGGCCAGGCTGCCGGCGGACATGATTGCCGCCACCAGCGCGACCGGTTACGAATCGGTGCCCAGGGCGGTGGGCGCCGACTGGGTCGCCACCAGCGGGCGCGCGCGCGTGGTGGTCTACCGCCCCGATCTGATCGGCAAGGATGAACTGGCGCACTCGGTGCTCGACTACGCCACGTCGCAGTGGAAAGGCAAGGTCGGCTACGTGCCGACCTCGGGCGCCTTTCTGGAGCAGGTGATCGCCATTACCAAGCTCCGCAGCACGGATGTGGCACTGGACTGGCTCAGGGGCCTGAAGGAAAACCAGAAGCCCTATGCGAAGAACGCCGTGGCCCTGTCGGCGGTCGAGCGCGGCGAGATTCCGCTGGCGCTGATCAACAACTACTACTGGGACAACATGGTGCGCGAGGCGGGCAGCGTGGACAAGGTCCGGAGCCGGCTGGCCTTCGTCGGGCACAAGGACCCGGGCGCGTTGATGACCTATGCGAGCATTTCGGTCCTGCAGCATTCCCGCAACCGGGACGAAGCGATGAAATTCGTCGGGTTCGTGGTCAGCCGGGAAGGCCAGCAGGTGTTTTCCAGCGTGCGCGCGGAGTATCCGCTGCGCGCCGACGTGACGTCCGCCTACGAGATGGTGCCGTACGCGGAAATCGATCCGCCGGTCGTGTCCGCCAGCACCTTCGAGGACAAGCAGAACGCCACGCAGCTGCTGGAGCGGGCCGGCCTGAAGTGAGCCGCGCAGCGGGAGCGGTCCCTGCCGGCCGGTGGCGATACCCGATGGGGGCAGCCTTGCGACGATGAGTGAGCAATCAGCCCGATATCCTGCCGTAGCGGTGCGCTCCTGGCGCCCGCTGAGGCGGCGTGCCGGCGCACGGGCGACAGTGTCGGCGCGATCGCGCCGGCGCCAGACGCCGCCGCTGTGGCTGACGGCGCTGGTCGTGCTGATCAGCCTGCCGATGCTGATTCCGTTTGCCTACATCTTCATCCGCTCGTCGGATGTGGGCCTGCAGCGCGCGCTCGAACTCGTGTTTCGCGAGCGCGTCTGGATGCTCTTCGGCAACACCGTCTACCTGCTCGTGCTGGTGACGGCGCTGGCCGTGCTGCTCGGTGCCGGGGCGGCATTTCTGCTCGAGCGCTACAAGGTATGGGGTGCGTCGATCTGGCGCGTGACGTCGACGCTGCCGCTGTGCATTCCGGCCTTCGTCGCCAGTTACAGCTGGATCAGCCTGACGTTCCGGGTGGAGGGACTGCCCGGGTCCGTGCTCGTGCTGACCATGACGTCGGCGCCGCTGGCGTTTCTGCCGGTGTCGGCCGTCCTGCGGCGCATGGACCGTTCGCTGGAGGAAGTCAGCCTGTCGCTGGGCAAGAGCCGGGCGTTCACGTTCCGGCGCGTGATCTTTCCGCAGCTGCGCCCGGCGCTGGGCGACAGCTTCCTGCTGATTGCGCTGCACATGCTGATCGAGTTCGGCGCGGTCTCGATGCTCAATTACTCGACCTTCACGACGGCGATCTACCAGGAATACGACATGTCCTTCGACAATGCGTCAGCGGCGCTGCTGTCGCTGGTGCTGGTCGTGCTGTGCCTGATCGTCGTCGGCCTGGAGCTGATGTTCCGCGGCAGCGAGCGTCTGGTGCGCGGCGGCGCGGGCGTGTCCCGCCCGGCCGAAAAGCGACCGCTCACGCGCCCGCGGCAGGTGCTGGCGCAGTTGTTCTTCGGCACCATGTTCATTCTCGGGATCGGTGTACCGGTTGCCATGGTGTCCTACTGGATCTATGTCGGGACGTCGCTGCAGAGCGCCTTCCACTGGATGCAGTTCTTCCGTTCGCTGGGCCTGTCGCTGGGCATTTCCTCGGGCGGCGCGCTGGTGTCGGTCCTGGCCGCCATGCCGCTGGTCTGGGTGGCCGTGCGCTACCGCAGCTGGCTGACGATCTGGGTCGAACGCCTGCCGTTTCTGCTGCACGCCGTCCCCGGCATCGTGATTGCGCTCGGGCTGACCTTCTTTTCGATCCGCTATGCCTACCCGATCTACCAGACCCTGGTGCCGGTGCTGATCGCCTATCTGATGCTGTATCTTCCGATGGCGCAGACGACGCTCGGCGCGTCGCTGCGCCTGGTGCCGACGCAGGTCGAAAACGTCGGACGCTCGCTCGGCCGCTCCGACGCCTTCGTCTTTCGCACGTTGCTGGTTCCGGCGATCCTGCCGGGCGTGGCCGCGGCCTTCGCGCTGGTGTTCCTGAACCTGATGAAGGAGCTCACGGCGACCCTGGTGCTCACGCCCACGGCGGTGCAGACGATGGCGGTATCGGTCTGGGAACTGACGGCGGAAGGCGCCTATGCGGCCGTGGCACCCTATGCGGTGGCGCTGATCCTTTTCTCCGGTGTACCGGTCTACATGCTGAAAAAATACGGCTTCAACTGATGGCCGCCAACCTGCTCGAGTTGCGCGGCGTCCACAAGTATTTCGGCGATCTGCACGTTCTCAAGGGCATCAGCCTCGATCTCGCGGAAGGCGAGATCCTGTTTCTGGTCGGTCCGTCCGGTTGCGGCAAGACGACGCTGCTGCGGCTGATTGCCGGCTTCGAGGTGGCCGACCGCGGCTCCCTGCGCATTGCCGATCGCGTGATTTTCGACGACGACTGTTTCGTTCCGCCGCGCGACCGGCACCTGGGCTACGTGCTGCAGGAAGGGGTGCTGTTTCCGCACATGAGTGTCTATCACAACATCGCCTACGGACTGGGCAACGGCAAGGGCCGGCTCGCGGCCGAGCGCCGGCGTATCGAAGAGGTCATGGAGCTCACCGACATCAGCGAACTGTCCGAACGACGTCCGCACGAGATCTCGGGCGGGCAGCAGCAGCGTGTCGCGCTGGCCCGGGCGCTGGCGCCCGAGCCCAGCATCATGCTGCTGGACGAACCGTTCAGCGCGCTCGACGAGCATCTGCGCGCACAGATCCGCAGCGACGTCATCGACATCCTGCGGCGCAGCAGATCGTCGGCGATCATCGTCACGCACGATCGACACGAGGCGCTCGGCAGCGCCGACCGGATCGGCATCATGCTCGAGGGCCGGCTGATGCAGCTCGATGCGCCGAAAGACATGTACCGTAGCCCGTGCAACCCCGAGATCGCGCGCTTCCTGAGCGAACACAATCTGCTGGTGGATGCGCATCTGGCGGACGATTCACGACATGCCACCAGCGCTGTCACCCGCCTGGTTCCGGTGCGCACCGTGAACTGCGGCTGCGGCACCGCGTTCGGCGACGGGCGCCGGGGCAAGCTGCTGATCCGCTCGGACCAGCTGGTTCTGGTCGCGCCCGACGCGCAGGATGCGGTCATGACCGCCCGGATCCGCAACATCCAGTTTCACGGCAACCACAGCCAGCTGGATCTGGAAGCGGACGGGCAGACGCGGCTCAGTCTCGACGTGGGCAGTGAACACGCCGATCTGCGGGTGGGCGAATCCGTTGGCCTGAAGCTCGCCGGCGAGGGGATTTTCTATACCTGAAGCCGGATGAAACCATCGGCTGCGCCCATCCTGCCCTCCGGGCGCGGCTGATGGCTTCACACGTTCCGGGAATCCTGCTCGTGCCCGTCCGGCGGCGTCGCCGTGGCCGGATGTTCGAGCAGCAGTTCGCGTGCCGAATCATCGTATTCGTACAGTTCGGCATAGCGTCCCCACTCGATCGCGGCATCGAGCGTCTCGCGTGCGTATTGCTGCGTGAGGTGATCTTCCAGTTCGGCCTCGAAGCGGATGCGCGGCGCGCGCCCGTTCGGCCGTGCGCGCAACACGTCGCGGATGTGTCCGACGAGCGGAACATGACGCAGGACCTGCGTGCGGAAGATCTCCTTGCGCTCCTGCGTATCGGCATCGGCGTATTCGCGGCCCGGGTCGGCCAGCACGATGTCGCCCCGGGCCACTTCGGCAAAGCCGAGCATGTGCAGGGTTTCCACCACCGGCAGCAGCTCGTCCAGCTCCAGATGCAGCGCGTGGGCGACCACCGGCAGATCGGCGTTGCCATCATAGGGGGCGGTGACGACGCTTTCGAGCAGGCCCGCCATTTCGCCGACCGGAACGTGGCGCAGATGGCGCGTGATCGGAGGCTCGCTGCCGCGGATGTGCGTTGGCGCCCGTTTCGTCAGCAGGGCATAGATGTCTTCGACCGCCTGCTGGAACGGTGGCGACAGGCGATCGCGCGGGTGCGGCAGATCGATCGGGACGTCGGCGGCAATCCGCCCGGGGTTGGCTGACAGCACGATCACCCGGTCGCACAGGAAAATCGCTTCCTCGATGTTGTGCGTCACGAGGATGACGGCATCGATGCCCAGTTGCCGCTCGATCCACAATTCGAGGAAATCGGTGCGCAGCGTCTCGGCGGTGAGTACGTCGAGCGCCGAGAACGCTTCATCCATCAGCAGCAGCTTCGGTTCGACCACCAGCGCGCGCGCAAAGCCGACGCGCTGCTGCATGCCGCCCGACAGTTCGCGCGGGTAGGCGCTCTCGAAGCCGTCCAGGCCGATGAGGTCGATGGCCGCCAGCGCCCGCCGGTGTGCCGCCTGCGCGTCGACGCCGAGCGCATGCAGGCCGAGCACGACGTTCTCGAGCACGGTGAGCCAGGGGAACAGCGCAAATCCCTGGAACACCATCGCCACGCCCGCAGTCGGGCCGTCGACGGGACGGCCGTCGAACACGATTTCCCCCGCGCTGGGAGGGATCAATCCGGCGATCGTGCGCAGCAGGGTCGACTTGCCCGAGCCCGAACGCCCGAGCAGGCCGACGATCTCGCCCTGGCGGATCTCGAGATCGATGTGATCGAGCACCAGGACTTCGCCGCTGGCCTTCGGAAAGCTCTTGCACAGTCGGGAGGTCCGCAGCAGCGGCGGATCGGCCTGTACCGCTTCGGTGGACCGTGCCGGTGCGTCAGTCTGTGCTTGCATGGAATCTCCGGTGGCTGATCGGGCGGCCAGGGCTTTGCCCGCGCTCAGTCGAGGCGGAAGCGGCGCTCGGCGGCATCGTAGAGTGGCCGCCACAACAGCCGGTTGAAGGCGACGACGAAGATCGCCATCATCGTCACGCCGAGCGCGATGCGCGGAAAATCGCCGGCTTCGGTATGCAGCGTGATGTACGCACCAAGCCCCTGGGCGACCAGGGTCCGGTCGCCCCAGTGCACGACCTCGGCGACGATGGTGGCATTCCAGGCTCCGCCCCAGGCGGTCAGTGCGCCGGTCACCGCATAGGGGGCGATCCCGGGCAGCAGGATCCGGCGCCAGCGCTGCCAGCCGCGGATGCGCAGGTTGCGTGCGGCGTCGAGCAGATCCTGCGGGATCGTGCTGGCGCCGGCGATCGCATTGAACAGCACGTACCACTGTGCGCCGAGCACGATCAGCGGGCTGAGCCAGATTTCCGGGTTCAGATCCCAGCGCACGATCACGTAGACGACGAGCGGAAACAGCAGGTTGGCCGGAATCGCCGCAAGAAACTGGACGACCGGTTGCACGCGGGCGGTCCAGCGCGGGCGCAATCCGATGAGGATGCCGACCGGAACCCAGAGCACCGAACACAGGACGGTCAGGACCAGCACCCGCACCAGCGTGAGGCAGCCGAGCACGAATGCGTGCCACCATTCGGCCAGGCTCAGCGACACCAGGAACTGCGCGGCGAAGACGGTGCCGCCGACGGCAAGCGCGACGAGCGCGCCGCGATACAGCAGGGAACCGGCCAGCGCCGAGCGCTTCGGATCGCGCGGGCGCGACGGTTCGAGGCGGGCCAGGGTAACCGAGCGTACGCCCCGGGCCAGCCGTGCGCCGAGCGCCCGCAGCACCCGCGTGCGTCGCCAGGTCGAAAGCACCGCGCTGTGTGGTGCCTCGTCGCTGCGCCCGCCGCCGACGCGAAACTGGTCGGACCAGGCCACGAGCGGCCGGAACATGAACACGTCGTGCAGCGCGATGACGAACAGCATCGCCGCCAGCGCCAGGCCGATCGCGGCCAGATCCTGTTCGGCGATGGCCAGCGCCACGTACGAGCCGATGCCGGGCAGCGGAATCGTCCAGGCGCCCACGGCAATGGCCTCGGCGGCAACGATGAAGAACCAGCCGCCCGACATCGAGACCATCGCGTTCCACACGAGGCCCGGGGTGGCGAACGGCACGTCCAGGTGCCAGTAGCGCTGCCACGCCGACAGGCGCATCGAGCGCGCGGCATCGACCAGCTCGGCCGGCACGGTGCGCAGCGACTGGTAGAAGCTGAAGGTCATGTTCCAGACCTGGCCGGTGAAAATGGCGAAGATCGCCGCCAGTTCCGGGCCGAGCACCGAATCCGGGAACAGGCGCAGAAAGAGCACGACCGTGATCGAGAGGTAGCCGAGCACCGGCACCGACTGCAGGACGTCGAGCAGCGGCAGCAGGATCGAGCGTGCCCGAGCACTGCGCGCGGCCAGCGTGCCGACCGCCATCGAGAACAGGAGCGAGGCGACCAGCGCCACCAGCATGCGGATCGTCGTGCGCAGCGCGTATTCGGGCAGGCGTGCCGGATCGAGCGTGACCGGATCGGCTTCGAGTGCGACCAGAGGCGCCTGCATGTCGCGTGCGGCAATCACGATCAGCGCCAGGGTGCCCAGCGCGATCACTGCGGCCAGCAGATCCCAGCGGTTGGCACCGGTGCGCAGGGCAATGGGGAAGGCGTAGCGGCGTTGCATCGGTCCCGATTGTCGCAGGTCAACGAAACGCCGGGAATGCCGGCTGGTGCGGCCCGATCCGGGCAATAATCCCCCGATACGCCCCTTCAGGAGAATGCTGCATGAAATCGAAACTGCCGGTCGAGGAGTTCACGACACCGAATCCGGTCACGGTGCCCGGGGATCTGTCGATCGACGAGGCGCGGCTGCTGATGCGCGAATACGACATACGCCATCTGCCGGTCCTGCGGGAGGACATCGTGGTGGGCATCGTCAGTGACCGGGATCTGCGTGTTGCGCAGGGGCTCGGCAGCGAGCACAAGCTCCAGATTCGTGTCGCCGACATCATGGCCAGCGATCCGGTCTCGGTCAACGCGTCGACGCCGCTGGACGAAGTCGCCTTCGAGATGTCGGCGCGCAAGATCGGCAGCGTGCTCGTGAACAAGGACAGCGGCGATTTTCTCGGCATCTTCACGGTCACCGACGCGCTGGACGCCCTGATCGAGATCGTGCGTACCGGTCGGTGAGAACGCGCAAGACGGTCAGCCGCCCGGACGTCGGGAGCCCGGGCCGGGCGTGGATGATGGCTGCACGGGGACTCTGACCCCATGCGCCGGACGCCGACGGGTCAGCCGGTCTCCTGCTGGCGGAATGCCGTGACGATGTCGGCACTGGCGCGCGGACGCACCAGACGGGCCAGCTCGCGGCCGTCGCGCAGGAAAATGAGCGTCGGCCAGAGCTTGACGCCGTAACTGCGGCCCAGTGGCCGCCCGCGGCCATCCTCGATCTTCAGATGACGCACGTCGTCGCGGCCGGCGAAGGCCTCGGCGAGCGCCGGCTGCATGCGTGCGCAGTGTCCGCACCAGGGCGCGCCGAATTCGAGCAGCGTGGCGCCGGGCAGCGAGCACACCTCTTCCAGCGAGGGTTCGTTTTCGGCGTATTCGCGCGTCATCGCCATGAGGAGCGTCTCCAGATCGTGCATGCCCTTGCGGGCCGGAAATGCGGTTCACGCACGGCCGATCATAGCCATTCGGCGCGCAGCTGTGCGGCGGAACGCGGCGAGAGCAGCCCGGGGGCGATGTCGAACGTCGTGCGTGCGCCGCTTTCGCCGCGCCGTGCCAGGCGTGCCGCGGCCCGGGCGTGGGCGACCAGGACGCTGGCGGTGAATTCCGGATTGCTGCCCAGGGTGAGGGAGAATTCCATCGTGTGCCGGTTCCGCTCCGCGGAATGGGTGACGGCCGGATCGTCCAGACCGGTCTCGCCGGTGCGGATGACGAAGCCGCCGTGCGGCATCTGCGAGTGGTCGCGGCGCAGCGTCGCCTCGTCGATGAAATTCACCGTCGTGTCGTAATCGGCGAAGTAATCGGGCATCGTCCGGATCGCCTGTTCGACGGCCTGCGCATCGGCGCCGTCCTCCAGCACCACCCAGCATTCGCGCGTGTGCTTCTCGCGCGTCGACAGCACCGGATCTTCGCCGCGGCGCACGCGTTCGACCGCTTCGGCCACGGGGATCGTGTACTGGACGGCGGCCCGCACGCCGGGCACGCGCCGGATCGCGTCGGAATGGCCCTGGCTCAGGCCGCGTCCCCAGAAAGTCCAGGTGGAACCGCCGGGCAGGGCAGCTTCGCCGTACAGGCGCGCGAGCGAAAAAAGACCCGGATCCCAGCCGACCGCGATGATGGCGATCTTTCCGTTCGGGCGTGCGGCGGCGTCCATCGCGTCGAAATACCAGGGAATGCGCGCGTGCGTGTCGAAACTGTCGACGGTGTGGAAGCGGGCCGCGAGCTGCGGGCCGAGTTCGGGCAGGTCGCTCTTCGAGCCGCCGCAGACGATGAGCACGTCGATCCGGTCGGCGAAGCCGTCGAGTTCGGCAAGCCGGTGGACGGGCGCATCCGCCGCGAGCGGACGCACGCTGGCGGGATCGCGCCGCGTGAAGATTCCCGTGAGGGTCATGTCGTGATTGCGGCTGATCGCCGCCTCGACGCCGCGTCCGAGGTTGCCATAGCCGGCAATGCCGATCCTGATGAGGGTGTCCATGATGGTGGTGTTTGCCTGCCGGGTGCGAATCGCGCGGATGCAGGCGAAGTTTGCGAGAAAGCGATTATGACGCGCTGGCCGCTGCGGGCCTGGTCTGCCGGACGCGGTTCCGCATGGCGCCGCGGTCTGGTCCGGACCGCGCGGCCGGCGCGGTCGACAATGCACCGGGGAAACCGCATTGGCGCTGTCGGCATCACGGCAAAAATCGCGCCCGCGTGGTGCAATCCGTGCATCACCGCGTTCACGGCTCCCATGACCGATTCTTCCTTTCCCTCTCTGGTCCCGACCGGCTGGCTGGCGGCGCACCTGGACGATCCGGCGCTGCGCATCTTCGATTGTTCGGTGACCTTCCTGCCGACGCCAACCGGCATGCGCATGGCCGCCGGGCGCGCCATCTGGGCCGAAGGGCACGTACCCGGAGCCGGCCTGATCGACATTGCCGGCGAACTGAGCGACCCTGATTCGTCGATGTCGCTGATGATGCCGCCGGCGGAGCAGTTTGCCGAGGCCATGGGTCGCGCTGGCGTCGGCCCGGGTACGCGCGTCGTGCTCTACGACACCGGCATGAATATCTGGGCGACCCGCGTCTGGTGGATGCTGCGTGCGATGGGTTTCGACGACGCGGCCGTGCTCGACGGCGGTTTTCGCCAGTGGATCAGCGAGGGCCGCCCCCTGTCGGAGGAGGAATGTGTCTATCCGACGACGGCATTCGAGGCGCATCCGCGCGCCGGTGTCTTCGTGGACAAGCAGGCGGTGCAGCAGGCGCTCGGCGACCCGGGGGTCTGTCTGATCAATGCGTTGCCCGAACATGATCACGCGGGCATGGTCAGTCGGGGCGGGCGCGCGGGCCACATCCCGGGCAGCGTCAACGTGCCGACCGGTTCACTGATCGACCCGGCTTCGGCGACCTATCTGCCCCTGGAGGCGCTGCGCGAAAAATTCCGTGCCGTTGGTGCGCTGGATGCCCGACAGGTGATCTGTTACTGCGCCGGCGGCATCACGGCGACCACCGATGCGTTCCATCTCGTGCGCCTCGGTGTGGAGAACGTGTCGGTCTACGACGCCTCGCTGGCCGAGTGGGCCACGGACCCGGACCTGCTGCTGACCACCGATTGACGCCGCCGCGGGCCGGGTCGGCCGGCGGCGGCGTCATCCGGGCCGGCGTCAATCCGCTGCGCGCTCCAGCGCGGCGAGCTGCTGCACGATCGGTTGCAGTGCCTGCTCGAGTTCGTCCCGGGACACCGTGCCGGACGCCTTGATCAGGATCCGGTTGGGCAGCAGCAGCGACAGATTCGCGCGGGTGCCGTCCTTGCGCCACGATTCCTTGTACGCGATGCCGTCCTTGCGGTAGACGCGTTCGACTTCCGTATCGGTTTCCTTCTCGGAGGTCGTTCGGGCCCAGTCGGCCATGGCAATGGCGGCGCCGGGGGAGGCGCCGGCATCTTCGATCGTCAGCTCCCGGTGCCTGTCGTCTTCCTCGTAGGTCGCGTGTACCCTGGTCAGCTCGAAGCCCAGGATCTGCTCGGTCTTCGCCTCGATCGATGTGCGTTTCAGCCCGCCGAAAGTGTCCGGGACCGGTGCGCGCAGCTGTTGCGCGGAGAAGGCGGCGCTGGCGCTGCTGCCCATGGCGGACTTGAGGAGATTGCCGACGGCCCTGGCGGCGGCTTCGTCGTCCTTGTCCTCTTTGGCCTGCTCCAGCTGCCGGCCGGCCTCCTCGATGCGTTTGCTGTCGATGGTGATGTCGGTGCCGGGGATGCGGATGTTGACCGAAGGCTCCCCGGACTGGCCGGTGATGACGGCCGCCGGATCGGAAACCGACCGCGGCGTGATCGCCATGTTCAGCAGGCTGATCACCAGGCCCACGCCGATCGTGCAGACGACGAGCAGTGCCGTATAGCCCGTCGCGCGTTCCCGGGGCGCTTTCATCAGCACCGGGATGCCGGTGTAGACGAGGTAGATCGAATACAGACCCGCCAGCAGGCCGAGGATCGACAGGATCGGAAAAATGCTGAAGATCCCGCCGACCATGCCGGCGGTGGCGCCGTAGGCGATGAGCTTGAGCGCGCTGCCCATGTCCTGGCGTGCCTGGAAGCGCGGCGCCAGCGCGTTGGCGATCCAGGCAACGGCGTAGACCATCACGAGCGACAGGGCGTAGCTGATCACCATCGAGAAGATCCCGCTCGCGATCGGTACGCGGATGCGCATGCCGAAGCCGCTGACACCGATCAGGCTGGCGCCAATGAAGCCGGCAATGGCCGGGATCGCCGCCAGGATGAGCACCCAGTTCCGGTAGATCGTGGCCGGGCTGCCGTCCTCGCCGTCGATTTCCGGCCAGGTTTCTTTCGGGCGCAGCAGGATGCTCTGGACGCGTGTGAGGAAGGCTTTTTGCTGACCGGAACGGGCGGGATCCGGGTGGTTGCTGTTCACCGGTAAGGCTCCTTGCGGGGTCGGGTTCGGGGAATGGCCGGAAAGGCGGAGGGGGAAGGGAAGAAAGACGGAAAGCGGCCGGGAGTGCCGCCGCTTACGGGCTACAGCGGGTCACCCGTGGCAGCCGATCGTCAGCGGGCCGGTTTCGTGCATTCCGCCTGAACGAAGCGGGCGTCGATGTCCGCGGTCATGCGTCCCTGCCCCGGGCGATCCATCTCGACCTTCGTGGTGTAGTGGCGGCGATCGTGCAGGGTGGTGCGGAATGTTCCGTTGCCCTGGAAATCATCGCCGCTGCAGGTCATCCGTCCGGTCCAGGTATTGCCCTTGCGCTGGATGTCCGTGTACTTGCATTCATCGTCGCCGACGCCGGCGGCGGCCAGATCGAACTCGGTGTCTTCCTTCGTCATGCAGATGCGGATCGAGCCGTCTCTCATCAGCCCTCCGCCGGTGCCGAGCATGCCCTGCATCTGCTGCTCGACCATCCGGCGCTGCTCGGGCGGAAGACTGTCCAGTTGCGCGCGCATCTGCGCCTGCATCTGCTTGAGTTGCTCGGCCATGCCCGGCTGGCCGGCCTGCTGGAAGTCGTGTCGTACCTCCCACAGACCGGGATCGATCTCGCCGGCGGCAGCGGGAGCGGCGGTGAACAGACCAAACGCAACCAGTGCGCAAATGCGCTGCAGTTTCATGCGGACATCCTCCTTGTATCCGTAGACCGGTTGAAGCCGCACGCGTGCGGCCCGTGTCGAAGCAGATGCGTCAGGACCCCTTGGGTCTCGTTTCGGCGGCCGCAGCATGCCCCGCGGCGGGTTGCCTGTCAGCACCGGGCGGGTCAGGCGGTTCGCCCCGGGGGCCGTGTGGACGCGCTCTGCGGAATCGCGGGCCGGGCGACGGGGCCCGGCCCGCGGTGGGGCCGCAATCAATGGTGACCGACGGCTCAGCCTGCCGGATTCGCACCGGACGCTGTCAGTGCCACGGCTGCTTCGCTCGTCAGCAGCCGGAAGGTGAAGCTCTCTTCCAGGTAGAGCTCGACCTCGCTGGCCGAGTGGCCGAGATAGCCGATCGAGATGTCCTGGCCGAGATGCATGGTGAAGTCGCCGCCGCGCGTCGTCAGCACGAGACCGCCGGCGATGGCCGGCGCCCAGATGACGTCGCCGTCGACGAGCCGCCGGATGTGCTGCAGGATCGGATACCCGTCATCGCTGCTCTCGCTCAGCGTGGTGTAGGCGTCGGCGCCCAGCACCAGCTGGTACGGGCCCTCCACCCCGGCCTGACGAAGCTGGTCGACCGCCTGCGCGATCACGATCGGATAGTCGTCGGCATCGTCGGGCAGCGACGAGGCCGGATTGCTGGCGCCGGGGCGGATGCCCTCGATGTCGGCGGCGGCGTAGCCGTCGAACACGGCCTGATCCTCGGCGAAGGCAAGCGTGCGGGCGGCTTCCTTCACCGGCCCCCAGTCGGAATCGAGCGAGCCGCGCTCTACGTCGTCGATCGCCTGACGATCGAGCCGGAACGGCACACGCAGTTCCACGAGCGTCTTGACCACGCGCCGGCTCGCCTGGATTCCTTCACCGGGACTGTCGATGCGCTCGACGTGGCCGGTTCCGATCGCCGACAGTGCGTTGCCCTGCGGGTCCGGCAGGTCGACCACACGACGCGCCGCCAGATAGCGCTTGAGCGTGCGGGTGGCTTCGGCCTCGATCTCGTCCCAGGCCGCAGCGGAAACGGGAGCCAGTTCTCGATGGAGATTGTTCATGACGGGTCTCTTGTCTTGAGGGAACCGATGCCCAGGGATCCGTCCCGCGCTGACGGCTGCGGCGACGAATCGGGCGTGTCCGGTACGGGGGCCGGCGCAGACGGAGCGGTGTCCGCCGATGCCGCGGCCGCTTCGAGCCAGGCGGCCGAAGGAACGAAGAACAGCGATCCGGTGACGGCACGGCTCACGTCGAGCAGCCGGTCGTAGTTGCCGGGAGGATCACCGATGAACATGTTGTCGAGCATCCGCTCCATCCGTTCGGGCGAGCGCGCATAGCCGATGAAATACGTGCCGAATTCGCCGCGGGCGGGATCGCCGAACGGCATGTTGTGGCGCAGGATCTCGAGCTCTTCGCCGTCTTCCTCGATCGACGTCAGCACATTGTGGGCGTAGCTCGGTCTGACATCATCGTCCAGTTCGATGTCGGAGAACTTCTTCCGGCCGATGACGCCTTCCTGGACCTCGACCGGCAAGGCTTCCCATTTCTCGAGATCGTGCAGGTATTTCTGCACGATGACGTAGCTGCCACCGGCGAAGGCGGCATCCTCGTCGCCGATCACCGTTGCTTCCACCGCTTCGTGACCCGCGGGATTTTCCGTTCCGTCGACGAAGCCGAGCAGGTCGCGGCCATCGAAATAGCGGAAGCCCGACGTCGTGTCGGCTTCGGCGACGCCGTCCCCCAGGCGGGCAAGAATCCGTGTGGCCAGCTCGAAGCACAGATCCATGCGCGCCGCGCGGATGTGAAACAGCAGATCGGCCGGCGTCGACGGCGCAAGATGTACGCCATGGATCTCGCGAAACGGATGCAGACCGGCCGGCCTGGGATCGCCGAAGAAGGCATCCCAGAGATCCGAGCCGATGCCGACGACACACGACAGCTCCGCTTCGGGCGCGCGGAAACCGAGCCCGCGCGCGAGCGCCGCCAGATCGCCGCACAGCTCGCGCACCGCGGACTGCGTCTGCGGCCCGGGCTCGAGCGTGACCACCAGGAAGATCGCAGCTTCACTGAGCCGCGCATGGATCGCTTGCGGTACTGCGGGTGTCACACCGTCCTCTCCATTCGACCCCGGGCGCCATTGTGACCCAGGTCGGGTTGATCTTCGCCAGGTTGCGCGGGATCTTCGCCTGTGGAGTCGGCATCTTGCCAGAAGTGTGCCCGTTGACGCGAACTTCCCGTCACTGCCGGCGGCCCGGTTTCCTCTCCATGCCGCCGGCCAGGATCCAGCGGACCTCGTCGTCGGCGATCTCGTACCGGAAGAAGCGCCGGTAGAAGGTGCGCACCTCGTTCTCCAGATCCACCTGCGCGAACCGTCCCGGATGCATCCGCTTTGCGGCCCATAGCACGGTGAGAGGCTGTTCGATCGTTCTCTGACCCCACGAGTGGGCACCGATCGGTGTGGCGTGCACCCGGCCGCTGCGTACCGCACCGAGCCGGGAGAAGCGTTCGTCGCTTTGGACGGCCTGTACCTGCTCCGGCGAGTTGACGATCAGCACGTCAGGATCCCACATCAGCAACTGTTCGTGCGTGTAGTGTGCGGCGCCTTCGGTCGCCAGTGCGGCGGTGACGCTTCTTCCGCCCGCCGCATCGATCCACCAGTTGGCGATGTCCAGCGGCGTCGACATGGTGCCCGGGTTGAAATACAGTGCTCTCGGCCGGTCGTGTGGCGCGACGTTCTCCAGCGTCTGCCGGACGCGCCGCATCGTGGCATCGAAGTAGCGAAGATAGTCGTCGGCGCGGGGCATGCAATCGAGCGCGCGGCCGAGGATCCTCATGTTCGTGTCGATGTCCGACGCGTTTCTCCACGCGATGTAGAGCACGGGAATCCGTGCCGTTTCCAGTGTCCTCGTACGCAGCAGATCCATGGTGATGACGAGGTCCGGCGCGAGGGCGACGAGGGTTTCGGGATTGACCTCGCTGCTCGTCTGACCCTGCAGCACGGGCCGATCGACGAGATACGGTGCGATCGCGCTCTGCAGCCGCCACCGGTCAGAACGCGTGAACCGGGGAGGCAGGCCGTTGACGATCTTCCCGCCCGCACCGAGCGCGAAGAGATAACCGTTGATCACCGGGACCGAACCGACGGTTGCGATGCGGTCGATCCGCTCGGGCAGGACGACGGTCCGCCCGGCCGCGTCGACGACCGAGCGCGCCCGCGGCGCACCCGTCGCGCAGTCCGGGGGTTCGTCCGCTGCCGCGACACCGGGCCACGCGCTCCACAGGTACGCCGCCAGTGCCAGTGCCAGTGCCAGCGCACCGGCACGCCTTTTCCCGACCGTCACGATCCCGTGCCCCGGATTCAGAAGTTGTAGATCAGCATGGCGTGGAAGTTGCGTCCGGGATAGGCATAGGCGTCATCGGGAATCCTTCCAAGATAAGAATAGGTCTTGTCGAAGAGATTGTTGATGTCCACTTTCAGGTCGAGACTGTTCGAGCCGCTGAAATCCGCCAGGCGTTTGCGCACGCTCAGGTTGGCCACGGTGAACTTTCCGAAGCCCTGCAGCGGGCCGTCGCTGACGTTCGCCCGGCCGCCGTACTGCTTGCCGTAATAGTTGAAGTTGAGATTCCCGGAAAGTTTCGTCGCCGGATGGTCGAAGCGCAGTCCGGCGCCGACCGTGGTGTCGGGCATCCGGGTGATCGGCCACCATTGCCCCAGCATGCCCGGGCCGCCCTCCTCGATGACCTCGTCCTTGCGGGTCATGTGGACGATGTTGAGATATGGACGAAATGTCAGCCCGGCGAAGCCGCGCATGCGGGTGCTGGCCTGGATCTCGACGCCCTCCTGGATGCGCTTGTCGGCGTTCATCATCACGCGGCCCTGCGCGCCCGCGCCGTTGGTCCGCACACCGGGATAGATGTAGACGTTGTCCTTGATCCGGTAGTGGAAGAAGGTGCCCGAGAGTCGCCAGGCGTCGCGGGCCAGGTCGATGCCGGCTTCGAAGGCGTTGGTGAACTCGGGATCGAGCCGGGGATCTCCGGGCGCTCCGTAATCCTCGTAGAAGCTGCTGGCGAAGAGCTGCCGGCCGGACGGAGCCCGCCAGCCCTGGGTGAAGTTCGTGCGCAGCTTGACCCCGTCGGCGGGCAGCCAGGTGACGCCGAGGGTCGGCGAGACGTGATCGAAGCTGCGGCGGGTGGGCAGCTCGCTGCGATCGGTGATGCCGCGGCTGGTGAAATACGGAACGCGGTCGTAGTGCTCGTCGCCGACTGAACGGTCGCGGGCCTCGGCCTGTTCGTAGCGCAGGCCGCTGGAGAGATTCAGCGCTCCGTCGTTCAGCTTGAGCGTGCCCACCAGGAAGGCGCCCCAGAGAGTGGTGGAACTGGTGGGGTGCATCGGATAGCCCAGCCCGGCCCAGACCGGATCGAGTCCGCCGTTCTGCAGGAAGGCACCGCGTGCCGATGATGAGTTCCCGATGTCGTACTTGATGTAGTCCAGCCCGCCGGTCACATCGAAGCGTCCGGTGGTGTAGGTGAGGCTGCCCTGCGCCCGTTTCGTCTTTGCCTCCTGCCCCTTCGGATAAGTCGATCCGGCACTGAAGGTCTCATAGAGATCCTTGCCCTGCCCGATGTTGCCCCGCCACGAGAACCGTCCGTCCTCGCTCGCTCCTTCATAGTTCAGGTGCAGCAGACGGGTTTCGCGATCGGTGTAGCTGGCGCTGCGGATCTCGCCTTCCTCGTCGACGTACGATGGCCGGTGCGACTTGTCGACCTGGAAGAGGTAGCCGTCGATGCCGATGCGGTGCCGCTCGTTGAGGTGGTAGCCGAGATCGAAATTGAAGCGGTCGGTACCGTCGGTGCGGGTGTTGTGCACCCGTTTGCCGTCGCCGTCCCGGTAGTCGTTGCGCACGGTTCCGTGTTCGTAGCCAACGACGTAGTCGAAGGCACCGGAGCGACCGTCGACGTCGATGCCGGCGCGGGCGCTGCCGTAGCTGCCGTAGCCCAGTCGTGCGGAGCCGCTGAAGCGTTCCGGGCCGCCGCGCCGGGTGATGACGTTGATGATGCCGCCGGGCGAGCCCATCGAGTACTGGAACATCTCCGGGCCGCGCAGGATCTCGACCCGTTCGATGTTGCCGAGCGCGATCTGCCGGGTGTTTGCCACTCCGGAGCGCCGGCCGTCGATCAGGACGAGCAGCTTGCCGTTGGCTTCGGTCATCAGGTGCTCGGTCTGGAAGCCGCGCAGCAGGGTCGTGTTCTCACCGTGATCGGTCGGCGTCGCCTCCACCGTGACGAGGCCCGTCTCGATCAGGAGCTCGCTCAGGTTCTGCGCCGGAGAGCGCCGGATCGTCTCCTCGTCGATGGTGAAGCTGCTGGTGGCCCTGCTGCGCTCGTCCTCCACGTGGATTCCCGAGCTGATGACCACTTCGGGCAGCGTGGTGGGGGCGTCGGCCTGCGCCATGGAAATCGACGGCAGCAGCAACAGGGCCGGCACCGCCGGCATGCGAAAGGACATCATCCACTCCCCTTGTTTCGGTGGTTCACGCGTTGAGAAAACGGGTTGGCTGGAAGGTGATGCCGCGGCCGTCGGCACCGCGCAGCAGGTCGACGCGTACGCCGTAGAGCCGGTGGATCGCCTCGGGCGTCAGGACGCCGCCGGGAGCGCCGTCGGCGGTGATGCGACCGTCGTCGAGCAGCGCCACGCGCTGGCAGCCGGTGAGCGGCTGATTCGGATCGTGGGTGGTCATCAGCACGCCGTAGCCGTCCGCGGCGAGCCGTTCCAGGCGATCGAGCAGGCGCAGCTGGTTGCCGTAGTCGAGACCGGCCAGGGGCTCGTCCATCACCAGCAGTCGCGCCTCCTGCGCCATCGCGCGCGCGATCAGCGTGAGCTGCCGTTCGCCACCGGAGACCTCCGTATAGACGCGGTCGGCGAGGTGGGCGATGCCGAGCTGTTCGAGCGCGCGGTGCACGCGGGCCAGGTCGGCCGCGCCGGGTGCCCTGACGATGCCGGTGGCCGGCAGCCGACCCATCAGTGCCACCCGCAGCACCGTGTACGGGAAGGTCGCCAAGTGCACCTGCGGCACGTAGGCGACGCGCTGCGCCAGTTGCCGGCGATCCTGGCCGGCCAGCGGCCGGCCGTCGAGGCTGACGCTTCCCTGGCCGGGCCGCAGCAGCCCGAGCATGATCCGCAGCAGGGTGCTTTTCCCGGCGCCGTTGCTGCCCAGCAGGCAGACCAGTTCACTGGTACCCAGCGCCAGGTTCGCGCCGGCCAGCACCGATTGGCCGTGGTAGGAGAAATGGATGTCGCGCGCCGCGAGAATCATGTCCACCCCCGTCGCACGCGGCGCAGCACGATGAGGAAGACCGGAATGCCGAGCAGTTCGGTGACGATGCCGATCGGCAGTTCGATGGTGAACAGGTTGCGCGCCAGGCCGTCGGCGAAGAGCAGGAAGGCTGCGCCCAGCCCCGCCGCCGCCGGCAGCAGCCGGGCATTGTCCGGCCCGACCAGCAGGCGGGCGATGTGCGGCACGATGAGGCCGACCCAGCCGATCATGCCGGCGAGCGATACGGTCAGCGCCGAGATCAGCGTCGCAGTGACGATCGTCACCAGGCGGATCGTCGTCACCGGCACGCCCAGTGCGCGCGCTTCGTCGTCGCCCATCGAGAGTGCGTCGAGCGCACGGCCCATCCGGCAGAGCACGGCGATGCCGGCCAGCATGGGCACCGCCGCCCATGCGATGTCGTCGATCTTCGCCTGCGCCAGGCTGCCCATCAGCCAGTAGACGATGGCCGGCAGCTGGCTGTAGGGATCGGCCACGTATTTCACCATCGTCAGCAGCGAGGCGAACAGCGCGCCGCTGAGGATGCCGCCGAGCACCAGCATGATGATCGAGCCGCCGCCGAACAGATGGGCGATGCCCACGCCGATGCCGACCGCGGCGAGCCCCAGGATGAAGGCGGTCGTCTGCACGAACAGCCAGCTGCCATCGAGCAGAATGCCGAGTGCGGCGCCTGCCGAGGCGCCGGCCAGCACGCCCAGCAGTCCCGGCGAGACCAGCGGATTGCGGAACATCGCCTGGTAGGCGGCGCCGGAGACCGACAGCGAAGCACCGACGAGGATCGCCGCCAGCACACGCGGCAGACGGATCTCGACGATCAGGTTGTGCAACAGCGCATAACGTTCCGGCTCCATCGACGCGAGACCTGATGCGGCGAGGAGGAAGCGGATCGTCTCCCAGGGTGGCAGCGGGTAGCGGCCGAACGAGAGTGCCGCCAACGTGGCCGCGGCGGCCAGCAGCGGTGCGACGAGCCAGCGCGCGCGCGCCGGAAACAGGATCGCGACCGCGGCCGGACGCGGCGGGACGGCTTCAGACATCGGCCGGGGAACGGGTGGGATCGACGACAGGAGCCACGGTGATGGCTGCCGTCGCCGGTAACGAGGGCGGAACGGCGGACAAGACAACAGACTCGATCTCTTTCTTCGTGATGGCCTGGCGTGAAAGGCGGAGCTGCCCTTCGGCACGGATGCCCGAAGCGATCCGCGGATCGGAAGCACCGTGCAAAGCGTAATATACACTTATATATAACGGTCGAAATCCAATCTGCGCGGCGTATGGCGCATTTCCCATCGATCAGGCAAAGAGGACCGACATGGACATGCTGTTTCGAAAGACCGGGATCGAAGACCTCGAAGCGCCACCGGCGGTGGCCACCGTGCGCTGCATCGGCGACGGCTTCAAGGCATTTCAGACACTGCGTGCGGCCTATCGCACCGGTCTGTTCGACTGGCTGCAGCGCTATGGGCCCGCCGAAAAGGCGGATATCGGCGCTGCACTGGATCTGCGCGGCGCACATCTGGGCGCCTTCCTGCAGACGCTGGAGGATCTCGGACTGCTCGCGCGGCAGGACGGCGCCTGGGTGCTGGCACCGGGCATGGACGCCGCACTGTGCACGATCAGCCCATGGTGCCAGGCGCGGGAGCTGCACGCGCTCACGCAGCCGGGCAATGGCTGGTCCGACCTGCAGCTGTTCCTGTCCGAGGCATGGAAGAAACCGGCCGCGCACGCGACGACACCGCGATCACTGACGATGCATCCGTTTCTCGACGAGACGCGCAGTCTCGCCGCACACCTGGCCACGCGTCGCGCGTGGGACGGTGACCCCGCCGCCAGGCGCGCGCTGCTGTGCTTCGACGGCAGCGAGGGGCTGCTCGCTGCCACGCTGTGCCAGCGCTACCCGGGCCTGCACGCGACTGTCGTGGTCGCGCCCGGGATGCAGCACAACGCCGAAGAGATCGTCGTGACATGCGGCGTGTCTGCGCGCTGCCGGGTCATGGCCGGCACGCCGCTCGATGTGCCGGTCGATGGCACCTTCGACCATGTCGTGCTGTTCCACAGCCTGTATCCGGTGCGCAGGGCGACCACCGACGCGCTGCGCGCGGCAGGCGGCTGGCTGGCGCCCGGGGGTGAATTGTGCTGCGCGCACTGGTTCTGCCTCGAGGCCTGCGAGACGGCGCCGGGCGGCCTGCGCGACCTGGACAAGGCGGTGCTCACCGACAGCCATCCGATGTGCCACGTCGAGCGGTACTGCGAACGGCTCGTGGGCATCGGGCTGGTCGATGCGGAACGCGAGGACCTTGCCGGCCGCTACGGCAACACCAAGCTGCATTTCGCGCGACGGCCGGGCGCGCAGTGATGGGGGCAGGCGCACGCTGATCGGCAGGCTCTCCGGGTCGCGCAGTCGTTCCTGCATCTGACGTTGGTCTCGAGCTGATTGTGCCCAACAACCCGGGGGTTCGTTGCACGGCTCGGTGATGCCTTCCCGGCCAACCGACCCGGCCTCGTCCAGCTTGACTTCCTGGCCTTGATTCCGGGGTTGGAAAACCCCTTCACATACAATCAAATCCGCACCTGATTCTGCCGGACAGCTACAAGGCGGTCACTTTCGCCGGAATCACTGGTCATGATGCCGAATTGCCTGGTCACGAACAACCGGAATACCCAGGCAGTCGACCCTCAATAACGGAACGTGGCGAAAAGGCTCCTGGAAATTCTTTCGATCAGTATTTTCGATGCTCAGCCCAAATGATCTGGTACTGATTGCGACTCTTGCCGAGGCAAAGAGTCTGACCGCTGCTGCGCGAAGTCTCGGACTGACTCAACCTGCCCTCACCAACCGGCTTCATAATATAGAAAAGGCCGTCAATCTGCGTCTCTTCGCCCGGAATACCAGAGGTATCCGCATCACTGAAGACGGTCTGGCGATCCTGTCTTACGCACGTGTCGTTCGAGATCAGACCGTTCGTGCGCAAAACGATTTGAACGAGCGCCTGGGTGGGCGTGGGCGTCGGCTTCGAATTGCCTTGTCGCACCTTCCGATCATGACGATATTGCCGGAAGTGATCCGGTCTTTCCGGGATCACTGGCCGAATATTGAAATAACACTGGGCAGTCCGGTATACCCTGACCATTTGTATGGCTTGCGCGAGGGGATCTACGATTTTGCCCTGATACCTCTTCCATTTGAAAGACTGAATTCGGAATACAGCGTCAGGATCGTATATTCTCATACGGAACTGACTGCCATCGTGCGCGCCGGGCATCCTCTGCGAAATGCCGTTCATCTTTCCGAACTGGCCGGTGCTGAATGGATCACTCCCGGCGCTGGAAGTACTTCTGTCTCCGCACTGCAAAAGGCATTCGATCAATACGGGCTGACACCACCTCGCTGCGTCATTGCAAGCGAAACCCTCACTGCGCTGAAGGTTCTGGTGCAGACAAGCGATCTGATCGGTCTGGTCCCACTTGAAGTTCACCAACTGGAAGCGCGAAACGGTGAGTTTCTGCGTGTGGTGCCGACAACAAAGATAGCGGGGCCGAGTCTGGCTCTGGTTCGTTGGGCAGATGCCCAATTTCCTCCGCCGGCGGAATATCTGGCCAATCTGCTGGTCGAAGCCGCTTACCAGCGTGCACAGGAGCAGCTACAGAAATCCTCGCTGTCGTGAAGCGGGTTGTGGCGGATTCGCGTCGATGCGTCTCGACATCATGTGCTGATCGGAGTGGCTGATGGCGGGATGCAATCTCCGTTGGGCCGTGCCGGTCAGCCGTCATTCGCCGCACGGACTCACGGCGGTGATGTTCAGCCGTGGCCCGGCAGATTTTGACGTTGCGGCAAAGGCATGACAAGCGGCCACCCCTGACGGGTTGTCGAAGCGCTCGCCCCCGCCCTGCGGGTAAGCCCTGACAAGGACGAGCGCCACCAGTGGCGCTGAAGGCCTTGCCTCCGCCAGAACGGCAAGCGTCCTGCTCTGTCGGCGAGGCCAGCCGCCGCGCGCCAGGTGCCCGAGTTCCCGGCATCGATCCTGCACGACGGGCGCACAAATGCTCGCCGCCCGCTTTCGGGCCGAAGCCTGCGGCGAACGGGAAACCGTGCTCTCCCGGCCGGTTTTGCTGCGATGCAGAACGCTCGCTCTGACCCGATTGATCCTGTCAGTGTAATCATGATCTGCCATAAGAGAAATTTATGGCTATCACCAGCGCGGGGCTTCTCAACCCAATAAATCCACCTATCATTCCCCTGGTCCAGATCAATTTCTACTTGTTATCGCAGTTGGAGTGGCCTGATTTCCAGCCCGGATCTTTCTGTCGGAAATACCCAGTTCTCTTCGTGCACAAACTGAAATTTCCATGGATGCACAGGATGATCCGATTCGAATTTCGTCAAGCTTCGGCACCGAAAGCAGCTCAAACCGGAATCCTCCTGCGGGTGATCTCATCATTTCGGTGGAATGATTAAATGAATTCAGAGTCAGTGAGAATCGCAGTCGATATCGGCGGTACCTTCACCGATGTGGTGCTGGAAACATCCGATGCCCGCTTCAGTTGCAAGGTGCTTACCAATCTGATCGCCCCAGAGAAAGCCGTCATGAACGGCATTCATGAGATTCTCGCTGCTTCCGGGATTTCCCCCGGCCAGATAACCTGCTTCATTCATGGCACGACCCTGGCGACCAATGCGCTCATCGAGCGAAAGGGCGCAAAAACGGCTCTCCTTACGACCGAGGGGCTCAGCGATCTGCTGGAAATGGGTTACGAGAAGCGTTTTGACCATTATGATCTCAACATCCGGAATCCTGCACCTCTGGTCGACCGTTGTGCGCGCTATCCCATCCCCGAGCGCATGGCGTCCGATGGACAGATTCTCCTGCCGCTATCCCGGGACGCAGTCATTTCGGCTGCAAGGCTGATTCAAACGGACCACGTCGAATCGGTCGCCATAGGATTCATCAATTCCTATGTAAACCCCGAACACGAGCAACAGGCTCGGGAAATTCTTCGTGAAGAGCTGGGAGCCCACATCCCGATCTCCATTTCGAGCGAGATTTCACCGGAAATCCGGGAATTCGAAAGAATTTCCACTACCTGTGCGAACGCCTATGTACAGCCTCTCATGGGCAGTTACCTGCGAAGACTCGAATCTCTCCTGGAATCGGAGGGAATCACATCGCCCATCCTGATGATGGCATCGAGTGGTGGGCTGATGTCACTGGACAGTGCCGTCAAATATCCCATCCGTCTCGTCGAGTCCGGTCCGGCCGGCGGTGCGATTCTTGCCACCTATCTATCGAAAAATCTCGATCTGCCAAACATCGTTGCCTTCGATCTCGGTGGAACGACCGCGAAGATCTGCCTGATCGATTCCGACGGACCTCAAACCGCCCGTCGCTTCGAAGTCGCCAGGAGCTACCGGAATCTGAAGGGCAGCGGCATGCCGATTCGCATACCGGTGATCGAGCTTGTCGAAATCGGGGCGGGCGGCGGCTCGCTCGCGAGAGTCGATTCTCTTTCGAGAATTACCGTTGGGCCGGATTCTGCCGGTTCCGATCCGGGGCCGGTGAGCTACGGGCGAGGAGGGACGGAACCAACGGTGACGGACGCAAATCTGGTCCTGGGCAGATTGAATGCCGAGCTGTTTGCGGGCGGCAAGATCAGACTGGATCACCAGGCTGCTCACGCCGCACTCGCGACCGCCGTCGGAGACCGGCTCGGAATCGATTCAACCCTGTCTGCTGCGGGTGTTTCCGAGATCCTGGAGGAAAACATGGCAAGCGCCTGCCGCGTGCACGCCATCGAGCGTGGCAAGAACATCCGGGATTTCGTGATGGTTTCGTTCGGCGGCGGTGCACCCATTCACGCCGCCCGACTCGCAGAAAAACTGGGTGTACGGAAAATCGTCGTGCCTGCAGGTGCGGGCGTAGGTTCCGCAGTCGGGTTCCTTCGCGCCCCCATTTCTTTTGAAGTGGTTCGTTCTTCTCATGACCTCGTGTCGAATTGCGATCTCTCCCGAATTGCCGATCGGCTTGACGAAATGTATCGGGATGCCTACTCGGTCATTCGCTCTGCGGCAACGGGGGACAGCCTGCGCCTGCGCCGATTTGTTGAAATGCGCTACGTGGGTCAGGGCCACGAGTTACGTATTCCCTTGCCGGACGGAGCACCAACCCGCCAGACAATGGAAACTCTCCGTCGGGAATTTGAAGTCGAATACGAAAGGCAGTACGGCATCGAGGCGCTGACACTTGAATGCGAAATCATTTCCTGGTCACTTACCTTGACGACCGAGACATTCTTTCAAAGTCCTCCGTTCCATCGTTCGCCAGATCAATCAAGAATATCCGCAAAAACGCAGGAATCCTGGGACATTTCGTCGAACGGGTATCTGAAGTATCGGCTTCTTGATCGATCAGTCGTGTCTACTGCAGAGGAGATAGAAGGTCCGGCGTTGATTTGCGAAGAGCAGACCACTACGGTCGTTCCCCTGAATTGGACGGCGACTTGTGATGCCTGGGGAAATCTGCTTTTACAGCGCAACGAGAGTCAGCAATTATCAATGGTACGGGGCCATGGAAATGAGCACTAGTAAAACAAAAGTCGAGGGGCAGGATCTGATCAGGCATCAGATCATGTGGAATCGGCTGATTGCAGTGGTTGAAGAACAGGCTCAGGCGCTGCTCCGAACCGCCTTTGGTGCGGTCGCGCGTGAAGCCGGGGATCTGTCCGCCGGAATTTATGATCTGAAAGGAAGGATGCTCGCACAGGCGGTGACAGGGACTCCGGGCCATGTAAATACCATGGCGGCTGCCGTGCAACACTTCTTCTCACATTTTCCGTTGGAGAGCATGCAACCGGGTGACGTCTATGTGACCAATGATCCATGGTTGGGTACGGGGCATCTCTTCGACTTTGTCGTCGTTACTCCGGTTTTTCGTGACGGTACTCTTGCCGCGTTGATTGCTTCTACCTGCCATACCGTCGACGTGGGTGGCGTGGGGTTTGCAGCAGACGCAAATTCAGTATTCGAAGAGGGCATCTGCATCCCTCACCTCCGAGTCAGACGCCGTGGTGTGCTCAATGAAGAAATATTCGCCATCATCAAGGCCAATACGCGCAATCCGATTGAAGTCGAAGGGGATATCCTGTCACTGATCAGCTGCAATGATGTCGGTGGCCGACGCTTGCTGGAAATGCTTGCTGAATTTTCCCTGGAGAATATAGAGGAACTTGGCGAATACATTCTGGAAACATCACGCCAGGCTACCAGGGAGGCAATCAGGCGTCTACCTTCGGGGACATACAGTGCGAGTATGGTACTCGATGGATATGAATGTCCGGTTGAACTCAAAGCAACCATGAAGATCGACGATGGCCATGTCATCGTGAATTATCAAGGGAGCAGTGACGCTTCAATTTTCGGGATCAACTCTCCGAAATGTTACACGGATGCATATACCGTATATGGGCTCAAGTGCGTGATCGCGCCCGAAATCCCGAACAACGCTGGTTCGCTGGAGCCATTCGAAATACGTGCACCGGCGGGAACAATTGTAAATCCCCTTCGACCAAGCCCTGTTACCGCACGACATGTTGTGGGACAAATGCTTCCTGATCTGATGTTCGGCTGTCTCGAAGATGCAATGGATGGCGCCGTTCCGGCGGAGTCCGCCGGGAGTATATGGGTTCTGGCACTTTCGAACAACAGTGGTGCGAGGGAGAACGCCTTCAATACGATGGCAGTTGGATTGGGGGGAATGGGTGCGCGGCCGGAATGCGATGGCATGTCGACAGTAGCTTTTCCCTCCGGCGTGGGCGGCATTCCCATCGAGATTACCGAGGCTGATGCTCCGGTCGTGATCTGGAAGAAGGAATTCATCGCTGATTCCGGTGGCGCCGGTCGACAACGCGGAGGGTTGGGCCAAAGGATTGAAATTGGCGGAAGATTCGAGCAGGAATTGAGATGTTCGGCCGCTACATTCGACCGAAGACAATATCCGGCTCGTGGGCGGCAAGGAGGGAATCCTGGCAGAGCAGGTTCTGTGGAAATCATTTCGGCTGCAAATGTCGAAATGAAATTTGATGGCAAAGGAATGATCGAGGTACCGCAAGGTGGCAGATTGCGGGTCGAACTGCCAGGCGGGGGCGGATTTGGAGATCCGGAAGAACGCCCCTCTGTTTCGATTGAAAGCGATCTCAAATATGGTTTCGTTACGCCGGAGGCGGCGAGATCGATATACAGGCATCGCACGACTCGATGATTTATAAACGTTGATATGTGGAGGAAGGACATGACGATCAGTCGCAGAAACTTCGTATTTGGCCTGCCAGCTATTGGATCTCTGACTTTCGCAAGCAAACCGGCCTTTGCCCGGGGAGAGCAGGACACCTTGCGGGTACTTGTCGGTTTCCCGCCGGGAGGAGGTACGGATACGGTTGCCCGACAGGTATCTGATCCGGTATCGAGAATCCTGGATCGGGTAATCGTTGTAGATAACAAGGCCGGTGCCGGGGGAATGATCGCAACGCAACAGCTGAAGGCGGCCAGACCAGATGGGAATACCATCATGTTCACGATGGATCATACCCAGATGATCGTACCGCTGACGTTCAAGAACCCGGGGTATCACGCGTTATCCGACTTTACGCCTCTGGCTGGTGTCACATCCAACGCCCTGTCCCTGGCCGTTGCCGGAAATCTCGGGGTGAAGTCGATGGACGAACTCGAGGCATGGTTGAAAGCCCAGACCGGACGCGTCGTCTACGGTATTCCCGCGCCCGGCAGCATCCCCCAATTTGCCGGCTACCTTATCGGCAAGGCTGTTGGAAAGCCGCTTGTTCCGGTGGGCTACAAGGGGGGTGCTCCGTTGATCGCAGATCTCCTGGGTGGGCAGATCCCGATGGCAATTCAATCAATTGCCGAGCAAATTGATCATCATCGTGCCGGCACCATCCGTATTCTGGCCAGTACGGGACAGGCCCGAACCCGGATTGCTCCGGAAGTCCCCACGTTCAGTGAGGCGGGTGTGCCGGGGCTGGAGCAGAGCTCCTGGACGGCCTATTTCGGTCCGAAAGGGCTCTCACCAACCTTCGTCGATACCTTCAGCAACGCCGTCAGGGAATCTTTGCAAAACGACGACCTGAAGGCGCGTCTGGCGAAACTGGGGAATGAGGTCGATTACAAGTCGCCCATGGAGTTGGCCGAGTTAGTGGAAGTTGGGAGTGACCACTGGCGCACGGTCATTCAACAGTCGGGCTTTGAATTGCTTTGATCCACATTTGAGAAGTGGGTTCCTCGGCTCCCGCCCGCATTCAATTCTCTTCGTGTCGAGTGCGTTGAGTGGCTGGCTTGGGTAGTTGCAGATGTCGTTCTTTCCGACAGCACTCTATTCGGTATAAATAATTGCGCCGGGGAGTCTGGTCAGATTTGCCAGCCAATGATCTCGATGAATCATGGAGCCATCGCTTGGCATCTGACCGGCAACTCGGGCCCCCAGGGAAAAGGAAGGGAATGTGAGGACGTCCTATAAAGATCTCATAACGGGAATCCTGCTGGCGTTCCTTGGATTCTTTATTTCGCTGTACGCGGCGTATCATTATGAAATCGGTAGCTTGCGAAATATGGGGCCCGGTTACTTCCCGCTCGTCCTTGCAATTCTGCTGTCCCTGTCAGGCCTATCCATTGCAGCCATCGCACTCCTGAAGTCCAGATCTCAATCCGGCGATTCACGTAACTTCAATTTCCGATCTTTTCTCTCGACGATTGCTGCAATCACGTTATTTGCCTTCCTGATCTACCCTCTCGGGATTTTTCTTGCGACGATGATACTTGCCGTCGTATCCCTGATCACGGCAAGAGATCTGTCGCTTGGAAGAATAGCCTTGATTGCAATCGGTCTTGCCATCTTCTCCTGGCTGGTTTTCAAAGTGGGTCTGAAGATGCCCCTGCCGGTCTTTCCGTCCTGGTGAGCATTCATGGATCTGTTTGCAGATTTCACCGGCAATCTCGCTCTGGGCCTGGAGGTCGCATTTTCAATCCAGAATCTGTGGTATTGCCTGGTAGGCGTACTCCTGGGCTGCCTGGTAGGAGTGTTACCCGGCCTTGGTGCACTGATCGCAATTTCCCTGCTCCTTCCGATTACCTATCACCTGCCTACTACCGGCGCAATCATCATGCTGGCAGGAGTCTACTTCGGTGCAGACTACGGTGGGGGTACCTGCTCGATTCTTCTGGGAATACCGGGGCATGCCGCAGCAGCGGTCGATGTGCTCGATGGCTATCCGATGACAAAAAAGGGGCGAGGCGGTGTAGCTCTTTTCATCAAGGCGATCTCTGCGTTCAGCGGCTCCCTGTTCGGAATTCTGCTTCTGATGGCGTTCGCGCCGCTCATTGCCAGATGGGCCCTGGCCTTCGGCCCCTCCGAATACGTGGCACTGATCATGTTGGGGCTGATCGCTGCATCCACCATCGGGCAGGGAACACCAATCAAAGGCCTGGCAATGATGTTGCTGGGCCTGTTGTTCGGAACCGTTGGAACCGATGTCAATACCGGTATCTCCCGATTCAACTTCGGCATGCCTGAATTGCTGGACGGCTTTAGCCTGATCGCAATGGTAATGGGCCTCTTCGCCCTGACAGAAGTCATCAAGGGAGTTTCCAGCAGCGGACTTACCGTCGGAGATCTGAGTTTCAAGTTGCGTTCACAACTGCCTACGCGTCGCGACTGGGCGAGAATTATCCCAGCAATTTTCCGAGGAGCGTCTCTGGGATCGCTTTTCGGTGCCTTGCCAGGTACCAGCGGCGGGATGGCTACATTTCTTGCGTACGGGGTGGAAAAACGGATTTCGAAAACGCCGGAAGAATTCGGGAATGGAGCGGTTGAGGGTCTCGCTGCGCCCGAGGCATGTAACAACGCGGGAGTCGGAACAGCCTTCATCCCGACATTGACGCTCGGAATTCCCGGCGATCCGATCATGGCTCTGATGCTGGGAGCCCTGATGATTCAGGGCATTCAACCAGGCCCCGCCGTGATAACCGGACACCCGGATCTGTTCTGGGGACTGGTGGTCAGCTTCTTCATAGGGAACTTCATACTTCTGCTGTTCAATATCCCGTTAATCGGCTTGTGGACGAGAATATTACAGATTCCCTACCATGTTCTGATTCCTTCGATTTTGCTCTTCAGTTGCCTGGGTGTTCTGAGCGAGAAAGGGAGCGTTTTTGACATCTATATCCTGATTTTCTTCGGGGTGCTGGGGTATCTGCTTTGGCTGCTTGAGCTTGACCCCATTCCAATGCTTCTTGGTTATGTTCTTGGCCCGATGCTTGAAGAGAATTTCCGAAGAGCGATGTTGGTCTCCGACGGAAATTTCCTCATTTTCCTCACGCGCCCAATCACGGGAGTAATCAGTCTGTTGACTGTGACATTCCTGGTTTTCATCACAGTGAAGGGAATTCGACGAATTGTCCGGGCACGGACTGCCCGGATCTCGATTCAAATGTTTTGAAAATCTGATGAAGCAATCGATCTACTCTGCACGCCTCCGCCGTATTCGACCTTCCGCCAGCGTCATGGCAAAGGAAATAATCAGCCAACTGAAGAAACAGAATCGGCCGATTTTCGATCTCACAATCGGAGAGCCATCATTCGAGCCGCCTTCCCACGTTCTTGACGCAGTGACCCGAGCAATGCGCGAAGGAAAAACGAAATATACGCCTCCGAGGGGCACTCCAGAACTGCGCAGCGCGATCCGGGAGAAATTCCTGAGAGATAATCATGTCGAATACCAACCGGATGAGCTCGTTGTCGGATCCGGGGCAAAACAGATTATCGACACAGCATTTGCGGCAACCCTGAACTCGGGAGATGAAGTAATCATTCCGGCTCCCTACTGGATTTCCTATCATGATCTTGTCCGACTTTACGGCGGTCGCGCGGTCACGATTGATTGCAAATTGGAGCAGGGCTTCAAACTGCAGCCCGATGACCTGCAACGAGCCATCACGAAAAGGACGAAATGGCTGGTTCTCAACACGCCAAACAATCCTTCTGGTTCAGTGTACGGGAAGACGGAGCTGGAGGCACTTGGCCAAATCGTCTCCGAACATGAACAGATCTGGGTGATCGTGGATGAAATCTACGAACACTTCTGCTATGACGGCGCAGAGTTCATCTCGTTTGCATCTCTCTTTCCTCGGCTTCGAGACCGGATACTGACGATCAATGGCGTATCGAAGACATACGGAATGACGGGGTTTCGGATCGGCTTTGCGGGAGGACCGGCCGGTTTGATTGCAGGGATCGAGACTCTCCTGACGCAAAGTACCAGTTGCGCGAGTTCTCTCGGTCAGGCTGCGGCGATGGCTGCCCTGAACGGTCCTCAGGACAGTGTGACGGCCAATGTTGCTGACCTGGCGGAGAAGCGGGAGCTGCTGTCTGGACTATTGCAGAAGATTGGCGGAATCAGGATTTTTCAACCGGAAGGCGGGTTTTACTTCTTTATCGATGTCGGACCGTATCTGGGCAGAAAGGGAAGAAGAGGTGTAAAAATCACGTCCGAGGGCGCATTGGTGGCGTATCTTCTGCGGGAATACGGAGTGGCGACAATAGGCGGCGCCAATTACGGTTGTTCTCCATATCTTCGCTTGTCCTTCGCCGGGCCGAAGAAAGAAATTCAGGCTGGAGCCGAGGCTTTGCGAAGGGCCTTCGATGAGCTTCGGTAGCGGACATCATGAGCTGGATTGCGCTGACGAATCGAATTTCTTCAGACATGCAATCAGCGACGATCAGAAGCGGCATCAATCAAATTATCATGCTTCTGAAATCCAGGACCCATGGGGTGCGATATTGTCGAACTTTAAGTGGTTCGTGAATGACAGGATATCACCCGCAATTGCAGGGGGGCCATAGTTTGCGTACGACGTTTACCGAGCGGCTTCGAGGCTCCGAGCCCGTATTAATGGTCAATCCCAATCACCTTTCTTCCACTCTTGCTGAAACCCTGGTTCGGGCTGGTGCTGACGCGATATTCATTGATTGTGAACATGGACTTGCGAGTTATGAGAATATATCCGATCTCAGTCGTGCGGCACATTTTTCCGGAGGCTTTGCAATCGTTCGTCCGCAAAATCATGAACGGTCGATATTGACACGGTGCCTCAATGCGAACCCGGACGGTTTGATGGTGCCGCTGGTTCATTCTGCGGAACTCGCCAAACGGATTGTTGCCGATTTTCGTTCGGCGGCTCCAGACAATTACTCGAGCAAGACCCTGATCTGCATGATTGAATCCAGCGAGGCCATCAACGATCTCGATCGGATATTGAACGTAGATGGAATCGATGCGTTCTTTGTCGGTCCTGGCGACCTGTCTCAGTCGCTTGGTCTTTCTCCCCATGTAAAGCCCGGCGAGAGGCGGCCCAAGGTTGTGCTGGATCTGGTTCGTTCAACACTGAAACGAATTCGGGCAGCCGGGAAAATTGCAGGAACTCTTGCAGTCAAGGATGATGTCAGTGAACTTGTTTCACAGGGAGCTCAGCTGATTTATTATCATGCGGACCCTTTCGTCCGGGAGGGTGTCAACATGATGCGCCAGCTTGTAAGATGAAACTGAAAAACCTTGATCCTGCGAGTGAGTAGACAGAGGTTTGCAGTGATGCGACCGAATTGATTTTTGCTCGTAGACGGATGCTTGTCCACGAACATTGACAAAATGACCCTGGAGCAGTGCATGAGGGCATGCAAGCTTGACGATATACTGAGTCTTGACGATTTCGAAATTTACGCAAAAAAGCGGTTGCCGAAGTCGATTTTTCATTATATTGCAAGTGGCGCGGAGCGGAACCGGTCAATCCTGGCCAATCGTGAAGAATTCAACCGTCATGCCTGGTGTCCTCGTGTCCTGGTGGATACGGTCGAGAAGAATATGGGCACTACCCTGTTCGGTGAGAAATGGGCCACACCATTTGGAATCGCTCCCCTGGGTTTGAGCGCGTTATGGCAGTTTGACGGAGATCTGGCACTGGCAGAAGGCGCGTTGGCCGGTAACATTCCGATGATCCTCAGTGGTTCTTCATTGATCTCCATGGAAGAGGTCTATTCAAAAAACGACAGGATCTGGTTCCAGGCCTATTTTTCCAGTGATGCTTCTTCAATTCAGGCGTTATTGGAGCGCATTGCTGCTGCAGGTTTCAGGAAGCTCGTGGTGACCGTTGATGTTCCTGTCGTCGGCAACCGTGAGAATCAGGTCCGTGCGGGCTTCACCGTACCCTTGAGACTGGATTTTCGCATGATCAGGGACGGGGTGACCCATATGGATTGGGTATTGAACACGATGATCCGGACGTTGCTGAAACGAGGAATTCCCTGTTTCGAAAATACGGGAGCAACCAGGGGAGAGCCAATTCTGTCGCGCTCGGGGGTGAGAGACATTCGCGGGCGAATGGCACTGTCGTGGAAGAATCTGGCCTTCATAAGGCGCTTGTGGAAATCGGAGCTGATTCTGAAGGGAGTCCTGCACTCCAGGGATGCGCTCCAGGCGAAGGCGGAAGGGGTGGATGGCATCATCCTTAGCAATCACGGCGGGCGCCAGCTGGATGGAGCGGTTTCTCCGCTGTCGGTACTGCCCGAGATCCGGCGCAGGCTGGGGCCTGAATTTCCCGTCATGCTTGATGGGGGTGTGCGCAGGGGGAATGATGTGTTGCTGGCGCTTGCGCTGGGAGCGAGCTTTATCTTTATTGGACGGCCATTTGCGTACGCTTCTGCCGTTGCGGGGCGGGAAGGAGTGCTGCACTGCATTCGTATCCTTGTTGCCGAGCTTGCACGCAATCTTTCGCTGCTTGGAGCTGTGTCTCCAGCGGCGCTGAACTCTGATTATCTGCAGCCATCATGAACGCGTGACCTGTTGGCGGTTCGATCGCAATGGATGTGCGGCAAGATTGTTTTGGAGATCGTGTTTGATCGGGATTTCTAGCAGAACCCGATTTCCGGTCAGCCTGATTTTGCGTTGGTCGAGATCTGTTTATCTTCCAGGATATGAAAATGAAATTTCAAGGAAATACGGTAGTTGTCACCGGCGGAGCCGGAGGAATCGGAGCGGCCGTTGTCAATCGATTCCTGTCGGAAGGCTTGAATGTAGCATCGATTGACAGGAAACAATCGCAGGTTCAGGCAGATCATTCGGAAAGGTTTCTTTCTGTTCCCGGTGATGTCGGCGATCCCGAATTCTGCGTCCGGGCAATTGAAATGGTTACTGAACATTTCGGATCGCTCGATGTTCTGGTCAATAATGCCGGCATCACGCACATCGCGCCCTTCCTGGATCTGGAAATAGAAGATTTCGACAAGGTACTCGCGATCAACCTGCGGGCGTATTTCATTATCGGGCAAGCAGCAGCCCGGCAGATGGTCCGGCAAGGGAATGGAGGCTCGATCATCAACATGTCGAGCATCAACGCAGTCGTGGCGATGCCCGATCAGTTGCCGTACGTCGTTTCCAAGGGGGGCGTCAATCAGCTCACAAGAGCCATGGCACTTTCACTTGCACCGCATGGAATCCGGGTGAATGCCATCGGCCCGGGCACCATTGCCACCGAATATGCCAGGCAGGCGGTATTCAGCTCCGAAGAGGCATCCCGGAGACTTTTGTCGAGGACGCCACTGGGTCGCTTCGGTGAACCGGAGGAGGTCGCTTCGGTGGCCGCGTTTCTTGCGAGTACGGACGCGTCGTATTTTACCGGGCAAACCGTCTATCCGGACGGTGGCCGGTTGGCCCTGAATTATTTCGTCGGGAACTGATTTTTGCCTTGCTCGATCACCGGAAAAGCCGTTCAACTTCGTATGCTTTTCGCGGCCGGTTCAATTCCCGAAGCAGAAATCGAACCCGCATTCCGCAGTCTTTCAGCGCAGGCCGTACCGGACCCGACGGTCACGGCTGTGCCGGGCCAGCATGCCGCGTTCAACCAGTGTGCACAGAAATGCTGCTTGAGCGTGTTGCAGCTGGCCCCGGTCAGCTTGATGGCCTCGCCGATGACGGATCGTCGTCTTCGGGCGGCCGTGCTGGACTCGAATTCCCACGATTCGCACCACTGTCGCAAGGCTTCGTCCTTGATGTGAACCAGCAGGCAGCGAATGCCGTGATCGTTACCGACAGCGCTACGGCCCGGACTGCGCCGCGCCGCTTGACAGGCGTCGATCACGATCACCGGATTCCTCGGTCGTGTTTGCCGGAACACACAGATTACCTGTCGAGAGCCCAGCCCGACGCCTTGATCAGCTGCAGAACCCGTCCGACTTCCGATGAGGCCGGAGTCGTGTCGATGGACGGAAAGAGTTCTTTCAGCATGTCGCCGAAGGACAGTATCTCAACGGTGTTACCGCCGAGATTCTTGCGGAGCGCCGCGTTGTCTTCCCATGCCGCTCGGCTACCCACAACTTTCGTGACGGCCGTGATGTAGGTGAACGAGGACGAACCCGTCAATTCGGCGACCTTCGCCCTGAAGGCGGCGGCCCACTTCTCACTGGTTAGTTCTCGAAACGCACGCCAGGCTTCACGCCCTGAGACCACCTTGTTCCTCGCGATGGCGTCGATCCAGTATTCGGGACGAAAGCCACTCTGCCAGCTCTTGCAACTCACCACCATCACCCGACGCGCGCCGTCGAGACGTGGATGGATGCCGATCACGTCGATGTCGCTATGCACGGCATCCTGGCGGGTGTCGTACTCCACGTGATCGTTCGCAGGTCGGAACTTGATGTTGTGCCGGGTGAAGTACCCTTTGTGCTGCAGGTACTCGTCCACCATTTGTTCGAGGATGTCTTCTTTCATGCCCGTCCGCTCTCGCGATCGATTCGTTGGCTGGCGAATCCCTCGAACCCAGGCCGGAGGCGGCACTGCAGAAATGTATCGACGAGGTTGAGGACGGGGACACCGAGAGGCGCATCGAGGATGAAGTTCACCCGATCGGTGTGCTCCCTGATCCAGCCGGGGACGTTCGTTTCGTCCAGACCGTCGTCGCCAATGCACTCACCCTGCCTGATCGAGGACGCTGCCAGAGTACTCTTCCCACTGCCGGCGCAGCAGTGCTGGCGGACTGGCCTGGTGCAAGCGGGCGGTGATTCAATCGCAACGGATCACTCCTCGAACAATTCAGAGTGCGTGCCAGCCCGCGCGAAAATAATGGCGTCGCCATCCAGACGGTGGATGAGCAGGAAGTCGCCGCCGATGTGACATTCGCGGTGGTCGGCCCAATCGCCTTTGAGCGGGTGGTCCAGCCATTCCGGGCCCAGCGGCACATCGTCGCCAATGAGCAGCATCATTACTTCCTTCAGGCGCTTCAGGTCGTATCGGCCTGAGCGCGAGAGGCGCTCCCAGTCTTTGAGAAAGGTTCTGGTGTAATCGCACGCCCTGGGTGGCGCTGCCCGCTTACTGCTCGCAGGCTTTCTCGAGGTCATCGATCAGGGCGTCGGCAGAGTCAAAGCGGGTGGTGCGCGTCCTGGCCATGGTGCGGGCTTCTTCCATCGCTGCACGGGTCCGGGCGTTGGGTACCTTCAACTCCAACGGGAACGCCTGGTCATTGACCACGCGCTTGAGCAGGATGCGAACCGCGTCTGATACCGACAGCCCCATTGCGGCCAGCGCCTCACTGGCTTGCGTCTTGATTTCGTTGTCCACTCGGACGTGCAGCATCGTGGAACGGGTCATGATCGAATCCTCCATTCCATAATTATGTATCTCAATTGCGATACGTTCAAGCAGCTGATGATGCTATGGTGGCGCTCGATGCGTCGGGCTGACGTTCACAAAGCCGGAAATTCACTGAAGTATCGGTGCCCAACCAGGAAGGCGATCATGACCAGGATCACCATTCGAAACTGCCTACGGCCGGCGCACCCGAATCGACGCGCCCCATCACACGATAGCCTTGCTGGCGCTTGTTCCACATCCGCAGCAAGGCCGGATACCCCGTGTCCACGAAGTCGATGATGCGCACGTCGGTCTTGCTGGCGTGCTCACGGTGCAGCTGGGTATTCCGGAGCAGCGTGACCGCCGAATCCGGCGAAACGTGACCGGCGGGTCCGGTTGAAGGTGACCGACGGATCCGGCCGAACGTGACCGATTGCGGGAGGTTTCCGGATTTGTCGGTCACGCTGCCGAACCACGTCACGCTGTTTGATCTGGCGGTTGATCCGCCAGCGCTGTGGGATGAGCAGCGTGAGAGAGTTGGACTCTGAGAGGTTGAGACGCCCTCAGCTCAACATGCCCTTGAGATCCTTGAGCATCAGGAACAGATGGTACGGATCGGTCGGACTGGGCTCGAATTCCCACGACTCGTACCACTGCCGCGCCGCATCGTCCTTGGCATGCACCAGCAGGCAGCGAATGCCGGCGATATCGGCGGCCTGAGCGGTGCGCAGCAGCGCATCCTTGAGCAAGGCCTGTCCCAGCCC
>JACDJC010000279.1_pt1 | contig 64733 bp, 62 predicted proteins | sample 7454191 | NCBI WGS metagenome assembly JACDJC01 (sample SAMN14253291, study PRJNA609438) | sludge metagenome | isolation source: sludge after 25d culture with pyrite and EDTA | collected 2018-12-20 | reverse complement strand
GCTGCTCGAGCTCGAGCGCGTGCTCGAGAAGGATCGGGAGCGCGCGCGCCGGCTGCTGGCCGACCTGATCGGGCGCGTGTCGATCGTGCAGGAAGGCGAGCGCGTGTTCGCCGACGTGGAAATGGAAGCGCCGGCTCGATTTCTCGGAGCCGGCGCGTCTCCGGGTGTGGTTGCGGGGGCAGGATTTGAACCTGCGACCTTCGGGTTATGAGCCCGACGAGCTGCCAGACTGCTCCACCCCGCGCCTGGAACCGACGATTATAGCCCGAGCCCCCTCACCACGCAACGTACATCAGGTACCAGGTGCAGGCGAAGAGGGTCACCGGCACCAGATACAGCGCGCCGGCGGCCGCTCGGCGCGCCGGCGCGTCGGGCGAGCGCGCGACGATGCGCATCCCGAGCCAGATCGACCAGACGATCGCGCCGCCGAGCAGCACCGCCCGCAGGGCGCCGACTCCGGGCGGCAGCCACCCTTCGGCGCGCAGCTGCGTGACGGTGGTCATCGACAACCCCACGAAAAGCCCCGCCCCGGCCATCGGGACGAGGCCGAGCGCGAGCGTCTTCCAGTCGAAGCGCGACGCGCCGGCCAGCCGCGCCGCGGCGCGCAGCGCGAGCCAGGCGAGCCCGCCGGCCAGCAGCGCGTAGCCGCCCATGTAGACGACGATCGCGATGCCGTCGAGCCACGTGAAGACGTCGCTGGCCTGCGGGTAGTGCGTCAGCAGCCACCACGGCGCGTCGTCGCGCAGCAGCACGAACGAGTCGTGCTCGATCAGCCATTGTGCCGCCGCCTGGCGCAGGGCAACGAACCACGGGCTCAGCGTCCACTGGAAGGCCCCGTTGGCCAGTCCGAGCATGCCGAACACCAGCAGCAGCGCCGAGCCGGTCGAGATCTGGCGCGGGCCCGCGGCCAGGATCTCGGCGTTGGGCCGGCGCGCCTGCAGCGCGACCGCGTCGCGGTGTCCGCTGCAGCGTCCGCACGAGTGGCAGTCGGAGGCGCTCGTCATGTGCCGCACGTCGATGAGCGGCGCGCAGTCGATGCGCTCGGCTCGCGCGGGGTGGCGCTTCCATTGCTCGGGGTCGACCGCGAAGTGCACCGGCGCGACGCGGGCGAGCAACCCGAAGACGCCGCTGACCGGGCACAGGTAGCGGCACCAGACACGACTGTTGCGCCCGTAGACGAGCCCGACAGCGATCGCCAGCACGGTGGAGCCGCCGAGGATCAGCAGCGCGGCGCGCGAATACTCGTAGACGCTGATCAGCTGCCCGTAGATCGTCGTGCACGCGAACGCGACGAACGGCCAGCCGCCCCAGCGGATCCAGCGCGGGATGCTGCGCCCCAGCCCGTGGCGGCTGGCGAACTCGGTGAGCGCGCCTTCGGGGCAGAACACGCCGCACCAGGCGCGCCCGACGAGGAACATGCTGGCGATCACGAACGGCCACCAGATGCCCCAGAACGCGAACTGCGCGAACAGCGCGAGGTTCGAGACGATGCTCTCGCCGCTTTCGGGCAGCGGCACGAATGCGGGCACGACGACGAGCAGCGCGTAGGCGCCGACGACGAACCACTGGATCCCGAGGATCACGCGCCGGTGCCGCTGCATCGCGTCGCCCAGGCGCGCGAGCGCGCCGCGGCGCGGCCCGGGCGGCGTCGGCGCCGGTGCGAAAGCCGCGCCTCGCCCGGCGCGCAAGATCCCCGGCGGCGTCGGCGCATTCATCGCGATGCTCCGTGCGGCGCCGCGCCGGAGCCCTTCGCCGGCTCGCCGCTGCGCGCAGCCGACCGCGGCAACGCGCTGCGCCACCACCCGGCGAACACCACGCTCCAGAACAGCACGTAGCCGATCAGCAGCGTCGCCGAGGGCCGCGCGCGATAGCCGAGGAAGTCGGCGAAGACGCGACCGATGCCGCGGCGGTCGTCGAGCAGCGCGGACGTGTCCCAGACCGGGTCGAGCATCGGCGAGAGCCAGTCCATCGCGATCATTCGGTCGATGCCGTTGGCCAGCAGCGAGGCGGCGATCAGCAGCAGCAGGATCTCGCTGACGCGAAACACGACCCGGTAACTGAGAAAGCGCGAGCCGCGCGCGACCAGCCATGCGGTGGCGGCGGCCAGCCCGAAGCCGGCGATCGCACCGGCGACCGAGACCAGGCGCCCGCCACCGGCCTCGAAACCGATTCCGTAGAGGAAGACGACCGTTTCGGCGCCCTCGCGCGCGACGGCGAGCGCGGCGACGATCGCCAGCCCGAGTCCGCCTGCGGCGCGCGCGGCCTGCGCTTCGAGTTCATGGCGCATCGCGCGCCCGTGCCGGCGCATCCACAACACCATCTGCACGATCAGCAAAGCGGCGAACAGCACCATCGCGATCTGGAAGACCTCGAGCGCCTGCCCCTGCAGCTGGCTCTGCGCGAAGAAAGTGCCCACGCCCAGCAGCGCGGCGAGCACGACGCCACCCGCCACGCCGCCCCACAGCGAGCGGCGCAGCTGCGCCGGTGCCGGCTGGCGGGCGATCCAGGCCAGCAGCACGCCGATGACGAGCATGGCCTCCAGGCTCTCGCGCCAGACGACGATCAAGGCATTCATCGGCGCCCCGCCCTCATTTCGCGATCAGGACCATCTCCGACGTCTCCGGATGGAACTCGTCGAAGAAGCGATAGCTGCCCGGACGCAGCGGATGGAGGACGACGAACGAACTCGCGCCGGGAGCGAGCACCTTCTCCACGCGCAGGTCGAGATTCTCGAATTCGCAGGGGCCCGGACCCTCGTTGCGAATCGTCAGCTTGATCTTCACGCCGGCGGGCACCTCGAGCCTGGCCGGCTCGATGCGCCCGTCGCGAACGACGACCGGGTAGGTGGCGGTCTCGGCCGCCGACGCGCCGGCGACGGTCGCCAGCGCACACGCGAACACCGCGGCGGGCACGATGCGCATGGCTTCAGAAGCCCACCCGGGCGCGCAGCCCGACGATCGTGCGCGTCGACGCGCGCGGATCGCCGCCGGCGTGACGCAGCCACTGCAGATCGGGCGTGATCTCGACGCGGTCGTTGAAGCGATAGCGGTAATAGAGCTCGGCGATGTGCGCGTAGCGGCTCGCGCGGGCGGCGAAATCGGGTACCGCGCCTGCGCTGGTTGCGCGTCGAAACGCGTCGCTCATGCCGAGCCAGCCGACGGCGAAGCCCACGCCGTCGGCGGCGCGCCGCCAGCGGTTGCCGTCGAGTTCGGCGCCCAGCGTGAGCGCGCGGTCGAAGCGGCCGTGTCCGCTGGTGCGTTGGCCGAAGCGGCCGAACAGCGTGAGATCGTCGGTGATGCGCTGGTCGATCGACGTTCCCCATCCGGCGTGCAGCGCCTCGGTGTCGTCGAAGTCGGTCGCGCGCGGATTGCGCCAGGCGTAGATCCGGTAGTTGCCGTTCAGCCCCTGGAACAGGCGCGGCGACGCTTCGAGCTGGCCGATCAGGAACGGGCGTCCCGGCGAGCCGGAAAAATTGGCAGCGCTGCCCGCGCCGAACGCCCCCACCGAGGCGCTCCACTTCCATCCGGCGTCGCTCTCGTCGACGTAGGCAGCGCGCACGCCCGGCGAGAATCCGTATTCGTCGGCGCCGACGTCGCCGCCGGCGTCGAGCAGCGGATTGTGGACGAAGGCGTTGTTGGTGAAACGCATGGTCTCGTCGTCGGCGATCGCGTTCTGGTCGAAGAACACGAACGGATCGATCTTGCCGACATTGACGAACAGCTGGCGCCGCGCCGGCGAAAGGCCATCGTTCATGAGCGGCACCGACAGCTGGTACCAGGCCTGCGCGAGGATGGCGAACGAAGAATCGGAGTCGGGGGCGAGACCCGCCACCTCGAAGGCGGTGGAGTTCGTGCTGGCCAGCGCGCGCCGCACGACGATGCCCTCGCCCTGGCCGAAGCGCAGGTGCGCGAAGATCGAGCCCTCGGCGCTGCCGTAGGAGCCTCCGGGCAGCGTCACCGACAGGTCGCCCCGGTAGCCCAGGCGCGACTGTGCGACGCCCGTGTCCGAGCCGCCGGCGCCGACCCGCTGGGCCATCGCCGTCAGGCTGCCGGCCACGCTGATGCCTTCGAGTGCCTCGATCTGGCGCGCCTGCTTCTGCATCGACGAGGTCTGCACTTCGACCGCCTTGAGCCGCGTCACCAGCTCGGGCTCGCTTTCGCTGAGCCGGTCGCTGGCCAGCGACCGCTCGGTGCGTGCCTGCGTCTCCTCGAGCGCACGCACGCGCGCCTCGATCGTGGACGGCGATTCGGCGGTCGCAGACGACGCACCGCTGCGACGGCGCCAGTCGGCCACTTCGCGTTCGAGCTCCTGGTTGCGCTGCTCGAGCCGCTCCATGCGCTCGGCGAGCGCGCGCACGCGCGCCTCGAGTGCGGCCGGCTCGTCGGCCGCCTGCGCCGCCCCGCTCAGCGAGCCGACGGTCACTGCGATGCATGCAAGGCGGCGCATGATCAGTACCCGCCTTTCTTGCCGATACCGGCGTAGGTGAAGTCCCACTCCAGTTCGAAGGGGCGGAACCAGGGCCGCACGCCGGTCGCGCGATCGGTGTGACGGCCGAAATGCGCGCCGCTCGAATTCTCGGGTGCATTGGGCGGATACACCGTGTACTTGACGTGATACTTGCCCGGACCGAGCAGCTTGACGTTGTCGCCGTAGTGCGGACCGTCGCTGGCGACCATCGGCATCATGTCGCCGCGGATCGTCTCGTTCGATCCGGCCCTGGTGATCTCGTAGCGCACAAGCAGGAACGGAATCCACGCGCCTTCGGCAAAGCCGTTGACGTTGGTCGACAGCGCGTGGATGTCGGCCTCGAGGTGCACGTCGGCGTCGGCCGCCTTGCGCATGACGCCTTCGGGCTCCATGTCGATCGGTTGCAGGTAGACCGCTCCGATCTCCATGCCGGCGGCGTTCTGCGGCGCGCCGATCGGGTATTCCAGCGCCGACGCGGCGCTGGGAAACGACAGCAGCGACACGCCCAGCAGTAAACCGGCGAGTGCGGCGAGTTTTTCCAGAAGCACAGGGATCTCCTTTGTTTTCTTGGTGGTGAAGGAAGGGAAAGGTCGCGGAAGGGGGCTGGACGAAGAACGGGTTTCAGGGACCGCGGCAGGAAAGGGCAGCAGCAAAGGGCAATAGGAAAGGCCAGAAGAATACCGTGAACAATAACCATTCTCAATCTCGTTGACAACGATGCACGCGTCCTTGACACGGATCAAGCGCTGCTACACTGACCGCACGCCATGAAGTTCTGCTCGGCCTGCGGCCACGAGGTCCATTCGACGGTTCCGCCCGGTGACAACCGGTCGCGCTTTTGCTGCGCGCACTGCGGCGCGATCCACTACGAGAACCCGAACATGGTTCTCGGCACGCTGTGCACGTGGCACGACCGCGTGCTGCTGTGCCGGCGCGCGATCGAACCGCGCTACGGTTTCTGGACGCTGCCCGCGGGCTTCATGGAGAACGGCGAAACGACGGCCGAGGGCGCGCAACGCGAGACCGTCGAGGAGGCCGGAGCCCGCATCGAGCTGGGCGCGCCGTTCGCAATGATCGACGTGCCGCACGTCAACCAGGTGCATCTGTTCTTTCGCGCGACGCTGCTCGATGCGGCGTTCGAGCCCGGACCCGAGAGCCTCGAAGCGAAGCTGTTCGGCGAGGACGAAATTCCCTGGGATTCGCTCGCCTTTCGCAGCGTCGCGCAGGCGCTTCGCTGGTTCTTCGCCGATCGGCGCGAGGGAACGTGGTCGATGCACACCGGAGCGATCGGCGCCACTCGATCGTCCTCCTGAACACGACGGAGAGACCCGCATGCAGCGTCGCCACTTTCTCTTCGGTTGTGCAGCCGCCGCCGCGGCCGACTCCGCACTGCTCGTGCAGCGCGCCCGGGCGGCACAACAGTCCTCGTCACGCGGCTCCGCGGCCGGCACGCGGCGCTGGCCGCGCGCGCGGCTGCTCGACGTCGACGGCACGCCGCTGAAGGCTGCGTCGATCGAGCCGCGCCGGGCGCTGCTCTTCCCCTACCCGTTCGTCGGCACGCCGGCATTCCTGATCGACCTGGACAAGCCCACGCAGCGCTCGGTGACGCTCGAGACGCAGGACGAGCAGCGCTACACCTGGGACGGCGGCGTCGGCCCGAAGCGCTCGATCGTCGCGTTTTCGGCGATCTGTGCGCATCGGATGGCGTATCCGACGCGCGAGATCACGTTCATCAACTATCGCGACGAAGCCTCGGCGGTGACGAAACGCGCGCACGTCATCCACTGCTGCTCGGAGCACAGCGAATACGATCCGGCCGCCGGCGCGCGCGTGCTGGCCGGCCCTGCCACGCAGCCGTTGGCCGCGATCGTCCTGGAGCACGACGCGGCCGACGACACGCTGCACGCCGTGGGCACGCGCGGCGGCGAACTCTTCGACGCGTTCTTCGACCATTTCGCGATGAAGCTGTCGCTCGAGCACAGCGGCGCCGAGCATCGACCGGTGGGCGAATCGACGACCGCGATGCCGATCGAGCGCTACTGCCGCCAGCTGGTGCGCTGCAGCTGATCGCGACGCAGGAAGGTCGCCGTGTCCCGCTCGCCGCATCGCGTGCTCGCCTGGCTCGGGCCCGAAGACCCGCTGCCCGATCCGGCGCGCGCCTGGCACGCGCCCAACGGGCTGTTGGCGGCCAGCGCGCAGCTGTCGGTCGATCGTTTGCTCGAGGCGTATCGGCGCGGCATCTTTCCCTGGTACACCAGCGGCCAGCCGGTGCTCTGGTGGTCGCCCGACCCGCGCATGGTGCTGCACCTGCCCGAACTGCGCGTCTCGCGCTCGCTGCGCAAGACGCTGCGCGCCGCGCAGCGCGATGCGCGCTGGCGCGTCACGCTCGACGCCTGCTTCGAACGCGTGATGCACGAATGCGCGGCGCCACGCGCCGGGCAGGACGGCACCTGGATCACCGAAGCGATCCGCGCCGGGTACGCCGGGTTGCATCGCCTCGGCGCCGCGCACTCGGTGGAAGTGTGGAGCGGCGAGCGACTGGTCGGCGGGCTGTACGGCGTGTCGATCGGTCGCATGTTCTACGGCGAATCGATGTTCGCGCGCGAAACCGACGCGTCGAAGGCAGCACTCGTCTCGCTCGCACGGCTGCTCGAGGCACACGATTTCAGCGTGATAGACTGCCAGCAGAGTACCCGTCACCTCGCGTCGCTCGGTGCGCGTGAAATCTCGCGCACGGCGTTTCTCGGGACGGTCGACGAACTCGTTCGCAAGCCCGCTCCCGACTGGCGAACGATGCGCATCGCACTGCCGCACGCATGACGCACCTGAAGGAACTGCCGTTCTCGGCACTGCAGTTCTACGCCACTGCACCGTATCCCTGCAGTTACCTGCCGCAGCACCAGGCGCGCTCGCAGGTCGCGACGCCGAACCACCTGATCAACGCCGACGTCTACGGCGATCTCGTTCGCGCCGGCTTCCGGCGCAGCGGCATCTTCACGTACCGACCGCATTGCGACGGCTGCCGCGCCTGCGTTCCGGTGCGCATCCCGGTCGAACGCTTCGTTCCCGACCGAAGCCAGCGCCGCGCGCGCAAGGCACACGGCGGCCTGCGCACGCTCGTCGCCCGACTCGGTTTCTCGCCCGAGCACTACGCGCTGTACCTGCGCTACCAGACCAGCCGGCACGCCGGCGGCGGCATGGACCAGGACAGTCGCGAGCAATATGCGCAGTTCCTGCTGCAGAGCAAGGTCAACACGCGCCTGGTCGAGTTTCGCGAAGACGACGGTACGCTGCGCATGGTCTCGATCATCGACGTGCTCGACGACGGGCTGTCGTCGGTCTACACCTTCTTCGATCCCGACGTTTCGCACGCGAGCTACGGTACCTGGAACATTCTCTGGCAGATCGAGCAGTGCCGCCTGCTCGATCTGCCGTACCTCTATCTCGGCTACTGGATCGAGCAGAGCCCGAAAATGTCGTACAAGTCGCGCTTTCGTCCGCTCGAGTGCCTGAGCGACGGGGCGTGGATGAGCCTGTCCGGTCACGCCGAATCCGCGCCTCGATGATTCCGTACGCAGCCGCGCGCCCGCTGCTGTTCGCTCTCGACGCCGAAACCGCGCACGAGCTCACGCTGCGGGCGCTCGACGGCGCCGCGCGGGTGGGCGGCGCACGCGTGCTCGCCGGTTGTCCGGTCGACGATCCGGTCGAGGTGATGGGACTGCGCTTTCGCAACCGCGTCGGTCTGGCCGCCGGGCTCGACAAGAATGCAGCGCACGTCGACGCACTCGCAGCGCTCGGCTTCGGATTCCTCGAAGTCGGCACCGTCACGCCGCGGCCGCAACCGGGCAATCCGCGTCCGCGGCTGTTCCGACTGCCGCAGCGCGAGGCGCTGATCAACCGGATGGGCTTCAACAACGCCGGCGTCGACGCCTTCGTCGCCAACGTCGCCCGCTCGCATCATCGCGGCGTGCTGGGCATCAACATCGGCAAGAACGCCGACACGCCGATCGAGCGCGCCGTCGACGACTATCGCATCGGCCTGGAACGCGTCTATCGGTACGCGAGCTACGTCGCGGTGAACGTTTCGTCGCCGAACACCGCGAAGCTGCGCGAACTGCAGTCGCAGGACGCACTCGACGAGCTGCTCGACGCACTGCGCGCGCGGCGCGACGAACTCGCGCAGGCGCACGGCCGCCGCGTGCCGCTGGCGTTGAAGATCGCACCCGATCTCGAAGACGCACAGATCGACGCGATCGCCGCGTTGCTGGTGCGATACGGCATCGACGCGGTGATCGCAACCAACACGACGGTCTCGCGCGAGCGCGTCGCGGGCTTGCCGAATGCGGCGCAGTCGGGGGGGCTTTCGGGCGCGCCGGTGTTCGAGGCGTCCAACCGCGTCATCCGGGCCCTGCGCGCGACGCTGCCGCGCGGCTACCCGATCATCGGCGTAGGCGGCATCCTGAGCGCCGACGACGCACGCGCCAAGCTCGTCGCCGGCGCCACGCTGGTGCAGCTCTACACCGGACTGATCTATCGCGGCCCCGCGCTGGTCGGCCAGTGCGCACGCGCGCTGCGCGATGCCATGCGGCAGGCGCCGGCGCTTGACGCCGCAAAAGCAACATTCTAGATTCCGCTTTCGGCGAACGAGCCCGTCACGCGGCCAGCGCCACCGCTCACCGGAGCAGTGAAGAAATGTCCGAAAATCCCCTGCGGATCCTCAGCGAAACCACCTACCCGTTCGATGCGCGCGGCGTCGCGCGGCGCTTCCGCCACTCGGCGATCTTCGGCGCGCTGGGCGCGCTGCAGGCCGGCGAAACGATGCGCTTCATGAACGACCACGACCCGCTGCCGCTGCTCGACCAGATCCTCGACCGCTTCGGCGAGCACATCGAGATCCAGTACGTCAGCCGCAACCCCGGCGAGATCGTGATCGACTTCACGATCCGCTGATCCCACCGGATGCCCTCGGCGTTCCTGCTCGACCTCTACCCGCAGATACGGCTCGCACACATCGCCTTCGTCGCGGCCAGCGGCACGCTGTTCACCGCGCGCGCGATCGCCACGGTGGCCGGGGCGCACTGGAGCGCTTCGAAGGCGGCGCGCCGCGCGAGCTGGCTGATCGACACCGGGCTGCTCGCCGCGGCGCTGCTGCTGCTATATGTGCTGCAGCTGAACCCGTTCGTGGTGCCCTGGCTGGCGGCGAAGATCACGCTGCTGCTCGTCTACATCGGGCTCGGCACGATGGCACTGCGCGGCGCCCGCTCGAAGGGCTCGCGCATCGCCTGGTCGATCACCGCCCTGGCCTGCTTCGCGCTGATGATCTCGATCGCACGCGCGCACGACCCGCTCGGCGCGCTGCGGGCGTGGGTCGGGTGAGAGGAGCCGGTCCGTCGGTCAGTCGGGCCGCCGCCAAAGCCATACGGCGACCACAGCCATCATCGACGGCACGGCCAGCTTCACCCCGTCGGGAACCGTGGTCGATGCGAGTATCGCGGCGCTGACGATCATCATCGTCGTGGCGAACCATTTCGCGCGCCGCGGTATCGCGCCCTTCTCGCGCCAGCGCCGGATCGCCGGCCCGTGCCGCGGATGCTCGAGCAGCCACGTCTCGAGCCGCGGCCAGCCGCGACTGCCCGCCCAGGCGGCAACGATCAGGAACGGCACGGTCGGCAGCACCGGCAGCACCATGCCCAGGAGCGCCAGCGCGACGTTCACCAGCGCGAACGCGCGCCAGAGCGTGATGGCGACGACCGAGCGGCGAACCACCGTGCCTGCTCGCTCCGCTCGGCAGTCCGGCGTCGTCGCGGCGCCGTCGTTTCGTTCCGTGGAGGGACTCATCCAATGCACTGCAGCAGGAAAGCGCCCCGAGTGTAACCAGCGCGCCGTCCGTCGGCGAACCAGCACGACGCGGCATCGCGCGCGCAGGCGCGTTCCGGTATTTCACGATGCAGGATGCGCTCGCGCATCATGCTAACCTTCTCTTTCGGCCGCTCGGAATCCGATTCGCACCGATGCCACGCCCCCGAACTTCCCCGAACGAAGAGGGTCGCACCGCGATCCAGGTCATCGAGCGCCTCGTCTCGCTGCTCGATGCGCTCGCCGACCAGCGCGATCCGGTCAGCCTGAAGGAACTCTCGCTGCGCACCGGGCTGCACCCGTCGACTGCGCACCGCATCCTGAACGACCTCGTCACCGCCCGTTTCGTCGACCGCGCGGAACCCGGAACGTACCAGCTCGGCATCCGGCTGCTCGAGCTCGGCAACCTGGTCAAGGCGCGGCTCGACGTGCGCGACGCCTCGCTCGACCCGATGCGCGAGCTGCACCGCGCCACCGGGCAGACGGTCAACCTGTCGATCCGCCAGGGCGACGAGATCGTCTACATCGAGCGCGCGGTCTCCGAGCGTTCCGGCATGCAGGTCGTGCGCGCGGTCGGCGGACGCGCGCCGCTGCACCTCACCTCGGTGGGCAAGCTCTTCCTGGCGGCCGACGACGCGCGCATCGTGCGCGCATACGCGGCGCGCACCGGACTGGCGGGCCACACGCGCAACAGCATCACCGACCTGAACCGCCTCGAGCGCGAACTCGCGCTCGTGCGCGCGCGCGGCTATGCGCGCGACAACGAGGAGCTCGAACTCGGCGTGCGTTGCATTGCCGCCGGCGTGCGCGACGACACCGGCAAGCTGGTGGCCGGGCTGTCGATCTCGGCGCCGGCCGACTTCATCCAGGACGACTGGATCGAGCAGTTGTGCCGCACGGCCGACGGAATCTCGTCGTCACTGGGCTACGACACCGACGACCGCGCCGCTTCCTGACCGCGCCGCTTCCTGACCGCGCCGCTTCCGTGCGGCACCGTTTCCTCGTTTCCCGGCGCCGCGCCGCGGCATCAGACGTCGTGCGCGCGCGCCTCGCGAACCGTCGGTTCGGCATCGTCGCCGGGGTGCGTCACGCGCCGCACGCCGCCGCCGCCCAGGCCTTCGATCCAGTCGCGGATGCGCATCGAGTCGCTGACGCGCGCGGCGCGCTGCTCGGCATCGAGCAGCACCAGGACGACCGGCCGCTCGCCGATGCGGGTCTGCATCACCACGCAGTTGCCCGCCTCGGAGATGAAACCGGTCTTCTGCACGCCGATCTCCCAGTCGCTGCGGGTGACGAGACGATTGGTGTTGCGATAGCTCTCGGTGCGTCGTCCGGTGTCGACCGAAAGCGCGCTCGCCGTCGAGTACTCGCGGATGAGCGGATAGCGCGATGCGGCCTGCACGAGCAGCGCGAGGTCGCGCGCGCTCGAGACGTTGCTGCTCGACAGCCCCGTAGGCTCGACGAAGCCCGAGCTCGCCATCCCCAGTTCGTGCGCCTTGCGGTTCATCTGCGCGACGAACGCGGGCATCCCGCCCGGATAGTTGCGCCCGAGCGCGTGCGCCGCGCGATTCTCCGAAGACATCAGCGCCAGGTGCAGCAGCTCGTCGCGCGACAGGCGCGTACCGGTGCGCAGGCGCGAACGCGTGAAGCGCTCGGTGTCGACGTCGGCCTCGGAAATCTCGAGCATTTCGTCGAGCGGCAACTTCGCGTCGAGCACGACGATGGCCGTCATCAGCTTGCTGATCGAGGCGATCGGAAGGACGGCGCGCGAGTTCTTCTCGAACAGCACCTCGCCGCTGCGCTGGTCGAGCACCAGCGCAACGGCCGACTCGAGCGACAACGGATCGTCGACGTCGTGCAGGCCGAACGCGTGACCGATCGACGGGCGCGGCAACACAGCATGCGTCACGCGCGAGCGCGCCTGCGCGGGCGCTGCCACGCGCGAGTCGACGACGACCTTCGCCCGCTTCGCCTTCGACGGACTCCCGCTGCGCGTGCGGGCGACCTGGCGCCCGCGGGCGCGACCGTCCGCGTTCGGCGACGCGCTCTTGCGCGGGGTGCGAGCGGCAACCGCCTTCTTCGCGCCGGCCGCCTCGGCGCCGCTGGCGGCACGCTTGCCGGCGGCACTCGCGGCGGTCGGCGGCAATAACCCCGCGAGGCCGAAGGAAATCAGAAGAACGACGCCCGTGCGTCGCCAGCCCCGCCGCGCTCCACCCGCCATGTGCCTCTCCGCGAACCCCGCACTCCCCGAGCGGCGAGTCTACAGAAAACGCAAGGAATTGAGGTACTTGGCAGCGGACCTTGAACCGCTTTCTCGATGATCGGTGGGTTTTTCGCGACGGATGGAGCGCCCGCCCTTGACAACGAGGCAAAGCGACGCAGTTCGGCGGCGCGCTACATTGCAGCGCAACAAAAAGAGCTTGACATTGCCGCCACGCTCCGTAGACTTGGCTTTGTTGCGGCGCAGCAAAGTTGCACCGCCTCCTCCCTCATTCGAAACAACCGCCCGAACCAGGAGCACACCATGATCACGAACCCCGAACAACTGGTGCAGATGCAGAAAATCGCGCTCGACGCGCTGCAGGACGCCACCACCGCCTCGATCGCCGGCTTCGAGAAACTCACCGCGCTGAACGTGCAGGCGACCAAGACTTCCTTCGAGGAGTCGGCCGAGGCACTGCGCTCGCTCGTCGACGTGAAAGATCCGCGCCAGTGGACCGACATCGCGACGACGACGATGCAGCCGACGACCGACAAGGTCGCGGCGTACTACAAGCACGTCTACGAGATCGCCAACGAAACCGGCAGCGAACTGGCCCGCCTGTTCGAGCGCCAGTACGCCGAGAACAACCGCCAGATCTACGCGGCGATCGATGCGTTCGCGAGCAACCTGCCGGCGGGCAGCGAAGGCGTCGTCACGCTGATGAAGCAGGCGGTCAGCGCGGCGAACAGCACCTTCGACCAGATGAACAAGGCGACCAAGCAGGCGGTCGAAGTGGCCGAGGCCAACATGGCCGCCGCCGCGAAGACGACCTCGGGCGCAGCCGCCAACGTCGCGACCCGCGCCGCGCAGCCGCAGTCCCAGCCGCGCAAGACGGCCTGAACGAGTAGAGATCGTGGCGCGCCCGGCCTCGCGGCCGGCGCGCGCCCGCGCAGCCTCGCGGCGGCGGCGCAAGACGAACCCGGCCCGGCGCCGGGTTTTTTTTCGTTCGCGCTTCCTCAGCCGGCCGCGACGACGTCCGGCGACGAGTAGCGCGCCAGCTCCTCGGTCCAATGCGCGCGCGCCGATGCGAGGTTGCGCGCCTTCACGTGGCCGAAGCCGCGGATCTCGTCGGGGATCGAGGCGATGCGCACCGCCTGCGGCAATCGCTCGGCATCGAGCGTCGCAAGCAGCCGATCGACGGTCTCTTCGTAGTCGACGATGAGCTGGCGCTCGCTGCGTCGCTCCTCGGTGCGCCCGAACGGATCGAACGCGGTCCCGCGCAGCCGGCGCAGGCGCGCGAGCACGGCGAAAGCGCCGAGCATCCACTGGCCGTATTCGCGCTTGACGAGCTCGCCCTTCGCGTTGCGCCGCGCCAGCAGCGGCGGCGCCAGGTGGAAGCTCAGGCGGAAGTCGCCTTCGAACTGCTCGCTCAGTCGTTCGCGGAACGCGCCGTTCGAATACAACCGTGCAACCTCGTACTCGTCCTTGTACGCCATCAGCTTGAAGAGGTTGCGGGCGACCGCGTCGGTGAGCGCGAGACGGCCGTCGCCGACGAGGCGGCGCTCGGCTTTCCGCACGCGCTCGACGCGCTCGCGATAGCGCCCGGCGTAGCGCTCGTCCTGGTAGTCGGCGAGAAAGTCGACGCGACGGGCGATCGTCTCGTCGAGCGAGGTCGACAGGCGGCGCGACACCGGCGTCGGCGTGTCCTTGCCGAGACCGGCATCCGCCGCCGCCTCCACGCGCGCGCGATCGAGCGCTGCCGCCCGGCCCCAGGCGAAGGCGGCGCGGTTCTGCGCGACCGCCACCGCGTTCAGCTCGATCGCGCGATCGATCGCTACGCCCGACAGCGGCACGAGTCCGCGCTGCCACGCATAGCCCAGCAGGAACAGGTTCGACGCGATCGCGTCGCCCAGCAGCGCCGTGGCCAGCCGTGTCGCGTCGACGAACTCGGCGTTCTGCGCGCCCACCGCATGGGCGATCGCCGACTGCATGCCGTCCGACGGGAACTTCCAGTCGGGGTTGCGGGTGAAGTCGGCCGTGGGCGTTCCCGCGACGTTCGCCACGACGCGTGTGGCGCCGGCCATCCGTGCCAGCGCCTCGCGCCCGGCGGTGACGACGAGATCGCAGCCGAGCACCGCATCGGCACCGGCGACGCCGATGCGCGGCGCGTCCAGCGGTGCGCCGGCGGCGGCGAAGCGAACGAAGCTCATGACCGCGCCGTTCTTCTGCGCGAGCCCGGCCATGTCGAGCACGGTGACCTGCCGGCCCTCGAGATGCGCCGCCATGCCGAGCAGCTGTCCGACCGTGACGACGCCGGTGCCGCCGATGCCGGTGACCAGCAGCGACCACGCCGAGCCGATCTCGGGCAACGCCGGCTCGGTCAACGGCACCTCGGGCAGCGCGCGCGCGGCTGCCGCGCCCGTCGCATTCGTCGCGCCTGCCGCGCCCGCTGCGCTGCGCCCCGCCCGGCGCAGGCGTGCGCCGTGCACGGTGACGAAGCTCGGGCAGAAGCCGTTCACGCAGGAGAAGTCCTTGTTGCACGACGACTGGTTGATCGCGCGCTTGCGGCCGAACTCGGTCTGCACCGGCTCGATCGACACGCAGTTCGACTGCACGCCGCAATCGCCGCAGCCCTCGCACACCGCCTCGTTGATGAACACGCGCTTCGGCGGATCGGGAAACTCGCCGCGCTTGCGCCGGCGCCGCTTCTCGGCGGCGCAGGTCTGGTCGTAGATCAGCACCGACACGCCGTCGTATTCGCGCAATTCGCGCTGCACTTCGTCGAGCCTGCTGCGGTGGTGCACTTCGACGTCGGCGTCGAACGAGCCCGACGGATACTTGCCGGGTTCGTCGGTGACGACGACGATGCGACGAACGCCCTCGGCGCGCACCTGCTGCGCGATGCGCTGCGGCGTGAGCACGCCGTCGTGGCGCTGGCCGCCGGTCATCGCGACCGCGTCGTTGAACAGGACCTTGTACGTCATCCGGGTGCCGGTCGCCACCGCGTGGCGCAGCGCGAGCGAGCCCGAATGAAACCAGGTGCCGTCGCCGATGTTCTGGAAGACGTGCGGCGTATCGCTGAACGGCGCCAGCCCCACCCAGGTCATTCCCTCGCCGCCCATCTGCGTGAACGTCGCCGTCGAGCGGTCCATCCACTGCGCCATGTAGTGGCAGCCGATGCCGGCGAGCGCACGCGAGCCTTCGGGCACGCGCGTGGAGGTGTTGTGCGGGCAGCCCGAGCAGAAATACGGGATGCGCTCGATCGTCTCGAAGCGCTTCGTCGGTGCGCGCTCGCGCGCATCGAGTTCGGCCAGGCGCGCGTCGATCCGCGCGAAAGCGGCCGACGCGCGCGTTCCGCGCGCATCGTCGGGTGCGTCGCGCCAGCGCGCCAGGCGCTGCGCGATCAGGCGAGCGCAGAACGCCGGCGAGAGTTCGCCCCAGTCGGGCGCAAGGCCGGCCCCGGTTTCGTCGGTCTTGCCGACGACGCGCGGGCGTTCGGCCAGCGGGTAGAGCAGCTCCTTGAGTTGCGTCTCGATCAGCGCGCGCTTCTCCTCGACGACGAGCAGTTCCTCGCAACCGTCGACGAAGGCGCGCATCGCCTGCGGCTCGAGCGGCCACGGCATCGCGATCTTCATCACGCGCAGCCCCAGCGCGCGCGCGGCCGACTCGTCGATTCCGAGATCGGCCAGCGCCTGCATCACGTCCAGCCAGCTCTTGCCGCAGGAGACGATGCCCAGCCGTGCCGGCTCGCCGTCGGCGCGACCGAAGACGTTGCGATCGAGCCGGTTCGCGCGTGCATACGCCTGCGCCGCCGGCACCTTGAAGCGCGACAGGCGCTCCTCGAGCTTCAGGAACGGCTCCTCGGGCCAGCGCAGGCTCAGCCCGCCCGGGGGCATCGCGAAGTCGTCGGGCAGCACGATGCGCAGGCGATCGGGCGAGACGTCGACGATGCCGGCCGACTCGATGGTGTCGGTGACGCACTTCATCGCCACCCACAGCCCGGAGAAACGCGACATCGCGAATCCGTGCAGGCCGAGATCGACGTAGTCCTGCACGGTGGCCGGCGAGAGCACGGGCATCGACACCGCCTGGAAGACGAAGTCGGTCTGCGCGGCCACCGTCGACGACTTCGCGCCGTGGTCGTCGCCGGCGAGCGCGAGCACGCCGCCGTGGCGCGCCGTACCCGCCTGGTTCGCGTGGCGGAACACGTCGCCGCTGCGGTCGACGCCCGGACCCTTGCCGTACCAGATCGAGAACACGCCGTCGTAGCGTCCGCCCGGCAGCGCCTCGATCTGCTGCGTGCCCCAGATCGCGGTGGCGGCGAGGTCCTCGTTCAGCCCCGGCACGAAGCGGATGCGATGTGCCTCCAGCTGCGGTCGTGCCTTGCCGAGCGCCTGGTCGTAGCCGCCCAGCGGCGAGCCGCGGTAGCCCGAGACGTAGCCGGCGGTGTTCAGGCCCGCGGCAGCGTCGCGCCGCCGCTGCATGATCGGCAATCGCACGAGCGCCTGCGTGCCGGTGAGATAGACGGTTCCTTCGGTCGCCTCGTAGCGATCGTCGAGCGAGGCGCGCCGCAGCGCAGCTTCGGCAGGGACATTCATCGGTGGATCTTCCTCCGGCTCGGTGCGTGCGCCGGCGTCAGCGGATCTCGCCGCCGAGCGCCTGCACGCCCACGCGCAGCGTCGCGAACGCTTTGTCGAGCGCCGGCGTCGGACCGCGCACGCCCAGCTCGATGTGCCTGCGCCCGCCGTCCTCTCCCACCGAGGGCAGACTGAAGACGCGCACGTCGGCGTAATCGCGTTCGATCGCCTCCATCAGCGGCGTGATCGTCGATTCGGCCAGCCCGAAAACGAGGAACGAACGTTCGCCGCGCGCGTCTCGGTGGAAGCGGTCGACGAAGCGCGTGTCGAGCACCGCCTCGATCATCGGCCACGCCATCACCGGGAAACCGGGAACGAAGAAATGGCGCGCGACGGCGAAGCCGGGAATGCGGTTGAACGGATTCGGCACGATTTCGGCGCCGGCGGGAAATTCGCCCATCTTCAGCCGCTGGCGGTTCTCCGGCAGCGCGAGATCGGCGCTGCCGCCGCCTTCGGCGGCCATCTCGGCGATGCGCTGCGCGATCAGCTCGGCCGCCTGCGGATGCAGCACGAGTTCGACGCCGAGCGCCGCTGCCGCCGCCTGGCGCGTGTGATCGTCGGGCGTGGCGCCGATGCCGCCGCAGCAGAAGACCACGTCGTCGCCGGCGAAGGTGCGACGCAGCAGCGCGGCGATCGCCGCGCGGTCGTCGCCGATGAAATGCGCCCACGCCAGTGCGAGTCCGCGGCCGCGCAGCATCTCGACGACGCGTGCGAAGTGGCGATCCTGGCGCTTGCCGGAGACGATCTCGTCGCCGACGACGATCAGCCCGAAACCCATGCGGGACGCACCTCGGTGGCAGCCCGGCGCCGGCGCAGCAGCGCGAGCGAGTAATGGGCGAAGGCCAGCGCCGACAGCACCGGCGTGATCAGGAACAGCGGCGGCACGTAGTTCAGCAGCGTGACGAGCAGCGCGAGCAGGAAGTAGTCGCGCCGATGGGCGGCGATCGACGCGCTGCGCTCTTCGGCGCTCGCATGCTCGACGAGGCTGTCGAAGCGCATCACGCGCGCGGTGAGCCAGCTCCACCACAACCACGGCACGACGAGCGCCAGCGGCGGAATCAGCCACAGCGGCAGCGACACCAGGTAGCCGACGGCGAACAGCACCGTGCTCGACACCGCGTTCCAGACGCTCGGCGCGAGCGCCATCGAACCGCCGCGCGCGACGTCGCGATACGCGCCGTTGCCCAGGTGGCGGACGACCATCGGCATGGCGAACACCGCGATCAGCACGACGGCGCTGGCGAACATCACCGGAACGATGACGAGCAGCGCCAGGAGCGCCACCGCCCACTCGGAGAAACCGGCAAGGCCGTGCGACGCCGCCCAGGCGTCCACACCGGCCATCCAGCCGCCGCCGAACAGCCAGCCCTGCAGCCAGCCGGTGATCGGCGCCCACAGCCAGTACGCCGTGATCACCCAGAAGACGATCGCCAGCCCGAAGGGCACGACGAGCAGCGCGAGCATCTTCGGATGCAGCTGGCTGACGATCGCGCGCCCGAACGCGGTGAAAACGGCCTGCATCGGCTCATCATACCGGCGAGCGCCGGCGTCGGCCGCAGGCTGCCGCCCGTCGAGGCGCAACTGCCGGCGACCGGCCCGTGCGGCTATGCTCGCGCACGCCACCATGCTCAACCTGCTCGTCCTGCTGCGCTTCGAACCCGGCGAACCGGCGCCCGGCCTGCCCGATCGCGCGATCGACGAGTACGGGCAGCGCGTGCGCCAGGCCGGAGGCACCGTCGTCGATCGCGAAGCCGACCAGCTCCTCGTGTGCCTGACCGACATGCGCTGGGGACTGCAGTCGCTGCGCAACCTGCTGTCGCAGGCGCGCCGCGAGGATTTCGTCGTGCGCGCGGCGATGGTCCAGGCGGTGCTCGCGCGCACCGACCGCGCCGACGGCGCACCCGGCTTCACCACGCGCACGCTCGACACGCTGCTGCGCCTGGCTGCGCACGTCGAGCGGCAGCAGGTCGGCATCACGCCGAAACTGCTCAGCCTCATCCAGCTCGGCGCACCGGAATTCGCCGAGCTCTTCGACCGCCTGCCCGATCCGATCGGCCCGCTGCCCGGCGAAACCGGCCCGCAGCCGGTGCTCGTGATGGCGGGCTGAAGCCGCCGCGGCCCTCTCAGGCGCGCAGCGCGTCGATCGCCTTGCCCAGGCGCTTGGCCGATACGGGAATCGGCGTGCGCAGCTCCTGCGCGAACAGCGAAACGCGCAGTTCCTCGAACAGCCAGCGCACCTCGTCCAGGCGCGCGTCGGCCTGCCCGCGGCGCTGCTGGGCGATCCGCCGCCAGCGCGCGAGCAGCGGCTCGAGCTCGGCGCGCGCGCGCGCATCGCGCGCCGGCGCTTCGCGCAGCTTGTCCAGTCGCACGGCGATCGCCCGCAGGTAGCGCGGCAGTTCGCGCAGCTTCGCCACCGGCGTGCGCGAGACGAAGCGCGCGGGAAGCAGCGCCGCGAGTTGCGCGCGCACGTCTTCGTTCGCCTCGGCGTGCGCCTTCGCCGCGGGCAGCTTCTTCTGCACCGCGGCCCACGCCTCGAGCACGTCGGCGATCGTTCGCGCCAGCTCCTGGCCGACCAGGTTGATCCGCGTTCGCGCGTCGGCCGCGCGCGCGGCGAAGGCCTGCGCGTCCGCCGGCAGCGGATCGGCCAGGCAGGTGCGCTCGACGACGGCGGCGACGAGTTCGTCACGCAGGTCGTCGGCACCGCCGAAGGACGCGTAGAGCAGCGACATGCGGGTGAAGCCGGGAATGTTCTTCGCGAAGAACTTCAGCGGCTCCTTCAGCGCGATCGTGAACAGCCGCGCGAGACCGGCGTGGGTCGCTGCGCCCGCCTTCGCAGGGTCGTCGAAGATCTGCCATTCGACCGCATCGCCGACGTCGACCAGCGCCGGATAGCCGACGAGGCCTTCGGCACCGGCGCGCGTGCCGCCGATCCGATCCGGCAGCGCGCCGAACGACCAGTCCACGAAGCGGCGACCCAGCGGCAGCGACGCGGCGCCGCGGCGCTCGTCGTCCCCGGCGCTACCGCGCTCGTCGTCCCCGGCGCCGAGCTTCGTCTGCGCCGCGGCGCCCGCCGGCGCAACGACGGCCGCCTTGCCCGTCCCCGCCGCCCCGGGCGCGGCGTCCGGCGCCGCCTGCAGCGACGCACGCTCGAAGGCCTGCTGCAACGCGCCCTTGGCCCGCGCGCCGTATTCGGCGCGCAGCGCAGCGAGCTGGCGCGATTGCGCCAGCGTGCCGCCGTGCGCGTCGACCACGCGGAAGTTCATCGACAGGTGCGCCGGCAGCGTCTCCGGACGGAAATCGGCCGACTGCAGGCGCAGTCCGCGCTCTTCGGCGAGGTCGTCGACGATCGCATCGACCAGCGCTCGCGAACCTGCGCGCTCGCGCCAGCGCTCGACGAAGCCGGCAGCGTATTCGGGCAGCGGAACCAGGTGTCGGCGCAGCCTTTGCGGCAGCGACTTCGCCAGCGCCTGCACCTTGTCGCCGAGCATCCCGGCAACGAGCCATTCGCAGCGCATCGCGTCGACGAGATTCAGCGCGGCGATCGGCACCGTCATCGTGACGCCGTCGTCGGCCGTCCCCGGGTCGAAGCGGTAGTCGAGCGCGAAGACCACGCCGTGCAGCTCCAGCGAACGCGGAAAGGCCTGCGCATTCACCGTCTCCGGATCCTTGCGCAGCAGCGCCTCGCGCGACAGGAAGAGCAGTCGCGCATCGCTGCGCGATGCCGCCTTCCACCAGCGCTCGAGTGCCTGCGTCGAGTGCACGTCGGGCGGGATGCGCGCGTCGTACCAGTCGTAGAGATCGCGCTCGTCGACCAGCAGGTCGGGGCGGCGGATGCGTTGCTCGAGCGCCTCGATCTCGGCGACCAGCCTGCGGTTGTGAACGAAGAACGGCAGCCGCGTCTCCCACTGCCCGGCGACCAGCGCTTCGCGGATCAGCAGCTCGCGCGCGTGCTGCGCATCGATCGGCGCAAGCGGCACGCGCCGCTGCGCGTAGACGGTCAGGCCGTAGAGCGTGCCCCGCTCGTGGGTCATCGCCTGCCCGGCGCTGCGCGCCCAGAACGGGTCGGAGGTGCTGCGCCGGATCAGGTGCGACGCCGCGCGCTCGATCCACGCCGGATCGATGCGCGCCACGGTGCGCGCGTAGAGCTTGGCCGTGTCGACCATCTCGGCGGCCATCAGCCACGGCGGCGGCTTCTTCGCCAGCGCGCTGCCCGGGTGGATCGAGAACCGGGTCTGGTGCGTACCGACGTACTGCGCATCGTCGGGCGACCGGCTGCCCAGATTGCCGAGCAAACCGGCGAGCAGGGCGCGGTGGATCGCTTCGAACGGGGCAGGCCGCTCGTTCTCCTTCCATTTCAGCGCGCGGCACGCGTCGAGCAACTGCTCGTGCACGTCGGCCCACTCGCGCAGTCGACGCACCGAAAGGAACTCGCGTCCGAGGCGCTGCGCGAGCCTTCGGTTCGATTCGCCGTTGGCGTGGCGATCGCGCTGCGCGGCGAGCCAGTAGTCCCACAGCTTGACGAAGGAGACGAAATCCGACTTCTCGTCGGCGAAGCGCCGGTGCTGCTGGTCGGCGGCCTGCTGCGCATCGAGCGGGCGCTCGCGCGGATCCTGCGTCGACAGCGCCGACGCGATCACCGCCACCTCGCGCAGGCAGTCGAGTTCGTGCGCGGCCAGCAGCATGCGAGCGACGCGCGGGTCGACCGGCAGCTTCGCGAGCACGCGGCCCACGGCGGTGAGGTCGTTGCGCTCGTCGACCGCGCCGAGTTCGTGCAACAACGCATAGCCGTCGGCGATCGCCTTGCGCGGCGGCGCGTCGACGAACGGAAAGCGCGCGATGTCGTCGAGCCGCAGCGACTTCATCCGCAGGATCACCGCGGCGAGCGACGAGCGCAGGATCTCCGGATCGGAGAATGCGGGCCGCGCCCGGAAATCGGCCTCGTCGTACAGTCGGACGCACACGCCGTCGGCGACGCGCCCGCAACGGCCCGCGCGCTGGTTGGCCGCCGCCTGCGACACCGGCTCGACCTGCAGCTGCTCGACCTTGCCGCGATAGCGGTAGCGCTTGACGCGCGCCAAGCCGGGATCGACGACGTAGCGGATGCCGGGCACGGTGAGCGAAGTCTCCGCGACGTTCGTCGCGAGCACGATGCGCCGCCCGTCGGAGGCGCCGAACACGCGCTGCTGCTCGCCGGCCGACAGGCGCGAATACAAGGGCAGCAGCTCGATCGGCCCGCGCGACCACGGCGAGCCGCTGCGCGCCGCGATCTCGCGCGCGTGCAGCCGGCGCAGGTGCTCGGCGACGTCGCGGATCTCGCGCTCGCCGGGCAGGAACACCAGCACGTCGCCGGGCTTCTCGCGCCACAGCGTCTCGATCGCCTCGTCGATGCGCGAGGGCAGGTCCGACTCGTCTTCGTCGTCGCGATGCGCGTCGTCGAAACCCCGGTAGCGGATCTCCACCGGATAGAGCCTTCCCGAGACCTCGACCACCGGCGCCGGCTCGATCACCGCGTGTCCGTTCTCGTCGAGCCGGTCGGTCGTGCGCCCGAAATGCCGTGCGAAGCGCCCGGCGTCGATCGTCGCCGACGTGACGACGAGCTTCAGGTCGTCGCGCCGCGGTCCGTCGAGCAGCTGCTTCAGGTAGCCGAGCAGGAAGTCGACGTTCAGGCTGCGCTCGTGCGCCTCGTCGACGATCAGCGTGTCGTAGGCGCGCAGCAACGGGTCCGAGGCGGTCTCGGCCAGCAGGATGCCGTCGGTCATCAGCTTGATGGTCGCACCGCGATCGATGCGCTCGTCGAAGCGGATCTTGTGACCGACGTGCACGCCCGGCGGCGAGCCGAGTTCCTCGGCGATGCGTCGGGCAACCGAGGTGGCGGCGATGCGCCGCGGCTGCGTGTGACCGATCAGTCCGGCCCGGCCGCGTCCGGCGAGCGCGCAGATCTTGGGCAACTGGGTCGTCTTGCCCGAGCCGGTCTCGCCGCAGACGACGACGACGCGATGGCGGCGGATCGCTTCGGCGATCTCGTCGCGACGCGCCGAAACCGGCAGGTTCTCGGGAAAGCGCAGCGGCGGCAGCGGTCGCAGGAACGGGCGCTGCTGGGAATGCATGAGGCTGAAATTATAATGCCGCGATGAACGCCACCCGCGAGCCGGATTCACCGGCCGAAGCGCCGGCCCCGATCGACCCTTGCGCCGACGACGAAGCGCGTTTCGTCGCCTGGCTGCGCCAGGTCGCCCCGTACATCCACGCGTTTCGCGGCAAGATCTTCGTGGTCGCCGTTCCGGGCGAGCTGATCCACGCCGGGCGCCTGAACGCGCTCGTGCAGGACCTCAGCCTGCTGCACGCGATGGGCATGCGCATCGTCGTCGTGCACGGCTCGCGGCCGCAGGTCAACGAACAGCTGCGACTGCGCGGCGTGGAGGCCGCCTACGCCGAGGGCCTGCGCATCACCGGCCCGGTGGCGCTCGAGTGCGCGAAAGAGGCTTCGGGCGAAATCCGCCTCGACCTCGAGGCGGCATTCTCCCAGGGACTGCCGAACACGCCGATGGCGCACTCGGCCGTGCGCGTCGTCTCGGGCAACCTCGTCACCGCGCGCCCGGTGGGCATCGTCGAAGGCGTCGACTACCAGCACACCGGTTTCGTGCGCAAGATCGACGCTTCGACCATCCGCTTCGCGCTCGACAGCGGCTCGATCGTGCTGCTGTCGCCGCTCGGCTATTCGCCCACCGGCGAGGCCTTCAACCTGAGCATGGAAGACGTCGCGGCGAGCACCGCGATCGCGCTCGACGCCGACAAGCTGATCGTCCTGGCCGAAACGGCGATCGAGGGCGCCGACGGCGTCCTGCACGGCGAGATCTCCGAGGCCGATGCGCAGCAACTGCTCGATTCCTCGACGCTCGCCGAAGACAGCGCGTTCACCCTGCGCCACGCGCTGCGCGCCTGCGAAGGCGGCGTCGCGCGCGCGCACATCATTCCCTTCGGCATCGACGGCAGCGTGCTGCTCGAACTCTTCCAGCACGACGGCGTCGGCACGATGCTCGTCGAAGAAACGCTCGAATCGGTGCGCGAAGCCACGCCCGACGACGTCGGCGGCCTGCTCGCGCTGATCCGTCCGCTCGAGGACGACGGAACGCTGGTCAAGCGCGATCGCGCACTGATCGAACGCGAAATCGGAAACTTCACCGTCATCGAGCACGACGGCGTCATCTTCGGCTGCGCCGCGCTCTACGCCTTCCCCGAATCGCAGATGGGCGAGATGGCCTGCCTGGTGGTGAACCCCAGCGTGCAGAACCGCGGCGACGGCGAGCGGCTGCTGCGCCGCATCGAGCAGCGCGCGCGCGCCGCCGGCCTGAAGAAGCTCTTCGTGCTCACCACGCGCACGATGCACTGGTTCCTCAAGCGCGGCTTCGTCGTCGCGCCCGTCGACCAGCTGCCCGCCGAGCGCAAGAACCTCTACAACCTGCAGCGCCGCTCGCTGGTGCTGGTCAAGACCCTGTAGGAGCCGGCATGGCACGGACCGTTCACTCAAACAAGCTGACCCGCGTGGCCGAAGGCCTCGACTTCCCGCCCTACCCCGGCGAGCTCGGCAAGCGGCTCTACGAAAACGTCTCGAAGGAAGCCTGGCAGGGCTGGATCCGGCACCAGACGATGCTCGTCAACGAGAACCGCCTGAACCTGGCCGACGCCGGTGCGCGCAAGTACCTCGCGCAGCAGATGCAGAACTACTTCTTCGGCGAGGGCGCCGACCGGGTCGCGGGGTACGTGCCGCCGAAGCAGGGCTAGTACGGGACGCTACCCCCGGGCGGCCGGCGGGGCTAGCTTTTCCGCCAGCGGTAGCAACGCATCGGCGGCACGTTGACCAGTTCGAGCGCGACTTCGGGCTCGCCGAGAACGGGGCGCGCACGGTCGGCGACGGCGCCGCGGAACTGGTAGGCGACGAAACAGCCGCCGGGCGCGAGCACGTCGCGGATCGCTTCGATGATGCGCGTGCCGACGTCGACCGGCATCGTCGAGAACGGAATACCGGAAAGAATCGCCTGCGGCGGCTTGAGCCGGTGCGTGGCGATCAACTCGCGCAGGTTCTCGGCGCTGCCCTGGTGCACGATCAGGCGCTTGTCGTCGAAGCCCCGCACGAGGTCGGCGAACACCGGATCGAGTTCGACGGCAAGCAGCGTCGACGTTTCCGGCATCGCGGAAAGGATCGCGCGCGTCGTTCCGCCCGTGCCCGGTCCGAGTTCGACCACCGAAGCGGCTTCGCGCACGCCCGCCATCCGCACCATGCGGCGCTCGAGAAAGCGGGAACTGGGGATGACCGACCCCACGTCCCGGGGGCCGCGCAGGAACCCCTTCAGAAACGCCAGGCGGTCATCGTGCTGCGGGCGCAGCGCTTCGAGTCGAAACATCGGGCGATCTCCTCCGGCTGACACAAATCGATCCCATGGCCGGAGGGGGCGATGGACCTCATCCCCGCGCCCCGGTCGCCTTGCGACGCTCGACTCCGTCGGGCGCCGCGATGATTGCGGTATCGGCCCCGTGCACGGCGAACAGCCCCGCCGCCACTACACCGGGCCACTGTTCGATGCGCGCCTCGATCTGCTCCGGTTCGCTCAGATCGAGACCCCGCACGTCGAGGATCTGGTTTCCGTTGTCGGTGAAACCGCCGTCGCGCAGCAGCGGCTCACCGCCCAGCGCTCGCAGGCGCTGCGCGACGAACTCGCGCGCCATCGGGACGACTTCGACCGGCAGCGGGAACGCCCCGAGGCGCTCGACGCACTTCGAGACGTCGACGATGCATACGAAATGCCCGCTGGCCGCGGCGACGATCTTCTCGCGCGTGAGCGCGGCGCCGCCGCCCTTGATCATGCGCAGCCGCGGATCGATTTCGTCGGCGCCGTCGACGTAGACCGGGATCGGCCGGCCGCCGGCGAGCACGTCGTTCAGTTCGAGCACCCGCAGGCCGTTCGCGCGGGCGCGCTCCGCCGTGCGCTCGGACGCACACACGAGCGCCGGAGGCGGCGAAGCGAGCGCGGCGAGTTCGTCGACGAACAAATCGACGGTCGAGCCGCTGCCGACGCCCAGGACGGCGCCGACGACGAGGTCGTCGAGCGCCGCACGTGCGGCGGCCCGCTTCAGTTCGGCAGATTGCATCGCCGGGAGTTTACACACTCCCCGAGCAGTTCCCGAAGCGCCGCAGGCCGCCTCGGGTTTCGCTCAGTTGGCGCCCGGTTGGCGCCCAGGTGGCGCCCAGGTGGCGCCCGGTTGGCGCCCAGGTGGCGCTCAGCTGGCGCTCATGCAGCGACCAGATCCGGCGCGGTGAGCGCGCGCATCACCGCGTGGTTGCAGTGCGACAGCGACATCACGCAGTCGTCGAGCCGCGACTGCAGTTCGGGGTCCGGGCCGTTCTCGATCGATTCGACGACCTTCAGGTACGGCTGGTACGGCCCGCTGCCCTCGACGAGCGTCTCGTGCACGCGCTCGGGAACGTGCAGGTTGCGAAACAGCTCGGCGAACGGGCGCTTGAGCAGCTTGTCGAGCAGCGAAAGCACGCCGAGGATGAACACTTCGTCGCGCAACTGCTCGTCCTGCGCCGCGCCGAGCAGGTGCTCGAGAAACACGCCGCGCCGAAACGACGCGACCATCACCGGCCGCAGGTTCGTGTCCTTGCAGGCGGTGGCCAGCAGCAGCGCGCACCAGCGCTTGAGCCGCCCGTAACCGAGCATCATCACCGCGTGCCGGAACGACTGCACTTCCACCGACAGTCCGAAGCCGGGCGAGTTGATGTAGCGCAGCAGCTTGTACGCGAGCGCGGCGTCGCGCCGGATCACCTTCTCGATGGCGACCGGATCGTCGCCTCGCTCGATCATCGCCATCATCTCGACGATCGTCGTGTAGTTCGGGTTGCCGTTCTCCTTGCCGACGTGCTGCAGCGCATCCTCGGTCGGCCAGCCGACCACCGCCGCCGCGCCGCGATCGAAGCACTTCTCCATCATCGCGATGGTGCGTACGCCGTCGTTGACGTGGGGGATCGCGCGCTTCGTGTTCGCCGGCGACTGCATGGCCTGCAGCAGCGGCTGGTTCAGCCGGCGGTCGGCGTCGACGTGGATGATCGACATCCGGAAGGCGGGAACGAGATCCGGCGTCAGCGGCGTCTCGGGACGCCCCCCGAGCATCATCGGGAAGCCGGCTGCGTGCAGCGCGTGCACCAGCGATCGTCCTTCGTCGGTGTCGACGAACGCACCGGGCACCTCGATCCACAGCGACGGGGACGGCTCGAGCGCGAGCAGGTCTTCGCCGATCGGCGCCGGCGAACGCAGTGCGATCGTGCCGCCGTCGCCGGCGCGCTGCTCGGCGAATTCGCGGTACAGCGTCGCCATGGTGGTGGCCGCACCGGCCGGCGCGACGCTCACCCGCATCGCCAGCGCGTTGCGTTGCCGGTCGACGATCGGCTCGTAGCCGATCAGCGCGTTGGTGAAGACGGACGTCGGGCTCATGGTGCTTCAGAGGTAGTCGAACAACGAAAGGCGCGCGATCTGCGCGTATGAGGTCATCGCCGCCTCGAGCGAGGTGCGATTGTTCTGGAAGCTGGAAATCGCGGCAGCGTAGTCGAGATCGACGAGGTCGGACAGCCGCTCGCGGGCGTCGAGATCGCCGCTGGCCAGCGCGCTCTCGTGGGCGTCGATCTGGCGCAGTTGCTCGCCGGCGCGCGTGCGCGCCATCAGTACGCGCTCGAGGCCGGCGTCGAGCGCGTCGATCGTCGCGGAGACCTTCGCGTCGACCGTCGCAGGAGCGGTGCTGGCGTCGCTCAGCGCGGCGACGACATCGTCGAGCTGCTCGAACAGGGTCGTGCCCGCGGCGGCGTCGACGAACACCGCCCGGCCGTCCATGCTCGTCGTGTACGACGCATCGAGACCCGTTTGCTGCTCGCCCGGGTGCGGTCCCGGTGCGGGGTCGACCGGCTTGCCCTGTGCGTCGAACGGCGCCGACGCGGTGCCCTGCGCGCCGAACACGTAGCCGCCGGCGCCGTCGCGACGATTGGCCAGCGCGAGCAGCTGTTCGCGCACGCCGCTCAGCTGCTGCGCGATGAGCGCGCGATCGGCTGCCGACATCGCGCCGTTGCCCGCTGCGACGAGATTCTCGCGCGCGAACTGCAGCCCGTCGCCCACCTGCCCGAGCGTGCTCTCGGCGGTCGACAGCATCTGCCTGGCGAAACCGATCATCCGGTTCTCGATCGAGATGCGCGCGAGCTGCGAGCGCAGCCGCTCGGCCTGCGCCACCGCGAGCGGATCGTCGGACGGATCGTTCACGCGCTTGCCGGTCGAGAGCTGCAACTGGTCGGTGGCGAGCGCGGTGCGGCGCTGTGCCATCGCGTCCAGGGCACGCTGGTGCGCGTACAGCGTCGGAATGCGGGTCATCGGCTGCGGCTCCTTTGCGGCGGTCAGCGCGCCGTCGCGGCGAGCAGCGAATCGAACATCGACTGCGCCGCCTGGATCACTTTCGCCGCGGCCTGGTACATCTGCTGGTACTGCATCAGGCGCGCCGCCTCCTCGTCGAGGTTCACCGCGGCGTGCTCGGCCTGCGCGGCCTGCGCATTCGACAGCAACCCTGCCGACGACGTGCGGCTCGCCTGCGCCGACTGCGTCCGCGCGCCGACCTCGCCGAGCATCGTCGCGAAGGAATCGGTGAGCGACCCCGAGGCGGTGGCCGACGGGGACTGGGAGTCCAGGATCATCGCGCGCGCGTTGCGCCCGTCGGTGCCCGGATTGGCGTTCGGCACGATCTCGATGGTGTCGCCCGCCTGCGGCGTGCCGCGCAGCGTCAGCGACCAGCCGTCGTGCGCGATCGTCGAACCCGACGGAGCCGGATAGTGGGTCGAAATGCCGCCGAACGACAGGTCGTAGCTGCCGCCGGCCTGGAAGGCGATCGTCACCGGCGACTGCGTGACCGTGCCGACGACGTCGAAAGACGCGATCTTCAGCGCGCCGGAGGCGCCGGGGCCGAGCTGCGCAGTCACCGGCCAGGCGGCGGCCAGCTCCGAGCCCGAAACGAGCGCGCTGCGGAAATCGCTCCCGAGACCGGCGTAGTCGAACATGTCGGCGCCGGTGTTGCCGGCGGCGTCGACGCCGAAGTTCTGTCGGTCGTTGTACGTGGTCGCGATGCCCTGCGCCAGCTCGGAGAGTTCCGCGCGCGTCTCGCGCAGGTCCTCGTCGCGAAAGCGCATCCATCCGCCGATCGAACCGCCGCCGAAGGAAACGGCGCTCATCGGCAGCTCTGCGGTGCCGTTCTTCAGGACGATGCGCTGGCGCGAGGCGTCGTTCGGATCGGTGCCCACGTCGAGCCTTGCCGCGCGCGACCCGACGAGCAGGCCCTCGCCCCCCGCCGCGAACAGGTTCACCGTCCCGTCGTCCTGCGCCTGCGCAGTGACCTTCATGTAGCCGTTCAACTGCACCAGCACGCGATCCCGCTCGTCGAGCAGGTCGTTCGGTGCGTGGCCGCTCGCCTGCACTGCCGAGATCCGCTCGTTCAATCCGGCGAACTGCTGCAGCAGTTCGTTGACGCGTCCCGCCGCGTTGCCGATCTGCTCGTCGGCGTCGCGCCCGAGCGCGCGCATCTGCGCATCGGCGTTGCGGATTCGCTGCGCGAGCGTGTCCGCGCGCTGCACGACGACCTGGCGCGCGGTCGGGTCGGATGCCCGGTTGGCGACGTCGGCGAGCGCGGTGTTCAGGTCGTCGATGGCAGCGCCGATGCCGTTGTCGGTGTCGGCGAGCACGCGTTGCAGGCGCTCGAGATGCGCCGCACGGGCCGTGTCGGCTGCCGAGGCGGCCGTGCTCGAAGCCAGCTCGCCGGTCAGGAAGCGATCGTAGCGCCGCTGCACGGTGACGAGGTCGACGCCCATGCCGAGAAAGCCGCCGCCGGTGTACGTGCCGCCGGCAGTGGCGAACACCGCCTCCTGGCGGCTGTAGCCGGGCGTGTTGGCGTTCGCGATGTTGTGACCGGTGGTCTGCAGTTGCGCATAGGCCGCCATCAGCGCGCTCTGACCGATTCCCAGCAATCCGGCCATCGTCGTCTCCTCAGACGCCCGAGCGCGCCAGGCGCAGCGTGCGCTGGATCGTGCTCTCGAGCTTGTCGGCGTAGTCGGGGTCGGTTGCGTAGCCGGCGCGCTGCAGACCCTGCGCGAAGCCCTCGGGCGATCTTGCCTCGCGCAGCACGCCGCCGTAGCGCGCGCTCGCCGACATCAGCGACGCCCAGTCGCGGAACGCCTCGGCGTAGGACCCGTAGGCACGAAACCTCTCGACCGCCTTCACCGGCTTGCCGTCGACGTATTCGGTGGTGGTCACGTCGACGGTCGGTCCGCGCCATCCGCCGGTGGCCTTGATGCCGAACAGGTTGTGTGCGCTACGGCCGTCGGCGTGGCGGATCTCGTGCCGGCCCCAGCCCGATTCGAGCGCCGCCTGTCCGACCACGAAAGCCGCCGGAACGCCGGTCGTGCGCTGCGCGGCGATCGCGTGCGGCCACATGCGGTCGACGAAAGCGGCCTGCGACGCATCGAGCCGCTTCTCGAGCGATTCCTTCAGCGCCTGCGAGGCCTTCGGATCGAGCGAAGGCGCATCCGATGCGCGTTGCCCGGGCGGCGCCCAGCGCGGCGCTTCGGGCGCCTGCGCATTGCCGGCCGCTTGCGGCCGGGACGCTGCGCCGAGATTGCGTTCGAGTTGGCGCGCGATGATCTCGGCCAGTCCGCCGGGCCGGTTCGCCATCGACTGCGCCAGTTGCTGGTCGAGCATGCCGACGTAGGTCTCGTGTCCGGGCCCGTCGAACATGCCGCTCTTCGGCATCGCGTCGCGCATGCTCTTCAGCAGCTGCTGCATGAACAGCGCCTCGAACTGCCCGGCCGCCTGGCGCAACGTCGCGCGGGGATCGTCCGACGCCTCGCGGCGCAACGCATCGAGCGAACGCGCGTCCAGCGCGAGTCCCCCCAGCGTCGTCGAACCCAGCGCCATCAGATGATCTCCAGCTCCGCCTTGAGGCTGCCCGCGGCCTTGAGCGCCTGAAGGATCGCGATCAGGTCCTGCGGCGTGGCGCCGAGGCTGTTCAGCGCCTTCACGACGTCGGGCAGCCTGGCCGACCCTTCGAGCATCATCATCGACCCCCCGTCCTGGCGGATCTCGATGTCGGCTCTTTCGGCAACCACGGTCGAACCTTTAGAGAAGGGGGCCGGCTGGCTGACCATCGGCATCGCCTGCACGGTGACCGACAGGTTGCCGTGCGCGACCGCGCTGGGCGCCAGCGTCACCGACTGGTTCATCACGACCGAACCGGTGCGCGCGTTCACGATCACGCGCGCGAGCGGCGCGGCGAGCCGCACGTCCAGGTTCTCCAGGCCGGCGAGAAAGGCAACGCGCTGCGACTGCTCGATCGGAAGCTGCACGCGGATCACGCGCGCATCGAGCGGCTGCGCGATCGGCACCGCGGCCCCCGAACCGGGCAGCACGCTGGCATTGATCGCTTCGGCGACGCGGTGCGCGGTGGCGAAGTCGCTGTCGTTGAGCTCGATGCGGATCGTGTCGGAGGCGAGCGTCTGGTTCGGCACGACGCGCTCGACGGTGGCACCGCCCGGCACGCGCCCCGCGCTCAGGTGGTTGATCTGCACCTTGCTGCCTGCCGCCGATGCACCGGCGCCGCCGACCACCAGGTTGCCCTGCGCCATCGCATACACCTGCCCGTCGGCACCGCGCAGCGGCGTGAGCAGCAGGGTGCCGCCGCGCAGGCTCTTGGCGTTGCCCAGCGACGAGACGGTGACGTCGATCTGCTGCCCCGGTTGCGCGTACGGAGGCAGCTGCGCGGTGACCATCACCGCCGCCGCATTGCGCAACTGCGGCGTGATTCCGGGCGGCAGCTGCACGCCGAGTTGCGAGAGCATCGACTGCAGGCTCTGCACGGTGAACGGAGCCTGCGTCGTCTGGTCGCCGCTGCTGTCGAGGCCGACGACGAGTCCGTAGCCGATCAGCTGGTTCGCGCGCACGCCCTGGATCGACGCGAGCTCCTTGATGCGCTCGGCGTGCGCCGGCACGGCGAGCCACGGCAACGACAGCAGCGCGGCCACGATCAGGCGCCGGGCGGCGACGACGCAACAGGACATCCGCATCGGGTTCTCCTTCACGCGATTCAGATCGGCAGGAAGCTGAGGAAGAAGCGCGCGAGCCAGCCGACCGTCTGCGCGTGATCGATGTCGCCGCGGCCGCGCACTTCGAGTCGCGCATCGGCCACGCGCGTCGACGCAACGACGTTGCCCGGCAGCAGGCTCACCGGATCGACCACGCCCGAGAACCGCAGCACCTCGACGTTCTGGTTGATGCCGACCTGCTTCTCGCCCGACACGACGAGATTGCCGTTGGGCAGCACGTCGACGACGGTGACGGTGATCGTTCCGGAGAACGCGTTGTCCGACCCCGTCTCGCCCTTGCCCTCGAAGGTGTTGCTCGAACTGCCCGCCACGCCCAGCTTCGGGATCAGGCTCGACGTGGGCGACCGGAAGGGCAGGCGGCCGATGCTCGCGTCCACCGACGCGTTGCGATCGACCGAGCTGTTCGACGAGCTGCGCGCGGAGGTCTTTTCCTGGATCTGGATCGTGAGAATGTCGCCGACGAGACGCGCGCGCCGATCCTCGAACAGTCCCCGGAAGCTCGACGGATGGAAGATCGCGCCATCGGCGGCCTGTGCCCGCGGCGCGTTGGCCGCCGCCACCGCGATCGGGGTCGACTGCGGCCGCGCGGACGTCGGCTCGAGCACGTGCACGCTCGGTGCAGCCGCACAACCGGCGAGCGCAGCGAGCGCGGCCGCCGAAGCCAGGCGTGCGAGGCGGATCGTCGCGCCGGCGGCCAGTCCGCGGCGCGCCGGATCGGCGGCGTGCACCGCGGTTCCGATCATCGCGGCGCTCACAGCTGCGACAGCCGCGCGAGCATCTGGTCCGAAGTCTGGATCGACTTCGAGTTGATCTCGTAGGCGCGCTGCGTCTGGATCATCGCCACCAGTTCCTCGACGACGTTGACGTTCGAGGTCTCGACGTAACCCTGGTTGATCAGCCCGGCACCGTTGTTGCCCGGCGTGCCGATGGTCGGCGCGCCCGACGCGGCGGTCTCGAGGTAGAGGTTCTGCCCTTTCGGATCGAGGCCGGCCGCGTTCACGAAGGTGGCGAGCTGCACCTGCCCGACCTGCGTCGGATTCGGCTGCCCGGCCTGCATCACCGACACGACGCCGTCGGCGCCGATCGTCACGCTGACCGAGTTGGGCGGAATCACGATCGGCGGCGACATCGGCATGCCGTTGGAAGTGACGAGCTGGCCGGTCGAATCGACGCGGAACGATCCGTCGCGCGTGTAGGCGACGCTGCCGTCGGGCATCTGCAGGCTGAAGAAACCGTTGCCGTCGATCGCCATGTCGAAGGTGTTGCCGGTCTGCTGCAGGTTGCCCTGCGTGAACAGGCGCGCCGTGGCGACCGGACGCACGCCGGTGCCGACCTGCAGGCCCGTGGGCAGCTGGTTCTGCTGCGTCTCCTGGCCGCCGGCCTGGCGCAGGTTCTGGTAGAGCAGGTCCTCGAAGACCGCGTGCGAACGCTTGTAGCCGTTCGTGCTGACGTTGGCGAGGTTGTGCGAGATCGTGTCGAGCTGCATCTGCTGCGCGTCGAGCCCGGTCTTGGCGATCCACAGCGAACGAATCATGGTTTCAGCCCTTCAGCGAAAGAAGTTGCGAGGCCTTCTGCTCGTTGCCCTCGGCGGTCTGCAGCATGCGCATCTGCATCTCGAACTGGCGCGCGAGCGCGATCATTCCGACCATCGATTCGACGACGTTGACGTTGCTGCCCTCGACCGATCCGGACACGACGCGCACCGATTCGTCCGTCGACGCAGCGTCGCCGGCGCGCATGCGCACGAGTCCGTCGGCGCCCTTGACCAGCTCGTCGAGCGGCGGATCGACCAGCTTCAGCCGGCCGACCTGGAAGGGCGGCTGGTTGCCGATGCGCGCGCTCACGGTGCCGTCGCCGCCGATCGAGACTTCGGCGCCGGGCGGGATCGTCAGCGGTCCGCCGTCGCCGAGCACGACCTGCCCGCGGCGGTTCTGCAGCGTGCCGTCGGCGCCGACCTCGAGCGCGCCGTCGCGCGTGTAGGCCTCGTCGCCGTCGGTCCCCTGCACGGCGAACCAGCCGTTGCCGGCCACCGCCAGGTCGAGCGCGCGGCCGGTCTGCCGGATCGGACCGGACGACGCGTCGAAGCCGGCGCTCGCCTCCAGCGCCCAGACGCGCGTCGTCGCGGCGTTCGGTTGCTCGCCGGGCACCGAGCGGAACGCCATCAGGTCGGCGCGAAAGCCGTCGGTGCTGCCGTTGGCGAGATTGTGCGCGAGCGCGTCCTGGCGCTGCATCAGCGCTTTCGCCCCGCTCATCGACTGGTAGATCAATCGGTCCATCGTTTCTCCCGCAGCGCGGTGGCGCCTTCAGGCGGCGCGACGCGCGTCCCGGCCGGATCGCTCAACGCAGGTTGACGATCGTCTGCATCACCTGATCCTGCGTGCGGATCGTCTGCGCGTTGGCCTGGTAGACGCGTTGCGCGGTGATCATGTTCACCAGTTCGGCGGTGAGGTCGACGTTCGACTGCTCGAGCGCGCCCGACTGGATGACGCCGAGGCTGCCCGCGCCGGGCGTTCCGGCCATCGGTGCGCCCGAATCGGCCGTCTCGGCCCACTGGTTGCCGCCGAGCGGCTGCAGCCCTTGCGGGTTGGTGAAGTTCGCCAGCACCACGCGGCCCTGCGCGAGCGTCGTGCCGTTCGTGTAGCGCGAGAGCACGGTGCCGTCGGAGGCGATCGAGAAGCCCGACAGACGACCGGCGGCGAAGCCGTCCTGGGAAAGCTCGGAGACCGAGAAGGCCGAGCCGAACTGGGTCATTTTCGACAAGTCGAGACTGACCGGAAAGGTCGTTGCCGCACCGGTGGAATCGGGCACGTTCACCGGCAGGGTCGCGGGAGTGGTCGACAGCTTGCCGCTGGCGTCGAAGGAAAACGAGACCGGGCCGGCGGACACGCCGTCGGCCGAAGTGTGAACGTCCCAGGTGTTGGCCGCGGTCTTTCGGAAATAGACGGCCACGGTGTGTTCGGCGCCCTGCGAGTCGTATACCGCAATGGAGGTCGCGCCGTTGTAACTCGAGCCGTCGTTCACGTTGAACGCATTCGTCGGCACATCGGCGCGCGCATCGAGGTTGGCCGTGAGCGCGCCCTTCTGCGTGATCTTCGGCGCCACGTCTCCGGTCTGCAACCGCAACTCGGTCGGCACGCCGGCCATCACGCGCCCGTTCGCATCGGCCGGATACCCGGTCAGCCGCCCGCCCTGCGCGTTCACCAGATAGCCTTCCTTGTCGAGCTGGAACTGGCCGTTCCTCGTGTAGGTGATCTCTCCGCCGTTCGACATGCGGAAGAACCCGCGACCGTTGATCGCCATGTCGAGCGCGCTGTTGGTCGTCGCGATGTCGCCCTGCGTGAACTGCTGCGTGATCGCCGCCACGTTCACGCCGATGCCGTTGTAGTGCGTACCGGCGCCGTACAGCGAGGTCGCGTAGATGTCGGCGAACTCGGCGCGTGACGACTTCGCACCCACCGTGTTGCTGTTCGCGACGTTGTTGCCGATCACGTCGAGGTTGCGCGCCGCGGCGTTCAACCCGCTCAATCCCTGCTGGAAAGACATTCGTGGCTCCTGTTGGAAATGCTGCGGGTTCAGAGAACGGCGCGGATCGCCGATGCGGCGACGGGATCGCGTCCGACGAGCTCGAGCCGGGCGCCGCCCGGTGCCTGGGTCACACCGTTCACGCGCGCCGGAACGAGCGCGACGACGCGCGACTCGCCGCCCTTCTCGTCGACGCCGTAGGCGCGCAGCGTGTACCGGCCCGACGACACCGCACGACCGTCGGCGTCGACGCCGTCCCAGTCGAGCGTGTGCACGCCGGCTTCGGGCTCGGAAAAATCGCGCGCGTGCACGACGCGTCCGGCACCGTCGACGATCTCGACGCGCACCGCGCGCGCGGCGGCCGGCAGCTCGAAGCCGACCCGGACCGATTTCGCGTCGCTCACCTCGACGTTGGGCATCGACGGATCGTTGTTCACGATGCCGGCGCTTGCGTCCGACCACTCGAGGCGATTGCCCTCGACGAGCACCTGGCGCCCGAGCATTCCCACCGCCGACAGCGGCGAGACGGCCGTCGAGGCGGCCGCGACCTTCTGCATCGACGCGTTGAGCTGCTCGATGCCGCGCACGGTGTTGATCTGCGCGAGCTGGCTGGTCACCTCCGCGTTGTCCAGCGGATTGAGCGGATCCTGGTTGCGCATCTGCGCGACCAGCAGATTGAGGAAGCGATCCGCGGTTCCGTCGGCCTAGTCGGTGCCGTCGGCCGGCGCGCCGTAGGCCGCGGCGGCCGACTTCGCCGCCGCGTCGGCTGCGGCCGCGCGGCTGGCGGCGTCGTTCTGCGTAGTGCCGATCATTCGTGCTCTCCCGCGCTCACTGGCCGAGCTGCAGCGTCTTCAATGCGAGCTGCTGCGTCGTGTTCATCACTTCGACGTTGTTCTGGTACGAACGCGACGCCGAGATCATGTCGACCATCTGTTCGACGACGTTGACGTTACTCTGCGTCACGTAGCCGTCGGCATCGGCCAGCGGATGCGACGGATCGTGCAGCCGCTTTCCGGGGGTCGCGTCCTCGATCACGTCGGTCACGCGCACGCCCACCTGGGCGGCGTCGGCTGCGGTCGCCTGCGCCTGGAAGACGACCTGGCGCGCTCGATATGCCTGGCCGTCCGGCCCGGCGACGCTGTCGGCATTGGCGAGGTTCGATGCGACCACGTTCAGCCGCTGGCTCTGCGCCGACACCGCACTGCCGGAAATCCCGAGGATGTTCAGAAGAGACATCGTTCGACTCCCTGGTTCATTCGCCGCGGATGGCCGCGAGCACGTTGCGCACGTTGCCGTTGATGAAGCGCAGCGTCGCCTCGTAGCGCAGCGAGTTGTCGGCGAAATCCGCCCGCTCGCGGTCGAGGTCGACGGTGTTCCGATCGAGCGAGGGCTGCTGCGGCGTGCGCCACGACAGCGCCGGATGCGAGGCCGAAGCCGACCCGTCGGTCGGCAGGAAAGCCTTGCCGGTCGCCGAAGCGGCGGCGGGCTGCGCGAGCGCGACGCGCATCGCCGTGCCCGCGGAAGAAAGCAGCGACGCGCCACCCGACGGCACGCCGCCGATGCGTGCGCTCGCCTGCGCGAGCGCCTGGCCGAAATCGAAATCGCGCGCCTGGTAGTTCGGCGTGTCGGCGTTCGCGATGTTCGACGCGAGCACCTGTTGGCGCTGCGAACGCAGCGCGAGCGCTTCGCCCTGGAACTGCAGCGTGCCGGTGAGCCGATCGAGCATCCGCCCCTCCTGTTTCTCCGATCGCTGCCGATTATTCGTCGCGGCTCACGCGCGGATGAGGCAATAAGCACGGGCTTTGCCCCGCATCTCGCGCAACCGTCGGCCGCAGGCCGGCACTACGCTGCGCGAATGGACTCGACTTCCCGCCCTGCGCGCGCCGCCTGCGCGACGATCGCCGCCCTCGCCCACGCGCTCGGCGCCTGCGTCGCGCTCGGCCTGGCAGCCCCCGGCGTCGCCGGCGCTGCGCAGCAGGCGACGAACGCCGTGCAACACGCCAGCGCCGGGGCCCGGCCGCCGGCGGCGCAACCCGGGCCGCCTGCGGCGCAACACCAGCGGCCTGCGGCGCCCCACCCCTCCGCGCACGCCAGGCCGGACGACGCCTCGCCGCTGGCCGACGTCGCGCCGCAGCTGCAGCGCTGGATCGAGGAATCGGCCGCATCCACCTGGACGATCCGCCTGCCGGCCGTCGCCGACCCCGGCGCCGGCGACGGCACCGACGGCGATGCCGGCGTCGCGGGGCTGCGCGTCGAAGTGAAGGTCGGCCGCCTGAACCGCGGGATGCGGCTGGCGCCGTGTGCGCGCATCGAGCCGTTCCTGCCGCCGAATGCACGCCTGTGGGGCCGCGGCTTCGTCGGCGTTCGGTGCGCCGAGGGCGCGTCCTGGTCGACGATGATTCCCGTCACCGTGTCGGTATTCGGGCCGGCGCTGATCGCCAACCTGCCGTTGCCGGCCGGCTCGATGCCGGGTCCGGACGACTTTCGCATCGACGAGGTCGACTGGACGCGGACCGCCGGCCTTCCGGTCAGCGATCCGGCCTGGCTCGCCGGCCGCTCGCTGGCGCGGCCGCTGTCGGCCGGGCAGGTGCTGCGCGCCAACGACCTGCGCGTTCCGCAGACGATCGCCGCCGGCGATCCGGTGCGCATCCGCATGGTCGGCGCCGGCTTCAGCGTCTCGGCCAGCGGCTTCGCGCTGGCCGGCGCCGGCGAAGGACAGTCGTTGCGCGTGCGTACCGAAACCGGCAGGATGCTGGTCGGAACGGTCCGCGAGCGCACCGTCGAGATCCGGCTTTGACGCGGTCGTCGGCCGGCGAATCGCAGCGCGCAGGCCGCAGGCCTCAAGTTCGGCGCAAGGCGGCCGAAACTCCCGGCATCCGGGCGCGTACCCGGAGTCGATAGGGAAATCGCCATGAAGATCGGCAAACCCGAAGCGCAGCAAGCGGATCCACTGTCGCGTGCAGGCCACGGCTCGCCCGCAGCGGGCGCTCCCGTGGGTGCCCGCTCGGACGCGGTCGAAAAGACGCCGCCGGCCGACGCAGTGCATCTTTCGACAACCTCGCGCAGCCTCGCCGCCGAAGGCGCCGCCGACGAACCGGTGCGTGCGCGCAAGGTCGAGGAAGTCAAGGCGGCGATCCGCGAGGGCCGTTTCCAGGTCAGCGCACACGCCGTCGCCGACAAGATGATCTCGCAGGCGGCCGAGCTGCTCGAGACGCTTTCGCGCCCGAAATGACCGAACGCTCGCGCGCGCACGAGACACTGCTCGACGACGGAGTTGCGCTGCTGGACGAGCAGCGCAGTGCGATGCTCGCGCGCGACGCGCAACGGCTCGACGAGGTCAATGCGCGTCTGTCGGCCTGGATCCGCGCCTGCCGCAACGCGGCTGCGGGCAGCGATCGCACGCAGGACCTGCTCGCGCTGCGCGCGGCGCTCGATGCGAACGCCACGCTGGCGCGCCGCTCGGCACTGCAGGCTTCGCGCGCCATCGGAGCGCTGCTCGGCCCCGACGCCCGCCTGTACACCGTGGAAGGACTCGCGCGGACGCCGGCGCATCGCCGCGAAGTTCGCTCGGCCTGACTCGCCGCCGCTCGGCCTGAGGCCTCTCCGACGCGATTTCGCGCCCGGGCGACGCAGCCCGGTGCCCGTGCGGTCCCGACGACCCGCCTGCGACGAGCCGCGCGCGCCCGCCCCGTAGCGGCCACGCGCGCGGTTGTTCCGCTCAGAACGTTTCCCAGCCGTCGTCGGCCGCGACGGCCTTCGCCGGTTGTGCTGCGCCGTCGCGTGCGGTCGCGCCGGTGGTGACGGCGCCCGCCCGCGCGCGGCCGGCCGCGCTCGATGCGGCAGCCACCGCCAGCTTCGTACCGACGGCGCCCGAAGCCGCCGGCACAGACGCGCCGCGGCTCGCACCCGATGCTGCGCGCACCGACGTCCCGGTGCCGCGCCGGCTCGCAACGGCATCGGACTTCAGCGCCCGCGTCGACGACGCCGATCCGGGGTCCGCCATGCGCAGCGGACGCTGCCGCGCCGATTCACGCGCACGCGCGATCGCCGCGCCGGCTTCGTCCGACTCGCCCACCTGGAACACGCCGACCACGTCGGCGAGGTTGACCGCCTGGTGCTTCAGGCTCTCGGCCGCCGCCGCCGACTCCTCGACCAGCGCGGCGTTCTGCTGCGTCATCTGGTCGAGCTGCGTCACCGCTACGTTGATCTGGTCGATGCCGCTGCTCTGTTCGTTGGCCGCAGCGGTGATTTCGCCGATGACGTCGGTCACGCGCTGCACCGAGACGACGATCTCGCGCATCGATTCGCCCGCGTCCTGCACCAGCCGCGAACCCGCCTCGACGCGCTCGACGCTGGTTCCGATCAGCGCCTTGATCTCCTTGGCGGCGTCGGCGCTGCGCTGCGCGAGGCTGCGCACCTCGCTGGCCACGACCGCGAAGCCGCGGCCCTGCTCGCCGGCGCGCGCCGCCTCCACCGCCGCGTTCAGCGCGAGGATGTTGGTCTGGAAAGCGATGCCGTCGATGGTGCCGATGATGTCGGCGATACGCCGACTCGACTCGTTGATCTCGCCCATCGTCGAGACCACCTCCTCGACGACGCCGCCGCCGCGCGCCGCGACGTCGGAGGCCGTCGTCGCGAGCTGGTTCGCCGTGCGCGCCGAATCGGCGGTCTGGCGCACGGTGCCGGTGATCTGCTCGAGCGAGGCGGCGGTTTCCTGCAGGTTCGACGCGGTCTCCTCGGTGCGCTGGCTCAGGTCGAGGTTGCCCACCGCGATCTCGTCGGCGGCGGTGCGGATGCTCTCGGTGGACACGTGCACCTGCTCGATCATCCGCCGCAACGACGCGATCATCGTCTGCAGTCCGTCGAGCAGGCTGCCGCCGGCGGCGCGATCGAGCCGCGCGGCGAGATTTCCGCTCGCCACCTCGTCCATCACGCGCATCGCCTCGGCCGGGTCGCCGCCGATCTGGCGCAGCACGCTGCGCGCAACGAGCCAGCCCGCGCCCGCGACCACTGCGAGCAGCGCGAGCGCGACCATGACGTCGTGCAGGCGCTCGCTGCGCACCAGCGCATCGAGGTCGTCCATGTAGACGCCGGAGCCGACGACCCAGTTCCAGCCGTCGATGCGCGTTCCGTACTGCAGCTTCGGCAGCGCCTGCGTCTGGCCGGGCCGGGGGAACATGGCCTTCGAGAAGGCGCGCCCGTTCGCGCTCGCCGCAACCGCATCGAGCAGGTTCTTCAGCGAGTCGCCTCCCTCGGCGTCGAGCAGCTTTCCGATCATCGACTGGCCGGTCCATTCGGGATGCGTCGGGTGCATCACCGTCGCGCCGTCGACGGTCCAGATGTAGAAGTACTCGCTCCTGCCGTCGGCGCCGCCGTAGCGCGACAGGCGGATCGCGTCGATCGCGGCCTTCTTCGCCTCGTCGACCGGCATCTCGCCGGAGGCGGCACGCTCGCGGTACGCCGCCGCGATGTTCGCCGCCGATTGCACTGCGGCCACGAGCTGGCCGCGGCGTGCATCCACCGTCAGGCGTTCGTTGCGCAGCGAGGAAACGACCGAAAGCACGACGAAACCGAGCAGCGCGGCTGCGACGAGCAGAACGATCTTGTGCTTGAACCCGAAATTGCGAAACATCCTGGCACTTCTCTATGGTGGTTGGAGGGGAGGGGCAGCGTCGGCCGCAGCCTGCAAAGCGCCAGACGCCATGGATCTTCTTCGGCAGAAAAAAGCCGGACCTGAAGTCCGGCTGTGCTCGGCGTTGCGTCCGGAGGGTTGCGTTCAGAACTGATAGGCCAGACGAAGTCCGCCCCAGTGGCGTCCCCGCACGACGATCGGCGCCGACAGGTCCTTCATGTAGACGAACTGCCCGCCACCCATGTCGCGTCGATAGGTCTGCAGCAGGAAGCGGCGCTGGTTGCGCCCCGCGCCCAGCCCGGTGCGATCGTTGAACAGGCGTCGGTTTCGACAGTGCGCGGCGTTCCAGAGCGGGTCGGGGCCCTGCGGGCGCGAGTAGCGTGCGTTGTGCGTCGGCAGGTAGCCGTTGCGGTCCACGGCGGCGCACAGCGTGGCCTTCGGCGAACATTGCAGCATCGGCTCCTGGATCCGCGGCAGCAGCCGGTCGGTGAGCGCGACGAAGCGCGTCGTGTACTGCTGCGGATTGGTTCCGGGCACCGGCACGTAGTTCTCGTCGAAGAGATCGGCCATCGTGATCGCGCCGGTATCGAGCGCGTCCTCGAACAGTCGCGCGACCTGCGCCGCCGCGTCGATCACCTTCTCGATCAGCGGCGTGTCCTCGGTGCGGATGCCCGACTCGACGGTGAGTTCGATCAGCGACTCCGACAGCCCGAGGAACTTCTCCGCCTTGCGCCGCGTGCCGGCGATCGCATCGGCGCTGGCGTGCGACTCGGCCGCGAGCCGGCGCACCGAGTCGAGCACCTGCTCGCAGCACTGCACGTTGCCCACCGCCGCCTGCACCACTTCGCTCGCCTGCGCCTGCGAGCGCTCGAGCGCCGCGCGGAAGGTGCCTTCGCGATGCGCGTCGTCGTCGATCTCGCTCGAAAGGCCGGCCAGCCGCGCATCGAGCATCGACACCGTCTGCATGATCTGGCGCGAAGCTTCCTCGACACGTGCGGCGAGATCCTTGACCGCATCGGCCACCACCGAGAAGCCGCGGCCGGCCTCGCCGGCGCGCTTGGCTTCGACCGACGCGTTGAACGCGACCAGTCGCGTCTGCAGCGCGATCTGCGTGATCTCGCGCGCCGACGCGGTGACGTGCGACAGCGTCTCGGTCGTCTCGCCGAAGCCGGCGACGACCTTGGCGACCGCCGCGTGCGCGTCGACCAGGCACTGCTGGCCGGCACGCGACGCCTCGCCGATGCGCCGGTTGGAATCGACCATCGTCGCGATCGTCTGCATCGCGCCGTCGAGCGTCTGCGCCTGCGCGACGGCAGCGGCGGCCACCTCTTCCAGGACGCCGTTGACCTCGGCCGCCTCGCGCCCCAGGCCGGCCGCCTGCCGCGCGATGCCCTCGAGCACGTCGTCGGCCTGCCTGCGCGGCGCACCATGGCGAGCCGGTGCATCGTCGACGGCGCCGATCGGCGCATTCGCGTCGGCCCTGGCGCCGCGCGCAGCGGGCCCCTCGTTCTTCGGCGCTTGCGCGCGCCGGCGCGTCGTGAACATCAGCATGACGTGTCTCCCGTAGCGCTGACCCGGTAGCGCGATCTCAGACCCATTGCTTCATCTGCGTGCGCAGCCGGGCCACGGCCTGGCTGTGCAGCTGCGAGATGCGCGACTCGGTCACGCCGAGCACCGCGCCGATCTCCTTCAGGTTCATCTCCTGCTCGTAATACATGCCCATCACCATCCGCTCGCGTTCGGGCAGCTTCTCGATCGCCGCGACCAGCGCGTGACGGAAGCGCCGGTCGCCGAGAATCTCCTGCGGATCGACGTCGCGCGAGGCGACGTGACGGTCGAGGAAGGACTCGTCCTCGTCGTCGTAGTCGTCCAGGTGCAACAGTTGCGCGCCGCGCGCGTCGTCGAGCAGTCGCTGGTACTGCTCCAGCGGCAGCTCGAGCTCCTCGGCGATGTCGGCCTCTGCGGGTGCGCGCCCGAGGCGCTGCTCGGCGCGATGGATCGCCGACTCGATCGTGCGCTGGTTGCGCCGCACCGAGCGGGGCAGCCAGTCGCTGCCGCGCAGCTCGTCGAGCATCGCGCCGCGCACGCGCTGCGTGGCGAAGGTCTCGAACTGCGCGCCGCGGTCGCTCTCGTAGCGCGTCATCGCGTCGAACAGCCCGATCATCCCGGCCTGCACGAGGTCGTCGAGCTCGACGTTCGCCGGCAGCCTGCCGATCAACTGGCTCGCCATGCGGCGGACCATCGGCCCGTAGCGCTCGATGGCGCTCGTTCGATCGAGGGTTCCCTGCGCGGTGTACATGGGCGTGACGGATCCGTTGGCCGGTTTCAGTGCGTCGCGGCGCGCGCGCGCGCGGCGATCGGTTGCGACCAGCGCAGCACTTCGTCGGCGAAGCGTTCGGCGTCGATCGCGTCGTGCGCGCCGCCGAACTCGATCGCCGCTCCCAGGAAGCGCGCCGCGGTGTCGGCGAGCCGGCGATGCGACGCGAGCGCCGCGGCACGCGAGCCGGCGTCGACAAACACCGTGCAGTACGCGCGAAAGCCGTGCGCCAGGTGCATCGCCTTGATCTGCGAATAGGTGCGCGCGAGACCGTCTCCGCGGGTGCGTGCCACCAGCACGATCCGCTCGGCCACGCCGGCGGTGAGATCGGCCAGCCGCAAAGGATCGGCGGCGAGCAGCGCGACGTCGAAGGCATCGTGTCCGTCGTCGCCGGGGCCGGCCAGCGACGCGACGAAGCGCGACAGTTCGGGCGCGCCGGCGCCTTCGGGCAACAGCGCGTCGGCATCGATGCGCGCGAACGACGCGTCGTCGGCACGCCGTCCGGCGCTGACTGTCCGCGCGGCAGCGCCCGTCCGCCCGGCGCCGCCCAGCAGATCGACCAGCAGCGGCCGACGCCCGGCGCGCACCAGCGCGCGCGCCATCGCCTCGATGCCGGCCCGATCGGCGGCCTCGCCCGCCGTGCAACCGAGCGGCAGCAGCCGCGGCTGCTGCGGTCGGAACAGTCGTCGCAGCCCGGCCGCCTGGTCGCGCGCGACGTCAAACACGCTGCGCCTCGCGCGCGCGCTGCGCACTCGTGCGCTGGCCTGCGGCCAGCAGCATCGCCAGTTCGGCTTCCTCGAAGGAGAACGACGCCGAAGCGCGCGACGATTCGGTGGCGAGCGCGCGCTCCACGAGCATCCGCGGCTCGGGCCGGTGCCAGTCCTCGGGGACACGCTGCCCGTTGGCCACGCCCTGCAGCGTCAACCGGTGGCGGATCAGGCAGTCGAGCGCACCGCCCAGGCGTACCGTCTCGTCGACCTTCGACAGCACGACGCCGGCGGCGCTGCGTCCCTGGTACGCCTCGATCGTCTCGTCGATCGCCTCGGCCTGCGCCGCCGCGTTGAGCACGAGCACCTTGCGCACCTGCGCCGACGACAGCGCCGCGAGCAGTTCGCCCACGCGCTCGTCACGCTGCGCGACGCCCGCGGTGTCGATCAATACGAGCTTGCGGTTCAGGTACATCTGCAGGAAGTCGGCCAGCGTGGAGACGTCGTGTGCCACGTGCACCGGCACGCCGAGCAGGCGGCCGAAGGTGCGCAACTGGTCCTGCGCGCCGATTCGGTAGACGTCGGCGGTGATCAATCCCACCGACTGCGCACCGTGCTTGAGCGCGAACTGCGCGGCGATCTTCGCGGCGGTCGTCGTCTTGCCGACGCCGGTGGGCCCGAGCAGCGCGTAGGTGCCGCCGGCGTCGAAGATCGTCTGCTCGGGCGAATCGATGCGCAGGTTGCGCACCAGCGCTTCGCGCAGCCAGCGCTCGGCGTCGTCCTCGCCGAAGTCCGCCGGCAGGTGATTGGCGAGCGTGCGCGACAGCGACGGCGAAAAACCCGCCTGCAGCAGCCGGCGCAGCATGCGCGACTGGCCCGGACGCCGACGCACGCCCTCGAACCAGCTCAGCGATTCGAGCTGGTCGGACAGCGCACCGCGCATCTCGCGCAGCTCGCTCATCAACGAGCGGGCGTCGAGCCGATCGTCGGCGAAGGCCGGCGACGCCGACGGCGACGGCGACGGCAACGGTGACGGTGACGGCAACGGCGCCGACGACTGCGCGTCGGCGGCGAAACCGGCGGAAACGTGCACGGCGGCGGCACCGAAGCGGCCGGCGTCGCGTTCGTCCTCGCGCGCGTCCTGCGCCGCCGCCGCGATCCTCCGCTGCTGGCGCTCGCGCACGTAGTTCTCGAAGTTCACCGTGCTCATCGCGGGCGCGGCGCCCGGCGCCTGCATCGGCCGCCGTGCGGGCACCATAGCCGGCCCGTCGTCGAACGCGGCGCGCGGCGCGGCGCCCGCCTGCTCGTTCGACGCAAGCTCCGACTCGGCCAACGCGAGGATCTCGACGCCGCCATCGACCGGCCGGTTCTTCAGCACGATCGCGTCCTCGCCGAGTTCGGCGCGCACGCGGCTCATCGCCTCGCGAGCGGTACGAGCGAAATAGCGCTTCACGTTCACTTCGTTTCTCCGATCAATCGACCGATGCGGATCGAATGGGTATCAGGAATCTCGGCGTGCCCGAGCACGCGCAGCCGCGGGGCGGCTTTCTTCAGCAAGCGCGCGAGCGGTACGCGAATGCGATCCGGAACGAGCAGGCACGACGGGTGGCCTTCGTCCTCCTGCTTCTGCGCCGCCTCGGCGCCGGCGGCGACGAGGTACTCGGCAACGCCCGGTTCGAGCGCCGACGCGGCGTTGGGCGCCAGCGCCTGCACGAGCAGGTTCTCCAGGTTCGGCTCGATCGCGATCACGCTCAGTTCCTGCGTCGGGCCGAAGGTCTGCTGCACGATCGCCGGCGCCAGCGCGACGCGCACCTCGCGCGTGAGCTCGGCCGGATCCTGCGTGCGCACGCCGTGCTCGCCGAGCGTCTCGACGATGCCGCGCAGGTCGCGCACGTGCACCGACTCGTCGAGCAGGTTCTGCAGCACTTTCTGGAACACCGCCATCGGCACCACCTTGGGCACGATCTCGTCGGCGAGCTTCGGCGCGTAGCGGCCCAGGTGCTCGAGCAGCTGCTGCGCCTCGCTGCGCCCGAGCAGGCGCGCGGCGTGCGTCTGCATCAGGTGATGCAGGTGCGTGGCGACGACGGTGGCCGCGTCGACGACCGTGTAGCCGGCGCCCTGTGCCGCATCGCGCTGGTCCGAATCGATCCACACGGCGGGCAGCCCGAATGCCGGATCGCGCGTCTTCGTGCCGGCGATCGTGCCCGACGCCGAGCCCGGATCGATCGCCAGCATCATTCCGGGGAAGGCCTCGCCCTCGCCGACGACGACGCCCTTCAACAGCACGCGATACGCCGACGGCTTCAGTTCGAGCTGATCGCGGATGTGCACCGGCGGCGGCAGGAAGCCGACCTCGTGCGCGAACTTCTTGCGCACGCCCTTGATGCGTGCGAGCAGGTCGGCGCCGTTGTCGCGGTCGACGAGCGTGATCAGGCGGTAGCCCACCTCGAGCGCGAGCATGTCCACCGGCTCGACGTCGTCCCAGCTCGCCTCCGTGTTGGCCGGCGTCGGCTCCGCGCTGGGCTCGGGCTGCGTCGCGCGCCTGGCCTGCTGCTGCGACAGCCACCAGGCGAGCCAGCCGATCGCCGCCGCGAGCGCGAGGAACGCGAAGTGCGGCATGCCCGGCACCACGCCGAGCAGCGCGACCACGGCCGCGGTCAGGCCGAGCGCGCGCGGCAACGACAGCAACTGCTTCATCACCTGGCCGCCGACGTCGTCGTCGTCGGTCACGCGCGAGACGATCAGGCCCGCCGCCACCGAAATCACGAGCCCGGGCACCTGCGCCACCAGCGCGTCGCCGATCGCCAGCAGCACGTAGTTGTTCGCCGCCTGCTCCACCGACAACGAATGCTGCGCGGTGCCGATCAGCAGCCCGCCGATCACGTTGATGAAGACGATCAGGATGCCGGCGATCGCGTCGCCGCGCACGAACTTCGAGGCGCCGTCCATCGAACCGAAGAAGTCGGCCTCGCGCGAAACCTCGTTGCGGCGCCGGCGCGCCTCGGCCTGGTCGATCTGCCCGGCGTTCAGGTCGGCGTCGATCGCCATCTGCTTGCCCGGCATCGCGTCGAGCGCGAAGCGCGCCGACACTTCGGCGATGCGCCCGGCGCCCTTGGTGACGACGACGAAGTTGATGACGGTGAGGATCGAGAAGACGATGATCCCCACCGCGAAGTTGCCGCCGACGAGGAAAGTCGCGAACGACTCGATCACGCGACCGGCGGCATCGGTGCCGGTGTGTCCGTGCATCAGCACCGCGCGCGTGGAGGCGACGTTCAATGACAGCCGCAGCAGCGTCGTGATCAGCAGCACGGTCGGAAACACCGCGAAGTCGAGCGGCCGAATGCTGTACGAAGACACCAGCAGCACCAGCAGCGACAGCGCGATGTTGAAGGTGAACAGCAGGTCGAGCAGCGGCGCCGGCAGCGGCAGGATCATCATCGCCAGCACGAGCACGATGACCACCGGCGCGCCGATCGCCTTCACCGGCGGGACGATCATCGTGACGCCGCCGATCTGCATCGTGCGCACGCCCGCGGCGTTGGCCGGTCCGAAGAGACTCATCGGGCGTCACCCGCGTCGGGTGCGCCTGCCTGCGCCCGCGTCGCACCGGCACGCGGCTGCGCGGAATTGGCCGGATCGAGCGCCTCCGGAACCTCGAAGACCTCGGGCATGCGCGGCGCCGCGCTGCGCCCCGGCACCCAGTGGCGCAACTGGTGAACGTAGGCGAGCACCTGCGCCACCGCGTTGTACAACGCCACCGGGATCTCGCGGTCGAGCTCGACGTGCGCGTACAGCGCGCGCGCAAGGGGCGGCGCCTGCACCAGCGGCACGCTTGCCGCGCGTGCGACCTCGCGAATGCGCCCGGCGACGAGGTCGACGCCCTTGGCGACGACGCGCGGCGCACCGCCCTTCGTCTCGTCGTAGCGGATCGCCACCGCGTAGTGCGTCGGGTTGGTGACGACGACGTCCGCGGCGGGCACGGCGGCGAGCATGCGGCGTGAAGCGATCTCGCGCTGGCGCTGCCGGATCCGGCTGCGCAGCATCGGATCGCCGTCGGACTCCTTCGTCTCCTGCCGGGCCTCCTGGTGCGTCATCCGCAATTCGGAACGATGACGAAACCACTGGAACGGCAGGTCGACCAGCGCGACCGTCGCGAGCACGGCGAGCAGCGTCGTCAGGCCCGCGCCCATCAGCGCCGAGCCGCTGCGCAGCGCCTGCGCGAGTGGCCAGGTCGCGAGTCCGGCGAACTCGGCGAGACTCGACGAGACGAACCAGGCACTCACCGCGATCAGCGCGATCGCCAGGACGATGAGCTTGAGCAGCTCGACGCTGCCGCGGATCGAGAAGATCCGCTTCAGGCCGGCGATGGGGCTGAGCTTCGACGCGTCGACCTTCAGCGCCTTGCCCGAAAAGACGACACCGCCCGGAATCGCGCTGGCGGCAATCGCCGCGAGCGCGAAGGCGCCCAGCAGCGGCAGCAGCGCAAGGAACGCGTCGAGTCCGACCGAAGCGAAGAGCAGCGGAAGCCGTTCGGCGGCGAGCGCCTCGGGTCGCCCGAAGCGCATCGCGTCGCGCACCATCTCGATCGACGCCTGCGCCAGCCCCGGCCCGAGCGCGGCGGCGGCGAGCAGCGCGCCGCCGAGCATCGCAAAATGCCCGAAGTCTCGCGACCGGGGGACTCGGCCCTCTTCGCGTGCCTTCTGCAGCCGCCGTTCGGAGGCTGGCAGCTGCCGGTCTTCGCGGGATGCGTCGTTATCGGCCATTGCGCCCGGAAATCGATACCCGAAATGCTTTCTCGGGGCCGATTATTCGCGCGAGACCTCAGGCGCGTTCCGCGATAAGCGGCACTCCGGCCGCGCTGTTCAATGCGGCGCGCCTGCCGGCACGTCGCGGGCGTCGGGCGCGCCGGCGCGTGCGCCGGGCGCATCGCGTGCGCCGGGCGCGTCGAGGGCGGACACGTCGGCGGACACGCCCGGAGCGGCGGACGCTTCGGGCCGCGCGGCGGCGTCCGCTGCACCGGCCGGCGCCAGCGCCGCCCGGGTGTCGGCAGCGCCGTCCGCGGTATCGACCTCGGTGCCGGAGAACACGCGCTCCTCGGCCTCCGAGTTCAGCACGACGATCGAGATGCGCCGGTTCATCGGGCTGCGCGGATTCGCGGCATCGAACATCACCGTCGAGCCCAGCCCCACCACCCGAACCACCTTCGATTCCTGCATGCCGCCGGCGACCAGCTCGCGGCGCGACGCGTTCGCACGGTCGGCCGACAGCTCCCAGTTCGAGTACCCGCGCTCGCCCGAACCGTAGGGCGCCGAATCGGTGTGACCCGAGATGCTGATGCGGTTCTCGACGCTGTTCAGCACGCTGGCGATCTCGCGCAGCAGTTCACGCATGTATTCCTTCACCGTCGCGCGGCCGGTGTCGAACATCGGCCGGGTCTGGTCGTCGACGATCTGGCTGCGCAACCCGTCGGGGGTCAGGTCGAGCTTGATCTGCGAGCGGAACTCGGCAAGCTTCACGTTGCGGGTGATCGCCTCGTCGAGCTGCGAGCGCAGCTTCGTCAGCCGCTTCGTCTCGGCCGCGCGCAGCTCGGCGCGCAACGCCTGCAGATTCAGCTTTCGCTGGCGCTCGGGCGTGTCCCCGCGCGGCTGCGCGCCGGTCGTGCGCGTGAGGTCGGTGCCGCCGCCCTGGATCACCGAGGAGCTGTCGCCCGAGCCGTGGCCTCCGTACAGCGCCACCTTCAGCGGCGTGCGGAAATACTCGGCGATGCCCTGCAGATCGCCCTGCGTCGTCGAGCCGAGCAGCCACATCAGCAGGAAGAACGCCATCATCGCGGTGACGAAGTCGGCGTAGGCGATCTTCCATGCGCCGCCGTGGCTCGCGTGCTTCGTCTTGCGGATGCGCTTGACGACGATCGGCTGCAGCTTGCGATCGGGCATGGCAGTCGGCCTTCGTCGCGGCGACGCCCGGTCAGGCGCGCTTCTGCTTCACGTGCGACTCGAGCTCGACGAAGCTGGGCCGCTCGGTGGAGAACAGCACCTTGCGCCCGAACTCCACCGCGATCTTCGGTGCGTAGCCCTGCATGCTCGCCAGCAGCGTGACCTTCACGCACTGCAACTCCTTGGTCGTCTCGTCGGCCTTCTGCTCGAGCAGCGTCGACAGCGGCGCAACGAAGCCGTAGGCGAGCAGGATGCCGAGGAAGGTGCCGACCAGCGCGTGCGCGATCATCTGGCCGAGTTCGGACGGCGGGCGCCCGACCGAACCCATCGTGTGCACCACACCCATCACCGCAGCGACGATGCCGAAGGCCGGCAGCCCGTCGGCGACCTTCTGGATCGCGTGCGACGGCACCATCGCCTCGTGGTGGTGCGTCTCGATCTCGTTGTCCATCAGGTTCTCGAGCTCGAAGCTGTTCAGGTTGCCCGAGACCATCATCCGCAGGTAATCGGTGATGAACTCGACGACCTCGTGCTCGGCGGCGATCGCCGGATAGCGCTTGAACACCGCGCTCTCGTGCGGCGCATCGACGTCGGCCTCGATCGCCATCAACCCGTCCTTGCGCGCCTTGGCGAGCAGGTCGTAGAGCAGCGCCATCAGCTCCATGTAGCGCGCCTTCGTGTACTTCGAGCCCTTCAGCAGGCCGGGCAGCGCACGCAGGACCGCCTTCAGCACCTTGATGTTGTTCGAGACGACGAAGGAACCGATCGCGGCGCCGCCGATGATCAGCAGTTCGAGCGGCTGGAAAAGCGCCCCCATGTGGCCGCCGGCGAGCGCGTAGCCACCGAGGACCGAGCCGACGACGACGAGATAACCGACGAGAACGAGCATGCGGCGGCGCGGAACCGGAAAGAGAGGCGTCGGCAGACCGACGGGCTACTTCCGCGTTTTCGGACTTTCGGCGGGCTTCTTGAATCGGGGACGGGGCTCCAGCGCCAAGCGGCGGGCCGGCTCGGGATCCACGGCGTGCCTGCACTCGTACCGCGGCAACGCTGCGAAAGGCTGCGCTTCGCGGCACGGAGCAGCTTGCGTGGCCGAAAGTGCAGCGTTCTGCAGCGTTGGCGCCGTATTGCGAGCCGGCGCGACGCGCGCGGCGTTCGTCGAGGCGGCCTGGCGCTGCGCAGCGGCGGGCACGGCTGCGTTTTCAGCATCACGGCCGGGCAACCCGGGAGCGCTATCCGCGCACCGCGTCGTCTCCCGCTCGGTCATCATCCGAAAAGAGCCAACCAGGCCGTGGATCGTGGCGCCGAACAGTTTCCGCAAGGCGGGTAAAAGTCCGTCCCGGGCCGAACTCGCCATCCCGTTCGCCGCCATCGGAGTGCGTCGCGCCGCACGAAATCGTCGGCCCGGCGCCCGTGCCCGTGCTCGTGCCCGCGCTGCCCGCGCGGCACCAGCCCAGGAAGAACTACCGCTGGATCAGTGGATCGCCCCGCTGCGACGCCCCTTCCCCGCGCGCGCCGGCGGCGCGCACAGCCCGCAGACGTAGTTGCGCTCGATCTCGTGCGGGTGCGTCACGAACTGCCCGCCGCAACGGCTGCACTTCGTCGTCGCCAGCATCCCGGCATCGACGAAGCGCACCAGCCGCCACGCGCGCGTCACCGACAGCAGCGGCTCGACGCCGAGCGAGTCGATCTCCGCCGCATAGAGCCTGTACGCCTTGATGATCGCCTCGACATCGTCGAGCGGGCTCGTCTTCAGCAGATAGCCGTAGAGGTTGTAGAACAGCGACGCGTGGATGTTCGGCTGCCACGCGACGAACCAGTCGGTGGAGAACGGCAGCTGCCCCTTCGACGGCGAGCGCCCCGCGACTTCCTTGTACAGGCGCAGCAGCCGCTCGTACGGCAGCTCGGTTTCGGCCTGCAGCATCTGCAGCCGCGCGCCGAGCTCGATCATCTCGATCGCGCGCGCCACCTGCCGGTTGTCCTCGAGCAGGCTGCGGCGCGGCGCGCCCGTCGTCTGTCGTACGTTCACGCTCGGCTGTGCGTTCACGGCTGCGCCTCGGCGAAGTTGCCCGCCATCAGGATCGACGCGTGCAGGCGCCGTGCGCTGCCCTCGTCGCGCTCGGTGGCGCGCCCGTGGTCGGCGAGCAGCGACCAGACGAGCTCGTCGTCGAAGCGCATCCGGCACATCAGCTGGTTGCCCGAGGCGATGCGCAGCAGCTGGCTGGGCGTGAGCGCATCGAGCAGGTCGGCCACTTCCTCGGACACGCCGAGTCGGTAGAGCGCCTGCGCACGGTCTTCGCGGATCAGGCGCTGCGCGAGGATCAGGTAAGAGAGATTCGTCTCGCGAATCTCCGACGTCCATCGTTGTTCGTTGTTCATTCCGCAACCCCTGTCTTCTTCGTCGGCGGTCGGCGTCGCCGGCGCGCGGTCGTTGTTCGGTTTCGACCGTGGCGCCAGTGTCGGCTGCGGCGTGCGGAACTTGAATCGGAAAAGGGATGGGGTGGAGAACGGAAGAAATCGAAGAGCGTGTAGGAAGAACTCGTATGCAGGTCGATGCACGACAGGTTCAGTCGGCAGTATCCGCCGTCGAGAACCGCAGCGGCTATGACGAAGCCCGGATTCGCGCTTTCGGGCTGCCCGACGGTCGGTCTCACGCTTCGGTGTTCGTGGAGACCGCAACAGTCGTTCGCAGTTCGACTTCAAGTCGACGTTGCGTCGTCCCGCTGGCCCGGCAGCGAGAAGCACAACGGATCGGCGGCGAGAGGCAGATCCCCGTCGAGCGTTGCCAACGGCAGTGCCAGACGGCTCGCGAGTTCGAGGTACGCTGCATCGTAAACATGAGCCTGAAGCGCGCCGCCAGCCACGCAGCGGCATCCCAGGCAAGAGCTGCCGTGTCGGCGTCGATCTCGATCGGGAGGTTGCGCAGCGAGGCAGTCAGCCGCTCGCGACTCGCAGTATCGATGCGACCCCTACTCTCGGCCATGGCCAGACCGTTCGATACTTCAAGAGGCCACAGGCCCGGAGCCAGCGCACCGGCGAAGCAACGGTTCGCTCGAGAAGCGATTCGGTGGCGTCGGAGCGCTCGACCTCGAAGCACCAGGACAGCGCGACCGAACTATCGAGCACAAAGCTCATCGCCGACCTTCGTTCACCAGTTCCTTGATCGGGATGCCGCCGAGCGACTGGACTATTGACCAGACCGTCGAATCATTGCCGAGGATGATCCGTTCGGGCGTCATGCGCGGACTACTTCGAAGCCCTCCCGGGTCGCAGCCTCGTTGAGCCGCTCGTCGAGGCAGACGAACGCCAGCGTTGCCGGCTGATGCTCGGACGCGACCAGCGCCGCGGCCAGTTGCAGGCTGTCCGCGGAACGCAACGGATGCAGGCGCAGCGCACGCTGCGCCTGCTCGCGGACTGCATCCGACGGGACCACTTCGAGCCAGGCATCAGCGAGCGCTCGCAGGCGCGCGAATGCGACCCCGGCGTCGCTCGCCTTCAACGACTGGTCGCGCTGGCGACGGGCGATCGCCGAGGCGCATTCGACGACACTTCCCCACCAGACCAGCATCGAGGGATCCTGCTCCAGGATCGCGAGCAACGCATCACTGGGCGCTTCGTTTACGAGCAGCGGGACGATCGCCGAGGCGTCCCAGAACTTCATCGACCTTCGGCGCGCTCGTCGATCAGCGCCTGCACGACGCTCGCCCGTGCGGCAGACGCACGTTCGCGAAGCATGGCAAGAGGCATACGTCGGCTCCCTCGTCGGACGATGCCGGCGCGTTCGAGGCGCCTTGCTCGATCGTCGTGCATCGAATCGGGACCGACCCGCTCGATTCGGGCCACCGGACGGTTGCGGTCGAGAACCAGCACCGTCGTGCCGGCGCGCACCTTCTGCAGGTACTCGCTGAGGCGATTCTTCAGTTCGGAAATGCTGACCTTCTCCACGGAGCTATTATAGCCAGGTTGAGTTGGCTTGCATAGCCTCGATAGATGAGATGCGCCGGTTGATCCGGACGACGACAGATACTCCCCTCGTGCATTCGCCATTGAGGCCGACCGGATCGCACCGGGTAATCGCGGCCTGCTGGAAGCTTTCGCTCGCCTCGCCGTCAATCAGACGAACGGCCTATCAAGAAAGCCGTTCGCGACGACGAAAGATGCACGGCACATTCCACAAATTGCACCCCGTCGCATGACCGCACCGTCGCTCTCTTCCAGTCGCGCACACGGTTTCCTCTCGTTCGTTTTCTTCGCCATCCTCGGACTCGCGCTCGCCGAACCGGCCTCGGCTTTCACGGCCGTCGCCGGGATCCCGGACGACGGCCCTCCATATGCCGCCTGGAACTACCCCACGCAGGCGCAAGCCGATCGCGAAGCGAAGAAGGGATGCCGCGACACGGCGCGGAACGCGGGGAAGTCGAAAGCCGCTGCAAAGAAATGCGCCGTCCTCACCCGAGCGAAAGGCCCCGGCTTCGGCGCGTTCGTCTGCGCCGAGGCGGGCTGCGCCTGGACCAACGGCGACTGCGTCCTCGAGTACACGAATGGCTGTCGCGTCCGCGTGCAGGTCGCGCCGCGCTTCGATCCGCTCGCCAACGAATGGAAGTTTCCGCCGCCGACGTGCTGATCGTGCGGCCGCAGCGACGACCGATCCCCCTCCGCCCAAGCCTCCGGGCGTCCTGAGAACCCTTCCCGAGACCTCGATTCCCGATGACTTCCGCCCGTTCTTCCGTACTCGCCACCCTCGTCGCCTCGGCGCTGATCAGCGGCTGTGCACCGATGATTCCGCCGGGTTTCGGCTCTCGTGCGCAACAGCCTGAACTCACCGTCGAGCAACAGCAGCGACTCACCGAGGCGCTGCTGCAGAGACTCGAACAGCCGTCGGCGCCCGGCCGTGCGGCAGCAGCCGGCGCAACGTCGCCGGCGAGCGAAGCGCCGATCTCCGAAGCGCAACTCGCTCAGCGCTTCGTCGGGCTCCCGGCGCTCGCTTCCCGCGTCGTCATCGAAGGCCGACGCGACGGCTTTGCCGTCGACGGCAGTCGCTACATCGACGCCGAGGGGGAAATCGTGCGCTACGGCTTCGACGCTTCGAGCGGCGACGTCACCTACCTCGCGCAGACCGGTCCCGACAGCTTCGTGCTGAAGTCCGTGCGCGTGACGACCGGCCATGCACCCGTCACGATCGCCACGGCATCGCGACGCAACGGCCTGTGGCAGATCGACACGGTCACGGGCAAGACGCTGCGCGGCTGGCGCCTGATTCCGCTCGCCCGAGGCGTACTGGTCGGGCGCGACAACACGGGCTTCGCCTGGGTCGCCGGCGAGGGGACGAAGAGTTTCGCCGCACCGGAATCGTTCGACCTGGCCGGATTCCAGAACGGCGACGTCGCCGGCACCGGTTACGTGCTGCTCGAGCGCCGGCGCGAAGCGCCACAAGGCGCCCTCGGCGAAACGCTCGCCGCGCTGTCGGCGCTCGGGAACGCCCTCGGCGCAACCCGCCAGGAGGATTACGCGCTCTACTCGATGTCGACCGGACAACTGCATCCGCTCGACATCGCCGCCGACGGCAAGACCACGAGCGTGCACTCGCAGTGCCGGCAAAAGAACGCCGTGTTGCGCTTGTGCGATCGCGTCGATTTCGTCGACTCGTTGTACGACCAGCAGGGACTGCCCAACTTCTCGCATTACTTCTGGCGCGTGAGCTGGTATCGGACGGCGCGTGGGCCGATCGCGATCGCACAGGAGGCCGGACTCAAGCACATCACGGTCACCGATCTGGCCACCGGACAGAAGGCGGTGGCGTTCACGCGCATGCTCGGCATTGCCGGCTTCACGTCGCGGCAGGACGCCAATGGCCGCGTGTCGGTCGTCGCGCAGATGGGGTTCGACAAGCAGGTGCTCGACGACGCGACCAGCGTTCTGTCGGGCGCGAACGCGCAAGTTCAGGCGCGCTGAAATTCCGGGTGACGCGGATGGCGTCGCTCTCTTCTCCCACCCACAGAGACCTATCTCATGAAGAAGATTGTTGCCGCCTGCTCGCTGCTCATCCTCGCGTCGGGCTGCTCGACGTACTCCGCGAGTCGATACGCGATCTCGACCGACAATGTGGTCGCGCTGCGATCACTGAATGGCAAAGCGATCAACGTCGGGGCGTTCTCGGCGACTCAGCCGCAGCAGAGCGACATCATGTGCCGCGGCGTCGGCCCGATCAAGACGCCCGATGGCGAAACCTTTGCAGAATACGTGCGAAAAGCGCTGGTCGACGAGTTGAAGATGTCGAACACCTTCTCGTCGTCGGCGCCGCTGACGCTCACAGGGAATCTGGACGCCATCGACTTCTCGTCGAGCACCGGAACCTGGAATCTCGCCCTCACGGTGCGATCGTCGAATGGTCGATCGATGTCGGCCAGCGAGCAGTACTCGTATACGACGAGCTTCTACGGCGAGACTGCGTGCAACCAGACGGCGCAGGCGCTGATGCCTGCGGTGCAGAATCTGGTGGGCAAGATCGTGCGTTCTTCGGAGTTCGGTACGCTCGTTTCGCCATGACACGGTGGTCGGATCGCGCATTCGCAACGCCTGCCGAGCCTCGAGCAATCGCCGGGCGGATCGGTCATCCGCGCCGGCGGATGCGCCAGGAGCAGACCGGACAATGAGATGTCGTTACTGAAGACCGCTGTTTTCCTCGCGTCCCGTTTCGACGAATTCAAAGCATTGCGAGACGCTCTGAAGACCCTGATCGCAGACTACCCGGTCGTGCACTTCGCGCCAGTAGATCTCAATAACGGCAACGTCAGCCATCGTCCGCCGCTGCCCGAGTGCCTGGGCTACGTACGCCAGTCGGAATTCATGATCCTGTTGCTGGGCGACACCTACGGAAGTCTGGCGCCGCGAAACGACAAATCCTTTACGCATCTCGAGTACGAAGAAGCGATCCGCGAAGGTTCGGGTACGCGGGTCCTCGCCTTCGGGATCGGCGAGCTTTACCGCGCCGGGCGTATCCGCTATTCGAGCGATGAACGTCTCTGCGCCTGGCAACGCCAGCTGGAGGAGAACCATACGTTGGGCTTTTTCGAACCGGAAGAGCCGGTCGAGGCGGTTGCCAAACGCATCTTCGACAAGCTCCTCGCGGCGCTATACGAAATGCGCTTCGGCGCATTGGCCGTCGAGAGCAATGGTGGAGTCACCGACGAGTTGTTCGACGATGTCGAAGACGACTCCCTTCTCGATGATGCGGAAGTACGCTCATTGGAAGGGCGCAATTCGCGCGGTCCATCGCTCGTCGACGAACGTGCACGCTTCGCGAATACCCTGGCTGCCGTCACGCAACCGGCGGCTGTAGCGGCCTTCGAGCAACGCGAGGAAGCCCAACGGGCATTGGACGTCGGCGAGCATGGCATCGCCGTTCAGCACCTGAAACGAGCGCTGGAGTTCAAGCCGCTGGAGTTGATCAGCAACTACTGGCTCGCCCAACTCTACGTCGTACTCGGCCGAAAGGAAAAGGCCGTCGAGGCGGGCGAGATGGCCGAACGGGCCGCGCGTATCGCGCAACGTGACTCGCTGCCGTACCGCGCTTCCGCCGCCTGGATCATCGCCTCGCGGGCAGCAACGCTTGCTGGACATCCCGACAAGGCGCTTGTCTTTGCGCGATACGCAGTCGAAGTCGCTCCGCGCTTCTCCAAGGCATACATCGAGCTTGCGCGTCAGCACACCCTTCGGAGCGAGGGTGCAGAGGCTCTGGAAGCCATTCGGCGCGCATTCGCGCTTCATCCGAAGAGCATTCGCGAAGTATTCGCTGATCCTGTCTTTCGGCCCATGCGCAAGCCGCTCGATGCGCTCGTCGGCGAAATCCAGACGGGGATCGCTCGTGATGTCGCCGATCTGATTCGAACCGAAAGCGAGATCGCCGCTCTGGCGCAGAGATCGCATGCTCGCGTACCGTTCGAGGCCAGAAGTATCTCGCGACTGATCGAGATCGGACGTCAATCGTCGCAGCGACAATACGAGGACGTTTGCGTTCTTCTGAATGCCGCCGAACGAAAGAGGACGGAACTGCGGACGGAAGCGCCGAAACAGCCCCCCGCAACACGGGAATTGCTGCGATTCAACCGGCCTGGGCGGGCACTGATCGTCGAATGGCTGAAACAGCCTGGCGAGATCATCGACCCGGATGAAGCGGTTTTCTCGTTCCGTTACGAGGAGTCGACGAAGGTCGTGCCGTGGTGCCTGCGGATCCGCGCTCCCGTGCGGATGGTGGCCCGCACGGGCGACGACGGCGTCTGGGTGTCCTCCGAGAATCCGTATCTGTTCGAACACGTCACGAGCGACGCGCCGCTTGCGGAACCGGGACGAGTGCAGCGACTGCGCATGGCGATCGAACAAGGAGAGCGTGATGTCAGCGCCGCCGAGGATCGTGTGTCGGAAACGCGCTATCGGCAAACGGAGACGGCAGGACAGCTGAATGCCATTCGGCGATCGCGCACCGCTGCGTCCGGCGGTGGGGCATTGCTCGCCGGCATCCTGTTCGGAATCGGCGCCTTCGCGCTGATCCGTTCCGGTCAATGGGGAGCAGGTGTCGGGATGGCCGCCGTCGCGGCCTACCTGGCCAACATCGGCATGGTCAAGCTCCGAGCGCATCGTGCCCAGCGGCAAACGCTTGCATCGTCATTGGCTGAGATCGAACGCGAGCTCTCGCAATGCCAGGATCACGCGGCTCGGGAAGCTGCAAAATTGAACGCACTTCGAAAGGAGTTGACGGAAATGGAGGCGGCCGCCGAGGAGATACGGGCACGGGCATCCGCAGCCCTGGATCGCTTCGAAGGTTCCAGTCTGCGCAAGGGCGGCCGACTGCTGCCGTTTTCGTCGATTTTCGGAGCCCGCAAGGGCGAGCTGGTCAGGGTGTTCGACGGACAACTTGCGAGAATCGCGAAGGAGTCGGGCCGCGAGATCACGGTGGAAGACGATCTGCGCGAATGGGTTGCCGAAGACCCGCAGAAGAAGCCCAAGGCCCGCCTGGTGCGAGCGACAGAGGTATCCGCCTCGGAGATGCTGCTCTCGCATCGGCTCGCGTACGTAGCCGAGCGCGCGAATTGACGGACATCCCGCTGCTGATCGGCATCATCGGGCATCGTTCATTCGACGCGCTGCACCGGGAGCACCTCGAACGCGAGATCTCGAAGGCACTCGACGAAATTCGGTCGCTGACACCGAACACACGCGTCATCGTGGCCACCTCACTGGCCGAGGGAGCGGATCGCATCGGCGCGCAGGTAGCGCTCGCCAAGGGACTCGAGGTGGTCGCACCGCTCCCATTCGAGGCTGCGGCGTATGAATCGGATTTCCCGAACACCGTCACAGAATTCAGAGATCTGCTTGCGCAGGCGGGATCCGCGTTCGTTGCAGAAGAAGCGGGGTTCGCAGGCTACGAGGCAGCGTCGCGCTGGATCGCACGCCATTGCCAGATCGTGATCGCGCTATGGGACGGCGACGATTCGGATGCCGCGATCGGCGGAACGGCGCACACCGTGCGTCTACGGAACCGCGTCGGCGCGTCCGGACACACACTCGCGACCGTTGCCGACTTCCTGGGGCCGGTGTTGCATCTGCACTGCCCACGAAGCCATTCGACGAGCCGCCGGGAGCCCCGCTGGATCTGGCCCGAAGACGCCCGATCCACGCATCTTCGCCTCCTGCTCTCGCCATTGGACGCATTCAACGAAGAGGCAAAACCAATCGGCGCACGGGTGGAGCCGCCAGGCAGACTCCCCGGCGACTCGAACCTGAGCCGCGCGTTCTCCGTTGCCGACGGCATGGCAAACACGCGTCAGAAGCGATTTCGGAGCGCTCTGAGAGCTTCGGTCGTCCTGACGATCGCTGGCTACACGATTCAACAAGTATGGATCTCGTCATCGGGAAAAATCGCATCCAGCTTGTTGTTGACCGTCGCGCTTCTCGTCATCTACATCTCGACGCGATCGAGGAACTTCGATCGTTATCTCGAGTACCGCGCGCTCGCCGAGGTACTGCGAGTTGCGTTCTTCTGGCAGCTCGCAGGCGTTCGTTCGCCTCCGACAGAGCGCTTTCTGAATCAGCATTGGGGCGAACTCCGATGGATTCGAAGTGCGGTCAACGCGCTCTGGATCCCCGACCCTTCGCTCGTTCCGGATCTTCGACTGGTGAAGTCGCACTGGATCGACGACCAGCAGGACTACTACGTCAAGGCGAGCAACGCCAGCCGATTCGCGGCGCGTCGTGCGCGTTGGTTGGCCGACGCGTGCTTCACGGCAAGCGCAATTCTCGCGTGGCTCGGCTTCATAGTCGAAGGATGGGGATCCTTCACGATCCTCGCCTCCGGCATCCTGTTACTGGTGGTCGGTGCCATCAGTCACTACGCGCACACACGCGGATGGGACGAAGACGGATCGCGGTATCGCTCGATGGCGATGCCGTTCTCCTGGTGTCAGCAGATCTGGCAACTCGGCGATGATGAACGCCGGCGCACGTTAGTGCAGGAGCTCGGCGGCGAGTGCGTTGCGGAGCTGTCGAACTGGCTGCTGATCCACAGAAGCAGGCCGATCGATCTAATCAGGGGATGAAACTTCTCCGCCGATGGTCCGGGCTTGCGCCGCGCAGACGGATCGGTAGCGGCGTGCGACCGCCCCTCTTGCAGCGGCCGTAGGAAGAAGTCGTATTGCATCGTAGGCGAGTCTCGGACGCTCAAGCCAGCAGACGCGTCGCCGATAACTCAGGGACCGGGGGCACTCCCCCGCTGTCCGGCGAGGCCGAAACCCCGCCGAATTCAACGAAACTCAGCACAAGGCAGGAGTTCGGCAAATGGCAACGATCAATACGAACATGATTTCGCTGAACGCTCAGCGGAACCTCGGAGTGACCCAGAGTTCGCTCGCGCTTTCCATTCAGCGGCTGTCGTCCGGCTTGCGTGTGAACAGCGCGAAAGACGACGCAGCGGGGCTGGCGATCGCCGAGCGGATGAACTCGCAGGTACGCGGCATGAACGTCGCAATCCGCAATGCGAACGACGGCATCTCGCTTGCGCAGACGGCGGAAGGCGCGCTCGGCAAGGTCGGCGACATGCTCCAACGCATGCGTGAACTGGCAGTTCAGTCGGCCAACGCAACCAATAGCGCCGACGATCGCGCCGCGCTTGATAAGGAAGTCCAGTCGCTCAAGAGCGAGATCGGTCGGATGGCTGCGACTACATCATTTAACGGCGTGAAAATTCTTGATGGCAGCTTCGTTGCTCGCGACTTTCAAGTCGGCGCAGGCGCATCCACAACCGATCGCATTTCGGTCGCAACAATCGCGAATGCGCAAACGGGGGTGCTCGGAACCTATGACAGCGCTGAGCTCAAGGTCGCCAATGCGAAAAACCTTTCGGGGCCCGCGCTCGCGGCGGGGAAATTCACGATCGGAACTAAAGATATCGAGCTCACTCTAGCAACGACCGGCACCCAACGCGCGGAACAGATCGTCACGGAAGTCAATAAAGTCGCCGAAGAAACCGGCGTAAGCGCGTCTTTCGATCTTGAGTCGGGTGCATTGACGCTTAGCAGCGACAAAGCGTTCACTTTGACGAACGTCACGGGAACGCTTGTTGCCGACACCTTTGGCGGAACCAGCGGCACACCAATAGCTGTTACCGCCAGCGTCGGAATGAGCAACCTCGATGTAAAGACTGCAGGCAACGCATACAACGCGCTTAAATCGATCGACGCAGCAATTCGTACGGTCAGCACCGATCGAGCCGGAATGGGCGCGCTACAGAGTCGATTCGAAAGCGTGATTGGTAACCTGCAAATTGCGTCCGAAAACATCGCCGCCGCCCGCGGCCGCATCATGGACACCGACTTCGCCGCCGAAACCGCGAACCTCTCCCGTGCCCAGGTCCTCCAGCAGGCCGGCATGGCGATGCTGTCGCAGGCCAACGCGGTGCCGCAGAACGTCCTGTCGCTGCTGCGCTAAGCAGCAAACGGGGCGACCGGTCGATGACGAATCGCCCGCAAGCCCCGCGACTTCGAACAGGCCACGACGGCCGGCGCCGATAAGCGCCGGCCGTTTGCCGTTGATCGGCCCTTCGCCGCCGCTCGCCGCCATTACATTCACCTGAACGCACGGCCTTCGCGTCGCTCGTCTCGCTTCGACCCTCGGGAGTCACGTCATGTCCACCATCAGCGGCACCTCGAACCTCGACGTCGCCGGCATCGTCTCGCAGCTGATGCAAATCGAGCGCCGTCCGATGCAGTCGATCGAGAAGACGCTGTCGGGGATCCAGACGCAGCTTTCGGCGTGGGGCAAGATGCAGTCGGCGCTTTCCACGCTGCAGGACGCGACGCGCAAGCTCGGTCGCAACGAGACCTGGAAGGCGGCCAGCGCCACGAGCAGCGACGAGAGCTTCGTGAAGGCCACCGCCGGCAGCGGCGCGATCACCGGCTCGTACTCGCTCGAAGTGCTCGCGCTGGCGAGCCGCCAGACACTCGCAAGCGGACCGTACGCAGCGGCCGACACGGTCGTCGGCGGCGGCACGCTGAGCGTCCAGCTCGGCACGCTCGGCGCCGGCGGGACCACGTTCACGGCGGACCCCGAGCGGTCGCAGGTCGACATCACGATCGCCGACGGCGCCACGCTCGCGCAGGTGCGCGACGCGATCAACGCGGCAGACGCTGGCGTAACGGCGTCGCTCGTCGCCGACGGCACCGGCCAGCGCCTGATGCTGCGCAGCGCCGACACCGGCGCCGCGCAGGCGTTCTCGCTGGTCGGCACCGGCGCCGGCACCGATCCTTCGAGCCAGCTTTCGGCGCTCTCCTTCGACCCGGTGTCGGGCAGCGGGATTCAGCGCACGCAGACCGCGAGCGACGCATCGGTGAAGGTCAATGGCCTCACCGTCGCAGCCGCGGGAAATCGGCTGGACGGCGTGATCGAGAACGTCACGCTCGAAGTCAGGCGCGTGACGACCGCGCCGATCGACATCGGCGTGACGAGCGACGCAAAAGCGCTGCGCGAGTCGCTCGACGGCTTCGTGAAGACCTACAACGAACTGAACAAGCTGATCGCCGACCAGACGCGCTACGACCCGACGACCAAATCCGCGGGCCCGTTGCAAGGCAACCAGAGCGCGGTGCGCGTGCAGCAGCGGATGCGCGAGATGCTGCGCACGACGATCGGCGACGGGCCGTCGAACAGCCTGAACGCGATCGGCCTGGAATTGCAGCGCGACGGTTCGCTGTCGGTGAACGAGTCGAAGATGACGAAGGCGCTCGCCTCGCCCGACAAGCTGCAGGCGTTCTTCGCCGCGGTCGGCGAGACGCCCGAACAGGGCGGTTTCTCGGGCCGGCTCTCGGCGAGCATCGGCAGTCTGCTCGACCCGGAAGGAACGCTCCCCGCGGTCACCGACTCGCTGAAGAGCCGCCAGCGCAGCGCCGAGCAGCAGCAGGAGCGGCTCGAAGCGCGACTCGCCGAGATCCAGAAGCGCCTGATGCGCCAGTACACCGCGCTCGATGCGAACCTGTCGCGCATCAGCGGTTCGTTCGCCGGTGTCGAGGGGCTGCTGCGCAACATGAACAACAACCAGCAGAACTGAAACGGATGCGCGCGGCGAGCGTCGATCTGCGAGCATCCTCGCATCAAGCCAGGCGACGAACGGCCGATAACGATAACATCGGTTCACAAAGAGGACGCCACCCGATGTTCGCCCCGCAGCGCAGTTCCGCTGGTTCGTATCGCAACCTCGACCTGGAAACGTCGGTGGCGCAGGCCGATCCGCACAAGCTCATCGAAATGCTCTTCGACGGCGCCGCCGGTGCGATCGCGCAGGCGCGCAGCGCATTGCGCGAAGGTCGCGTTCCGGCGAAGGGCGAAGCCACCGGCCGCGCCGTGCGCATCCTCGACGAGGGCCTGAAGGCCTCGCTCGATCCGCGCGGCGGCGAGCTGGCGGCGAACCTGAAGTCGCTCTACGAATACATGACGCACCGGCTGCTCGAAGCGAACCTGTCGAACGACGACGCGAAATACGCCGAAGTGGACGGCATGCTCGAGCAGTTGCGCGATGCGTGGAAGCGCATCGCCTCGCAGGTGCGCGGCGGCGCTGCGGCTGGGGCGGGCGCGGGCGCCGCACCCGTCTCCGCGGCCGCGCGCAGCGCTGCCTTCGCCGCGGCGTGAACGCGCATCGCCGACGCATGCGCGCGCGCGGTCGGCCTCCCCGCAAGCCGGCAGCCCTCGCCTCGCCTGCACTCATCGATCGCTACCGCGAGATCGAATCGGT